>Ga0210408_10001682_pt1 | contig 22727 bp, 26 predicted proteins | sample IncBWH4MmetaG_FD_155471 | JGI IMG/M metagenome (GOLD analysis project Ga0210408, IMG submission 155471) | Forest soil microbial communities from Barre Woods Harvard Forest LTER site, Petersham, Massachusetts, United States - Inc-BW-H-4-M | ecosystem: Environmental > Terrestrial > Soil >...
CGACGAACCCAAACCCTTCGTCTGGACCAAGACCGCCGACCAAATCCTCGACACCATCACCCGCTACTGCACACGAACTAACGACTCACGACACTAGAGCTAGCTTTGTTTGGTTCCGGGCGACTCCTATGGCTGACGCGAAGACGTCCAGCCCGTAGGAGGCGCGTGGTGGGTCCTGGTGCCGCTGCAGCTAAAGGCCGCGGCGTCCGCGGCGTCTGAAGCTGAGCCCGCCGCCCGTCAGCAGCAGGATGAGGACGATGATGAGAAGGATCGTGAGCATGGTCACCTCCCAACGCTTGATCGACTTTGGCGACTTGGCGCGTTCATGGCTACCCGCGCTCGTTGCTTCGATTGTGTCCCTTGACAGTCTCGGCGACCTTGTCCACGGCTTTCTTCAGGGACCCCTTCGCCCGGTCGGCGTGTCCCTCGTTCTTCAGGCCTTGATCTCCGGTCAAGGCACCGGCAGCCTCCTTGATGCGTCCCTTCGCTCGATCGATGTTCTTGTCGGTCATAGACCCTCACTGGTTTGAGTTGGCAGACGACGGCTGCACTGCGGCTGCACTGCGATGCACGGGCGACGGCGCGCGGCGTCGATAGAGAGAACACTCTTTCTATCACAGAGAGAGCGTTCTGTCTAATGCTAGGCTCCCAACATGCTTGAGACCGACCGCCAAGCGGCCGAGACGGGGGCCAGCGCTCGCGAGCGGATTCTGGATGCCGCCTACGAGCTGTTCTCGCAGCGCGGAATCCGCGCAGTGGGGGTCAACGAGGTAATCGAGCGCGCCGGCGTCGCGACCGCAACGCTCTACCGGCACTTCCCCTCCAAGAACGAGCTCGTGCTGGCGTTCCTGCAACTTCGCGAACAACGCTGGACCAGGGACTTCGTCGAAGCCGGCGCCATGAGCCGCGGCTCTGACCCGGAGCAGCGACTGCTCGCCATCTTCGACGTCTTCGACGAATGGTTCCACCGCGACGACTTCGAGGCATGCTCGTTCGTCAATGTCCTGCTTGAGATGGGCCCCGAACACCCCGCGGGCGGCGCCAGCGTCTGGCATCTCGAGCAGATCCGCTCGATCGTGCGTCGCCTCGCCGAGGAAGCCGGCCTGCGCGACACCGAATCCTTCGCGCGCTCCTTCCACATCCTCATGAAGGGCTCGATCGTTGCCGCAAGCGAGGGCGACACGCAAGCCGCACAGCGAGGCAAGTCGATGGCATCTCTGCTCATCGAGCAACATCGCTGAGGACGAGATCCCGGCAGAGCGAACCTCGATCGTTTTGAGGGGAGTCAGTTTGGCGGGCAGCGTGACCCCTGCTGCGAGCAACCCGACCTTCTACGGCATAAGTTCCGGAGTTCCCCGAGCTGGCCTTCGAGATGGCACCGTTCTTCATGCACGGCTACCAGCACGCGCTGTGGGACGCGCCGACCTGATGCGACACTTCGACATCACGATCAGCGAGCGTCGCCAGGAGTGCCTTCTCGTTCCGGCTGAAAGCGCGGCCTGACCGCTGGAGCCCAATGCCATGCGGGGAGCCTCACCGCCCGGGAGTGGGTCGTCTGTTCCGCCGCCCGTGGTACTCCAGCACCTGTAACGGCGCAGCGGAGGGTGGGTATCGAATGTATGACGGCGAGCCACAGCCAGCCGGATCCTGTCCCGGGAGGTAGCGCCGCAACCGACCTGCGCCGGTTCAGACAGCGCACGCTGGGCGGGCGTGAGCCCGGTGGGCGCTCCCCGATCGGGCCGGGCTGCGTGAGCGACCGCCAAGCGCGGGGGGATAGTGTGCGATGAGTGAGCCAGGAGCCGAGTCACAAGCCCAAGGCGCAGCTCGACGCGGAGTTCTCCGAGCTGTACCGGGCGCACCTGAGAGACGTTTACAGCTACGCGTACTACCGGGTCGGCAACCATCACGACGCGGAGGATCTGACCGAGCAGACATTCCTGCAGGCCTACCGGCACTTCGAGCGCGCCCAGCGCGAATCCGACGGCAGGCCGCTGCGGCCGTGGCTGATCAGAATCGCGCACAACCTGGCGGCGAACCTGTATCGCGACCGCTCGCGCAAGCCGGCCTCGCCGATCGACGACACGACGACGCTCGTCGCGCTGCACACGACCGAGCAGCTGGTCGAGGGTCGCGAGCAGGCGCGGCAGGTGCTCGACGGGGTCAGCCGGCTGCCGGAGGACCGGCGCGAGGCGCTGATCATGCGGTTCGCGCTGGGGATGGACAACCGCGAGATCGCGCGCGCGCTCGGCCGCTCGGATGGGGCGACAAAGGTGCTGATCCATCGCGCGATCAAGCAGCTGGAGGGGCTCGTCGGCGAGGCGGATGGGGAGGATGTCGGCACTCATGACTGAGACCGCGCCCAACTTCGAGCGCCTGCTGCGCGAAGCGCTCTCACCGGTGGAGCCGCCGGAGGATCTCACGCTGCGCCTGGAGGGCGCGCTGCAGAGCATCACCGAGCTGGCAGCGGACGAGCTCCAGGAGTGGGAGCTCTCGGCGATGCGCGACCCGCGCAACTGGGCGCGCCCGGCGGCGGCCGTGGTGGCGGGCGGTGCGGCCGGCACGGCGCTGGTGCTGCTGCGCGCGCGGCGGCGCGCGCACATGGACGTCTCCCGCAGTGGAGTTCTCGGCGGTACGCGGGAGACCGCAGAGCGTGCGCTGAGGGACATCCGTCGCGAGACGCGCAGCAGGCTGCTCGGCGGGCGTTGAGCCGGCCTGGCAGCGGCGAGATCGGGCAGCCTGCGCTGCCGGCGACGCCGTGTCGCTGGTCACGACTCCCGAGATAGTTTGGACAAGCGGGATCGCGTCCGGGGCAGATGATGCAATGCGCATTGCCGGCGCGTGATCCACCGCGGAAGCCGGCCGCGTATCTATGTCCGATATGTCCCTGTACAGACGCTCCGCCGAGTCCGCCGCCGTCGCATTGCGCCGACTCGCCGACGAGGATCTGATGCAACTCGTGTCCGAGAGCGACGCGGGTGCGTTCGCGATCCTGTACGAGCGCCACACGAACGTCGCGTTCTCACTGGCGTTTCGCATGTGCGGCAAGCGGGCGATCGCCGAAGAGGTTGTTCAGGACGCGTTCCTATCGTTGTGGCGCGGCGGCTCGCGCTATGACCGCACACGGGGGAGCGTGCGTACATGGGTGCTCGGGATCGTGCACAACCGCGCGATCGACGCGCTGCGCCGGGGCACGGTGCACGACCGGGGCAGGGTCAGCGACGAGGGCATCGAGGAGCGTTTGGAGGCGCCCGACCGCACCGACCAGGAGGTTGGTCGCCGAGACGAGGCGCGCGAGATCAGAGCTGCCCTGGAAGGTTTGCCCACCGAGCAGAGTCATGTAATAGAGCTGGCTTACTACGGCGGGTTCACCCACAGTGAGATTGCCACGATGCTCGACACCCCGATCGGGACGATCAAGGGACGCATGCGACTGGGACTGCAAAAGCTGCGCTCCCAACTCGGCCCTGCGGAGGCGGCGCGATGAGCTCGATCGATCCCCGCGAATGTGAGCGGCGCGTGCAGGACGCAGCCGCATATGTGCTGGGTGCACTCTCCGAGCACGAGCTCGAGTCCTATAGCGAGCACCTCGGGGGCTGCGTCGAATGCGCCGCCGAGGTGGCCGTGCTGCAGCCGGCCGCCGACTCGCTGGCGCTCGGCGTCGCGCGTGTGGAAGCGCCGCCGGACCTGCGAGCGCGCCTCATGGCGGTCGTCGGCGGCGAGGCCGAGCTGCTGCACGCCGCGGGCCACGAGGCCGACCTCCCCGCGCGTAGGCGGATGGGATGGCGCGCGCGTCTGGCGCCCGCGCTGGGGGCCGCGACCGCCCTCGCCGCCGGTCTGGCGATCGGGGCGCTGGCGATTGGCGGGAGCACCAACACCGTCACGCGGACGCAGACAATCGAGGCCGCCGTCGTGGCGCCCGGACACCACGCGACGGCGGTGTTGCGCAAAGCCGGCTCACACGTCGTCTTGGTCCTCGCGGGGATGCCCGCGCCCCCGCCGGGACGGATCTATGAGGTGTGGCTCGAGCGGGGAGCCCAGGCGCCGCAGCCGACCGACGTGCTGTTCTCCGTCACCCACTCCGGTGGCGGCTCGGTGGGCGTGCCCGACACGCTTGCGGGCGTGAGTAAAGTGCTGGTCACCGCCGAGCCCCTTGGTGGCAGTCCCAAGCCGACGCGCGAACCTGTGATCGTCGCGTCGATCTAGCGATCGGCACGTCGCCGCGGGCGAGACTCCTCGACGTGGCGCGTCGCTCGGCGTTGCCCCGCGCACCGACGCCGCACACCGGATGGGCCCACCCAATACATAGATAGGCTCTGCCCGGAGATGGCAACCTGCTACCGCCACCCATCGCGTGAGACCGGCGTTTCGTGCTCGTCCTGCGGGCGGCCGATCTGTCCGGACTGCATGACCTCGACGCCCGTGGGAATGCGCTGCCCGGAGTGCTCGCGCCAGCGCACGAAAGTGATGCGCATGCGCGACATGTCGACCGTGCCGCAGGTGACGTACGCGCTGATCGCGATCAACGTGATCGCGTTTCTCGCCGAGGGCAGGCTGGCCGGCGGCAACGGCGGCGGCGCGGGGAATCTGTTCAACCGCGGCGCATTGCTTGGCAGCGGCATCGAAAGCGGGCCGGCGGGCCATGGCCTGAGCTACGTGGGCGTGGCCTACGGGCAGTGGTGGCGAATCGTCACAGGAGGGTTCCTGCACGTGAATCTTCTCCACATCGGCTTCAACATGTACCTCCTCTACCTACTCGGCCAGATCCTCGAGCCGGCGCTCGGCAGTGTCAGGTTCGCGGCTCTCTATTTCGCCTCGCTGCTGACGGGGTCATTGGTGGCGCTGCTTGTCACGCCTCACGAGCTGACGGTGGGCGCCTCCGGCGCCGTGTTCGGGTTGATGGCGGCGGTGCTGCTCGAGGCCCGCGCTCGCCAGATACCCGAGCTGCAACGCTGGGTAACCGGGCTCATCGTCTTCAACCTCGCGTTCAGCTTCCTGTTTGCAGGCATCTCCTGGGGAGGCCACGTCGGCGGTCTGATCGGCGGTGCGCTGTGCACGCTCGTCCTGCAACTCGGCGACCGCCACCGTCAGCGGGCACTCGCGCTCGCGGGTTGCGTCGCGATCGGCGCCGGGGCGTTCGCGGTGAGCATCGCGGTCGCCAAGTCCAGCGGACTCGAACAGCTGCCCGCGGGCGGCGAAACCTCGCTGACCCTCCCCGGTCAGTGACCTCGATAACCTCACAACCGGACCCATGGCCATGCCACTGCTGAGCCAACAGGAGATCGAGCGGCGTATCGCGGGCAGCGAGTGGAGCCGCGAGGGGGACGCCATCGTGCGCGAGTGGACGCTGGGCGACTTCGCCGGTGCGATCGCGTTCGTGAACCGTGTGGCGGACCTCGCCGAGCGGGCCAACCATCATCCCGACGTGCTCGTGCACGGCTGGAATCACGTGCGTCTGACGTTGTCGACCCATTCCCAGGGCGGTCTCACCGAGGCCGACTTCAAGCTCGCGGGCGAGATCGACCGTCTCGGGTGAGCGCCGCCTCGTCGTGGCCGGGTTGGCCGGCTCCGACCATCACCCTTGCTACGGTTGCCTGGTCGGCACCAGATGAACGACGACGAAGAACTTCCCCGAAGTAGCGTGGCCCCGATCGGGCGCCGCCCTCGATGCCTCCGCCACCAGGTGTGGGGCGCGGCCTGTGCCGGGCGCCTGAGCGTCGCCGATCGCGCGTGAACGGGCTGAAGCTCATACTCGCCGCGGCGCTGATCGCGGTGAACGCGTTCTTCGTGATCGCCGAGTACGCGCTCGTGCGCTCGCGCCGAGCGCGGCTGGAGCTCATGCGCGAGGAAGGCGCCAAGGGAGCCGGATTGGCGCTGGAGCAGCTCGGAAACATCAACGAGTACATCTCTGCCGTCCAGATCGGGGTCACGATGACCTCGATCGGTATCGGCGCGCTCGGCGAGCCCGCGCTGGCCAACCTGCTGAAAGGCGCGCTGGGCGACGCGCTCAGTCACGGGGTGGCGGTCGCGGTGTCAGCGGTCGTGGCATTCCTGATCATCGCCTCCGCGCAGCTCATCGCCGGTGAGATGGTCCCGAAGTTCTACGCGATCGATCGCGCCGAGTCGGTCGCCCGGCGCGTCGCCCGTCCGTTGCAGGCGTTCAGCGTCCTGTTCCGCCCGTTCATCGTCGGTCTGACAGCGGTCGCCGATCGCATCCTGCGATTGCTCGGCGTCGACATGGGCCTCGAGCGTCGCGGCGGCTCGCCGGACGAGCTCAAGCGCCTGATCGCCGAGTCCCACGCGGGTGGGCACATCGACCTGGGGGAGGCGGGCATGCTCACCGGCGTGTTTCACCTGCACGAGCAGGAGGCCCGCCAGGTGATGACCCCGATCCCGGCCGTCGTCACGATCGACATCTCCCAGGACGTGGAGCAGGCGCTCCAGCTGTGCGTCTCCAGCGGCCACACACGGCTGGTGGTGACCGAGGAGGAAGACCGCGACCGGGTGCGGGGGATCGTCCATGCCAGCACGCTCATCCGCCAGCTCATGCAGGAGGGTCCGCACGCACCGGTGGAGCCGCTCGTACACGACGCGCCGATCGTGCCTGAGACCAAGCCGCTCGACGATCTGCTGGCCGAGCTGCAGCGCCAGCGCACTTCGATGGCGGTGGTGGTGGACGAGTACGGCCGCGTGGTGGGGATCGTCACGGTCGAGGACATCATCGAGGAGGTCGTCGGGGAGATCGCCGACGAGACCGATCCGGCCGGGGGGGAGATTCGCAAGCTCGCCGACGGCGACTGGTTCGTGCGCGGGCACGTGGCCGTCACCGATCTGGCCGACTATGGCCTGGATCTGCCGGTCGACAGCGACGCCTACAACTCCATCGGGGGTTTCGTCTTCGCCGCGCTCGGGCGGCTCCCCCGGCGTGGGGACACGGTCGCCGCGAACGGCTTCTCGATCCGGGTGGAGTCGGTGCGCGACAATCGCATCGAGGCGGTCCGCATCCGCGAGCGGCGCTTCGTGCAGCCGCGCGATGGTCGCGAGCCGCAGGACGATTGAGCCCTACGATCAGGGCGGTGGACCCGCCCGCGGCCTGCGCCGATCCCCAAAACACGTCCGGCCCGCGGGGGGAGCGGGCCGGATCGTGTGCACTGGGAGGAGGCGGGTGTGCATTGCGACTTGGTGTCGCAGGGACAAGTATCCACTCCTGGATGAATGCCAGCTAAAAGTCACATCAGGCTAGATAAATCCTCACGTGCGGAATGTCACAGGCTCGCCTGGGACCCGCCCGCGGGCTGGGTCGTAAATAAAGGTTGGGGTTGGTTGTGGGGTTTCAGGCGGCTGCCTCTTGCAGGGGTTGGAGTGTGACCGCGCCAAGTCGCACCGGCGTCAACGGACGACCACCCTATTTTCATCCGCCCTGGCGCCACCCGCAAGGGGCCATCTCAACTCAGTAGGTGAGAAATCCGCGCCCGCTCTTGCGCCCGAGGGCGTCCTCGGCGATGAGCTGGACGATGCGATCGGGCACGGCCTCGCCGATCGTCTCCCCAATTGCGGCGGCGACGTCCAAGCCGACAAGATCGAGCAGTGCGAGGGGACCCATCGGGTGGCCCGCCCCGAGCCGCATGCACGTGTCGATGCCGGTCGGGTCCATGCCAGTCTGTTCGAGCAGCCGCACGGCGCCGAACAGATACGGGAACAGCAACCTGTTGACGACGAACCCCGGTACGTCCGGCACCTCGACGGGTACCTTCTCGAACGCGCTGCACAAAGCCAGCGCGCGCGCGCGCGTCTCGGCGGTGGCAGCGGCGGGAAAGATCAGCTCGACGAGCCGCATCCGGGTGACGGGGTTGAAGACGTGCAGCCCGACGAACCGCTCGGCGCGCCCGCTCTCCGCCGCCAGCCGCTCGATCGACAGCGACGAGGTGGTGCTCGCGAGGATCGCCTCGGCGGCGAGCATGCCGTCGAGCTCGGACAGCAGGCCGGCCTTGACGTCGTGGTCCTCGACGACCGCCTCGACCACGAACCCAGCCTGGGCGAGGGCGTCGCGATCGGTCACGATCTGCACATGCTTCGGGTCGACCTCCGCGCCCAGGCGCGCGAGGGTCCGCTCGACCGTCTGCCTGGCCCGGTCGGCGGAGTCCTCCGAGCGTGCGAGCAGCAGCACCGGCCCGTGATGGGCGGCGGTGGCGGCCAGGCCACAGGCGATCGCGCCGCTGCCGACGATCGCCAGCCGCTCGTCCAACGGTTCCGGTGATTGGGTTGACTGACTGGTCAATCTAACTCTGGTCGCGGCGCGATACAGTAGTGGTCATGGAGCCGGGCATACTCGCACAAGTCCGCTCCCGCACTCCACCAACGCCGCGCTAACGACCTTAGGAGGACTGTTCAGTCATGAGGCAACCAGAGGGCCGCGAGGTCGTGATCGTCGAGGCGGTGCGCACGCCGATCGGCCGCGGGCACAAGGAGAAGGGTTACTACAAGGACACCCATCCCAACGAGCTGCTCGGCAAGTGCTACAGCGAGGTCATCGCGCGCGCGGGCATCGACGCCGACGAGGTAGAGGACGTGATCGCCGGATGCGTGCAGCAGTTCGGCGAGCAGGGCTTTAACATCGCGCGCAACGCCTGGCTGCAGGAGGGCCTGCCGATCGAGACTCCTGGCACGACCGTCGATCGTCAGTGCGGCTCCGCTCAGCAGGCCGTCAACTTCTCAGCTGCGCTGATCGCCGCGGGCGTGCACGACGCGATGATCGGCTCGGGCGTCGAGCACATGGGCCACCTGCCGTTCGCGGCCGGGATGAAGACCCAGGAGGACTTCGGGTTCGCGTTCACACCGGAGCTGATGGCCAAGCACAACATCGTCGGGCAGGGGCTCGGCGCGGAGATGATCGCCGACCAGTGGGAGATATCCCGCTCCGAGCTCGACGAGCTGGCGGTGCGCTCGCACCGGCTGGCCCATCAGGCGACCGAGGAGGGCCGCTTCGAGCGCGAGATCGTGCCGATGGCAGTCAACGGCGACACGTTCGTCTCCGATCAGGGCATCCGTCCCGAAACCAGCCTCGAGGCGCTGTCGCAGCTGAAGCCCGCGTTCAAGCCCGACGGGAAGATCACCGCCGGCAACGCCTCGCAGATCTCCGACGGCGCGGCGGCGGTGCTGCTGATGTCCGCGGACAAGGCGAAAGAGCTGGGGCTCACGCCGCGCGCGCGGATCGTCGACCAGACGACCGTCGGCTGCGATCCGGTCAAAATGCTCGAGGGCCCGATCCCCGCTACGCGCAAAATCCTCGACCGCAACGGCATGTCGATCGACGACATCGACCTGATCGAGATCAACGAGGCGTTCGCGCCGGTGGTCGCGGCCTGGCGGCGCGAGCACAACCCGGACATGGATCGCGTCAACGTCAACGGCGGCGCGATGGCGCTCGGTCACCCGCTCGGCTCGACCGGCGCGCGGCTGATCACGACGCTGCTGCACGAGCTCGAGCGCTCCGACAAGGAGATCGGCTTCGTCACGATGTGCTGCGGCGGGGGCCTCGGCACGGGGACTCTGATTCAGCGCGTCTGAGAAGCGTCGGAGGATGCTGTTCCGGGCGGCGCATGCGCCGCCCGGTCGGGGCGCGCATGCGCGCCCCGAGGCCGTGCCGCATGCGGCACGGCCGGCGGGGCCACATGTGGCCCCGCCGCGGACCCGCACATGTGCGGGTCCGCCGACCGGCGCATGCGCCGGTCGCGACCGAATCGGCTTTTTATAGCCATGCGGTCCGGCCTTGCGTCCCGGCTAACCCCCGCTTGGTCCGCTCCCCGTCCAGTTGACGGCAACCGGAGGCAGGGCCAGCAGAGCCTGCCACGTGGCGGCTTCAGTCTTGCCGCTCGGGGTAATCCCGTGGGCGGACTGGAACTGCTCGAGGTTGGCGGTGGTCGTCGCGTCGAAGATGCCGCTCGTCGGCTGGCCGGGGATCGCGCCGGCGAGGTGCTCCTGCATCCACAGCACCGGATCGCCGCGGCCGCCCTGCGCCAGTTCGGTGTAGCTCGGGTTCGGGGTCACGCTGGTCAGCGGGCTGAGCGGCGCCGCCAGCGCGGTCCAGCCGGCGGCGGGAGTCTCTTGCCAGTCCCACCATGAGATGCCGCTCGAGCCGTAGTCGACCGCCTCCTCGCGGAAGCGCACGAGCTCGGTGCCGGAGGGGTGGTTGTAGGTCTGGCCCAGCGGATAGATCGGACGGCCGTAGACGCGGTTTGCGATGTAGGTGTTCGCGTAGACGGTGTCGACCGATGTGCCGATGTCCTTCCAGTACATCTGCGGCGCGTTGAACTGGGCCCCGTTCGGCCCGAGAAACACCGAGTAGGGGAAGGCGGTGTGGTAGTAGACGTACGGGAACGTGGCCAGCCCGAGGGGGTAGGCTCCTCCGATCTTCGCGCGCAGGTCGGCGATGTAGGTCTGGGCCGAGCCATAGCGCCCTTCGTACTCGGCCTCGGCGTCGATCACCAGGCAGTCCGCGCCGGTCGCGACCGCTTTGGCGCCGAGGCTCGCCTCGCCGGCGGGGCTCGTGCCGTAGACGTACTGCCAGGCACACACGTGCAGTCCGGCCGCGTGCAGCTGCTGCACCAGTTCGGGGCTGAACTGGCTCCAATAGTTGGTCGAGCCGTCGGAGCTCTTGACGAACACGGTGCTCACGCCGGCCGCGTGCGCCTGTGCGGCGATCGCCGCGAGGTTGCCGCCGCCGGACTGGTTGACGTACCAGATCCACATGCCCTGCCCGTCGAACGCGGTGCCGCTTGGCGCCGCCGCGACGGGTGCGGTGGGCTTGGGCGGCGTGGGCGGGTGCAGCGCGTAGCGCACAATGCCGATCGGCCCGTAGGAGCTCGAGTAACGACCGTGGCTGAGCAGCACCATGATGTTGCCGGAGTGGGCGCTCCTGGGTACCGTCACCTCCAGTCCACCCGCAGTCTTGCGCAGGCGGGCGCCCGGCGAGACGCTCGAGATGCGCGCTCGTGGCTTACTGGGAAACGCGATGGTCAGCCCCGCCGTGATTCCCCTGCCGGCGATCAGCAGGGTCCCGCGAAGCGAGACCTGATGGGGGTTGGCGCTGCAGTGGCTGACCGGCACGCACCGCACGCTCGTGATCCGCACGGTGCTGACATGCGAGCTGGAGGTCGGCCTGCCGGTGCCGCCCGTGGGCGTCTTGCCGCTCGTGCCCGCGGGCGCGGATGCGCCGCCCGGGTTGGTCCCAGCCGCCGACGTCACGGCGGCGCCCGGCAGCGAGAAGCCAAGGGCGAGAACGCCCAGCGCGAGTGCGCACCGCCGGGATGCGGCCGTTGCGACGGATCTCGATCGCTTGTTGGCGCCTGCGTAAGTCATTTGCACTCCAAGTCGCGCCTGGAAAAAGCGGGGCGCCGACGTTAGCCGGTATGTCTGCGCAAACCGACCGGCGGGACGGAAGTTGCGTCAGGCGAGCCGGGTGGCGCCCGGGTGGGCGGCGGCTTGCGGTCGTGAGCGCGATCTCACGAGGTCTCTGCCACCCGTCAGCTCCAGCGAAACCCCAGCTCCGACGGAGCTGGGGCGAGGGGGCTGGAGGGCAGGTCGGGGGGTGGCTGGGGCAGGTTGAAGCCGGCTGGGGCGACGTCGTTGGGGGCGTCGGGGTGAAACAGCGAGGCGAGGTACTGGATCTGCCCGCGGCCGACGCTCAGCTCCGACTGTCCGCCGCCGTAGCAGCCGATGTCCTGAGCGGCGCAGTAGTCGTATACGTCCAGCAGCGATCGCAGGCCACCGAGTCGCGAGGGCTTGACGTTGATCGTCCGCGGTGGCCACGGCAGCGCCTGGATGTCCGCGACGGAGTGGATCGGCGCGTCCCAGGTGATCCGCTCGTGATGGGAGCGCAGAATCGGCTCGGTCTCGGGCGTCAGCTTGGGGTCCTCGATCCATGCATCTGCGAACGCCTCGACCACGCGGCGGTAGAGCTCGGGATCGGCCGGGTTGTCGACGATCGTGCCCTCGTACTGCCCCTTGAGATCGACCGACTCGACCGCGCCCAGCGCGACCAGTCCCGCGATCAGCTCCGCGTCCCACGACGGCGTGGGATCCAGCTTGAACCGCAATCCCGGCGCGATCCGCAGACGTGCCAGCAGCGGCTCAAGCGACGGCGGCTCGCCCAGACGCAGCGAGGCGACGAAGTTCAATGGCCGGCACTCGCGTCCCAGCGCCGCGTGCAACGTCGTGCCGGCTTGGCGCAGCGCGAGGTCGAGCGCTGCGGAGTCGAACGCCCAGTTGCGGTACAGGCGAAACTCCGGTCGTTCGGTCGGCTGGGGGAAGAGGTCCAACGAGCGCAGGTGCTCGGCGAATGTAGCCAGCGTCCACCGGCCCGCGAGCGGCCAGCGCTCCGCTCCGTCGCGCTGCAGAGCCTCCTGATCGTCCACCGCGTAGGTGACGTCCTCCCCGAGGCCCTCAACGCCTGAGCCGCGCAGCCGGATGACGGTGGTCTTGCGCACGAACTCGCTCGACAGCGCCACCTCGTGGCCTTCGAGCTCGTATCCCTCGACGAGGAGGGGCACCTCGGCGAGCAGCTCGTATGTGCTCACGGCTCGCTCGCCTGGCGCTCGAGCCTGGCCACGAGCTCGTCCAGGCGCAGCTCCTCCAGGGCTCCCGACACGGTCTGCAGCTCGCGCGCGCACAGCTCGATCAGCGCCTTGCCCTCGCCCACGAGCTCGAGCGTCTCGTTGAGGCTGGCCTCGCCGGAGTCCAGGCGGCGGATGATCTCCTCCACGCGCGCGGCCGCGGTCTCGTAGGTCTGAGGAGGCTCGCCGGCGGTGGCATTGGGCTCAGGTGCGGATGGCGGTCCGTGGCTCACGGCTCGCGCACCTTCGCCTGGACCGTGTCGTCGGCGAACCGCAACTCCAGCTCGCGTGCGGTCCTGGCCGCCGCGGCGGTGGCGATCGGCTCGCCGTCGCGGGATCGCACGAGCGCGTAGCCGCGTTCGAGCGTGCGCTGGGGGTCGTGCCCGGCGAGGGCCAGCGTCAGCCGCCGCAGCTCCTGGGGACGACGTATGCGACAGTCGCGCACGGTCGAGCTCGCCTTGCGCTCCAGGACGATCGCCCGTCGCTGTGTCACCTCTCGCTCGCTCTGCACGCGCCGGCGCGAACCGGCCCGGGCCTCGCGCAGGCGCTGGTGCAGCAGCGCCCGCTGGCGCTCGATATGGGCGGCGGGCGCGCGCGAGAGCATCGTCAGCGTTCGTGCGCGCGACAGCACGGCGCGGCGCCCGTGCTCGCGCATGCGCGTGGCCGTCCCGACCAGTCCGGCCCGCGCGTGGGCGCAGTCCAGGCCGACGGCCGCCTCGGCGGCATGCGTGGGGGTGGAGCAGCTGACGGCGGCAACGTCGTCGAGCAGCGTTCGATCGGTGTGATGACCGACGGAGGCAATCACGGGCACCGCCAGCAGCGCGACCGTGCGGCACAGCCCCTCGTCGCAGAAGCACAGCAGGTCGGCGAGCGAACCGCCGCCGCGAGCGACGATCGCCACGTCCACATCGCCGACCGCGGCGAGGTCGGTGAGCGCGCGCGCGATCAGCGGGGCGGCGTGGCGATCCTGCACGGGAGCGAACCCCCAGACGATCCGGCCGGCCCAGCCGCGTCGCGCAAGGCCCGCGAGAATGTCCTCGCGCGCCTTGCCGTTCTGCGCGGTCACGACCCCGATCGTGTGTGGCAGCAGCGGTCGAGACAGCAGCTTCTGCGGCGCGAGCAGTCCCTCGGCGTCGAGCTGCCTGCGTAAGTGCTCGATGCGAGCCAGCAGGTCGCCCTCGCCGGCGACGCGCATATCGGCGACGGCGAACGAGAAGCCGGGGGATGAGGTGGCGCTGCCCGGGTAGAAGTCACAGCCGCCCGCGACCACGACCTGCATACCCTCCACGGGCGCCCCGCCGGCCCGCGCCAGGATCGCTTCCCAGTCGGTCAGCCACACCGCGCAGGGGATCGCGCCCGCGGCGTCGCGCAACTCGAAATACACACGCGCCCGCGAGGGACGCATGTTGACGAGCTCCCCGACGAGCTGCACGCGCGCGAACGAGCGCAGCTGGGTGCGCAGTGCCGAGGCGTACTCGCCGACCCCGTATGGCCCAGGCAGGCCGCTGCCGGGGATGCCGCTCTGCTCGGGGACGGGGATGTGCGTAGACACAGGCCCAGCATAGGGCTCGCCCCCGATAGGGTCTGTGTCATGGCCAACAGTCGCGGAAAGAGCCGCGCTCGGCGAGGTCGGGGGCGATCCCGCAAGCGTCGGCCCGAGCCGGGCACGGCGGCGGTGGACGGCGCGACGCATGCGGCCGTCCGAGAGGCGCCCAGGGCAGAGCAGAAAAAGGCCCCCAGGCCACGCGCGCGTACACACGCGCGCGCTGGGAAAGATTTCCGAGACCCCCTATCCGTGGGCGAACGCCCGCAAGCGCCGTGGCATCCGTGGCCGCTGTCGGAGATGCTGATCCTCATCGGGGGGATCGGCGCGGTCGTCGGAATGGCGCGGTTGGGTCACGGCGGGATCGCCAACGGCGGACCGGTCCTGTTCGCAGGGCTCGCGGCGGTCGCGCTCGGCACGCTCGAGATCACCTGGCGCGAGCACACCGCCGGTTACCGCTCGCACACGCTGATTCTGGCGCTGCTGCCGGTCGTCGTGTTCCACTCCGCGCTCGCGCTCGGTCTGGCCGCGTTCACGACCGTGCCACGCCTGCTCAACGTCGGGCTGTTGGCGGTTGACGCGGCGATATTCGCGATCCTGTTCAAACTGCTGCGCGCCCGGTTTCTGGACGCCCGCGCCCGCGTCGTCAGCCGGTTGTGAGCGAGGGCAGCGGGCGCTCGCCCGTATCTGCCGCCTCGCCGCGAGTCTCGCCTTCGAGGCCGAGGCGCTCCAGGCGCGCGATCTCGCGTTCGCCTTCCAGGCGCGCCGGATGCTCGGGAGGCAGGTCTGAGATCAGGCGCGCGATACGGTTGCGCAACTGCAGCGCGAAATGGGGGGTGGACGCGCCCATCAGCCGGCGCAAGTCCTCGACGCTCACCTCGCGCGAGCGCTCCTTGTGCAGCAGGCTTGGATCCTCGGCCTGGCTCATGCCGGCCTTCGCACGGGCGCCTGGCCATGTGAGGACCGGCCACGGGAGGGTGCAGGTTGGGCGGCTGGTGAGATCATTCGACGGGCAGGCTGGAGGATTCTTCGGCGGGGGCGGCGTGCGGCACGATCTCGAGCGCCGCGTCGAGTTCGGCCTGGGTGATCGCCGAGATCGCACGTTCGTCGCCGATCAGCCAGCCGTGATTGTAGACGCCCTTGACCGGCTGGGACTGTGGCGAGGCGGGTCGGATGTCGCTCAGGTAGGCGCTCAGCACACGCGGCACACCGGTCGGGTCGTCGAGCAGCAGCAGCGGCGCGTAGTCGCCGGTGGCGGACAGGATCGCGGCGGCGGGGGCGTCGAACGGGCGCGTGGCGTTGGCGAACGCGAGTCCGTGGCCCGGTTCGCGCACGCCCCATCCGAACGAGCCGTCGGCGAACCGCGCGACGGCGATCGCATTGCCGGCGGGGGTCGCGTCTTCGCCTGAGTGCACCTCGGCGCGGGTGACAGGGCCGAAGCGCCGCAGTTCGGCGAGCGTCCGTTCGCCGATGGCCGTGGATCCGACCGTGTAGATCGACGGTCTCCCCAGGCTGCTGAGCTCGGTGGCCGTGGCCGCGGGCACACCCGCGGAGGTGACGAACAGGATCGGCGCCCCGCTCTGGGCGGCCAGACCTGCGGCGGGCATCGCCAGCGCGGGGGGGCCGTCCACGGCCACCACGATCGCCTGACGCGGGCTCGTGCCGCGCGCGATGCTCAGCAGCTCGGCGACCGAGGCCGCCAGCGAGTAGGCGTCGGCGGGGGCGGTCCCCCGCGCGCGGTAGCCGGCAGGCGCTTCGATCGAAGATCCGAGCAGGATCAACTGCACGCCGCCGAGGGTGCTCGCGCCCGTCGGATGCATCGCGCGCAACGCCAGTTCGCTCGCGCGTGGCAGGCTGTGGCCTTCGGCATACAGCAGCGGCGCGCCCAACGGAGCGCTCGCCAGCGCCGCGGCGACGAGCGCCTCGGGCCAGCTGTTCACGTCGGCGATCGCGACCGCCTCCGGGCGCGTGTGCGCGGTCAGGCCCGGATATGCCGTTCGCGCCACCGCGGACGCGGTGGCGACCGGGCCGGCGCCGCCCAGCCGCGTCGTGTTGCGCGTCGCCGTGGCGGCCGTCCCGGCCGCGCCAGTGTGCACCACGATCGTTTCGACGCCCTCGCCGGCGCCCGGCTGTTCGGTGGAGGTCTTGCCGCAGCCAGTGGCCGCGATCGCGATCGCCACCGCGACGGCGCCCAGTCCGGCCGCCGCCGGTCGGGGAAGGCCGCCGTGTAGGAGGGCGCGCGTGTGGTGTGGCACGGCCGGGACACTAGCGAGCGCGCCGGAGACCGCAATCCCGCGCGGCTCGTACAAGCGACGCCGGTCGCATACTCCGCCACGGCCAACGTCATGAGTCCACGATTCCCGCTCGATGACCTCGAGAGAACGCCGATAATGGCGCAAAATGCAGGGAAAACCTGCCAAACCGCGTAGACCGTGTGCAACCGTCGTTGCACTTTGCTAGGGTGCCGCGATCAACGCCGAATCCCTGGTCAGACATCAGGGAACGGGGGACCCAGTTTTGTTGGGGCGAATCCCACGGTGAACCGTGAGAAGCGCAGGCTCTTTCAGCGCTAGCCCGTCAGCTAACCCCGCAGGCCGACGAAAGAGGTCGACGAAGTGCGGTTGCGAACACTCGGTGTGGTGCTTTGCTCAAGCTTGACGGGCGCCGTCTACGCAGCTCCGGCGCTGGCCGGCACGACCAGCTTGGCCGCCGTCGCCGGCGGCGCCGCCGCCGGGTCGATCTCCACCTCCGCCAGCGGCGGGTCCTCCCCGACGGTCAAGACCACGCCGAAAACGTCGAAAAAGTCGCTGCACCTGTCGCCGATCACGGCCAAGTCCCCCAACATGGCCTACAGCGGACCGGTCTACCAGAAGACTGCGACCGGCCAGGTAATCCCCTACACGACGCCTGCCGCGCCCGGCCAGGCCAACGGTGCGACGGGCGGCAGCCCCGTCGGGGTCGCCGCCACGACCAAGCCCGACCTGCTCGTCCCGGGCTCGCTGGCGCGCTATGTCAACGGGCTCGCCGCGGCGCCGATGTCCGCGCCAGGGGTGGTCCAAGCGGTCATCTGGTCCGGCAACCAGATCATCGGTCTGCCCTACATCTTCGGTGGCGGTCACGCCTCGTTCGTCTCGCCCGGGTATGACTGCTCGGGCACCGTCTCGTTCGCGCTGCACGGCGGCAACCTGCTGCAAAGCCCCGAGGACTCCTCCGAATTCGAAGGCTGGGGCTCGCACGGCGCGGGACGCTGGGTCGCGATCTTCGCCAACCCGGGTCACGCCTACATGACGGTTGCCGGACTGCGCTTGGACACGAGTGCCGCCGACGACCCGACCAATCAGCAAGGTCCCCGCTGGCGCCCGCTGCGCCCGGAAAACTCCGGGTACGTTGTCAGGCACCCGCTCGGGCTGTAGTCAGTCGCAGGTTCGCGAGTCTCGCGTCCGGTCTATGCGGCCGGCGGGTCGGGCTTGATGGTGGCTCGGATGTGTGCACACGGTTCGGCTACGCTTGGGCGAACCGTACGCGTGAACAGCAATAGGAGGATCAGATGGCCGGTCTGACCGGGCGCATGTCAACCGTCGTGAAGGCGAAGGTCTCAAAACTGCTGGATCGCGCGGAAGATCCCGCCGAGACGCTCGACTACAGCTACCAGAAGCAGGTCGAACAACTCCAGAACGTCAAGAAGGGAATAGCAGACGTCGTCACCGCCAAGAAGCGCCTGCAGATGCAGGAGACGACGCTCAAGCAGAGCGTGGTCAAGCTCGACACGCAGGCGCGCCAGGCGCTGTCATCCGGTCAGGAGGATCTCGCCCGGACCGCGCTGGAGCGCAAGAACGTCGCCCAGACCGAGCTGCAGGGGCTCGATACTCAGGTCTCTGAACTGGAAGAGCAGCAGCAGAAGCTGACCGACTCCGAGCAGAAGCTGCGCGCCAAGATCGAGGCGTTCCGCACCAAGAAGGAGGTCATCAAGGCGCAGTACTCCGCCGCGGAGGCGCAGGTGCGCATCTCCGAGGCGGCGACGGGTGTGGGCGAGCAGATGGCCGACGTCGGCCTGGCGATGCAGCGCGCGGTGGATAAGACCGAAAACATGAAAGCCCGCGCCGACGCCGTCTCCGAGCTGGAAGCCGCCGGCACGTTCGACGACATCACCGCGCTGGGCTCAGGTGAAGACGACATCGACCGGCAGTTGAAGTCGCTGTCCAGCCAGTCGGCAGTTGATGACGACCTCGCCAAGATGCGAGCCGAAATTGGAGCGGGGGACGGTGGCGGCGCGCCCGCCGGAGAGATCGCCGCTCCCAGTGAGGCCACTCCAAGCGAGGCCGCGCAGGCCCCGCCGGCCGAGGGCAAGTCATGATCGTGCGCATCTCCGGCGAGGACCAGTATCGCCTCGCAGACCACGACGCCGCCCGGCTGAACGATCTGGAGAATGCGGTCGTCGCGATCGTGGAGAGTGGCCGGGAAGACGGGTTCGCTGACGTGTACCGCGCGCTGCTCGACTACGTGCGCACCAACGGTGAGCGCATCGGCGACGAGGAGATCGAGACCTCCGACCTGATCCTGCCGCCGTCTGACATGACGTTCGCCGAGGCTGGGCGTGAATTTACGGGCGAGGGCTTGATACCGGACTGAGACGTCCGGCCCGCCTCAGATCGGGATGCCCCACAGCGGGAACCAGCGCTCGAGCTCCGGCTCGATCGGCAGCTCCCCGGACATTTGCGCCTTCAGCTGCAGCTCACGCTCGGTCGAGCGCTCGTTGGCTCCGCCGGGTGCGGGCACGAACGGGTACCAGTGGCCGCGCTTGTAGTTGTAGATCATGTACACCGACCGCCGTTGGGCGTCCGCGAACGCAAACACCGCGCACAGCAGCCGCTCGCCGTGTCCGGCCGTCTCGATCGAGCTGGACACCGCGTTGATGCCGACCGCGAGGTCTTCGACGCTGGGATGGCCGTCGGGGTTGCGCAGCACCATCCAGCGATATCCGTAGCTGTCGTCCTGGGTGCTCGCCGTGGTGCGGGACTCTCCGCCGGTGGCGCTGACCACCTCTTCCATGTCGCGCAGCGTGGCTTCGAACTCGCTCGTGGCCAGCGCCTGAAACACGATCGCCGCGACCCCGGTGGAGTCGATCGAATGTTCGGACTGCAACGCGATGTACGCGGTCGTGATCGCGAACAGCCGGTCGGGTGCCGGCCCGGCGACCTGGTGGCGACCCGTGATGATGTCGCGCAGGCCCACTATGCGATGGCGGCGCCGGTCGCGCCCTGCAGCTGCGACTCCAGCCGCTCCAGCGCTGCGAGGCGCTGCTCCAGCGGTGGGTGGTCGGCGAAGATGTTCATCAGTGACTTCTTGGCGCGCGCGGGGATGATGAAGAACGCGCTCATCCCTTCGGCGGTGCGCATGTCCTGGCTGGGGATGCGCTCCATCGTGCCGCTGATCTTCAGCAGCGCCGAGGCCAGCGCGCTGGGACGGCCGGTCAGCACTGCGGAGCCGCGGTCGGCGGCGAACTCGCGGTAGCGCGACAGCGCACGCAGCAGCAGGAACGAGATGGCGTAGACGAGCACCGAGACGAGCACCACGATCATGATGTCGCTCTCTTCTTCGCTGTCGCCATAGCCGCCGCCGAAGAACAGGGCGAACTGGGCGATCGTCGAGGCGAGCGTGGCGAAGAAGCTCGCCAGCGTCATCACCATCACGTCGCGGTTGATCACGTGGGTGAGCTCGTGGGCCATCACACCTTCGAGCTCGGCGGGCTCCAGCAGCTCGAGGATGCCCCGCGTGGCGCAGACGGTGGTCGCCTTCCTCGAGCGGCCCATCGCGCAGGCGTTGGGCATCGAGGTCTCGATCACGCCCACACGCGGCTTGGGCAGGTTGGCCTGCACGCACAGCCGCTCGACAATCCCGTGCAGCTCGGGCTCCTGCGCCGGGGTCACCTCCTTGACCCCCATCGTCGCCAGCGCGATTTTGTCCGACGCGAAGAACTGGACGAGGAGGATCACCGCCGCCACGACCACGATCACGCCGGCGCCGGCCCCGGCGGCGAACAGTACGCCGACAAACACCGCGTACACCAGCCCGAGCAGGAACATCGTCAGCACCATCCGTGCCTGCAGGCCCGTGTCGCGGCCGAACTTCTCAGGTCGTTTAGCCATCGCTCGCATTGTCGCAGACAGGGCTCATGGCACCATAAATCCCGCCGTGCGCGGCGGCGTGGCGGGGTGGACCCGTAGAGTGCGTCTCACGATGACGCGCGGTGAGGATCGGCAGCGATGAAGCCCGAAGTGCACGTGCTCGGCATCTCGATCAAGACGTTCGGGGTGGCGTTCGCGCTCGGGTTCCTGGCCTGCGGTCTGGTGGTCGCGCGGCGGTTGCGCGAGCTTGACCGGCCGGTGGATTGGGCGTATGAGATCGTGTTCGCCGCGCTTCTCGGCGGCGTGGTGGGCGCGCGCGGGTACTTTCTCATCCAGAACTACTCCACCGTCAGGCACGACCTTCTCGGCAGTGTGTTCTCGGGCTCGGGCCTGGTCTGGTACGGCGGCGCGATCGGCGGCGCTATCGGGGTGCTCGCGTGGATGCGCTGGCGTCGCGCGATCGAATTGCGGATGTTCGACATGTGCGCGACCGCGCTCGCGCTCGGGTACGCGATCGGACGGATCGGCTGCCAGGTCTCCGGCGACGGCGACTACGGGATCTCCTCGAGCCTGCCGTGGGCGATGGGTTATCCGCATGGCACCGTCCCGACTGCGCCGGGCGTGACGGTGCAGCCGACGCCGATATACGAGACGGTCGCGATGTGCCTGCTCGCCTACCTGCTGTGGCAGCTGCGCGACCGCGTGCGCCCGGGTGTGGTGTTCGCGCTGTACCTCGTGCTCAGCGGCTTGGAGCGGCTGCTGGTCGAGTTCGTACGTCGCAACGCCGAGGTGTGGGCGGGGCTGACCGCGCCGCAACTGGAGAGCATCGTGCTGATGCTCGTCGGCCTCGCGTGGCTGGCGTGGATGGCGCGCGAGGATGGCCTGTCGGGGCTGCACTCAGGGTCCGGCCAGAGCGCCCAGCCGGCCCGAGCCTGACTCGCCAGCGATAATCACCGGATGGCCACCGGAACCACCTCGTCGCAGACCGGTCTCAGCCCGGCGCTGCCGCTCGGCAGCCGCCTGAACGAGCACGGACGCCTGGAGATCGGCGGGTGCGACACGATCGAGCTCGCGCGCGAGTACGGCACCCCGGCGTATGTCGTCGCCGAGGACGATCTGCGCGCACGAGCGCGGGCGTTCCTCGACGCCGGCCGTCGCAGCGGGCACGAGGACTTCCACGTCGTGTTCGCCTCCAAGGCCTTTCCCTGCACGGCCGTGCTGAGTCTGTTCGCGCAGGAGGGGCTGTGGTGCGACGTGGCCTCCGCGGGCGAGCTGCATCTGGCGTTGAGCGCGGGGTATGCGCCGGAGCGGATCGTGGTGCACGGCAACGCCAAGTCCGAGTCGGAGCTGCGGATGGCGCTGCAGGCGCGCGTGGGGCTGATCGTGGTGGACAACTTCGACGAGATCGAGCGGCTGGAGGCGATGCAGCCCGAGGCCCAGGACGTGCTCGTCCGGGTGACGCCCGACGTGCGCGGGGAGACCCACGATCACATCTCCACCGGGCAGGCCGATTCGAAGTTCGGCTTCGCCATGGGCGACGCCCCCGAGGCGATCGCGCGGATCGAACGCGTGCCGGGGCTGCGCTTGGTGGGCTTGCACGCGCACATCGGCTCGCAACTGCTCGAGCTCGACCCGTTTCGCCGCGAGGTCGCCGAGCTGGCGCGGCTCGGCGATTACCCGGTGTGGGATCTCGGAGGGGGGCTCGGCGTTCAGTACACCGCCGAGGAGCCCGCGCCGCCGTCGATCGAGTCCTATGTCGAGACCCTCGTCGAGGCGTCGCGCGCCCAGGGCATGGCCGAGCCCGGCCGGCGCCTGCTGATCGAGCCCGGGCGTGCGCTGGTGGCCAACGCCGGGGTGACGCTGTACACCGTCGAGTCGGTCAAGCGCAACGTATCGCGCTGGGTGAGTGTCGATGGCGGGATGTCCGACAACTTGCGCCCGATGCTCTACGGCGCTCGGTATGAAGCCCATGTGGCCGACCGGATGGGCGGCACGATCGAGTGCGTGCTCGCCGGCAAGCACTGCGAGTCGGGCGATGTGATCGTGCGTCGCGCCCTGCTCGACGATCCTCGCCCCGGCGATGTGATCGTCACGCCCGCGACCGGCGCATATGGGCACGCGATGGCCTCCAACTACAACGGCGTACCCCGGCCGCCGGTGATCTTCTGCCGCGCCGGACACGCGCAGGTGGTCGTGCGTCGCGAGACGCTGGACGATCTGACGGTGCGCGATGTCCGCTAGTCCGTTGCGCATCGGCCTGCTCGGTCATGGCACGGTCGGCTCGGCGTTCGCCGCGCTGCTGGACGAGCGCGCCGCCGAGATCGAGCGGGTCAATGGCCGGGCGCCCGTCGTCACCGGGGTGCTGACGCGCTCGCGGGGCGACTTTCGGGAGATCCTCGCCGAGGCGGATCTCGTCGTGGAGCTGATCGGGGGCACCGAGCCCGCGCGTGA
>Ga0210408_10001684_pt1 | contig 22691 bp, 18 predicted proteins | sample IncBWH4MmetaG_FD_155471 | JGI IMG/M metagenome (GOLD analysis project Ga0210408, IMG submission 155471) | Forest soil microbial communities from Barre Woods Harvard Forest LTER site, Petersham, Massachusetts, United States - Inc-BW-H-4-M | ecosystem: Environmental > Terrestrial > Soil >...
ATCCATCCCAGGATGTTTAAGACCACCGGTCAATCACCCCATTTTTATGCCGCACCAAAACGCTCAAACCACGCGTTTCATGGGCAAATCCCAATCACATGCGGCATAAAACCGGATGCGGTATAACACCGCTTATGCCGCATGCGGCATAAGCGGTGACCCAACGCCAAGCGAGGCGGACATCAAAGTAACCCGCGACTTAATCAGGGCCGGGCAACTGCTCAAAATCGAATTGCTGGATCACGTCGTCATGGGCCAACCCGATGCCACGAATCCGAACGGCTATGTGAGCTTGCGCGAGCTTGGTTACTTCTTTTCCTGAGGGCTGCGCCACATGACCGCAGGACGGGCCGAGAGTGCGCCGCGATACTTTCCTTGTCCAAGCACCGAAACGCCGCAGGGCGAGCCTGTAGCGCGAATGCACGGCCCAAACTATGGGCGAGCTGGAGCAGCCAGCCGAGCGCGGGATTCGCGCCGGCGCGTGTGCCACTATTTGTGCCACTTTGCCCACTTGGACAACGCACTCACTTCGCAGTGATAAAAGGTGCAAAATACACCGTAGAATCAGTGTTGCAATTCACCTTGAACGCAGCCCGGCGAAACCCTCAGAAAGTGCCGCTTTTAGATTTTTAAGTCCTGTGCGTCTGCCATTTCGCCACACCGGCAAACCAGCACACCTGGCGTTTAGAGAATTCAGGCGTCCGGGGGTTAGTATCTGCTACTGAGAGCCCGCATTCAAGACAATGCACAACGAGGACAAAACACCAAAAACCAAGCCTCAAGGGAAGCACCAAAACGACCAAGCCACGCGATTTATGTCAATAGTTTGGACCGAGCCTTGGACCAACCCTATCCGTGAAGCACTCCGACCCGTGCCCAGGTGAGCGATGAGCCCGCGCCCGTTCAGGCACAACCTTTTTGCGGCAGATTTTCCTGCGGTGTCCACCGTTCCCATTGGCGGTCGGCGCCCGGATCGAGCTGGGAACGAAGAGCCGAGTGGAGCCGGCCGGCGAGTCGCCACTCCGAGTCACACTGGCGAAGCGTCTGCAGCAGGGCCTCCGTGGTGGCGTCCTGGATGGCGCGCAACCGGCGGGCGCTGTCCAGTAGCCCGCTACGGACCTGCTCGTCCCAGCGCTGAAAGGCGTCGGAGGCGATTAAGCCAAAGACCGTCTGCAGGGCCTTGGTGTTCTTTTCGCGCAGATCGATAAGCACGGTCAGGAGAGCTGCGAGTGAGGAGCGAAGCGTGTCGCGGCGCAGGTGGTAGAGGAGACTGCACAGGACCCCCACCAGCGCCAGTTGGCCGGCCCCGAAGAGAAGCGTGGCGGCATCCATAATATGTCCGCCATTGTGCCGGTTAAAGGCTGAACGGCGAACGGCCTGCCAAGCCGGGGGTGCCCGGTCTAATCTGGGCAGGCCCTTTTCCAGTGACAACGTCACCAAAGCGCAAAACGCGTGTTAAGTCAACGATTATTTGTGGCTTTTTATGAGTGGAGTACGCTGGCTCAGTTTCTTGGACCTGCTATACCGTTGTGTTCTCGTAACGGTGGTTGTATGATCAATCTTGGCATGCCCACACGGTTTTCAGCACGACTAATCGCAACCACCTCGTTGGCTGGCTTGCTCATATTCGGTTGCTCCAAACGGGAGCAATGCATCTACTGCTACGATAGTGGACGTGTCTGGCTGATGAGCAAGAGCAGGGGCCGTCAGGTCTTCAACGGGCTCGGAGGTGTTCAATTGATGTTTGAGATTCCAACCAACTGCACCGACCCGGAATCATGGCACCCGACGAAGGAGGCGGTCGCGCAGCAGTTGGAGAAGATAGAGCAGGAGAGACAGCCCTGGTTTCGGCCGCCCCCGAATTACAGTCGTGAGCACTATTGGACCAATTTGGTTTCAGTAAGAGAGTATCTGCGCAAGCACCCGCCCTAACACCCCCTGGTTCCCCCTGCAACCCTGCAAAAACCCGACCTGTCCGCCCATAGCCAAGGATTTCTTTCCCGGTCAGCGAATCGGCTCCGCATTAAGCAGTGGCCACATCCGAAGTTTTGTAACTGTGCCGCCAAACACCAGTAGCCCCAGCCCAACCCATACAGCCAGGACGACATACATGGCAGCAAAAAATGGCGCAATCAAATCCACGCTCGCCCGGTCCGCCGACGGGTTTAACAGCGCGACCACAGCGGGCCGGCGCAAACCAGAGCCGCCGCTAAACCCAACAGCCAGTTCCGTGCGCATCCGTTTTGTTTATCGAATTCTGTTGCCAAGGTTCAAATGGCCTGATTCACATTTTGAGTTGTTACCAGATTCCGTCCCCGGCACTTACAGTGCTATTCCGGCGGAGCATTTTTCTTCCTTCCATCTCTGATTTGGTCTTTTGCCGTCGTTGGTTTTCCGGAGTGGGGTCTAGACCCCATAGAGCGAAAGGCAAGATTCTTGATAGAAAGCCGCGCAATCCGTCAACGCGGAGGGTTGACCTGTTCGGCTATTTCCAGCAATAGGTTCTGACAACCAAATTACGCCTGCGGGCGAAGTGAATGGTCTTCCCTCGTCTTGTTCAGGCCACTCGACGAGCCTTGGCATTTCGATTGCGCCAAGAGCCGAGAAAATGAAATCGACACCAATTGACCATCAAAGCATTCGGGAATTGAAAGAAAGGAGAGACAACGCCAAATGAACACCATCGGAATGTCCAAAGAAATCGAGCGTGATACCCAACCCAGGAAAGTGCAATACACGGCCAAAGCCCACACGACGGGTGGCCGGGACGGCGGCGGCTCGCGCACGTCTGATGGCCGCCTGGAGGTCAAGTTCTCCCTCCCGGGCGGCCCAGGCAACGGCACTAATCCAGAGCAGTTGTTTACCGTTGGCTGGTCGGGCTGTTTCCTCAGTGCGATCAAGGTTGTGGCGGCCAAAATGAAAGTGAAGCTCCCGGCGGACCCGGCCATCGACGCCGAAGTGGACCTTTGCACAGGGAGCGACGGGTACTCCCTCCAAGCACGCCTCAACGTCAGCCTGCCGGGTTTGGAGCGGCAAGTGGCCCAGGAAATATTAGACGGCGCGCACCAAACGTGTCCGTATTCGAAAGCTACGCGGGGCAACATTGACGTGGCGATTAACCTGGTCTAAGCCGGAGCTGCCCGCCCGTGTTGAACGAGCAGGCTGCATAGGAGTACAGATACATGGCTGAAAGAGGTGAATTATGGCAACAGATTCGAACTGGACAGGAAGTAGTTTGAACGTAATGCAGCGGGTGGCCATCTGCTTCGCAGCGGGGGTCATCGGCGCAGTGGCCGTGGTCTTTCTCAGCCACGTCCTGTTTAGGGCGGGGCTTAGCGCGACACTCGGGGTAAAGGACCCGGTCTCATTGAAATCGCCGGATATATACAGGCCGCTCTTCTGGGGCGGATTGTGGGGCATCCCGTTCGGGCTGTTTATAAGGCTTTTCTGGAAGCGGCTGTACCTCATCGGCCTTCTATACTTCCTGGCGCCGGTGCTGGCGCTGTTCTTGATTTTCCTGCCGATGAGCGGCGCGGGATATTTCGGGCTGGAGAAGGGCGGGCCAAGGTTCACGCTCTACCTGGTGCTGGTAAATCTGCCGTACGGGATAATCACGGCTTTGGCGGCAAGGGTGGTAATCGGAAAGAAGCCGTGAGGCGGGCGTGGCATTTCAGAGAAGCGGTTACCAATAGACAGAATCATGGCCGGACTGAATCATAAATCCGGCCCTCTTTCTCCTAACTCCTTTGCCACGCCAGCCAGCGCCCCATCCACTTTTTCACCGTGGGGGTTAGCCTGGTCCGATTGTAGGCGTCGCCGCATTGACGGATGGCCTCGGCCTGCGTTGGGTACGGATGAATGACCGAGGCGAGTCTGCCCAGGCCGAGCCGAGCCGCCATCGCCACGCTGATTTCACTGATCATTTCGCCGGCGTGGCGCGCCACGATGGTCGCCCCCAGGATTTCATCGCGGCCTTTCCTGACGTGGAGCTTTACGAAGCCGTCTTCTTCACCGTCCAACTCGGCGCGGTCCACATCCTTGAACTCGCGCGCGTAGGTGTCCATGGCCAAGCCACGCTCGCGCGCTTCGCGTTCGTAGAGGCCAACGTGGGCGATTTCCGGGTCGGTGTAGGTGCACCAGGGCATGGTGAGGGCGCCGGCTTTCTTGCGGCCAAGGAACAGGGCATTTTGAATGACGATGCGGGCGGAAAAGTCCGCGGCGTGGGTGAACTTCCAATCCAGGCAAACATCACCGGCCGCGTAAATGCGCGGGTTGGTGGTTTGCAGGCAATCGTTCACCTGGACGCCTTTGCGCGGGTCATACCGGACGCCGACCATTTCCAGATTGAGCCCTTCGACGTTCGGCGCGCGGCCGGCCCCGGCCAGGATCTCATCCACGGCGATTGTCTCCTGCTTTCCCTGCGCTTCGTAGAAAACCAATTTCTCGCCGCCATTGCGCTCGACTCGCGTAATCCTCGCATTGAGCCGTAGAACCATGCCCTCACGGATGAAAGCGCTCTGCACAATCGCGGCGGCCTCCAGGTCCTCGCGGTCCAGCAGGTGAGCACTCTTGTGAAGCAGGCTGACCTGGGAACCCAACCGCTGAAAGGCCTGGGCCAATTCGCAACCAATAGGCCCACCGCCGACCACCACCAGCCTGGCTGGACACTCCGTAAGGCTGAACACGGTTTCATTGGTCAGGCAGCCGGCCTCGGCCAGTCCCGGGATAGGCGGTTGTATCGGACGCGCGCCGGTAGCGATAACCGCCCGTTTGAACCGCAGCGTCTGTCCCGAGACTTCAACCGTATCCGGGCCGGCGAAACGGGCCTCGCCCAGGAACACATCCACCCCGAGCTTCGCGAAGCGCTGCGTGGAATCGTTGGGGCTGAGGTCGGCGCGCAGCTTGCGCATGCGTTCCATGACGGCCGGGAAATCCATCTGGGGCGGCGCAGCCACCCGCACGCCGAAGCGGCCTGCCTCCTTTACATCGAATACGGCGCGCGAGGAGCGAATGACGGCTTTGGAGGGAACGCAACCGACATTGAGGCAGTCCCCGCCCAGGAGATGCTTCTCGACGAGGGCCACCCTGGCCCCGAGCCCGGCTGCCCCGGCGGCCGTCACCAACCCAGCCGTTCCCGCGCCGATGACGACGAGATTATAGCAAGGCGCAGGGGCAGGGTTCCGCCAATCGGGCGGGTGGACATTGGAAACGAGTCGCGCGTTGTGCACGTCCGGCGGGCTGACGAGGACGGCTTCCGAATGAGCGCTCATAATCCCTGCGGCTTGCGGCCGGTCTCGCCGCCGCTGATCTTTTTAGCCAGCGCTTTCTTCGCCAGCCGCGTTACGAACACTGTCACCGCGATGGTGGCCAGCAGGCCGACGCTGTAGAGAACCCATTCGCCGGCCGTGAGCCGGCGATGTCCGGCGCCGACATTGACCAGCGAGCCGAGGTAGACATACATCACCGTGCCCGGCATCATGCCGATCCAGGAAGCCAGCGCATAGTGGCTCAACTTCACCCGCGTAAGGCCGAATGCATAGTTCAGCAGAGTGAACGGGAATACCGGCGAGAGGCGGGTCAGGAACACGATCTTCCATCCCTCATCGGCCACCGCCCGGTCGATGGCAGCGAATTTCTCGTTCTTCTCGATCTTCCGCGCGATGGCGTCCCGCGCCAGATAGCGGCCCACGAGAAAGGCGGCCGTGGCACCCAGCGTCGCGCTAATGGATACACAGACCGAGCCCAGGACCACGCCGAACGCAGCGCCGGCCCCGAGCGTGAGCACCGACCCCGGGATGAACAAAACAGTCGCCACGACATAGATGCCGACAAAAATTACCGGCCCCAACGGCCCAAGCTTTCCAATCCAGTCCAGCGCTTGCTTCAATAAGTCCTGGACATGGAAGAATTTCACGGCCAGCACAATAGCAACGGCGGCAGTTACGTAAAGAACCCATCTCCAGCGGGCACTGATCCGGGAAGAGGCAGCCGGTGAGCGCGACACGGCGCCGGTATCGGGCTGGGTCTTCATGGAAGGGATATCTTTGGACATGCGTTAGAATCCAAGCCACCTGGGCGTGAAATATCCGGGTCAGGAGGCGCCTGCCGTCTGAAGCGCCCCGCCGCAACTGCTGCCGCAACCGGCGGTGCACGCCAGGCAATGCTCTCCTGTCCGGATGCCCCAATTCTCCAGCAGTTCCGGCGTTACGTCCCACAGGTAGAGTGGTTTGCCATTCCGCATTTGCATCCCGAGCATCTGGTTGAAATCACAGTCGTACAGCTCGCCCATCCAGCCGACGCTTAGGGTCGTGCGACACATCAAACTCTCGACCGTGGCGGGATTGAAGCTGTCCGCCAATAGCGACATGTATTCCTCGGTCTTACCCTGCCGGCGCAGGTCTTCGGCGAACCGGGCGATAGGCTGGTTCGTGAGCGTGTACAGGCTATTGAAGCTGATGCCAAACTCGCGTTCGAGGACCTCTTTATAGTCCGCCTCCAACTCAGCCTGAGGGGCCGGGAGGTTCGGGCCGACAGGATTATAGACGAGGTTAAGCGGCAGCTTTGAGCCATACCCAACCGCGTTGAGTTTGCGCAGCGCGGAGATGCTTTTCTCAAACACACCGGCGCCGCGTTGTTTGGCCACATTCTCGGCCGTGTAACAAGGCAGTGAGGCGATCACCTCGACCTCGTGTCCCGCCAAGTACGCGGGCAGGTCGGCATAACCCGCCTCCTCGATAATGGTAAGGTTGCAGCGGTCAATCACGTGCGACCCCGCGCCGCGGGCGATCTCGACGAAGAAACGGAAGAACTCGCTCAGTTCGGGCGCTCCGCCGGTGAGGTCCACGCTCTCCGGCTGGTATTGGTGAATCCATTCGCCGACGCGGCGAGCCACGTCTTGCCCAACCATTTCGGTGCGCCAGGGTCCCGCATCCACGTGGCAATGGCGGCAGGCCTGGTTGCACTTGCGCCCCACGTTGAGCTGGAGCGTCTGCAGCCGCGCCCGGCGCAATGCGAGGCCGTGTACAGAAAGCTTTTCCTCGAACGGATTCATGATCGCTCAGAAATCCCGTGATGTGAACCACGCTACACTAGGGGACTTCGCCGCAGGAGTCAACCGGATGGCGGACCGGCGGACTAGACGTACCTGTGTCGCTGCGCCCAAGGACGGGCGCACACCGGCACCAAGCGACCCCTCATCGTGCACCATTTTAGTCAGCCAGGGCGATACCGGACAGTTGGCCGCAGCCATTGGAAATGCCATCCCGGGTCAGCGCAACAGCTAAACGAGCGTGACTGGAGCGGGAGGCCTTCGAAAATCCTCAGCCAACGTGCCGTTCGGACTAAGCAAGCCTCCTTTGGCGGGCTTCCATGCGACTTCCCAACCCGAATGAGCAACATGGCACCGTCGCTGCTATGGAAGCACCCATAACAGGAAACCATGAATGTCCCGGCGAGGCGAAAACAGACCGGGAAGTGAATTGCTATGCGATTCGAGCGTTACGAAGTTGGCGAGTTCTTTGACGAAACGTTCGGGGAGAACGGCCAGCCGCGAGCCTCCGCGCGCGGGTTGGTGAACAACATCGAGAACCTTCCGCAGGGTGAGTTGCTCAACCGGCAACGAGCCGCCGAGCGCGCGCTCTTGCAAATGGGCATCACTTTCAACGTGTATGGGGAGCGCGCGGGCGTGGAGAAAATTTTTCCGTTCGACCTGGTGCCGCGGATTGTGGCGGCTGCCGAGTGGAGCCGGATCGAGCGCGGCCTCAAGCAGCGGATCACGGCGCTGAATCACTTCATCAACGACCTCTATCACGACCAGAAGATTCTGAAGGACGGGATCCTGCCGGCAGAGATCGTGCTTGCGTCCAAGGCGTTTCGGAAGCAATGCATCGGGTTCAACCCGCCACGCGGCATCTGGTGCCACGTCACGGGCACTGACTTGGTGCGCCATCGCGACGGGCAGATTTACGTGCTCGAAGACAACCTGCGCTGTCCGTCCGGCGTCTCGTACGTGCTGGAGAACCGCGCAGTGATGAAAAGCATGTTCCCGCAGGTGTTTGCGGCCTCCAAGATTCGCCCCGTAGCGAGTTATCCCAGCCGCCTGCGCGACATGCTGGAGTTTCTGGCGCTGGAGCAGGCGGCCGAACCGCGCTGCGTTTTGCTCACTCCCGGAATCTACAACTCGGCTTATTTCGAGCATTCGTTTTTGGCTCAGCAGATGGGGGTCGAACTGGTCGAGGGTCGCGACCTGGTGGTCGATGACGGTTATGTTTGCATGCGGACCACGAAGGGGTTCGAGCGGGTGGACGTGATTTACCGGCGCATCGACGATGATTTTCTGGACCCGCAATGCTTCCGGCCGGACTCGATGCTGGGGGTGCCGGGGCTGATGGAAGTCTATCAAAACGGGAATGTGGCGCTGGCCAACGCGCCGGGGGGCGGCGTGGCCGACGACAAGGTGATTTACGCTTACGTCCCCCGGATCGTGAAGTATTACCTGGACGAGGACATCATCCTCCAGAACGTTCCCACCTACATTTGCTCTGAAGCGGACGACCTGAAGTACGTTTTGGAAAACCTGGAGCATCTGGTAGTGAAAGCGGCGAACGAATCGGGCGGCTACGGCATGCTGGTCGGCCCGCACTCAACGGCGGAGCAGCGCGCGGAATTCGCGGAGAAGGTGAAAGCCAATCCCCGCAACTATATCGCTCAACCGACACTAGCCCTGTCGCGGGTGCCGACGCTGGTGGACGATCATTTCGAGGGCCGTCATGTCGATTTGCGCCCTTACATTCTGTATGGAAAGGACATCTTCGTGCTGCCGGGCGGACTCACGCGCGTGGCTCTCAAGAAGGGGTCGCTGGTGGTGAACTCTTCGCAGGGCGGCGGCAGCAAAGACACGTGGGTCCTGGCTGACGCACCTGTGCCCGAGAATGACGAGCTCACCCCACCTTCACGGGCGTTGGCGGCCAAAGTCGCGGCGTGAAGAGTGAACATGCTCAGCCGCGTCGCCGATTCGATTTACTGGATGAGCCGCTATGTCGAGCGGGCCGAGAACGTCGCGCGGTTCATCGAGGTCAACCTGCAGCTCATGCTGGACGCGCCTTCCGGGGAAGACCAGCAATGGGAACCGCTGGTGAACACGACCGGCGACCATGAGGCGTTCACGAAACGCTGCGGCAATGCGACGCAGCAAAACGTTATTCATTTTCTCACCTTCGACGCGGAGAACCCGAACTCGATTCTCTCCTGCGTCCGCGCCGCGCGCGAAAATGCGCGCACGATTCGCGAGATCATCTCCTCGGAGATGTGGCTGCAATTAAACAAGTTTTACCTGACGGTCACCGCGGCCGCCGCGGATTCCAGCGCCCAGGCAAATCCCCACGAGTTCTTTACCGAGGTAAAGAACGCCAGCCACCTATTCAATGGCGTCGCCGCGGCCACGATGACGCACGGCGAGCCCTGGCACTTCTTTCATATGGGCCAGGTGCTCGAACGGGCCGACAAGACCTCGCGCATCCTCGACGTGAAATACTTCATCCTGCTGCGCTCGGTGCAGGATGTCGGCACGCCGTTCGATGACATCCAATGGGCGGCGGTGCTGCGCTCGGCCAGCGCCTTTGAGATGTATCGCAAGCGCCATGGGCGCATCTCGCCCAAAAGCGTCGTCGAGTTCCTGCTGCTCGACCGCGAGTTCCCCCGCGCCATTCACTTCTGCCTCCTGGCAGCGCGCGATTCGCTTTACGCCATTTCGGGCACGCCGCCCGGCACCTTCCGTTACGTTCCCGAGAAGTTGGTGGGGCAGCTTTGTTCCGACCTGTCATTCACGAGCGTCGATGAAATCGTCAATTCCGGGCTCCACGAATATCTCGACAACCTCCAGACGCGCATGAACCAGGTCGCCGCCGGAATTTACGAAACGTTCTTCGCGCTCAAAACCCCCAAGCCGGCCAAGCGCTCGATGCAGCACCAGACGCAGTGACTTACCATGGCCATTCACGTCGCAATTTACCATCGGACGCATTACACTTACGACAAGCCGGTCGGCCACGGGCCGCACGTCGTACGGCTGCGACCCGCGCCGCACTGCCGAACCAGGATTCTCAGCTACTCGCAACGCATCACCGGCGGCGAGCACTTCATTAACTGGCAGCAGGACCCGTTCGCCAACTGGAACGCCCGCCTTGTCTTCCAGGAACCCATGAAGGAGTTCTGCGTCGAGGTCGAACTGATCGCGGAAATGGCCATCTTGAATCCCTTTGACTTCTTTCTCGAGGACAGCGCGACATATTTCCCCTTCGCCTATGACCAGTCTCTCAAGAAAGACCTCACCCCCTTCCTCGAACCGTGCCCGTTGACTCCGCAGTTCGCCGCCTACTTTGAGGCTGCGAAGCGTGACATCCTCGGGGTTCCGGAATCGCTTCCGCACGCGGGGATGTCACCATCACTTCATCACATCGATGTTCATCACGATGGCGGTCACATCCCATTAACACCAGGCTTCGGCCGCGGCGATGGGCGCGAGAATGATTCAGCAGCTTCAGCTTCCGGCGCAGAGACCAAAGGTGTTGAAACGGCTACGGCACTCGTGGTGCCGGAAAACACCCGGCCCAGGCCTGGGGCTAAGGAGATGGTGCGCGCCGGGACACCGCCGCTCCGCACGATTGATTTCCTGGTCGCGTTCAACCAGCGGCTCCAGCGTGATATCAAATACCTCATCCGGCTCGAACCCGGCGTGCAGTCGCCTGAGGAGACGCTCACCCGGCTTAGCGGTTCCTGTCGGGACTCAGGCTGGTTGCTGGTCCAGTTGCTGCGCCATTTTGGTTTGGCGGCGCGCTTCGTCAGCGGGTACCTCGTCCAACTCGCGCCCGACGTGAAGTCGCTGGATGGCCCCAGCGGCACCGAGATTGACTTCACCGATCTGCACGCGTGGTGTGAAGTGTATCTGCCCGGCGCCGGCTGGATTGGCTTCGACCCGACCAGCGGCCTGCTCGCGGGCGAAGGGCATATCCCACTTTCCTGCACACCCGAGCCGAGCAGCGCCGCGCCCGTCAGCGGCGTTATCGACAAATGCGAATCGAAACTTCATCACGAGATGAAGGTGACGCGCATTTACGAGTCGCCGCGCGTTACCAAACCCTACACCGACGAGCAATGGACGGAGATTGAAAGGCTCGGTCATGCGATCGATGCCGACCTGACCCGGCACGACGTCCGCCTCACGATGGGTGGCGAGCCCACGTTCATTTCCATCGACGACCCGGATGGCCCCGAGTGGAATTTCACCGCCGCCTCGCCCAGGAAGCGCGTTCTCTCGGCTGAACTCATCAAGCGCCTGCGTGGCAAATTCGCGCCCGGAGCGCTGCTGCATTACGGCCAGGGCAAGTGGTATCCCGGCGAACAACTCCCGCGCTGGGCGCTGGCGGCGTATTGGCGCAAGGACGGCGTGCCCATCTGGAAGGATGATTCATTGATCGCGAACGAATCAAAGGACTATGGATTCGGCGCCAAAGAGGGCCTCGCGCTGGCCACGCGCATCGCCCGAGTCATCGGCGTGGACACGAAGTATCTGCTGCCGGCCTACGAGGACGCGTTCTACTACACGTGGAAGGAGCGCCGGTTGCCATCGAACGTGACCCCGGAGAAATCCAACCTGAAGGACAAACTTGAGCGCGAGCGCATCGCGCGCATTTTCCAGCAGGGCCTCGGCGCAGTTGTCGGCTACGCGCTGCCCATCCGGCGGGCTGGCGATGGCGGTCAGGTTGGCTGGATGTCTGGGCCCTGGTTTCTGCGCGACGACGAGACGCTCTGGCTCATCCCCGGCGATTCCGCGATGGGCCTGCGCCTGCCGCTGGATTCGATTCCGTGGGTCTATGAGCGGGACTATCCATGGACCTGGCAACAGGACCCGACTCAAAAGCTGCCGGCGCTGCCGAAGGAATTTCCGAGGCAGCAGTTTCTGCGTGGCGGCGCTCCCCCAGTAGCGCAGACTTCACAGTCTGCTGTATCGCAGGTTTCCAACCTGCGTGATACCACAGATGCAAGGGCGCGCCTGGGAACTTCAACGCTCAGCCGACTGGAAGTCGGCGATCCAGCAGACAAGATGTCTGCGCTACGTCGGCCCGCCGTCGGCGAAAGCGCACAGTGGATTGTTCGCACCGCTATGTGCGTCGAGCCGCGCGAAGGCCGCTTGCACGTCTTTATGCCGCCCGTCGCGACTACGGAGGATTATCTCGACCTCGTCGCGGAAGTCGAAACCGCCGTCCGGGAACTGGGTCTGCCGATCGTCATCGAGGGCGAGACGCCACCGCGGGACCCGCGCCTGAACAAGCTCGCCGTCACCCCCGATCCCGGCGTCATCGAAGTGAACCTGCACCCGAGCAAATCGTGGGATGAACTGGTCGAGCGCACCACGGTGCTCTATGAGGAGGCGCGCCAGGCGCGACTCGGCACCGAGAAGTTCATGCTGGACGGGCGCCATACGGGCACCGGCGGCGGCAACCATATTATCATTGGCGGGGAGACAGTTCAGGATTCGCCCGTGCTGCGCCGTCCGGATTTGCTCCGCTCGTTGCTGGCCTACTGGCAAAACCACCCCTCGCTAAGCTGGCTCTTTAGCGGTCTCTTCATTGGGCCCACCTCGCAGGCGCCGCGGATCGACGAAGCCCGGAACGATTCGCTTTACGAACTGGAAGTCGCGTTCAAAGAGCTCGACCGACAACTGGGCGGCGCGGGCGCACCGGCAAACGTTGTCCAACCCTGGCTGGTGGACCGCCTCTTCCGGCACCTGCTTATTGACGCCAGCGGCAACACGCATCGCGCGGAGTTCAGTATCGACAAGCTTTTTGCACCGGAGAGCAGCAGCGGCCGCCTGGGCCTGGTCGAAATGCGCGCCTTCGAGATGCCACCGCACGCGCGCATGAGCCTGGCGCAACATCTCCTCTTGCGCGGACTCGTCGGCAAATTCTGGCGCGAGCCATACGAGAACAGCCTGGTACGGTGGGGAACCGACATCCACGATCGCTGGCTGCTGCCGCACTTCTGCGAGAGCGACTTCAAAGACGTCATCCGCGATTTGCGCAACGCGGGGTACCCGTTCGAGTTCGATTGGTTCGCACCGCACTTCGAGTTTCGCTTCCCGCGCATCGGCGACTTTGCCCAGCGCGACGTCGAAGTCGAACTCCGCACGGCGCTCGAACCCTGGCACGTCCTGGGCGAAGAACCCGGCGGTGGCGGCACCGTGCGCTACGTGGACAGCTCGGTTGAGCGGCTCCAGGTCAAAGCCCGCGGTCTCGTCGGCCAGCGATTTGCCCTGACTGTGAATGGCCGCCGCATTCCGCTTCATCCGACGGGCACCAATGGCGACGGCGTGGCCGGGGTGCGCTACCGCGCCTGGCAACCTCCCGAGTGCTTACACCCAACGATTGGGGTCCATACGCCGCTGACCTTCGACCTCTGCGACACGTGGAATCAACGCAGCCTCGGCGGTTGCACTTATCACGTCGCGCATCCAGGCGGGCTCGGTTACACCACCTTTCCAATCAACGCGTACGAAGCCGAGTCACGCCGTCTTTCGCGTTTCTTCGTGCAAGGCGCGACCCAGGGGACGTTCGTTCCGCCGATGGAGGCGGTGAACCGCGAGTTCCCCTTCACCCTGGATTTGCGAAACGGCTGAAGAGAGCGCGAATGAATCAGGGTTCCGGAATTCCCAAGTCACGACAAATTTTTCGCGCAAGGAAGCGGTTAATTTCCGTATGCCTTGGCACCCGCCGAGCGTCGGCTATTGGCAGGATTGCCCCACCAGGAATGGTCGCTGCCTTCGCGCACCAGGACGCAACCACGTGCTATCAGGTGTGGATAAGTTCCCGACGCTTCACACGAGGATCGGTTCTTCCTCGTAGTCGTGGCTGGCGGCACACCGCGCGTCAGCGCGATTCATCTCAATCGCTTCCTTCAAGGCGGACCGAAGGTTCTTCATCAATTCACGCCGGGTCTTTCCTTGCGAATTCACGCCTGTAATCTCCTCGACCCAGCCAATCCACCAACCGTCATCCTGCTTAACCACCGCCGTGAACTGTTGTTTCATGCGATGACACTAAGGCACCAGTGCAAATCGGGCAAGTCTTTGCCAGCGTGGGACTCGCACCAAACCCCCGTGGCTGGTTGCGGCGTTGCGGAGGACGGTTTAGTCTGGCGGGAACTCGGATGAATGAACCGACCGAACAGAGCACCAAGGCGCCGGAGTCTTTGTTGAAGCACTATTCGACGGCCCCCGGCATTTTCGACGAAATGGCCGAGGCGCCCGCCACACCGCGGGCGCATTGGCGAGCGTTGATCGAGTCGCTTCAACAACTCGGCGGACACGAGCTGGCATCCCGCTGGGAAAATGGCCGCCGCATCATTCGCGAGCACGGGGTCACGTACAATGTATACGGGGACCCGCAGGGCATGGACCGGCCGTGGGGCCTCGATTTTGTGCCGTTGCTCATCACGGCGGAGGAATGGGCTCGCATTGAAGCCGGGCTGGTGCAGCGCGCACGCTTGTTCAATCTCATTCTGGCGGACATCTACGGAGGTTCACAGCTCCTGCTCCGGGATGGGTTTCTTCCGCCCGAACTGGTCTATGCGAACCCTGGATTTCTGCGTCCGTGCCGCGGGATTCAGGTCACCTCCCAGGTTTATGTGCACCTCCTCGCGTGCGATTTGGGACGTTCCCCGGACGGGCAGTGGTGGGTGCTGTCGGACCGCACCCAGGCTCCGAGCGGGACCGGGTATGCCTGGGAAAATCGGACCGTTGTCTCGCGAATCCTCCCGGAGGAAATCCGCGACTGCAACATCCAGCGCCTGAGCAGTTTTTTCCGCCAGGAACGTGAAATGCTCTTCCGCCTGGCGCCGCCCGGGCGCAACCATCCGAACATTATTCTCCTTACGCCCGGGCCGCTCAATGAGACCTATTTCGAGCATGCCTACCTGGCGAGACACCTGGGATTCCCGCTCATCGAAGGCGCGGACCTGACAGTCCGGGACCGCCGGGTGTTCCTGAAGACAATCGAAGGACTTCAACCGGTTGATGTCATCCTGCGCCGGGTGGACGATTCCTTTTGCGATCCGCTCGAGCTGCGGGGCGATTCGTTTCTGGGAGTGTCCGGCCTGCTGGAGGCGACCCGGGCCGGCAATGTCACCGTGGCAAACGCGCTCGGGGCCGGTCTGATGGAAAGCCCTGCGTTCCTGGCTTTTCTGCCCAACTTGTGCCGTCATCTGCTCGCTGAGGAATTGCTGCTGCCTTCCATCGCCACCTGGTGGTGCGGACAGGCCGAAGAACTTCACTACGTCGCCGAGCACCTGGATTCACTGATACTGAAACCGGCTTTTGGCGACCAACTTCCACTGCCGCTTTCGATTTCAGGACCGCCCAAAGGCCGCCGCAAAATAACGGAAGAGCGGGCCAGGCTAATCGAGAGGTTCAAGGCGGCTCCGCGTGAATTTGTGGCCCAGGAGCGGGTGAAGTTATCCCGGGCACCCGCCTGGGTGGACGAGCATTTGACCGCGCGTTCCGTGGTGGTGCGCGCCTACGTGGCGACCGGGGCTGACGCGGTGGCCGTCCTGCCCGGCGGACTGACCCGCGTTTCTAAACACGCGGATGATTTGGTCGTATCGATGCAAAGCGGTGGCGGCAGCAAAGACACCTGGGTTCTGGCCAACGGAGCCGCGAACCGTCCGGAGCCGGCGCCGGTCCTGGGGGAGCCCCGCCCGGAGGAATACGCTTCGCCGGGGGTGCCGAGCCGGGCCGCCGATCATTTATTTTGGCTGGGCCGCTACACGGAGCGTTTGGAACAATTGTTACGGGTACTGAGCTGTGTGCTGGGCAGGGTTTCAGGCGAAGCGGGAGGAGAAGATTCCAGGGAGTCCACGGGCCTTGCGGGATTGGCAGTGCACCTGGGTCTCTTTCCGGGTCCGCTCTCCGGGGAGCCCAGCCACGGCGAATTGTCGCAGCGAATGTTGCGCGTGCTTTACGAGCCCGACGAACCCGGCGGCGCGCGGGAACTTTTGAAGCGCATCCGTTTCATCGCTTCGACCGTGCGGGATCGCTTTTCCGGCGATACCTGGCGCATTCTGGGCCGCCTCGAGATGGATGCGCGCGCGCGGCCCGGCCGGCTGCCACTGGCCCGGGCCACCCGCCTGATACACAATCTCGTGCTCGATCTGGCGGCGTTCAACGGGATGGAGATGGAGAACATGACGCGCGGGCACGGCTGGCGGTTCCTCGATTTTGGACGGCGCCTGGAAAGGGGGCTGAGCGTGCTCAAGTTGTTGCGAGCGGCCGCGAGCGTCGAATCGTCGGCGGCCACCGCGCTCGAACCGGTACTGGAAATCGCCGATAGCGTGATGACTTACCGCCGGAGGTATTTCACGGCCCCTCGATTGGCATGCCTCCTGGATTTACTGCTTCGGGATGAGTCCAACCCGCGTTCTCTGCTCTTCCAGGTCAATGTCCTTGGCGAGCACGCCGCGGCGCTGGCGGCCGATTCCAAGTCCGCCGCAGCCCGGCTCGACCAGGAACGAATCCAAAAGCTAAAGACCGGGGTGCGCTCGGTGGTTCTGGAGGAACCGGGGGTCCAGGATGCCAGTGAAGCGGGCCAGCCGCTGCTGCACCTGCTGACCACATGGGCCACAGACCTCGCCGGGTTGTCCGACCAGGTGACGAATCGGTATTTCAGCCACAGTATTCCCCGGATGAGCCAAGGATGAGAAAGCTCCTTTACGAAATTACGCACACGACGACGTATGATTACCTGGAAGACGTATCGGTCTCACATCATCTGTTAAGGCTAGCGCCTCGCCATTACCACAAGCAGAATTGCCTCGCCCATGAGTTGGCGATGGTGCCGGAGCCCGGCACCGTGAGCGCGCATCGCGACTACTTTGGAAATTCCACCCATTTCATCGGGGTGCAAACCCCGCACCGGCAACTCGTGATCACGTCGCGCAGCCGCGTCGCGGTGAGTCCCGCGTTCATCCCCGAACCTCTGGAGACACCCGCATGGGAAATCGTGCGGGCGCGTTGCCGGGACGATCACTCCGGCCGGGCGTTGGAGGCGCACGAATTCACCTACGCCTCGCCACTCGTGCCCATAGCGGAAGAATTCGCCGACTACGCGAAAGCTTCTTTCGCCCCGGCGCGTCCGGTCCTCGACGCGGTGAGTGACCTGACACGGCGCATTCACGAGGATTTTACGTTCGATCCGACGGCAACCACGGTGACCACACCGGTGGCGAAGGTTTTCCGAGAACGGCGCGGGGTTTGCCAGGACTTCGCGCATTTTCAGCTTGCGTGTCTGCGCTCGCTCGGTTTGCCGGCGCGATATGTGAGCGGCTACCTGGAGAGCGAGCCGGCTCGAGGGCAGCCGAAGCTTCGGGGGGTGGATGCCTCACACGCCTGGGTAGGTTTTTTCTGTCCGGGCATTGGCTGGCTGGATGCGGACGCGACGAACAACTGCCTTCCTTCGCTGCGCCACATCACGATTGGGTGGGGGCGCGATTACAGTGATGTGTGTCCGCTCCGCGGCGTGCTGGTCGGCGGCCAGAACCAGACGCTGCGCGTTTCGGTGGATGTGAGCGCGCTGGGTCCGTGGGAAAGCGAGCTGCACAATGCAGCGGTGGCTGGTTGAAGGCCGTTATCCGGGGGAAGGTCCACGGTGACTTCGCCGGTCTCGCTCAAAACCGCTGCTAAGCCTCTCTTCCTCCTTCGTTTTACCAATCGTTGTCCTATTCATTTTGATGGCTGAGCCTCTGATGACACTGGCTTTGTGCGAGTGTCACCAGGCGCTGGTGCCTTCTCAAAATACGCCTTCGCGCCCGGGTAATCTATCGTGACGCAAAAGTTCCGCAGCGCATTCCCGCCGAGGGAGGCCCGGATTGGCTTGTCCATGAATGAGGACATCCAGATGAAATTGCCCTCCTCTCGTCGCGTAAACCAGACCGGGCCAATCGCTGTTTGGCTGACCTCCACCACGGGAATTTCGATCATCGAGGCGCCGGTCCTTTGGCAGCCTTTCTCGATTACCCGCCACTGCGGGTGGGCTTTTTGCCAACGATCGTAGAGGTTCGCTGCCAGGAAACTCGTCGCCCGCTCGGAGGGGCCACTGTCATCAACCATCATCAAGGCTTCGGGGCTGAGCCAAACCGTGGCGCCGGTGTCAAGCAGGCAGTCCACCGTTTCGCCATCGATCCGGACGGCAAAATGAGGATGATTCGCGGTGCGCATTCCCCATTCTTTGCGGAAGCCCAGTTCCACAGTGTGCTGCCGCATGGCTTGAGTTGGAACAAAGGGCTGGGGCTGAAGAATGAGCTTGTGGTTGGCATAGTCAAAAGTCCAGACGCCGCCGGCAAACCAGCGCTGCCCTAACATGCCGTCTCCCTCGCCGTCCACCACCGGGAACCAGTGCTCGCCGCCGGTCGGCTCAGGAATCCAGGCGTCGAACCGGAACCTCGGGAGTCGAACGCGCTTTTGACCCAGCAATCTGTTGGGACTTAAGCCACACCGTTCCACCGCTCCCTGGGTGAGGAATAGACCACCTCCGGTGTCAGTCAGAAGGCTCAGCTTGATTCCCAGAGAAGTGATCGGCTCGACGTAAAAGCGATCTCCATCGTAACGGGTCGGTAACGTAATAATACGCCCGGTCCGGTGTGTTCCGGGCAGCCACCACCAGATGAACCCGAGCAGAGCCGCGCCACCAGAGAGCCCAAGTATCAGCAGCCAACGCAACCAGAAACGAGGCTTCTTCACGAACAAGAGTAACTCAGCCAGGCACTCAGTCAAAGAACCGCCGCGTTCTTGCTTTCGGATACGTCTGGTTACTACCATCAGGCTCGCTCAAAACGTCGGAGTGCGCCCGTTGCCTCTCCCCAAGCCGCATCGCGCTTGCCGCCCCGCGTGCATCGGCTATTATCCTGTCACAGCTCGGGCGATCTGAAGATCTGAACATGAAATCGAAACGTCTTGCGCTGGTCCTGTTGCTCGGCGGCCTGGCTGTTCTGCTCACCGGGTGCGAGTGGATTCGATGGCTCCGGCTGCTCTCCCTGAAGAAGCAGTTCGCCCAACTGGACCGCTACATCCGCGTCGAGGACACCAACGGCCTGGGCCTGCATTTCCTGAAACCGGTGGTCTATGGCGACGACCTGCGCCTGCTCGTGGAGAACGAGACCTCGCGCACCACCAACGGCAATCACGAAACGTGGTCGTGGACCTACGAGAAACAATCCCTCGACCCGCACACCCCCCGCGGCAACTTCGACCTGACCGTGACCGCACACTTCGAAAACGGAAAATTTAACGAAGTGCGCTTTCCCGACCGCTTCCTGGCGGTGCTGCCCAAACCCTTGATCCTCGGGCTCCTCCGCTCCGTGGGCCAGGCCGAGGTGGATATGAAACACGGCACGGCGAAGTTGAAATGGGCCGGGACGGGCAAGGAAAAACTCGAACTGCCCGCCAAAAGCCAGGTCCTCGCCCTGTTGGGCCCGCCCTTCACCGTCACCGAATCGAACCTGGTGCAGACTTTCCTCTACAAATACTACCAGGAGACTCGCGCGCCGCAGGCGCCGGCGGAAAGGCTCGCCTGGGCCAGATTCATTTTTGCCACCAACAGCGAAACCATGCTCAGCAGCCAGGGAGGTTTTGGCAACGTCGCCTGGACGATGACCAGCGCGGCAACCGGGGCGCAGATGCGGATCACGGTGGAGTTAGTGCCGCTGAGCGTGGAACCGGTAGCGGTGAAGCTGCCCGCCCGGATCACCGATGAGTATATCGGCCAATACAAGGAACCCGGCGGCAACGTCCTGAACATCGGGCGCGATGGCGGCACTTTCGCGGCCAGTTGGAACCGCGACGGCAAAGGGAGCTGGTGCCTCATGTTGCCCGAGTCGACCAACGTCCTGTTCCAGTTGCCCACGGGTGAGCCGCGCTGGACTTTTACGCGCGACCAGACCGGCGCGGTCACGGGTTTGCTCGGGCGACTGGGCGGCTCGGACAAGGTTTTTACAAAAGTGGCGCTCGAACTGCCCCAAACGGCAGCCGCGGCCCTGGTGGATGCCGAAATCTGCCAGGCGTGTGCCGGCATCTATAAAGCTTCCTGGGGCGGGCTAATCATCATCAGCCGCCAGGACCGCCAGTTCTTCTGGCAAAGCGCGGGCACCGAAGCCAAACTCCCGCTTTATCCCTCGTCCGAAACCAATTTCTTCTTCAAAGCCGTCGATTCCCCGCTGACTTTCGTCAAGAACGACAAGGGCTCGGTCACCCGTTTTATCCTTCACTATTGCTCCCATAGCGCCACCGCCGAGAAACTCAAAACGCCCAGTAGAAGCGAGTAGGTGAGGTAGTGAGCAAGAGTCAGGCGCCAGCCCAAGTCCAGCCGACCTCTTCTGGCTCTACGGTCTCACAACAGCCCCTTGGGTTTACGCGGCTTGCAGGAGCCCGAGGACTTCCTCGTCGGTCGTTTGCGAAAAGGTTTCGTAGTAGCGGCCGACAGCGTCGAAGTCAGGGTCCACGAAAAGCACGCGAACGTCATCGGCGACGCCCTGAAGGCGTTCGACGGCGTTAATCGAGCCGACCGGTGCGACGACAACGACCCGCAGGGCCTGCTGTTTGCGAGCTGAGCGAACGGCAGCCTCGGTCGTGGCCCCGGTAGCCAAGCCATCATCAACCAGCAGTACGGTCTTTCCCTCGAGGCTGGACCCGCCAGCGCGATGGAACCTGGCTTGATAATCCCGCAAACGTTCCTTTTCCTCTTCGATGACTTCGACCAACTCGTTGCGGACGATTGGATTGTGGCCGATGACCGCTTCGTCCAGGACAACCACGTCGCCTTCAGCCAGGGCGCCGACGGCAAATTCACGGTGAAGCGGATGGCCGATTTTGCGGACGATTAAAACGTCAAGGGGTAATTGGAGCACGCGGGCGACCTCAGCCGCGACGACGACGCCGCCGCGCGGCAAACCCAGCACGAGGTCGGCTTGCAGCCCCTGTTGCTTCAGCCAATACCCGAGCTTTTGGCCAGCATCTTCTCGGGATGCGAACATTACGGTACTATTGGACCCGTTTGGCTCAAAAAGCAATGGTCCTGAACCTACCGGACGATGGTGCCGACTTGGTCGCCCATGACGACGCGCTTGAGGTTGTGAGGCCGGAACAGTTCGAAAACGATGATGGGCATCTTATTGTCCATGCAGAGGGAGAACGCGGTGGAATCCATGACCTTGAGCTGCTTTTGCAGAGCCTCGAGGTAGGAAATTTTGGAATAACGTTTGGCGTGTGCGTTCTTCTTAGGGTCGCTGTCGTAGATGCCATCAACTTTCGTGGCTTTGAGGATGACTTCGGCGCCGATTTCGTTGGCGCGCAGGGCCGCCGCCGTATCGGTCGAGAAATAAGGGTTGCCGGTGCCGCCGCCGAAGATGACCACCCTGCCCTTTTCCAGGTGGCGAACAGCGCGCCGGCGAATAAACGGTTCAGCTACCTGCGCCATGGTGATCGCGCTTTGGACGCGAGTGGCGATGCCGAGTTTCTCGAGCGCATCCTGCAGGGCGAGCGCATTGATGACGGTGGCCAGCATGCCCATGTAATCCCCGGTCGCCCGCTCGATGCCGCGCTCGCTGCCGCTAAGCCCGCGGAAAATGTTCCCGCCCCCCACGACGACCACGATCTGGACCCCCAGTTCGCGGACCTCGCCGATTTGGCGCGCCATATTCTGGACGGCTTCAGGGCAGATGCCAACGCGGGAGTCGCCGCCCAGGGCTTCCCCGCTCAGCTTGAGGAGAATCCGTCCATATTTGGGGTGTCTGGTTTCTTTGATGGCAGCCATGGGGGAAAGACTTATAGAACTGATACGACCTATGCCAGTAAAAAAGTCCAAAGGCCGAAACCCGAAGGCCGAAAGAAGGCCGAAATCCGAGGCCCGAAACGATAAAGGTCCGGATAGGAACGCCTTCGGGCTTCGAGTTCCGGCCTTCGGGCTTTCGGTTTTCGCAATTCGTCACCAAAGAGCCCGACACCTCGGCTCCCGCCTCAGGCCGCCGGCGCCTCGCCCACCTGGAAGCGGACAAACCGGCGAATGGTGATGTCGTCGCCCAATTCTTTGGCGACGGAGCCGACGTGGTCTTTGACGGAGATTTCGGAATTCTTTTTGACGAACCCCTGGTCCACCAGGCAATAGGTTTGATAAAACTTCTCCAGCATGCCCTGAATAATTTTTTCGAGGGCCTGCGGGGGTTTGCCCTTGAGACGGTCGGATTGAGCGGCGACCTCGCGCTCCCTGGCAACTACGTCGGCGGGCACCTGGTCGCGCGAAACGGCGTGGGGATGGCCGGCGGCGATTTGCAGCGTGATGTCTTTGACAAGCTGTTTGAATTGGTCTTTGGCGATGGTGCTCTCCTTGCCCGCGCCGACCTCCACCAGCACGCCCACTTTGGCCCCGGTGTGAATGTAGGCGGCAACCATGCCGTTGCCGCTGACTTCCATCCGCGCGTGACGGGGAATTTGGATATTCTCGCGGATGCTGGCGACCATATTGACGCGGTCAGCTTCGAAATCGGTTTTGGGATCGGCGGCGAGCCGTTTGGCAACATCGTTGGCAAAGTCCTGGAACATCTGATTGCGCGCGACGAAATCCGTCTGGCAATTGACCTCGACGAGCACACCGAGA
>Ga0210408_10001685_pt1 | contig 22682 bp, 24 predicted proteins | sample IncBWH4MmetaG_FD_155471 | JGI IMG/M metagenome (GOLD analysis project Ga0210408, IMG submission 155471) | Forest soil microbial communities from Barre Woods Harvard Forest LTER site, Petersham, Massachusetts, United States - Inc-BW-H-4-M | ecosystem: Environmental > Terrestrial > Soil >...
GGCGCGCGCAATCTTCTCAACCGTTTTTGCGGCGCGAGATTTTTGCTCACGAGCAGTACCAGCGTGTACGCGCAAAGCAATGGCGAGCGGGTCACTGAGCAGAGCCCAGCCGAACCAAAGCATGAAACCGGAGAAATCTTGCGACAGGCTGAGGATTTGGTTCTCGCGAAAAATGGAATTGTTGTCCGTCTCGGCGGAATTTACGGGCCCGGTCGGTCTGCACTACTCAAGAAATTCTTGAATGGTGACGCCGTTGTCGATCCATTACGCGATCGGTTTGTGAATCAGATTCACCGGGACGATGCCGTGTCGGCGATGTGTCTGTTACTGAAATCCGCGACAGCCGCCGGCGAGATTTACAACGTGGTCGACGATCAACCGATTTTGCAAAGCGAATGTTATCGCTGGTTGGCAGCAAAATTGCAGCGGCCCTTGGCATCTTCTGGAAGATCGACATCGAACCGAAAACGCGGTGAGAGCAACAAGCGCGTTAGCAACGAAAAGCTGCGAAGCAGCGGCTGGGTCCCGCATTATCCAACGTTCTCCGATGGGATGGAGAAGAGCGTTTTGCCCGCGGCCTCGATGCTTTAACTCGATGGATTAGACCGGTATGGATTTTGCTAATTTTATCGGCCGGTATGCGGACCATTAAGCTCAGCGGGCGAGAAGCAACCGTGGTCCGCGCCATCGGCTTCACCAATGCTATGCTTGGGGCTGAGATTCAGGATTTTGTCCGAATGGAATCCGACGACGTGACTGACGTTCTCAACAGTTTGATGGCGGCAGGATTTGTCGAAAGCATTCCTTACTCTGAGCAGGTCCAGCTTGCCGAAATGCCGGTCACCTCGTTTGAAGTCAACCCGGCTTACTCACACGAGTTGAAGCGGGCATTGCTTCGCGGTTAGGCGACCGCGCCGGTCGCAACTTCCGCCGCCGACTGCCGGGCGCTGCCGAATAGCTGGCGAATCACGTCTTCGACAGGAACTTCCTGCACGTTAATGTCGATCACGTCGCAAGCTTGGAGAAGTTCGCGAGTTGTCTCGGTCACTTTCGCTCGCGGCACCTTGAGTTGGACTGACGCCGGCGTTTGCTCGATCATTTCACCGAACCGGGAAAAATCACAGTTCGGCTTCGTATCGAAAGTCAGGCTCACAATTTTGTAGATCGAGAAGCGATCGACGATCTGGCTTAGTGGCCCATCGAAGAAAATTTTACCGTGATCGATCACGAGCACGCGATGCGTCAATTCTTCGATGTCCTGCATGTAATGGCTGGTCAGCAGTGTGACGATTCGATGCTCCTTGTTGTAAATTCGTAGAAACTCTCGCACCCGCTTTTGGCTGACGACGTCAAGACCGATGGTTGGTTCGTCCAAAAACAAAACGCGCGGTTGGTGAATCAGCGCGGAGATCAGCTCCATTTTCATTCGCTCGCCCAATGAAAGTTCGCGGACCATCACGTTCATTTTGTCCGTTACTTCGAGCAGCTCTGCGAGCCCACCGACGACTTTGTTAAATCGGTTTCGATCGATTCCGTAAATCGCGCGATTGAGCTCCAGCGATTCTTGCGCGGGCAAATCCCACCACAGCGCATTCTTCTGGCCCATGAGCAGACTGAATTGTCGTTTCATTTCGTTGCGGCGTTCCCACGGAACGAATCCGAGGACGCGCGCATCGCCTCCGGTGGGATTCAGCAATCCGGACAGCATTTTGAGCACGGTAGTCTTACCCGCGCCATTCGGTCCGAGAAACCCGACGAATTCGCCTTCCTCGATCTGGAACGAAACGTGATCGGCTGCCCGGGTTTCGTCATACCGACGCCGAACCAGCCCTTTCACCGCACCCCAAAGCCCGCTTTCCTTGCGGTAAGTGCGGTAAATCTTCGTTAAATCACGAGATTCGATTGCAGCCATGGATTAGATCGACAATCAGCGTGCCGATCTCTTCTGCAACTACGCTACCGACGTTTTCGCGCCCGATTTCTTCTTGAGCAATGACAATACTTTCTCGACCAAGGCGTCGGCCGTGATGCCGTGCTTCTTGCGCAAAAGCGGAACCGAGCCGTGTTCGACGAATTCGTCCGGCCAACCAACTCGCGCCACAGGCGTGTTGATTTGCTGCGAGTGCAAATGCTCCATCACCGCACAACCGAATCCGTTGTGCAGCACGTGGTCTTCGATCGTGGCGACGACCTCCACACTGCGCGCGAAAAATTCGAGCGTGCCGGTGTCCATCGGTTTAATCCAGCGCGGATTGATTAACGCCACTGAAATTCCCTTTTCTTCCAGTTTCTTGGCCGCTTCCTCCGCGACTTCAAACATGTTGCCCAAGCCGAAAATCGCGACCTCGCGTCCGTGCTTCACCACCTCGGCTTTGCCGATCTCGAGCAGCTTGGGTTCGGGTTTGATTTGCGCGCCAGTACCCGAGCCGCGTGGATAACGAACCGCGATTGGTCCGGAGTTGTAGTTCGCCATCGTCCAAAGCATGTCGACGAACTCGTCTTCGTTTTTCGGCTGCATATGAACCCAGTTCGGAATGTGCCGCAGGTAACCGATATCGAACAAACCGTGATGGGTCGGGCCGTCATCGCCGCTCAGACCGGCGCGGTCCATGCACAGTCGCACGTTCAGTTTTTGGATCGCCATGTCGTGAATCGCCATGTCGTAAGCGCGCTGGAAAAATGTGGAATAGATCGTGAGAAATGGCGTCAGGCCTTGCGTCGCCAATCCGCATGCGAACAGCGCCGCGTGTTCTTCCGCGATGCCAACGTCGAAATACCGGCTGGGATGCGCCTTTTGAAAATGTGACAGGCCCGTGCCGCTTGGCATTGCCGCAGTGATTGCCACCAGTTTTTGATTGGTATCGGCAAATTTCGCGAGACTCTTGCCGATGATCTCCGAATAGGTCGGCGTCGGTGTCGGCGCGGTTTCGCCGCTCTCGATCTTGTACTTCCCAAGCCCGTGAAATTTGTCGGGCTGTTTGATTGCCGGTTCGTAGCCTTTGCCTTTTTTGGTCAGAATGTGGAGGAGCACCGGTTCGTCCTGCGTCTTCAAGAATTCAAATGTCCGGATCAATAGCGGAATATCGTGGCCGTCGATCGGTCCATAATAGCGCAGCCCGAGTTCCTCGAAGATTACGCTCGGTACCAGCAATCCTTTCACGCTTTCCTCGACCTTGTGCGCGAGTTGGACGCCGGTTTTTCCAAGGATCCATTCCACGAAGTCGCGCGCCTTGTCGTGCAAATGTGCATAGGTCGGGTTCGTCACAATCCGGTTAAAATAACTCGCAATCGCGCCGACGTTCTTCGCGATTGACCATTCATTGTCATTGAGCACGACGATGAACTTCTTGGTCTGAGTGCGGATGTTGTTCAGCGCTTCGTAACTGATCCCGCAGGTGAACGCGGCGTCGCCGGCAATCACGATGATGTTTTCGTCGCTGCCTTTGAGATCGCGACCAACCGCCATGCCAAGCCCGGCCGACAACGCAGTGCCGGCGTGTCCCGCGCCGTAGCAATCGTGTTCGCTTTCGGTACGCAACAGAAATCCGTTCAGGCCGCCGAACTGCCGCATCGTCGAAAAGCGATCGAGCCGTCCGGTAAAAAGTTTATGAACGTAGCCTTGATGGCTCACGTCCATCACGAATCGGTCCCTTGGTGTGTTGAATACGCGATGAAGCGCGATGGTGAGCTCCACTACGCCGAGGTTCGGACCCAGATGTCCCCCCGTTTGCGACAAAATGCTGATCAATTCCCCGCGCACTTCCTGCGCGAGCTTTGGCAGGTCTTGTTCGCTCAACGCTTTGATGTCCGCCGGCCCATGGATCCCATCCAGTAAGCGCCTTGGCGCCTCCGCCGTCGTTGTCGTTTCAGAAGAGTCTGACTTCGTCATTCTTTAATTCCTTCTCGGCCTGCTTACCATCATTCGCAGATTCGGGCGTGGGTTCAAAATCTTTCACGATTGCCTTGCCGGCGCTGTTCCGAGCGATGATCTCGATCTTTTGCTCTGCGCTGCTCAGGCGTTCCTGGCAAATCTTCACCAGGTTCATTCCTTCCTCGTAGCGCACGATCAAATCTTCGAGCGGCAATTTTCCTGTCTCCATTTGTTCGACAATCGCCTCGAGCCGGCTCATCGCTTTCTCGAAATTCAACTCGGAGCCTGAGGGCTTGGCCTTGCTGCTCATGGCGAACGCGAAATTAAGCATACCGCCGCCAAGATGAAAGGCCCGACTTACGCAGCGCATGGCACATCCGATGCTCGGGAAGGTGATAGTCAACCAATAACCACCATGAAATTTCAAAAGAAAATACTCTTGATCGATCACGAACCCGGCGTGACTCGCCTCATTCGGCGGGCTCTGGAACGCGCCGGGAAATATCTCATCCGCGAAGAACACGACGACAACCTCGCGCTCAACGCCGCCCGTTGGTTTCAGCCGGACCTGATCCTCGTCGACGCGGCCGGCCCGACGCAGCAGATCATCGAACGCGAAGTCAACAGCGACGCCACACTCAGAGACACGCCCGTTCTTTCGCTGAGCAGCCTCCGGCCAGAAAGCCAAATGATTTCCGGCGGAATACTCTCCGGTTACAGCTTCTTCGCAGCACCCGTTCGCGTCGAAGAAGTTCTCCACGGCGTCGACGAGCTTCTCTTTGGTAAAGACTGAGCCGCTAATTCAGAGCCGCCGTTTTCTAAAGCCGTCTTCCTTTAGCTGACGCCTTCATCAGCTTCTCGAATCGCTTGGACCGGGTTTCTTCCGTTTTCGCGCTCATAATGTACCAGCTCATCATTTTCCGATACGATGGCGGTTGCGTCTGAAAGAAATCCCAGGCCGATTTGTTCGTTTTAAGCCGGCTGCTGTACGGCTCTTCCAGTTCGGCGCGTCGCTGTTCGTATGAATAAACGCCCGATTTGTTTTCCATCCGCGCCGCAAACGCTTTCGAGCCTGACGGCAGCATTCGCTTTTGTTTCTGGAGTGCGCGGGCGCGCTTGATATTGATCGCGCTCCAAATGCTCCCCCGTCGGCGGGGCGTAAAGCGAATCTTGTAACTGATCTCGTCCACTCGCTTCCGGATCCCGTCGATCCAGCCAAAACAAAGTGCCTCATCCACCGACTCAGGCCAGGTGATGCTCGGCTTGCCGGAATCTTTTTTGTAGAACCCCACCCAAAGCTCACGCGCGCTAGCGTGATTCTTCTCGAGCCAATTGCGAAAATCTGACGGCGTTCGGAAAAACTTTGGCTTCAACCGATCTGCTTTTTGTAAGCCGCGGCGTCTTTCAGATTCTTGAGATCGTCAGGATTGTCGATTTTCAGGACGAAGAGCCAGCCCTGGCCGAATGGTTCACGGTTGATCAAACCCGGATCGGCTTCGAGCGCTTTGTTCACGTCGACTACTTTGCCTTTGACGGGCGCGTAAATGTCGCTCGCGGCTTTCACTGATTCGACCACGGCGATTGCTTCCTTCGCATTCGCCTGCCGATCCATTTTCGGCAGCTCGACAAAAACGACGTCGGTCAATTCCGATTGGGCGTGATCGGTGATGCCGACGCGGATCTTGTCGCCTTCGCGCCTAATCCATTCGTGACTCTCGGTATAAAGCAAATCGTCTGGAACGTTCATGATTTTTTGTAGAGCGGTTTTCTCTCGATTGTGGCCGGAAACTTCTGCCCGCGAATCTCGATGTCGATCTTGGCGCCGATTTTCGCGTGCGGCGCAGAGACATACGCCATTCCTACGCCCCAGTTCAAACTTGGGGAAAGTGTGCCGCTTGTTACTTCGCCGATTCGTGAATTGTTGTCGAAGACGGCGTAATGCGGACGCGGCGGAGGACCTTTGTCTTTCATTTTGAACGGCACGAGCTTTTCTCGGGGACTGTTCTCTTTGGTCTTCAGCAGAACGTCGCGGCCGATGAAATTCGGTTTCGTTAGATCGACAAAGAAGCCAAGGCCGGCTTCGATCGGATTTCGCTGCGGCGAAAGATCGGAGCCATTGAGCGGGTAACACATTTCCAAACGCAAAGTATCGCGCGCGCCGAGTCCACAAGGTTTGATTCCGAGGTCTTTTCCTTTTTCGAGGACGATGTTCCAAAACTTTATCGCGTCATCTGTAGAAAAGAAAACCTCAACCCCGTCCTCGCCGGTGTAACCGGTGCGCGCCATCGAGATCGGCATTCCATTAAGATCGACATCAACGATGTGATTTCTCGCCGGGAGATTCACGAACAGTTCGGTCACACGTGGGCCCTGGATCGCAACTCCACCAAAATATGCGCTGCGATCTCCGAGACGGACGTTGTCTACGCGATGTCGATCCAACCATTCGAAATCCTGGTCCGTGCAGGCCGCGTTCACGACGAGGAGGAATTTCGCGTTGTCGATTCGATATGCGATCAGGTCGTCGATGATTCCGCCTTTGTCGTTCAACAGAAAAGTGTATTGGCCCTGACCGACCTCGAGCTTGTCGATGTTGTTGGTCAACATTGTGTTCAGCCAGCCGCGCGCCTCTTTTCCTTCAACGATCAATTGGCCCATGTGCGAAATGTCGAACATGCCGACATTTTTTCGCACGGCCTGATGTTCCTCCACGATGCCGGTGTATTGCACCGGCATTAGCCAGCCTGCGAACGGCACCATTTTCGCGCCCAGCTTCACGTGCTCGTCGTAAAGCGGCGTCTTCTTTTGCGCGCTCTCGCTCACGTGCCAAGCCTAGACTTCGCCATTGGGCTGCGCAATGATCGACGAGATGAGCCTGCTCGATAGACTTGAACGCCGCTTCGGTTTTCTCGGCATTCCGGGATTGCCGCGCATTCTGGTTGGCTTCGCTGCACTCGTGTTTGGGCTCGCCTGGTTGCTGCCGGGTTACATTTCAATGCTGACGCTCGATCCCGATAAGATTCGTCACGGCGAAGTCTGGCGACTGATCACGTACATTTTCATACCACAAACGCTGAGCCCGCTCTGGTTTCTGTTTGCGCTCTGGTTCCTTTGGTGGGTCGGCGAAGGCGTCGAGCGCGCCTGGGGACCGTTTCGCCTCACTCTTTATTTTGCCGTTGGGATGATCGGCACAACCATCGCCGCGTTTTTCTTCGGCAGTAATTTCTCGAACTCGATGTTGATGGCGTCCTTGTTCTTTGCCTTCGCGCGGTTTTATCCGGAAGAGCTCATCTACGTTCTTTTCATTCTGCCGATGCGGATCAAATGGCTGGCCTGGATTTTCGCCGGGATTTTGGTGGCGGGATTTTTTATGGGCACCAATTCGTATCGGGCCGCACTGATCGCCGCCTTCGCGAATTACCTCATCTTTTTTGGCCCCGAACATGTTTATGAAGCGCGCCATCGTCGTGAAGTCTCGACGCGGCGTCGTCGTTTTGAGGTGCAGTCGAAGCCGGAAGCTGAATCACTTCACAAATGCAAGACTTGCGGCGCAACCGAGCTGACCGATCCCAATCTCGAATTTCGGGTCGCGCGCGACGGCGAAGAGTATTGCATGAAACATTTGCCATCCGCGCAGACGACGACTGCCAAGTAGCGGCGGTCCACCGAACCGGCATGGCAATTGACCCCAATCGCCCTCGGGCGGAAACTACGAACCGTGACCGACAAGAACACAACGCTGGTTCCCGAAGAGGGATGGCATTGTCTCCATTTGTTTTATCATGTCGAGCATGGCCAATGGCAGTTACTCAACCGCGACGAGCAAAACGCGGCGAAGACGAACCTAACGAAACTCATTCAGGAAATCCGGGCGATGGATTCGACACAACTGCTCACCCTTGGAGTAGTGACGCCAAAAGCAGACCTCGGGTTCATGTTGATCACGCCCGATTTGCACAATGCGAACAAGATCGAGAAGCAGCTTTCGCTTTCGTTAGGCGCGGACGTGTTGACGTCCGTTTACAGTTATTTGTCGCTCACCGAAGAAAGCGAATACATTACGACCGACGAGGAATACGCCGCGACGCTTGACGCGGAGACAAAGGGCGATCCAGCTAAATTAGAAGCCGCCCTGAACACGTTTCGCGATCGAATTAAACATTATCGGCAGGAGCGCGTTTATCCGATATTACCGGATTGGCCGGTGGTGTGTTTCTATAATATGAGCAAGCGCCGCGGCGAGCAGCGCAACTGGTACGCGCTGCCGTTCGACGAACGCCGCAAATTAATGAAAGGCCACGCTACCGTCGGCCGCCAATATTCCGGGAAAGTGAAGCAACTCATCACCGGTTCCACCGGTCTCGACGACGCGGAGTGGGGGGTGACGCTTTTCGCGCGCGACACGTTCCAGATCAGGTCGATCGTTTACCAAATGCGATTCGATCCCGTGAGCGCGGATTACGCGGACTTCGGCGACTTTTTCATCGGCATCCAACTGCCTCTCGACGAATTGTTCCGCCGCTTGCAACTCTGATTGTCGATCTTACCCTTCGTCGCCACGGATGGGTGACAGAGTGGTCGATTGTGCACGCCTGGAAAGCGTGTGTACCGCAAGGTACCGAGGGTTCGAATCCCTCCCCATCCGCCAGCTAATTTTTTCGATCGCGTCGTTCGAGGATTTGAAATTCCTGACGCAATTTCAGCACGCTGCCTTCAGGCAACACGCCACGGAAATTTACATTCGGATAAATAAGGCAATCTCGGCCGAGAACTGAGCCGGGGTTGATTACGGCGTTGCAGCCGATCTCTGTTCTATCTCCTACAATCGCGCCAAATTTGGTGAGCCCGGTCGCGATGTTGCCTTGATCGGTCGAGACCGAAATTTCGCCGCGATCGAGTTTCACGTTCGACAAGATCACTCCCGCGCCGAGGTGCGCTTTGAATCCGAGAATTGAATCGCCGACGTAGTTGAAGTGCGGCACCTCGGCCTCGTCGAAGATGATGCTGTTCTTGAATTCGCACGAGTTGCCCATCACCACGCCATTGCCGACGACGACATTCTCGCGCACGTAACAGCCGCTCCGGATATGACAGTTATCGCCGATCCACGCCGGCCCTTTGAGAACCGCACCTTGTTCGACAACCGTGCCACGGCCGACAAAAACGTTGCTGCTGATAAACGGACGGCCGATGAGCTCGCCGAGCACCGCGGGTTTCAAACGAAACTGTAAATAGCTCGCGATTTGTTTGAGCGCGTTCCAGACGTCGCTTTGGTCTTCGAACAACTTCGGGTGGGCCGTGTGTTCGAGGCTAAGGAATTGTGCGGGCGCAAACATTTCTATTTCGTCCCGGCGCGTCGCGTTATCTTCTGTCCGTCCTTGGTGTCGCGCGCTTCCCAGCCGAGCGCATTCAATTTGTCGCGCAATTCATCGCTTTTTCGAAAATCTTTTGCAAGCCTCGCTTGCGTGCGGGCTTCGGCCAATTTCCCCACTTCCACCGGCAACTCCGTCGCCTCGGATTCAAACTGCAATGTCTGATCGATTCGATCCCACCAATTCAGCCACGCTGTCGCAGCCTTTCCGTCGAGTTTGTTTTCGTCCATCGCGCGATTGGTTTCGCGGATTGTTTCGAACAAAAATCCTAGCGCCGCCGAAATATTGAGGTCGTCGTCCAGTGCATCTTCAAATTCATGACCGAGTTGGTTGTCGATCTTGGCGCTTTTATCACCGGCGACCTCGCGCAGACGCTCAAGCCAATCGTCGATTCGACCCAACGACTCGCGCGCTTCCTTCATTCCGTCCCAGGTAAAGTTCAGCTGCGTGCGATAATGGACACGCATGAGCGCGTATCGAAGTTCGCGGCCGGTGTAGCCCTTCGCCAAGACGTCCGGCACGGTGTAAAAATTCCCTAACGACTTCGCCATCTTCTGGCCGTCGACCAGAAGATGCGCGCAGTGCAACCAATAGTTCACGAACTTTTTCCCGGTCACGCCTTCGCTCTGAGCGATCTCGGCTTCGTGATGAGGGAAAATATTGTCCACGCCGCCGCAGTGGATGTCGATTTGATCGCCGAGAATTGCGGTCGCCATCGCGCTGCACTCGATGTGCCAGCCGGGACGTCCCGAACCCCATGGCGAATCCCATTTCACATCGCCGTCTTCTTCATCCCACGCTTTCCAGAGCGCAAAATCACCGATGTGTTCCTTGTCATACTCATCGTGCTTCACCCGACCGGTCGATTGCAACTCGTCCAGATTGAAGTGCGCGAGCTTTCCGTAGTTCGGAAACTTGTTGATCCGATAGTAAACTGATCTGTCATCGGCCTGATAGGCGAGCCCTTTCGAAACTAGGGCGCCGATCATCGCGATCATCTTGTCGATGTAACGCTGATCCGTAGCCGACGGATATTCGTCAGCCTGCTTGATTCGTAGTTTGTCTGCGTCTTCAAAGAAGGCGTGTTTGAATTGCTGAGTGAATTGTTGCAGCGGAACTTTCGCTTCTCGCGCGCCGCGAATGGTTTTGTCGTCCACGTCGGTGATGTTCATCACGCGATGGACTTTGAAGCCGCATACTTCCAAATGGCGTTGCAACAGGTCTTCGAAAATGTATGCGCGAAAATTTCCGATGTGCGCGCGGCTGTAAACTGTCGGGCCGCAAGTGTAGATGTCGATCTTGTTGTCATCGCGCGGCTGAAATTCTTCGATTTGCCGCGAGTAGGTATTAAAGAAACGCAGCGCCATCTATTGTTCGACCGTCGCGACTGCCATCGCCGAAATTCCTTCGCCGCGGCCGATGGGGCCGAGTCGCTCGTTCGTGGTCGCTTTGATGCTCACTTGCTCTTCGGAAATGCCGATTGCTTTCGCGATGTTCGCCCGCATTGCGGGAACATGGGGCGTTAGTTTCGGCGCCTCGGCGACGACAGTCGCGTCGATGTTTACGGCTCGCACTTTTTTGTCGCCAAGCATTTGGGCGACTCGTTTCAAGATCTCGAGACTGCTGATTCCGCGAATCGATTCATCGGTGTTGGGAAAATGCTGGCCGATGTCGCCCGTGCAAATCGCGCCGAGCAGCGCGTCCGCGATCGCGTGCGACAGAACATCGGCATCGGAGTGTCCATCGAGTCCGAGCAGGTAAGGAATTTCGACGCCGCCCAAAATCAGTTTTCGATTTTGGCTCAAGCGATGAATGTCGTAGCCGATTCCGCAGCGAGTCGTGCTCACAGTTTCAAGTCGATCACGCCATTAGACGCGACAATGCTGTATTTGTCTTTCATATCTTTGCGCGGCTGGAGATCCACCGCACCGCCAGCAGTTTCCACCAAAATCCATCCGGCGGCGATGTCCCACAAACTGATTCCGCGCTCGATGTAGGCATCGAAGCGTCCGCATGCGACGTAAGCCATGTCGAGCGCGGCGCTGCCGAGAACGCGGCATTTGCGCACGCGATGGATCATCGCTTGCAACAGCGGTAGGTTTGAATCAATCGTGTCATCGGTTTTGGCGAGTCCGACCGAAACGACTGCTTCAGACAACTCGATTCGCTGACTCACGCGAAAATGCTGGCCGTTCAACCGCGGTTTCTCTCCCTTTTGCGCGCTCCACATTTCGTCGCGCACCGGATCGTAAATCACGCCGATGATGATCTCGCCTTTCAAGCGGAGCGCGATTGAAACGCAAAAATGCGGAATTCGGTAAAAATAATTCACCGTGCCGTCCAGCGGATCGACAACCCACTGATGATCACTCGATTGGTCGCCCACGATTCCTTCCTCGCCGTAAAGTGCGTGCTCGGGAAATTCTTTCAGCAGCGATTTGGTGATCAGCTCCTGGGTTTGGACATCGATCGCGAGCTTGATGTCGTGCGCCAGCAGGGCGCTGACGTGTTGCGAGCGATCAAAATTTTTGCGAAGCAACTCGCCGGCCTTACGCGCCGCTTTCTCAGCTGCATCGAGATAATGCTTCATACAGAGATTGAGAAGTTGAGCTGCTTCGCTGCACTCTCTTCTCAACTGCTCAACGTCTCAACTGCTCAACGAATAAAAAAACCGGGAGGAAAAATAAATTTCTCCTCCCGGGTTGAAGTTTGGGGTTGTGACTTCGAAATGAAATTTCCGAAGTCGTTAATTAAGCGAAGAAGCTTAATGCCTTTTTCTTTTCTTCGCTTTCCGTTTTGCTGCTTTCCTTTTTTTCTTAGCCATCGACTCTATTCCCCCCCTTTCAATCCGCTTTCGCGGAGTTTTGTGAAGAGTGGAATTGACTTCACTTAACGCATGAATTCATCACTGCTTTTTCTTTGTCAAACGTTTTTCAAAATAATTTTCAAAAACTTTTACGAGGTCGCGCGAGATAATTCTCTTCGAATCGCGAGAAATTCTTTTCATTTCGCCGTCACGAAACAAAATCGTGACTTCGTTTTCGTCGCTCTCCATTCCGATTCGCGCGTCGTTTGCAACGACGATGTCGCAATTTTTTTCTCGAAGTTTCTTTTGTGCGTTGTTCTCGACATTCTCAGTCTCAGCCGCGAAGCCGACGACGAGATATTGTCGATCTTTCGGGAGCGACGCGAGAATGTCGCGCGTTGGCACGAGCTCGAGCGAAATGTTCTCCCCGCGTTTCTTGATCTTGTTTTTGGCAACCTTGGCCGACTTGTAATCCGCAACCGCCGCGCACATCACGAGAATGTCACAGCGCGAGGTGTGGCGACGAACAGCGTCGAACATTTCGTCGCTTGTCGAAATCGGGATGACAGCCACGCCGCGCGGCCGATCGACATCGACCGGTCCGGAAATCAAAACGACTTCGTGACCGGCCTCGATCGCTGCTTCCGCGATCGCGTAACCCATTTTCCCAGACGAACGATTGCTGATGTAGCGAACGGGATCGATCGGCTCGCGAGTCGGGCCGGCCGTGATGAGAAATCTCACGCGATCAGATTTTCCTGCCGGGCGAGCAAGAATTCTGCGCGGAACGCGATGTCCTCGACTTTCCAGAGGCGCCCGAGTCCTTCGTAGCCGCACGCGAGCATTCCTTCTTCCGGCCCAATGAACTCGACGCCACGGGATCTCAATTTCTCAACATTCTCGACTGTTGCGGGATGCGACCACATTTTTCCGTTCATCGCCGGCGCGATCAAAATCGGTGCGCGGGTTGCCAGCGCGATTGCAGTCAGGGGATGATTCGCCAAACCGTGTGCGAGCTCGGCAATCACATTCGCCGTCGCGGGCGCGATTAAGAGAAGATTTGCGCGATCAGCCAGCTCGATGTGACCAGGCCGCCAGTTTTCCTTCTCATCGAAGAAACTCGTCATCACTGGGTTTTTGGAGAGCGTCTGCAAAGTGAGCGGCGTTATGAACTCAGTCGCATCGTTGGTCATTACCGCGAAAACCTGATGGCCTTGTTTCACCAGCAGGCTCGCGAGCTCGGCGGACTTGTAAGCGGCGATCGAACCGGTGACACCAAGCACGATTGTTTTTCCCGCGCTCCGCATGCGCACAACTTTCCGCGGCGCAGGTTTTTCAACTCGGCGATCGGAATTCTTTTTCATGGAAGATCGACAATTACTTTTGGATCAAACGCCGGCTCAAATATCGCTCGGCATTCATGATGTGTCGAAATTTCTCCAAGTCTTCCTCGGTGGTGCGGCTGATGATCGTGTAACGGTATTCGCGCCAGGCCTGCATCTCGCGCGCCGCGGTCTTGAGACGTGATTCAATTTGCTGGGCGGTTTCGGTTCCGCGTTTGGTCAAACGGCGTCGCAATTCGTCCAAATCGGGTGGCATTATGAAAACATCGGCCAGCGCCTGCCGGACAAATTCGTCTTTATGTCGGCGAATGTTGGCCGCGCCCTGGATGTCGATGTCGATCAAAACGTCGATACCGTTCATTAAATTCTCGACGATCGGCTTCAGCAGGGTGCCGTAGTGATGTCCATGCACGGTTGCGTGTTCCAAGAATTCTCCGGCTTTCGCGTGGGTGTTAAATTCCTCGTTCGATAAGAAGCGATAATCTTCTCCGCCGACTTCTCCGGCGCGGGCGGCTCGCGTGGTGCAGGAAACTGAGTAAACGAACTCGGACGTTTGGCGTAGCGCATCGACGAGCGTGGTCTTGCCGGCGCCGGATGGCGCGGAAATAACGAAGAGAATTCCGTAACGGCTGAATCGATTACTCAAGGTTTTGAATTTGTTCGCGAATTTTCTCGAGCTCAGCCTTGCACAGCACCACGCGTTGGGAAATCCCGGCGTCGTTCGCTTTGGCGCCGAGTGTATTTAGTTCGCGAAAGATTTCCTGGGTAATGAACTCAAGCGTGCGGCCGACCGGTTCGTGCCGGCGAAGATGATGTGCGAACTGCGCCAAATGACTTTCCACGCGGGTCAGTTCTTCTGAAACGTCCGCGCGATCGGCAAAGAAGGTGACTTCTTTGATCAACCGTTCGTCTTCAACCGAAATCGGCAGTCCGGCTTTTTGAATGCGTTCGAGTAAAACCGTCCGGTATTTTTTCACGACGTCCGGGTGCAGGCCGCGGATTTCCTTGATTTGTTTGCGCATGGCTTTGAGCCGGCGAATCAGATCCTTGGCCAGATGTTTGCCTTCGCGTTCGCGCATTTTGATTAACTCGTTGAGCGCCGACCGCAGCGCGCGCTCGACCGCCGGCCAGGCCGCGCTGGAATCGAATGCTTCTTCCGGAGCGCGCATTACTCCGGGCGCCTGCAAGATCGCGCCGATGGTAATTTCACCCGGCGCGTTCAACTCCTTTTGTAACGCGCGCATCGCGTCGTGATAAGAACGCGCAAGATCGACATCGAGGGCAAGCGTTCGCGGTCCGCTTGAACCGTTCTGATAGCTGACCACGACGTTGGTTCGCCCGCGGGAAATGTTTTCGTTGATGGTCTGTCGAATTCGCGGCTCGAGCGCGGCAAGATCGCGCGGCAGGTTGATCACAACGTCGCTCTGTTTTCGGTTCACCGAATTGAGCTCAACGCTGAATTTGGTGCCGCTGTAATCGGTCTCCCCGCGGCCATAACCGGTCATCGATCTCATTGCGATTTCCCCTTCAATCCAAACGCGGTCGCAGCCGTGTCGACATCTTTGTCGCCTCGGCCGGAACAATTCACGATCACGATTTCGTGTCGCTTCATCTCGGCGGCGCTTTTCACGAGATAGGCGATCGCGTGCGCGGTCTCCAGCGCGGGAATGATTCCTTCGGTCTCCGAAAGAAGCTTGAATGCGTTAAGGGCCTCATCGTCGGTCGCGTAAGTATATTCTACCCGGCCGAGGTCGCGTAAGTAGGAATGTTCGGGACCGACCGCGGCGTAATCGAGCCCAGCCGACACCGAGTGAGTCAGTTCGATCTGACCTTCCTCATTGGCGAGGAGAAATGTTTTCGTTCCTTGCAACACACCGAGTCGGCCGCTTTGAAAACGCGCGGCGTGTTTACCGCTGCGAATTCCTTCGCCGCCGGCTTCGACGCCGACCATTCGCACATTTTGATCTTGAAGGAATGGGTGAAAGAGACCGATTGCGTTGCTGCCGCCGCCCACGCAGGCGACCAGCAAATCCGGCAATCGTTCTTCGCGCTCGAGAATCTGGCGGCGCGCCTCAACGCCAATGACGCTTTGGAAATCGCGCACCATCATCGGGTACGGGTGCGAGCCGAGGACTGAGCCCAATATATAATGAGTGGTGCGCACATTCGTCACCCAATCGCGCATCGCTTCGTTGATCGCTTCCTTGAGCGTGGCCTGACCTGCCGTGACCGGAACAACTTTCGCACCGAGAAATTTCATCCGCGCGACGTTCAACGCTTGCCGTTCCATGTCGATCTTGCCCATGTAGATGACGCATTCGCAACCGAACCGCGCCGCGACGGTGGCAGTGGCGACGCCGTGCTGACCCGCGCCGGTTTCGGCAATGATGCGACGTTTACCCATTCGCTGCGCGAGCAAGATTTGCCCAAGGGCGTTGTTGATTTTGTGCGCCCCGGTGTGAAGCAAATCTTCACGCTTCAAATAAATCTGCGGTCCGCTGAGTTTATTCGTTAAACGTTCAGCGAAATAGAGTGGCGTCGGTCGGCCCGCGAAATCGCGCAGCAAGATCGACAATTGATCTTGAAACGCCGGATCCTTTTTCGCGCGCTCGTACTCAACCGCAAGATCGTGCAGAGCGGACATAAGCGTCTCGGGCACAAACATCCCGCCGTACGGTCCGAAATGGCCGAGCGCATCGGGAAGCGTCAGAACTTCGTTCATGGGAAGACGAAGTTAGGCCGCGCCAAGAATTTGTTCAATTGCCCGTCGATGTGGAGAGGGGATCGGAATCGACTTCAGTTCTTGCTTTGAGAACCAGCGTTGATGCTGATCGTTGATCTTGCATTCGAGTCTCACAAACACCTGTAGAGTCACCCGGTGATTGGTGAACGGGAAAACCGCTTTGTAGACTGCGCCGTTAGTTTTTGAGGCGCCATTGAGCGGCGGCAAGATCCACATTTCGCGCCAGCGGTTAGTTGCGCTTGTCAGCAACAGTTTGTTGTCTTTCAAAATGAATGCATGCCTCTCAATGAGACGTTTTGTTGCCGGGCGCGGTCGTTTAATTGGCAACGATTGGGGATTTTTGGCGCGACAGTATTTTTTGACCGGACACATTGTGCATCTTGGCGCGTGGGGAAGACAAACCAGCGCGCCGAGATCCAGAAGCGCCGAATTGTAGATGTCGGCGCGTGCTTTAGGCATCAAATCGGCCGCGTATTGCCAAAGAAATTCTTTTCCGCGGATCGAATCAACTGGCAATCGGAGATCGACGAGTCGCGACAAAACTCGAGCGGTGTTCGCTTCGATGATCGGGACTGGCTTACCGAAAGCAAAGCTGGCGACAGCGTGAGCAGTGTACTTGCCGATTCCGGGAAAACGCTGCATTTCCTCGATCGATCTCGGGAAGCGACCACGATGTCGATCCACAACGAGCTTCGCGGTGGCGTGCAGATTTCGAGCCCGAGCGTAGTAGCCCAAGCCCTGCCAGGCGTGAAGGACATCGTTTGGTTTGGCTGAAGCGAGCGCGTCAAAGCTTGGAAAACGCCGCAGCCAGTCTTTGTAATAACGAACCACAGTCGCGACCTGGGTTTGTTGGAGCATGAATTCGGAAACCAGGATGCGATATGGGTCGCGAGTATCGCGCCACGGCAAGTCGCGGCCATTTTTAGAATACCAGCGGAGCAACGCGGATCGAAAACGTCGGACGTCTTGCAAATTCAAACTAAAGTAAACGTCCAACGCTCACAGCCCAACGTCCAATTTTTCAATTCAGAAAGATGATTGAACGTTGAGCGTTGGGAGTTGAACGTTGAGCGTTTGAATTCTTACACGCATCCACTCACAAAGGAGCAGGTGAGCAAGCTGCGCTCGCTGCTGACAGAGCTCGGGTTCGAGTTTTCGTCGAAGCAGTACACGCTTTTTTTCGCACAGAAAAACAAACTCAGCATTGCGGTTTATGAAAAAGGACCGAAGGCGCTGATTCAGGGCAAGGGCGTGGAAGAATTCGTCCAGTTCGAGCTGGAACCGAAGATTTTGGGTGAAGCGAAACTTGGTTACGAGGAAGTGCATGCGCCGGAAATGTTCGAACCGCACTTTGGAGTCGATGAAAGCGGCAAGGGCGATTTTTTCGGACCGCTGGTGATTGCCGGAGTGTATGTCGACCGCGGGATCGCGCGAAAACTGATGGATGCCGGCGTCCAGGACAGCAAGCGAGTCAGTTCCGATGCTCGGATTCGAGCTTTGGCGGACGAGATTCGAAAGAACACACTCGGCCTGGTCGAAGTCGTGTTGATCGGTCCCGCGAAATACAACGAGCTGTATGAGAAATTCGGCAACTTAAATAAGTTGCTGGCGTGGGGTCACGCGCGGGTCATCGAAAATTTACTAGCGAAGAAACCGGACTGTCCGCGTTCGTTGTCGGACCAATTCGCGGATGCACGGTTGATCGAGCAATCGTTGCTTCGACATGGTGGCAAGATCGACATCCAGCAGCGGCCGCGGGCTGAATCGGACATTGCAGTTGCCGCAGCTTCGATTCTAGCGCGAGAGGCGTTCATTAACTGGCTCGAACGGGAAGGGAAAAGGCTGGGGGTTCGACTGGAACGGGGCGTGTCTCCGGCGGTCAAGACAGCTGCGCAAAAGCTGGTTGAATCAAGCGGGGCGGAAATACTGCACCAGGTGGCGAAAGTACATTTCCGAACGGCGCACGCAGTTGCGCCTAACCACTTTGCCGAGCCGCCACCCCGGCAACCCTGGCAAGAATAGGACAAAATCTGAGGGCGGCTGAGAGGGGCCGGGCAGGGTTCCTGCTATAGGATTTGGACCGACTTTGTGCAAACGCGATTGTTGATCTTAAACGCCGACCCGGTATTCCAAGATCGGGCGCTTGCCATTCTGGATGAGAATGACATGCTCGAGATACAGATCGTCCGGAATCTGTCCGAAGCAGTGCTTGCCTGCCTGGGCGAAAGTTTCGATGGCTTGATCATCGAAGGCGACCCGGCGTTGTCGTTGGAGCAGGCGACAAACATGCGCCAGCATTTCCCGTCTCTCGTTATCGCTTGCCTGCTTTACGACCGTCCCGATTCGGAATCCAAGGTGACGGCGAGGGAGCAGAACATTGAAATGTTGCCGATGCCGGGCCGCGCCCGACACTTGCGGGTTAAACTGAATCGCTTTGTCCGCACGCTCGACTCACATCCGGGCACAGCTGCGGCCGAGGGAATTGATCCCTGCCACTCGCTGATCGGAAACTTGAATCAGTTCTCGGCGGCCGAAATTTTGCAGATGAGCTGTCTGAGTCAGCGGAGTGGGCGTTTCACCTTCAAGTCCGGCCGCGGCAACAGCGAAATCTATCTGCAGCAGGGATCGGTGCGACATGCGGTCTTTGGTTCGCTTGAAGGAGAGGCGGCGGTGGCAGAGATCTTCCGCTGGAGACAAGGGCGCTTTTATTTCGAGGAGGGCATCATCAGTCAGGACCAAACAGTGAATCGGCCGTGGGCCCATCTGCTCATTGATAATTTGCAAAAGCTCGACGAAACGCTCGAGCTGGTTGGCGTCTAGAAATCGTTCCGATGCGCGATAAAAAACTCGAGACGAAACTGCGCCTGGTTGCTCTGCAGCTGGATAACTGGAAGAAACTCCACGACCTCATCACCTACGGTCTGGATAAAGCCAAGCCGATTGTCTCCTCGGAACAAGAACGGCAATTCACCGAGATCCGCAGCAACCTTTTGCAGGAAACCGAATACATTTTGCGTGAGCTGAACATCGTCTCGGAGGTATCCGGCAAAGCGATGAGTGTGCTTCAGCGTGGCGTATCGGTCCGCGGTGTGCGCGACCTCCCCAGCGATGAGATTCGCCGTTTGGAAACGGATTGGAACAGCGCATTTACCAAACTTGGCCTGATCCAAGGTCAGCTTAAAGCACGGCGCAAGCAGCTGGCTGAACAAAGCGCGTTTGATTATTATTGGAGCCAGCTCCGGGACAGATTTTTCCAGCGGCCGGCGACGGCTCACTGATCGAGCCCCCTTTGCGCGGCTAGACGACTCGGCGCAAAGAATTTACTTTTCTTCGTCAACCATGCCCGCGATTGTGTGGCGGCGCACGATTCTTGTTTATAGAGTATGGCAAAGCTTACCAAACGCGACATCGTAGTTGCGATCAGCAATCAGACCGGAATGGTCCAGCATCAGGTCTTCGATATTGTCCAGCGGACGCTCGACAAGATCACTGACAGTTTGGCCAACAATGTGCCGGTCGAGCTGCGCAATTTCGGAATTTTTCAGCCCAGGCTGACCAAACCCCGCGTCGGTCGAAACCCAAATCAACCCGGCAGCAGTTTCGTGATTCCTTCGCGCGCGACCGTGAAGTTCAAGGCCGGCAAAATCATGCGGCAGCGCGTAGAGAAGCTGTCTCGGGAATTGAAGGAAGCGGCGGCCAAGAAGGCGCCACCGGCCGCAACGCGGCCCACGGCTAATAGCAAGGCTTAGGACATCGTCGGCCTGGCGTCAGGATTTGGATTCGAGCAGGCGACGAATCGCTTCTTGAAGCCGGTCGAAGTTGATCGGCTTAGTCAGGTGTTCCGAAAAACCGGCGTCGCGCGCTTTAGTCACATCCGCTTCCATTCCAAAACCGCTGAGCGCGATTCCAACCAAACCTTTGCTTTGACGTAACTCGCTCATGAGCTCGTAACCGGTGCGATCGGGCAAACCAATATCGCTGATGAGTAAGTCAAAATTTTCCTGACGCGCTTTCTCCACGGCTTGGTCGGCCGAATGGGCCACGCTAATATCGTAACCGCGACGCTCGAGCATCAGTTTCATTCCGGCGCATGTGTCGACGTGATCGTCCACCAAAAGCACGCGATGTTTACGCGACGGAGCGCGCGTCGTTTCTGTCGGCTCTTCGCCGTCCGCGCCGTTGGCCAGCATCACCGGGGCAGGCACGGTTTTCAGCTCAACGATAAAAGTCGCTCCTTTGTCTTGGCCCGCGCTCTCGACTCGAATTTTCCCGCGATGAGCGTCCACCATCGCCTTGGAAATGGCCAGTCCAAGGCCAAGCCCGCCAAACTTGCGGGTGATAGAAGTTTGCCCCTGCTCAAACGCGTTGAAAATCTTGTCAATTTTGTCGTGCTCAATCCCAATTCCAGTGTCGGTAACGGATATTTCGATCCGCTCCGGAGTTCGGTTCGAGGTCGACACGGTAATGCGACCATTTTCCGGCGTAAACTTGACGCTGTTCTTGATCAGGTTCCAAAAGATCTGCTGCAATCGCGCCGGATCGCCTTCCACGTAGGCGTGCTCAGCGCCCAATTCGAATTTTGTGTCGATTGATTTCCTTTCAATGTCGTCGCGACAGATTTCATGGGCGCGCCGGAGAATTTCGTGCACGTCAACAATCTCCAGCGTGAGCTGCAGCTTACCCTTTGCGATGCGAGTGACGTCGAGTAAATCGTCGATCAAGCGTGCTTCGAGTTCCACGTTTCGACGAATCACTTCCAACGCCTGTCGCAACTTGGCCGAACCCGGGGTCGAAGCCTCCAGTTCGCTGACCATCGCGATCACCGGCGAAAGCGGATTGCGCAGTTCGTGCGAAAGCAACGCGAGGAATTGATCCTTGGCCGCATTGGCGTTGATCAGCTCCTGACGCAGAGTCACATCCCGCGTCTTGTCCTCCACCAAATAAAGCACGCCCTGGATGGTTTGGTCGGCTGCTTGTAAACGCAGCAGCGTCACATTGACGAAATGCGTCATCCCAACCTCATTTTGAAACGGTTGTTCGATGATTTGAAATGGCGTCCCGAATGTGAGGACGCGTTCAATCGCGTCCGCTGGCGCGATGTTGATCTCGTTGTAAGTCGAACCGATTACGTCGCACCGTTTGGACAATCCGCCAAAGCGTTGCGCCATTTGAGTGAAGGCTTCGTTTGCCTGCAGAAATCTTCGCGAGCTTGGATCGACAAAGGCGATCCCGATCGGCATATTGGCGAGAATCTTTTCGTTGAAAATTACTTCGCGCTCGATGCGACGGGCCGCTTCGGTCTGTCGCCGGTAAAATCTACCTCCGATCCACGCGAAGACGGAAATCGCCAGGACCAGCCATGCTGTGAGCACGGCCATTCGTTCCAGCAGATCGCGCAGCGGTTTATAGGCAACGGCCTTTGGTTGTTTCACCACCACGGTCCAGCCCGCCGACTCGACCGGTGTGAAAGAGTAAAGATTCCCGCCGCGCTCCAGATTTCCGGCTTTCATCTCAAGAATTTCCGCCGGCAGAATCGTGTCGCGCGAAGAAGCAGCTCCCGGATTGGGTCGAAAATCGTTGGTAAACAGGGGATCTCCGGTCTGGTCGACCACCTGACAGCTTGATTGGTCGGCAAATTGAATCGTGGCCAGACGCCGGCCGATTCGTTCGACTAACACCGATGTTCCGAGATACCCTATGATCGTTTTATCAGGCGCGCGGATTGCGCCAACGATATCGGTCACTACGCGATGGTCGCCGAAACGCGGATGCACCGGCGAAACGTAGGCGCCGCCAACTTTCGCGGCCTCTGTTCGCCAAAGGTTTGAATCGACATCTTTGCCGATCATCGCGGGACTGTAAGGAATCGACGCGAGCAATCGGCCATCGCGACCGGTGAAAAACATTCCGTCGATGCGCGGGTGCGCGTAAAACGTTGTCCCCAACCATTGCTGCGTCGCGGATTGCGGATTTGCCGAATTCAAGATCCGCGCGACCTCGGGCAAGGTTTGATAATAATCAATGATGCCGCCGGTTCGGCTGAGATCGTCGCCGACCAGGCGGGCGATGAGCTCAACAAAAGTCTGCCGGTCCCGCAAAATGCGGGTCTCGAGAGTGCGGCTGAGGATGGAGTAAGAGACGACTAACGCGAGGATGGAAGGAATCCAGCCGGCCAACAGAATCGAGATGACGATGTTGAATCGTTCGAGCCGATTACGGCGGCCCTTCTTCAGGAAATATCGCAACGGCATATTGCGGGTCGTCACCATAGCATAGCAGAGCGCTTGCCGTCGTCGTGGCTGGGCAGCGATTATCGACTGTTTCGAATGGAGTTGTTGGGTTCGCTGGCGCGCATGAGCCGGTTAATGTCGCCCGATTAACACGAACAAACACGACATGGACATCGCGCTGATTTTGCGGCGATTTCCCGGCGTTTTTGCGAGGCAAGCGCACCATTTTTGATTTGACGCCTGCGACGGAAACGCCATCATGCGCCTGCTGTCTTAATACTGGCAGCTGACCTTATGCAAGGAAGCCACGGCTATGT
>Ga0210408_10001686_pt1 | contig 22641 bp, 22 predicted proteins | sample IncBWH4MmetaG_FD_155471 | JGI IMG/M metagenome (GOLD analysis project Ga0210408, IMG submission 155471) | Forest soil microbial communities from Barre Woods Harvard Forest LTER site, Petersham, Massachusetts, United States - Inc-BW-H-4-M | ecosystem: Environmental > Terrestrial > Soil >...
GTAGAAGCGGAACGACTGGGCTTCATCACAAAGCCCGACGATCCGCGCCGCCGCGTGGTGGCGTGCGCGGGCGCGCCCGCCTGCGCGGCAGCGGAAATTCCCACGCGCACGCTCGCGCCGGCGATCGCCGCTGCTGCTCACCTTGAGAGACAAACGGTTCACCTTTCCGGATGCAGCAAGGGCTGCGCGTACCACGGCCTGGCCGATGTGACCGTCGTCGGCATCGGCGGCAAATGCGGGATCGTTCCGAACGGCCGCGCGCAGGATGCGCCAATCGAGTTCGTCGCACCGGAAAATCTGCCGGAATATTTCGTCAGACGTGCAGTCACGCGGGAGTTGGCGCATGGATGAACGCCGCACCTACCTGCGCGACGGCGCCGATATCTATCAGCGTTCGTTCGCTATCATCCGCGCCGAAGCCGACCTTGCAGGTTTTTCGCCCGAGGAAGCCGACGTAGCCGTGCGGATGATTCACGCCTGCGGCCTGGTGGAAGCGGCGGGCCATATCGTGTTCGGCGGTGGCTTGGTTGCGGCGGCGCGCAAGGCCCTCGCCGCGGGCGCGCCGATCCTTTGCGACGCCGAGATGGTGGCGCACGGCATCACGCGCGCGCGGCTGCCGGCCGGCAACGAGGTTATTTGCACGTTGCATGATGCCCGGGTGCGCGCGCTGGCGCAGAGCCTCGCGACAACCCGCACTGCAGCCGCCGTCGATTTGTGGGGCGATAAGCTCGCAGGAGCCGTCGTTGCGATCGGCAACGCGCCGACCGCGCTGTTCCGTTTGTTGGAACTGATCGACGCTGGTGCGCCTTTGCCTGCGGCGATTCTCGGCATTCCAGTGGGTTTCGTCGGCGCGGCGGAAGCCAAGGAAGCGCTGACGGAAAATTCGCGCGGCGTGCCGTTCCTGGTCGTGCGCGGCAGGCTCGGCGGCAGTGCCATGGCGGCGGCCGCGGTCAATGCACTGGCGCGGGCGGGCCTATGAGCGGCGGAAGACTCATCGCGGTCGGCGTCGGCCCCGGCGATCCCGAGCTGATGACGCTCAAGGCGGTCCGCGCGCTCGCGCGCGCCGACGTGGTGGCGCATTTCGGCAAGGCCGGGAACGGCAGCAACGCGCGCACCATAGCGGCGGCTCATCTCAAACCGGGCATCGTGGAGTTGCCTCTCGCCTATCCGGTAACGACCGAAATCGCCCGCGACGAACCCGCTTATCGCGATGCCATTTGTGCGTTCTATGACGGTGCCGCCGCGGCGATCGCCGCCCTGCTCGACGCCGGCCGCACGGTCGCGGTGCTCGCCGAAGGCGATCCTCTGTTCTACGGCTCCTACATGCATCTTCATGCGCGGCTTGCGCCGCGCTACCCCTGCGAGATCGTCGCCGGCGTGACGGGAATGTCAGGCTGCTGGTCGGCGGCCGAGACCCCGATTGCCCAAGGCAACGACGTCTTCACGGTGCTCTCCGGGCTGTTGCCGGAATGCGAACTCGCGCGCCGTCTCGTCGAGGCGGATGCGGCGGTGATCATGAAAGTGGGAAGGCACTTGCCGAAAGTGCGCCGCGCGCTCGGCACGGCGCAGCGGCTCGATCGCGCGATCTACGTCGAGCGCGGCACCATGGCCGACTCGGTCGTGATGCCGCTCGCCGCCAAACCCGACGATGGCGCGCCGTATTTTGCGGTCGTGCTCGTCCCCGGATGGGAGACGCGCCCGTGAACGGGCAGCTTGCGGTGGTCGGCATCGGCCCGGGCGATGCGCGCTGGTTGACCCCGGAGGCGCAGGCAGCGCTTGAGGCGGCCGAAGCGCTCTACGGCTACGGGCCTTATCTCGAACGCGTGCCCGCGCGGCCGGGACAAAGCCGTCATGCATCCGACAATCGCGAAGAGATACGCCGTGCCGAAGCCGCGCTTGCACACGCCGCGCAAGGAGCGCGCGTCGCGGTCGCATCGGGAGGCGATCCCGGCGTCTTCGCCATGGCCGCCGCGATCTGCGAAGCGATTGAGCGCGGGCCGCCGTCCTGGCGCGCCCTCGATGTGACGGTCATTCCCGGGATCAGCGCGATGCTGGCCGTCGCCGCGCGCGCCGGCGCGCCGCTCGGTCATGACTTCTGCGCGCTTTCGCTCTCCGACAATCTCAAGCCGTGGGACATCATCGAACAGCGGCTCGACGCCGCCGCGAGCGCGGGATTTGTCATCGCCTTCTACAATCCGGTCTCGCGCGCCCGGCCGTGGCAGCTCGCCAGTGCGTTCGAACGACTGCGCCGGCATTTGCCCGGAACGACCCCGGTGATTTTCGGCCGCGCGGTCGGCCGGGCCGAAGAGGCGGTCGACGTGACCAGCCTCGATGCCGCCGATGCGAGCGCCGCCGACATGGCTACTCTGGTCATCGTCGGCTCGCGTGCGACGCGCGTGATCGCGCGACCGGGACGGCCGCTGGTCTACACGCCGCGGGCGGCGACGGAGGCGAGCGCATGACCGAGCCAAGCCGCCGCCTCCTCAACGCTTGCGACGTTCGGCACGGCGAGCAGCTGTGGACGGCGCAGCATGACGACCTCAATGCCGAGCGCACGCGCCGCGGCAATCTTGCCGTAGGTTGCGTCCCCTCCGCTGTTCTTGCTGACGATCGCGTCGATGCCACGGGCGAGCAGCAGCTCGCGCTCGGCGGTTTCCGCGAACGGTCCGCGCGCGACCAAATAACTCGCGTGCGGGACCTCGAGCGGCGGCTCCACCGGATCGACGCTGCGTACGAGATAATGGTGCTGAGGCGCCGACGCGAACGGTGCGAGCTCCTTGCGGCCGAGCGCGAGAAAGACGTGGCGCGGCGCCAACCCGAGCGCGCGCACAGCAGCGGAGGCATCGGCGACTTCGGTCCAACGATCGCCTGCCGTCCGCTCCCAGGGAGGCCGCCGCAGGGCCAGCAGCCGCACCCCGGCCGCCGCCGCGGCCCTCGCGGCGTTGTGCGAAATCGTGGCGGCGTAAGGGTGCGTTGCATCGATCAACGCGGCAATGCGTTCGGCTCGCAAATAAGCAGCGAGACCTTCGGCGCCGCCAAATCCGCCGATCCGCACCGGTACCGGTTGCGCAGCCGGGGTGGCGGTACGGCCGGCAAGCGAAAGCGTTATCGCCATGTCGGCGCGGCCGCGCAGGCGTTCCGCGAGCCGGCGCGCTTCAAGCGTACCGCCGAGGATGAGGATGCGATGCATGGCGTTCGCTGATCAGTCAGTGCGTGAGAGTGCCGCGCCGCGGCGCTGGCTGTCCATCGTCGGCATCGGCGAGGACGGCGTCGATGGCCTCACCCCGACCGCGCGCGGGCTGATATCGGCAGCGGAGATCGTGTTCGGCGGCAAGCGCCATCTTGCGCTCGCCACGTCGCTCATCCGCGGCGCGGCGCGACCGTGGCCGAGCCCGTTCGATCGCGCCGTTGAAGAGGTCCTCGCCTATCGAGGCCGGCAGGTGTGCGTACTGGCATCGGGCGATCCTTACCTTTACGGCGTCGGCTCGCTCCTCGCGCGCCACGTGGACCCTGTGGAAACACTGGTGGTGCCGGCGCCGTCCGCCTTCAGCCTGGCGGCTGCCCGGCTCGGTTGGCCGCTGCCGGAGGTCGCCCAAGTGTCCTTGCATGGGCGTGCCCTCGACCGCATCCGGCCACACCTGCAGCCCGACGCCAAAGTACTGGCGCTTACTTCCGACGCCGAGGGGCCAATGGCCCTCGCGCAACTGCTCACGGCGACCGGCTTCGGCCAATCGAAGCTCATCATTCTCGAATCTCTCGGCGGCCCGCGCGAGCGCATGCGCAGCGTTACGGCGGCAGCATTTGACCTTGCCGCCATCGATCCGCTCAACCTGGTGGCAATCCAGGTAGTAGCCGCGGAAGACGCCCGCGTGCTGGCGCGCGCATCGGGGCTCGCGGACGATCTTTATGAGAACGACGGACAGCTCACGAAACACGAGATCCGCGCGATCACCCTCTCCGCACTGGCGCCGCGGCGGCATGAGTTGTTGTGGGACATCGGCGCCGGTGCCGGGTCGGTCGCCATCGAATGGCTGCTGGCCGATCCATCGCTGTCAGCGATCGCCATCGAAGCGCGCGCCGAGCGCGCCGCGAGAATCCGGCGCAACGCCGCTGCGTTTGGCGTCCCGCAGCTCGAGATAATCGAAGGCACCGCGCCGGGCGCATTGCAGGGCCTGCGGCAACCCGATGCCGTGTTCATCGGCGGCGGCGTGAGCGACGCTGGCGTGATCGAAACCGCGGTGGCTGCATTGCGGTCGGGCGGTCGCCTGGTGGTCAATGCAGTCACGTTGAAAAGCGAGGCTTTGCTGCTGGCGCGCCACGCAAGCTTTGGTGGCAGTCTTGCGCGCATAGCGATCTCCCGTGCCGAGCCGGTCGGCGGGATGACCGGCTGGCGCCCGGCGCTGCCGGTGACCCAATGGGCGTGGACCAAACAATGATGGTCGCTGGCGTCGGCTGCCGCAAAGGCGTCTCGGCGCGGGAGGTCAGTGCCGCGATTAGCGCCGCGCTATCGCGTGCAGGTCTGCGCGCCGATGCGCTCGACGCGATCGCAGCCCCCGCCACGAAGAGCAGCGAAGCCGGGATTGCCGCAGCGGCGAACGATCTTGGCGTCCCGCTTGTGCTCGTGCCTCAGGCGGAGCTGGAAGCCGCCGGCGCGCGAACCATCACGCGATCGGACCGGGTCATTGCGCTTATGGGCGTCCCATCGGCCGCGGAAGCCGCGGCGCTCGCCGCAGCAGGGCCTGCCGGGCGGCTCGTGGCGCCGCGCACCGCGGTCGGCCCGGCAACCTGCGCGCTCGCGACCAGCGAGGCCAAGCCGTGACCGTGCACTTCATCGGCGCCGGGCCGGGTGCGGCCGACCTCATCACGCTGCGTGGGCGCGATCTCCTGGCGCGCTGTCCCGTATGCCTCTACGCCGGGTCGATCGTGCCGCCCGAGATGCTCGCGTGGTGTCCGCAAGACGCACGCCTCGTCGACACCGCGCCGATGACGCTCGATGAGATCGAAGGCGAATACCTCGCCGCGCATTCGCGCGGGCACGACGTGGCGCGTCTCCATTCCGGCGATCTTTCGGTGTTCAGCGCCGTCGCCGAGCAAATCCGGCGTCTCGAACGTCACGGCATCCCTTACACGCTCACCCCGGGCGTTCCCGCTTTCGCGGCCGCCGCGGCCGTGCTCGGCCGCGAGCTGACCGTCCCGGAGGTGGCGCAGAGCGTGGTGCTCACGCGCGTGCCGGGCCGCGCCTCGCGGATGCCCGAGCGCGAGCGCCTCACTGCTTTTGCGGCCACCGGCGCGACGCTTGTTATTCACTTGGCCATTCACTCCATCCAAACAATCGTCGCCGAGCTGACGCCGTTTTATGGAGCCGGTTGCCCGGTCGCGGTGGTGGCGCGCGCCACCTGGCTGGACGAACAAATAATTTCGGGAATTCTCGGCAACATTGTCGACAAAGTGGCGGCTGCAACGATCGAGCGCACTGCGATCATCCTCGTCGGCCCGGCACTCGCTGCGCGGGATTTCCGCGAGAGCGCGCTTTACGATCCGGACTACCGTCGCCGGTTCCGTGAAGGAGCGGCCTCGTGAGCGGGCTGCAGCGGAGCGCGGCCCACAAGTTTGCCGTCGCGGTCGAACAGAATGATTTCGATGCTCATGTCAGTGTCGGCAACGACGCCGGCGGCCGTCTGCCACGCAGCGGCTGCGACTGCGTCGCCAAGGGCAAGCCCTTCGCTACGGGCGTCGGCGAAAACCTGTGCGGTCGTGTTCGCACCGGCGATGCGTTCGGCAAGGGCGGCCGATCCGCCGGACGCACTTGCGAGCGCGGCAAGCGCCGGCAGGTCCACCGCGCCGCGTTTCGAATGCAGATCCAGCATGCCCTGCGCGAGCTTCGTCATCTTGGCGACGCCCCCTGCGATCGTCACGCGCGGGATCGGATGATTGCGCAGATATTTCAGCATGCCGCCGACGAAATCGCCCATGTCGATGAGCGCCACATCAGGCAGACCATAGAGGGCGCGCACCGCCTGTTCGGAGGTCGCGCCGGTCGAACCGGCGACGTGATCGAAACCGCCGGCCCGCGCCACGTCGATGCCGCGGTGGATCGAATGGATCCAAGCCGCGCAGGAATACGGCACGACGATTCCCGTAGTGCCGAGGATCGACAGCCCGCCGATGATGCCGAGCCGCGCATTGACCGTGCGGGCGGCGAGCGCTTCACCGCCGGGAATCGCAATCTCCACCTCGACGTCACCGGCCGTACCGTTGGCTGCCGCGACTTCGGCGATCGCCGCACGGATCATCTGGCGCGGCACAGGATTGATCGCCGGCTCGCCGGGCGGCAGCACCAGACCGGGACGCGTCACGGTGCCGACACCCTCGCCGGCCCGAAAGGTGACGCCTGCGCCCGGCGCGGCGGGCCGTACCGTTGCGCGAATCAGAGCGCCATGGGTCACGTCGGGATCGTCGCCGGCGTCTTTGATAATGCCGGCCGTCGCCGCATTATCATCTCTGCGCTGCGTGGCGAGCGCGAAGGCGGGCCGTTCGCCCCGCGGCAAGGTGATCTCGACCGGATCGAGAAACTCGCCCGTGACAAGCGCCGCGTAGGCGGCCTTGGCGGCCGCGGCGGCGCATGCGCCAGTGGTCCAGCCCCGTCGCAGGGGCCGGTCGGGCGCACCACCTATCGCTTCGTCTTCGTCAGCCGGCACGCATCGGCTCCCTTTGCCCGGTAAGATACCGCGTCATGCCGTTGAACAAACAGGACGCGCTCGCGGCATTGCGCGGCACGTTCCCGACACTCGAGCCAGGGCACGTGTGGCTTGCCGGTGCAGGGCCAGGCGATCCGGGGCTGCTCACGCTCGACGCGCTCGGAGGGTTGGCGCAGGCCGACGTCGTGGTTCACGACGCGCTGGTCGACAAGCGCGTCCTCGCGCTCGCGCGATCCGGCGCGACGCTCGAGTTCGCCGGCAAGCGCGGCGGCAAGCCGTCGTCCACCCAGGCCGATATCAGCAAACGGCTGATTGCGCTTGCCCGCGAGGGGCGGCGCGTGCTGCGGCTCAAGGGCGGTGATCCGAATGTGTTCGGGCGCGGGGGCGAAGAAGCGCTGGCGCTGGCCGGCGCCGGCATTCCGTTTCGGGTCATTCCCGGGGTCACGGCGGGGCTCGCCGCTTTGGCCTCGGCTTCCATTCCCGCCACCATGCGGCACATCAACCAAGCGCTGATCTTCGCGACCGGCCAAGGCGCGGCGGACGAGCACGGCCTCGATTGGGCTGCGCTGGCGCGAACGGGGCAGCCGCTCGTGATCTACATGGCCATGCACAACCTGGTCGAGATCGTTGCGGCCCTCCTGAGCGGCGGGATGGCTCCCGACACGCCCGCCGCCGTTATCGCGGCAGCAACGACGGCACAGGAGCGCGTCCTCGTATCCCGCCTCGATCGCGTGGTGGCCGAAGCACACACGGCCGGAATGGAGCCTCCCGCGATCGTCGTCGTCGGTGAGATCGTGAGCGTGCGCGAACGCATCCGCGGCGAAACGCCATGAGCGCGCGCGGCCTTATTATTAGTGCGCCGCGCTCGGGCGCGGGCAAGACCATCATTACGCTGGCGCTCCTCGCGGCGCTGCGGCGGCGCGGCTTTGCGGTTCGTGCCGCGAAGGCCGGCCCCGACTACATCGATCCTGGTTTCCACACGGCGGCGACGGGCCACCCCTGCGTCAATCTCGATACTTGGGCGATGCCGTCGGCTCTCCTCGACCGGCTGATGAACGAATTGACGAGCGATGCCGATTTTTTGCTGATCGAAGGCGCCATGGGGCTGTTCGACGGACTGGCCGGGCCCACCGGGCATACCGGCGCTGCCGCCGACCTCGCGGCGCGCTTTGGTTTACCGGTCCTGCTGGTCCTCGACATCTCCGGCCAGTCCCAGACCGCCGCTGCTGTGGTCCGGGGCCTCGCCGCCCATGATCCCGCCGTTCGCATTGCAGGGGTCGTGTTCAATCGCGTCGGCAGCGAACGGCACCGCCGGCTCGCGAGCGATGCCGTTGCGGGGCTTGGGATTCCGGTGCTGGGAGCGCTTCCGCGCCACGCCGATCTGAGCTTGCCTGAGCGCCATCTTGGATTGGTGCAGGCGAGCGAACACTCCGACCTGCGCGCCTGGATCGAGTCTGTCGCGGCGGTGGCCGGGCAACACATCGATATCGATGGGGTCGTGGCCAGCAGCGCAACGGTTAGTCCTGCCCTTGCCGGCCAAGGAAGTGCGATGGCGCTGCCGCCTCCCGGCAACCGCATTGCCCTCGCTGCCGATGCGGCCTTCACGTTCATGTATCCGCATGTGCTCGCGGGTTGGCGCCGCGCCGGCGCGGAGGTCGTGCGGTTTTCACCACTTGCCGACGAGGCGCCGCCGAATGATTGCGACTGCTGCTGGCTGCCTGGCGGCTATCCCGAGCTGCACGCCGGCACCCTCGCCGCGGCCGCGCGTTTTCGCATTGGGCTGTCAAACTTTGCGGCGACCCGCCCGGTGCATGGAGAATGCGGCGGCTACATGGTGCTGGGCGAGGGACTCATCGACGCGAGCGGCACCCGTCATCCGATGGCGGGTTTGCTCGGCCATGTCACGAGCTTCGCCGAACGCCGGCTGCATCTCGGCTACCGCGAGGCCGAACTCCTGGCCGGCTGTGCCATCGGACCGGCCGGGACGCGTGTCCGCGGCCACGAGTTTCACTACGCAACGTTAGTGGCGGATGCAAAGGACGCGCCGCTTGCTGAGCTGATGGATGGAGATCGCCAGCGGCTCGGTCCAAGCGGCGGCCGGCGTGGTCGGGTGACCGGCACGTTTTTCCACGTCATCGCGCAGGCCGAATGAGGCGGCCGGCTCACCTGCGCTCGCGGAAAATATACTGGAAGTGCTCAAAGCCTCCGCGCACGAAAGTGCAATTGAGCGTCTCGCCGGTTTTACCGTCGTAGCATTGCCAGTTGCCCCGCTCGACCCCCTGCGGGAAAGCCTTGTAGGGCGAAACGAAAGCGCCGTTCATGTACAAATATTCGTAACGCGCCGTATCGGGGTGGGTCGGCCCCAAGCAGGCGCTCGTCAGCAGAGAAAAGATGCTCAAGAGAATCGGCCGGTACCAGCGCCGGAGCATCACTTATCTCCTGAACTATCCGAATCGTCTGGGCCTATTTGAATGTCACGGAACGGCGCGTTTAGCCAGAGCGGGCGTTGGAACCTAATCAATTTCAGTCGGGTGATTTTTCCGCAACGCCCGCCTGGGCGAAGGTCGCCATGCCCAGGTGACAGGCGAGCGCCGCGCGCACCAGCAGCACCGCGACCGCGGCGCCGGAGCCCTCGCCCAGCCGCATGTCGAGATCGAGCAGCGGCCGCAGACCCAATTCCGCGAGCAGGACGCGATGGCCTGCTTCGGCCGAAACATGCCCGGCCATCACATGGTCGAGCGCACCCGGATGCAGCTTGGCGAGCGGCGCCGCTGCCGCCGTACACACGAATCCATCGAGCAGAACCGGTATGCGCTGGCGCCGCGCCGCCAACGTCGCGCCAAAAATGGCGGCCAACTCGCGCCCGCCGAACGCCGCCGCGCACACCAAAGGATCGGCGAGAGAGCCCGCATGCCGCTCCAACGCGCGATCGATCACGGCGCGCTTGCGCGCGAGTCCGGCATCGTCCACCCCGGTACCGCGGCCGGCCCAGCGCTCGCCTCCCCCACCGAACAGCGCGGCGACAAGCGCGGCGGCCGCGGTGGTGTTGCCAATTCCCATTTCGCCCAGGCAGACGAGATCGGCCTCCGGCGACACCGCATCGGCTCCGGTCCCTACCGCCGCGAGGAACTCCTGCTCGGTCATGGCTGATGCGGTCGTGAAATCCGCCGTTGGCCGATCGAGCGAGAGCGGCAGCACGCGTAAGCGCGCACCAGCAATCCGCGCCAGTTGATTGATGGCCGCGCCGCCCGCCGCGAAGTTCGCGACCATTTGTGCGGTTACGGCGGCCGGGTAAGCGGAAACGCCCTGGGCAGTGACGCCGTGGTTTCCTGCGAATACCAGAACGTCGACACGATCGAGGCGGGGTGGATTTAGCCCCTGCCAGCGCGCGAGCCACCCTACCGCCTCCTCGAGCCGCCCGAGGCTGCCGGCGGGCTTGGTCAAGGTCGCATCGCGCGTCGCGACAGCTGCCGCAGCCCCGGCATCGCCGGCCGGAAGGTCGCGGCACGAGGCCGCCAATTCGCGCAAAGAAGCAAATTTCATAAATGCAGAGCTCACAGCGGAGTGGAAAAAGAAAGGTGCAACCCCCGCCACCATCTAGCAAATGGCGCCGGGCCAATTCTATAAGCCCGGATGAATTAGGCCGGGGAATATGCGCGCGGGCAATGATTGGGTTGGCAGAATAACCGACGATCTCATCGTCGCGCTGGGCTTTTATACCCGCCTGCCGTTTCGTCCCGACAGTGCGAACTCCGGTGAGGAAATTGCGCGTGCCAGTTGGGCCGCCCCGCTCGCTGGCGCCGTCGTCGGTGCCGTCGGGGCGCTTGCCTATGCGCTGGCGCACGCCGTCGGGTTCGGTCCGCTGCCGGCCGCAGGCCTGACCCTCGTCGCCACGCTCGTGGTCACCGGTTCCCTGCACGAGGACGGCCTTGCCGATACGGTCGACGCATTCGGCGGGGGCGTCACGCCGCAAACGCGCCTTAGCATCATGCGCGACAGCCGGATCGGGACCTTCGGCGCCTCCTCGCTCATTCTTTCAATCGGATTGCGCTGGGCTGCCCTCGCCAGCCTCGCCGAACCAAAGCGCGTGGCGGCCGCTCTCATCGCCGCCCACGTGGCCGCGCGTGCGATGCCGCCGCTGCTCATGTTTCTAATCCCGCCGGCGCGGCACGACGGCCTCTCCGCCGCGGCCGGCCTGCCGCCGGCCGACAGCGTCGCGGCAGCGGCGCTGTTGGGACTTGCGGCGCTGCTGCTTGGGCTCGGCTTCGGCAAGGGGCTGATCGCCGCCGCGCTGTTGCTGATGTGCCTTCTTGGGATACGCTCACTCGCACTCGACAAGATCGGCGGCCAGACCGGCGACGTGCTGGGTGCGCTCGAACAGGTCTGCGAAATCGTGATTCTGCTGATCGCGTCGCGGACCTGAGAACGGCTGGAGGTTTCCGATGCGCTGGCATCTCGGCACGCTGCTCGCCATGCCGTTGGTGTTCGCCTCCGCTGCGAACGCGCAGATACTCCGATGCCAAGGCGACCTCGTGTTCGAGGACAGCATGGCGCGGCGGGTCACGTTGCTGGTCGATCCCGATGAAGGCTCGGTGAAGAACCCGGCCTGTCACAAATATCCCGAGCTGCGCGGTTTCTGCGCCGGCGTGATCACGCGGGCGAAGGATCATGAATTCCTGTTCGGCACGGCGTCCGGCCTGACACTGAGTGAGGACAACACCAAGCTCCGCATCGAATTGATCCGCACCAATGGCGCGATCGGCACCGACAGCGTCCTCAACCGCTGGCCGCGGGCAACTTTCCTCGGCCGGTGCGCCCCGGCGCGTGGCACCGCGCGGCATCACAGAACGTGACGGATGGAGCCGCTTAGTGCTCGCCGGCGAGATAAACCTCGCCTAGCAAGGACGAATTGGCCCACGGCACCTGCCGGTTTTTGGTCGCCGACGCGACCTCGACGCGCACGCGTGTGAGCATTTGATTGACCTCAATGCCGGGCGTGCGCACGTGCTTGACGAAAGCCGAGGTGAATGGGCTGTTGCCGTCGCTCCCGTCGAGCGCGGTCTGCCCCGGCGCGGTCGCAAAGGCGATGAGCGTCCCGGTCCCGACCGTCGCGTAACCGGCAAGCCCCGCCGGAACCGCCGCCGAACGCGTCGCGCCGAGCTTGCTGGCGAAGCTGCGGGCAAGCGGATTGTCGCGGCAGGCGTCGAGGACGACGATGTTGGCGCGCGCCTCGTCGTCGAGCCCGGCAAGCACCTTGTCGAGTTCGAGCGTCTCGAACGCAAGGTCGCTCGGCGCGGCGAGCTTCGCGTCGACCGGGATCAGATAATTCCTTCCATCGACCTGCATGCCGTGGCCGGCGTAGTAGAGCAGGGTCACGCGCGCACTCGGCGCCTTGTGAAGGAATTCGCGCACCAGCCGCTCCATGCCGGCGCGGTCGAGATTGGTTCCCTCGATCACCTCGAAGCCGATTCCGCGCAGAGCTTTGGCCACCGCGGCGGCGTCGTTCGGCGGATTGGGGAGCGCCGTGGCATTGACGTAGGCTCCATTGCCGATGACGAGCGCGAGGCGAACCCCGACTGCCATGGTCGGCGCGGCCAACTCGACCCGCGGAGCTGGCGCCACGGCGGCAACCACATTTCCCGAAGATGCGGTGGACTGACTGGGCGGCTGTGACACGGGAGCTGCGGATATCGTTGTCGACGACGGCTTCGGCGGCGAGACCGTCGAGGGCGGAATTGCCAGCCCGGGCGCGGGCGCCGCGGCTGTCGCCGCGCGCCCGAGCGCGCTCGTGTTCGGCGCTGCCGGCGCCGCGCTGCGCTCCGAGCCGTCCAGCATGGCAAGCCGCTCGCGCGCGGTTGCCTGCGCGCGGATCCCGGCCTCGCCGCGGGCGTCTGCCCCAATCGCGGCCTCATAATCCGCGCGCGCGCCGCCGCGGTCTCCCGCCGTTTCCAGCGTGATCCCGCGCGCCACGTGCGCGGCGAGGAACGCCGGCGCAATGCGTAACGCTGCGGAATAATCCTCTACGGCGCGTGCGATATCGCCCTTCCGGCGCCAGACATGCCCGCGCTGGAGGTAAAGGCCGGCGCCCTTGGGATTGAGCTCGATTGCCGCCTGATAATCGGCGATAGCCGCGTCGAGGTCGCCTTTCGCGAAATGCGCGCTGGCGCGGCCGACATAGGCCGGGATGAGCTTCGGGTTGGCCTGCAGCGCCTTGTCAAAGTCGGCGATGGCGTGGGGATAGTCACGCTTGGCGAGCCAGGCGTTGCCCCGCAGATCGAGAAGAAATGGGCGCGCGGGATCGATCCGGATCGCCTCGTCGTAATCGGCAATGGCCCGGTCGAAATCCGCCTGGGCCCGATACGCGTTGCCACGGGCCGCGTAGAGATCGGCGAGCTGGTTGCCCCGGACCGTGCCCGCGCCGATCAGCCGCGTGCAGGCGGCAATCGCCACGTCCGCAGTCCCCGTCGCGCGGCAATCCGCTCGATCGTCCGCGCGCGCGGGCCCGACCAGCCCTGCCGCGACAACGAGGCAAGCCAAAGCGCGCCACATCAGTTGCATGCCCCTCCCCCGGTACCGATTTTAGCCTAGCCTATCGCATGATATGCCGATTGCGGGAACGCTGACGAGAGCCGCGAACGGAGGCCGACTATGCACACGCATTCTCTCGAGCACTGGCATCACGCCCACGTCTTCCTGGGCGAAAAGCACGACCATCACGAGCGGCGCACCTGGTTCGTCGTCGCGCTGACGGCCGCCACCATGGTCGCGGAGGTCACCGGCGGTACCCTGTTCGGCTCGATGGCGGTCGTCGCTGACGGCGTCCACATGTCGACCCATGTGGCGGCGCTGGCGATCGCCGCGCTCGCTTACCGTTTTGCCCGCCGACACGCGGCCGATGCGAGGTTCTCGTTCGGCACCGGCAAACTGGGCGAGTTGGCGGCTTTCGCGAGCGCGCTCATCCTGCTGCTCATAGCGCTGCTGATCGCCTACGAGTCCGTGAGCCGTTTTTTCAACCCGATCGCGATCAGATACACCGAAGCGATCGGCGTCGCCTGCATCGGACTTACCGTCAATCTCATAAGTGCGTGGCTGTTGTCGGACGAGGATCATCACCACGGACACACTCACGATGAGGACGACGACCACCACCATCATCATTCCCACGACCACAACATCCGCGCCGCCTACATCCATGTGCTCGCCGATGCGGTGACATCGGTGCTCGCGATCGGCGGGCTGTTGATGGGCCGGATCTACGGGTTCGTATGGATGGATGCGCTCGTCGGCATCGTCGGCGCCGGCGTCATCATCAGCTGGGGTCTCGGCTTGATTCGTTCATCCGGCGCCGTGTTGCTCGACGTCGTTCCGAGCCGCGGGCTATCCGATCGCGTGCGCGCGCGGCTCGAGGTCGGCGGCGACCGCGTCGCCGATCTGCACCTGTGGCAGCTCGGGCCCGGCCATGCGGGAGTGATCGCATCCGTCGTCACCGAGCATCCACAACCGCCGCAAAATTATAAGGCGCGTCTCGCGGGCATCGCCGGCCTCTCCCATGTGACGATCGAGGTGCAGCCCTGCCCCGACCACGCGCCGGGCAGCTGACGGTTTCGCCGTGGCGCACGCGCCTGGTTCACCCGAAGCCGACCGCCAGCTTCCGCTCGAGGGAGAAATCTTTCTCGATCACCTGGCGCATTTCGTGCGCGATGCCGAATCGGCCGGTCGTGCGCTGACGCGGACCGGTTTTGCTCCCGCGCCGCTTTCGATTCAATCGAATCCTGATCCGGATGGCGGACCGCCGCGGCTGACAGGCACCGGCAACATGACCGTGATGTTCCGGCGCGGCTACGTCGAGATTCTGTTCAAGACGTCCGATACGCCGCTTTCGCACGAACTCGATACCGCGCTCGCACGGCATGCGGGACTTCATCTCGTGGCCTTCGCTGTCGCCGACGCCGCGGCGGCGCATGCAAGGCTCGGCGCCTCCGGCTTTCGCACGCGGCCGCTCGTTTCGATGCAGCGGCCGGTCGATACGGAAACCGGACCGGCGATCGCCGCATTCACGATCGCCCGGGTTGAGCCCGGCATGATGCCGGAAGGCCGTGTTCAGATGCTCACCCACCGGACCGAGCAGGCCGTGTGGCAACCGCGCTGGCTCAAACATCCTAATGGCGCCGTGGCATTGACCGACGTTGTGATCGCCGCGGCGGACGTCGCAGAGGTGGCGCAGCGCTTTGCCCGTTTCACCGGCCGTCCGGTGATCGCGAACGCAGCCGGTTGCGCGGTCGCACTCGACCGTGGCCGCGCGCAAATAATGAACACCGCCGCTTTCACGGCGCTGCTGCCGGAAATCGCCGTACCATCGCTGCCGTTCATCGGCGCCTATGCGATCATGGTGGTGTCGCTCGATGGTGCAGAGCAGGCGCTACGCGCCCGCGGGACGCCGTCGCGACGCCATGGTCCCATGTTGATCGCCCCGTTTCCGCCCGAGCTCGGACTAGGCGCCTGGATATTCGTGGAGACGGCGTCAGCTCTCCCCTGGCGGTCGTAAAGCCCCACTCGCGCCGGCCGGCCGTCGTTCCTAGCTATATCGACGGCCGAGGAGATCCCGTTGTTTCCTTTCATCGATACTGCGCCGCGCGCGTCTCCACCGATGCTCGTACTGGCGCTCATCGGCATCAACACGCTCGTGTTCCTGTGGATGGAGAGCCTGCCGGCAGGCACGCTCGAGCAGGTGCTCGTCCACGCTGCGCTAATTCCGATCCGCTACACCGAGCCGCTGGCGGCGCAGCAATATGGGCTCGATCCGTCGAACTGGTGGCCGCTGCTCACCAACACGTTCATGCACGGCGGCTGGCTGCATCTCATCCTCAACATGTGGTTCCTGTGGATTTTCGGGCCCGCCATGGAGGCGCGATTCGGCCGCTTCGGCTTTGCCGCGCTCTATCTTTGCGGCGGAGTGGCGGCGAGCGCGGTGCATCTTTTCACCCATCCGGCTTCGGTGACGCCGGTGCTCGGCGCCTCCGGTGCGATCGCGGCCGTGCTCGGCGCCCATGCGGTCGCCTACCCGCGAGCGCGCGTGATCACCATCATCCTGATCGTCTTCATCCCGCTGTTCGTGCCGATCCCGGCCGTGCTGTTCGCCGTGATCTGGTTCGGGCTGCAATTGTTGCAGGGCACTGTCGAGTTGACGTCGCCAGGTATGGCGGAGGGGGTCGCGTGGTGGGCTCACATCGGTGGATTTGCGTTCGGCGCGCTTTTTGCGCTCGCCGCGCACGCCCCCGGCCCGCCGCATCACGTGCGCACGACGACCTGGAGCGGCCCGGTCCGCGGCCGGGTGCCAAGTGTGCGCCCACGTCAGTGGCCGCCGTTCTAGACAAGGCGAATAGCGAATAGCGAATAGCGAGTAGCGAGTAGCGAATAGGGAGGACGTGAGGTCGCAATTTTCTATTCGCTATTCGCTATTCTCTATTCGCTGCCTTAAAGTAAGGCCGATCAATCCGGCACACATCCAATGTCCGACGATTCGCACCTGACGATCCTGAGCGAACTGGAGAAGAAGGTCCTCTGGCTGGCCGCCTGGACCATCCATCACGCCAACCACGTGCGCGAAAGTACGGATGGCCTGAAGGTCGGCGGACACCAGGCCTCGTCCGCGTCGCTCGCCACCATCATGACCGCGCTCTATTTCCACGTGCTGCGGCCGGAGGACCGCGTCGCGGTGAAGCCGCACGCGAGCCCGATCTACCACGCGATTCAGTACCTGCTGGGCGGCCAGTCGGTCGACAAGCTCGAAGGCTTCCGCGGCTACAAAGGCGCGCAGAGTTATCCCTCCCGCACCAAGGACACCGACGACGTCGATTTCTCGACCGGCTCGGTGGGGCTCGGCGTCGCCCAGACCCTGTTCTCGAGCCTGGTGCAGGATTACGTGCGCGCGCACGGCTGGGGGCTCGATCGGCCGGAAGGCCGCATGATCGCGCTCGTTGGGGACGCCGAACTCGACGAAGGCAATATTTTCGAGTCGATTCTGGAAGGCTGGAAGCAAGGCCTGCGCAATTGCTGGTGGATCATCGACTACAACCGCCAGAGCCTCGATGCGGTGATCCGCGAGGGCCTGTGGGCGCGCTACGAAGCGCTGTTCCGCGACTTCGGCTGGGACGTCGTCATCCTCAAATATGGGTCGCTGCTGGAAGCCGCTTTCCGCGAGCCGGGCGGGGAACGCCTGCGCCGCTGGATCGACGAGTGCCCCAATCAGCTCTACTCGGCGCTGGTGTTTCAGGGCGGCGCCGCGTGGCGGCGACGCCTCAACGACGACGTCGGCGACCAGGGCGACGTGACGCGGCTGATCGAGGCGCGGTCCGACGCTGAACTCGCGCGGCTGATGACCAATCTCGCCGGCAACGACCTGCCGAGCCTGCTCGAGGCGTTCGGCCGGATCGATCACGATCGGCCAACCTGTTTCATTTGCTACACCATCAAAGGCTACGGCCTGCCTTTCGCCGGCCACAAGGACAATCATGCCGGCCTGATGACGCCCGCCCAGATGGAAAGCCTCCGCGTTTCGATGAACGTCAGGTCGGGGCACGAGTGGGACAAATTCGAAGGGCTGGACCTCGCACCGGAGCAGTTACAAACATTTCTCGAACAGGTGCCGTTCCGTGCCCGGACGCGGCGACGGCCGGCCGCTCCTATTCCGGTGCCCGACGAGCTTGCGGTGACCATCCAGCCGGTGATGTCGACTCAGACAGGCTTCGGTCTGCTCCTCAACGAACTCGCCAGGGAAAACTCCGAACTCGCCGCGCGCGTGGTGACCACCTCACCCGACGTAACGGTTTCGACGAACCTCGGGCCGTGGGTGAACCGGCGCGGCCTGTTCGCGCGGGAGAGCGTGGCCGACACATTCAAGAGCGAGCGCATCCCCTCGACGTTCACCTGGGAATTCTCGCCCAAGGGCCAGCATATCGAACTCGGCATCGCCGAGATGAATCTGTTCATCCTGCTCTCGGCGCTCGGGCTCTCGCACGCGATCAACGGCGAGCGGCTGTTGCCGATCGGCACGCTATACGACCCGTTCATCGCGCGCGGGCTCGATGCGCTCAACTACGCTTGTTATCAGGATGCGCGGTTCATTCTCGCCGCCACCCCGTCCGGCATCAGCCTCGCTCCGGAAGGGGGCGCGCACCAGTCGATCGGCACGCCGCTCATCGGCATCGCCCAGGATGGGCTGGCGGCGTTCGAGCCGGGTTTCGTCGATGAACTCTCCGCCATCCTCGCTTTCGCACTCGCTTATATCCAGAAGGACGGCGAGGCCGACACTTCCGAGCGCAATTGGCTGCGCGACGAGACCGGCGGCTCGGTTTATCTGCGCCTTTCCACGCGGCCGATCGACCAAATAAAGCGTCCGATGACCGCCGAATTGCGCCAGGCGATCATCGACGGGGCCTATTGGCTGCGCCGGCCCGGACCCAACTGCCAGGTCGTGGTCGCCTACACCGGGACCGTGGCGCCGGAAGCGATCCAGGCCGTCGGCCTCATGGCGGAAGACCGCCGCGACATCGGCCTTCTCGCCGTCACCTCGGCCGACCGCCTCAATGCCGGCTGGACCGCCGCGAGCCGCGCGCGCGAGCGCGGGCTCGTGCACGCAAGCGCCCATATCGAGCGGCTGCTTGCCGAGGTGCCGTCCCATTGCGGCATCGTCACCGTGCTCGACGGTCACCCGGCGACGCTCGCCTGGCTCGGCGCCGTGCGCGGTCATCGGGTGCGTTCGCTCGGCGTCGAGCACTTCGGCCAGACCGGAGAAATCCGCGACCTCTACCGGCACTACGGCATCGACTCGAACGCCATCGTGGCCGCGGCCCAATCGATCGCGCCCGGCCGTCCGATCCGGCATTTGCGGGCGGTCGATTTGGGGTGAGCGGCGCTCAAATCGCGTATGACGGGTTGGCTCGTTTCGCGGAAGCTATCGCCGCCGCGCCTTTTTCGAATTCACTATCCACCGTTCAATGAGGTACGATTGCACGCGCTGATCGCGGCGATTCCCCAGCTTTGCCCGCGGTAGCAAACCAACCAGGGGCGAAACCATGAAACGACGTGAATTTCTCAAGGCGGCGGCGGGCGGCGGCGTCACGGCAACGGCGGTTGCCGCTCCGGCGGTCGCGCAATCGATGCCCGAGATCAAATGGCGCATGACGGTGAGCTGGCCGAAGTCGCTCGACACGCTCTACGGCGGCTGCGAGTTTTTCGTCAAACGCATGGCCGAGCTGACCGACAATCGATTCCAGATCCAGCTTTTCGCCGCCGGCGAGATCGTGCCGGGCCTGCAGGTGCTCGACGCCGTTCAGAACGGAACCGTCGAGATGGGCAATACGGCGATGTACTACTACTGGGGCAAGGACGCCGCGATGACGTTCGGCACGGCGCTCCCGTTCGGCCTCAACAGCCGCCAGATGTACTCATGGCTGCACCATGCGGGCGGCGAGGAAATGCTCAATGAGGTGCTGGCGAAATTCAACTGCTTCGGCACCGCGTCGGCTAACACCGGCGCGCAGATGGGCGGCTGGTTCCGCAACGAGATCAAGACGCTCGCCGACCTCAAGGGCGTAAAATTCCGGGTGGGCGGCTTCGCCGGCACGATCCTGAGCCGGGTTGGCGTCGTGCCGCAACAACTCGCCGGTGGCGATATCTATCCGGCGCTGGAGAAAGGCACCATCGACGCCGCCGAATGGGTCGGGCCGTACGACGACGAGAAGCTCGGTTTCTACAAGATCGCGAAATATTATTATTACCCGGGTTGGTGGGAGGGCTGCGGCCAGAGCCACAACATTGTCACCCTATCGAAATGGCAGGAATTGCCGAAGCTTTATCAGTCGGCTTTCCTGGCCGCCTCGCACGAACAGTGGGGATGGGTGCTCGGCCGCTACGACGCCGGCAATCCGCCCGCGCTGCGACGCCTGGTCGGCGGGGGAGCACAGATAAAGGCGTTCCCGCAGGACGTGCTCGAGGGCTGCTACAAGGCAGCCAACGAAGTATATGCCGAACACTCCGCGAGCAATCCGCTGTTCAAGAAGCTCCATGACAGCGTCGTCGCATTCCGGGGCGAAAGCTCCATCTGGATGCAGATCGCCGAGCTGTCCTACGACAGCTTCATCATCCGCATGCGGGCGCGGACGTGAGTAGCGAATAGAAAACCTACCGGCTGTCGCGCTCCATCTCGACCTCCACCTCGAGGCTCTCGCGGTCGCGATAGATCGATGCGGCCGCGAGCACCCGCCCGCCGCGGCGGTAGCGCAGCAGGCAATCGCGGCCGGCGATGTCTCCCTCGACGGCGATGTCGTCCCAGCCTTCCGCGTGCCCGACATAGTTGATCGGCACGTCGTAGTGCTGGCTCCAGAAGAACGGCACCTGCGTGAATTTCTCTCCGGCGCCGAGCATGTTGCGCGCCGCCGTTTGACCTTGTCGCTCGGCCACCACCCAATGCTCGATGCGCAGGCGCGAGCCCGAATGAGGGTCCGGCCAGCGGGCGATGTCGCCCGCCGCGAATATGTCCGGCGCGCTCGTCTGCAAATATTCGTTCACGCCCACGCCGCGGTCGACCTCAAGCCCGGCGCGCTCGGCGAGCGCCGTGCGCGGCCGCACGCCGATGCCGACGATGACGAGATCAGCGTCGAGCGTTTGGCCGTTTTCCAGCCGCACCCGCGCGCCGTCGATCGCGGTCGCCTTCTGCTCCAGATGGAAGGTCACGCCATGCTCCTCGTGCAGCAGGCGGACGAACCGGGCCATGTCGCTGCCGAACACTCGCTCGAGCGGCGCCTTCTCCGGCGCGGCCACGTGCACGTCGATCTCGCGTGCCCGCAACGCCGCCGCGGCTTCGAGCCCGATGAAGCTTGCGCCCAGCACGACCGCGCGCTTTGCGCCTTTGGCACGTTCGATGATCGCGCGGGTATCGGCAAGCGAGCGCAGCACGAACACGTGCGGGCCGTTCGCGCCGGGGATGTCGAGGCGGATCGGCTCGGCGCCGGTCGCCAGCAGCAGCTTGTCGAACAGCAGGCTCTTGCCGTCAGCCAAACTCACGCTGCGACCGCGCGGGTCGATCGAAGCGACTTCGGTCTCAAGGCGAAGGTCGATGCCGTTGTCGCGATAGAACTCCAGCGGGCGCAGCGGCATCCACTCCTCCGGCGCGTTGCCGGCGAGATAATCCTTCGAACAATTGGGCCGGTCGTAGGGTGGCGCGTTATCGGCACTCACCATGGTGACACTGCCGGCGAACCCCTCGCGGCGCAGCATCTCGGCTGCGGCAAATCCGGCGGCACCGCCGCCGACGATCACGATGCGATCGGGCGCGGCCTGTGTCTTGGCGCGCGACGGAGCGGGAGCCGGCTCGATCTTTTCGCGCACGAAGATCTTTCCGTCGCACAACTCGACGCGCCAGCGGGCGACTGGACTGAGCGCCGGCGCCGCCACCGGCTCCCCGGTGCGCAGGCTGAAACATGCGTGGTGCCAGGGACAGCGCACCGTGTCGCCGACCATCAGTCCCTCAGCGAGGGGGCCGCTGTAATGCGTGCAGGTCGCACCTATTGCGAAATACTCATTGCCGCGGCGCGCCAGCAGCACCGCCTCATCCCCGACATGGCCGAGGAGGTTCCCGTTGTCGTTCAGTATCCCGAGCTCAATCCCCTGCGTCAGATCGGGACCGGACGGGGCTGAAGGTTCTGCCGCCATGGCAACCTCCCATGATGCTGATGTGTTACATTAGCCGAATGCGCGCCTCTATTCCGGCACGGTAGCGCGATTTTCGGCCCGGCACGCCGTTCACCTGAAGTATGAACCCGGCGGCCCTTGGAGAAATCCCAATGAACGACGCTGTTGAAACCCGTCAGCGCAAGGGCAAAGGCAAGTCACCCGCTACGCGACCCTCGCGCGCGGAAGCCGAAGCGGCGGTGCGCACCCTGATCCGCTGGGCCGGCGACGAACCGGAGCGCGAGGGGCTCGATGCCACCCCGGCGCGCGTCGTGCGCGCGTACGAGGAGTGGTTTGCCGGCTATGGCGAGGACCCGGCCGAACTGCTGCAGCGCACCTTCGAGGAGACGGGCGGCTACGACGAAATCGTGCTGTTGCGCGATATCCGGTTCGAATCGCATTGCGAGCATCACATGGCGCCGATCATCGGCCGCGCGCATATCGGCTACCTGCCGCGTCACCGGGTGGTCGGGATTTCCAAGCTGGCGCGCCTGGTCGAGGTCCATGCCAAGCGGTTGCAAATCCAGGAGCGGATGACCGCGGAAATCGCCAGCACGATCGAGCGCGTGCTCAATCCGCACGGGGTCGCGGTCGTCATCGAGGGCACGCACACCTGCATGACCACGCGCGGCGTTCACAAGTCACAGGCCACCATGGTCACGAGCCGCATGCTCGGCGTGTTCCGCGACCACGCCGAGACGCGGCAGGAGTTCCTCTCGGCGATCGATTTGCGCGGGATGCGGGGCTCGCCTTCGTCCGTGTAAGCCGTCGGCCACGAACTCGCAGCAATCGAGCGCCGTTAGATGTGCTCGCCCGCGGCAGCCACCGCCTCCGCGCGCGCCGGTTCGCTGCGTCCCAGTCCATTGAAGAACGCATTGAGAAGGACGGCGACGAGCGCAGCGAGCAAAATGCCGGAGTCGAGCAGCGGCCGCAGCTCGCCCGGGAATCGGGCAAAGAAGGGCGGCGCCACCAGCGGGATCATGCCGAAGCCGACCGAGATCGCGACGATGTAGAGATTGAAGCGGTTGGCCCTGAAGTCGACGTTGGTCAGGATGCGGGCGCCGGTCGCTGCGACCATGCCGAACATGACGAGGCCGGCGCCGCCGAGCACAGGGAGCGGCACCGCTTCGACCAGCGCGGCGAGTTTCGGGACAAGGCCGAGCGCCAGCATGATGACGCCGCCCGCCGCCGTCACCCAGCGCGAGCGCACGCC
>Ga0210408_10001687_pt1 | contig 22639 bp, 18 predicted proteins | sample IncBWH4MmetaG_FD_155471 | JGI IMG/M metagenome (GOLD analysis project Ga0210408, IMG submission 155471) | Forest soil microbial communities from Barre Woods Harvard Forest LTER site, Petersham, Massachusetts, United States - Inc-BW-H-4-M | ecosystem: Environmental > Terrestrial > Soil >...
GGCCAGTCATCACTTTTCACGCCTGACCGCCAGCACCTTCCAAATCAACCCCACATTGTTGGTGATGAGCCCATCGACCCCACGCGCCAGGAGCCGCTCCGCCAGCCTGGTCTCGTTGATGGTATAGACCCAGACTTTCAATCCACGCTGATGCGCGAGCCGCACCGCGCGGCTGGACACCTGCTTGTTCCAAACAACGACCCTGGCACCTGTCTTCTCGATTCGCTTGAGCCAGCCTCCATTAAGCCCGCGGAAGAGGACCGGCCGCCTCGGGCCGTGGGGCAGGACGGCGGGCGGGCCTAACGCCGCGAGCAATTGCGCCGGTTCCCGATGATGGAACTCGCGCAGGAAGGCCCAATCGAAGGATTGCACCACGACTTTATTAATCAGGTTCTTGCTCCGCAGCAGCGCAAGGCAAGCAGCCAGGTCGCCGCCTTTGCGCTCCAGCAACGTCACCCCGTGCTTTTGAATCAGGTCCAGCGCCTCGCTGAGCAGCGGCACGCTGGTGCCGGCGTATTTCTTATCGAACCAGCTTCCGGCATCCAGGCTTTGGATTTCCGCGGCCGTCCTGGTTCCTACCTTGATGTGTCTCCCACCCCAGCGCAGCTTCGCGTCGGTGGTCCGGTCCAACTCGGCATCATGGATGACCACCAGTGTGCCGTCGTGGCTTTGGCGACAATCCAATTCGACAAGGTCGGCACCGGCTTCGAGGGCCAACTTGAAGGAGGGCAGGGTATTTTCGGGCGCAAACTCGCAATACCCACGATGGCCAATGACGAGGGGTCTGTGGCTGCCAATCAGTTTTAAGGCAACGTTCATGCCGGAGGAACAGAGTTCTAGCGCAAAAGCACAAATGTGCAAAGCCGTAAAGAACTGATGGAGCAATGGCGGGAGGCGACGTTCCACCATGCCCCAGCCATTTTCTTAGCCATTTTCTTAGTGCGCGGCTCGCCCTTTTATGTGACAACTGGCGCCCTTATGTTTTCACTGCAAAAGCTCTTAGGCAAAGAAGACAAGTTTTTCAGCCTGCTGGAGGCCAGTGCCGAAGAAGCGCGGACCAGCGTCCAGGCGCTGGTCAAGTTGAGCAAAGACCTCGAAAAACCGGTGGTGACCGGCGAGTTCGCCTATTCGCGCCGCAAGGACAAAGCGATCACGCAGCAAATCAGCGCGGCGGTGTATACGACCTTTGTGACCGCGCTCGAGCGCGAGGACATCGAGGAGCTCTCGAATGCGCTATACAAGATTCCGAAGACGGTGGATAAGTTCACTGAGCGCGTGCTGCTGACGCCGCAACACGTCCGCGGGATCGACTTTTCCAAACAGATCGGCCTGCTGGAGCGCGCGACGGATATTGTGCTCGAACTGGTCAAGTCGCTGCATCAAGGCAATGACCTCGAGAAGGTGAAAGAGCTCAACGACAAGCTCCAGTTTCTGGAAGGGGAGGCCGACAAACACATGATGTCGCTCTACAAGGATTTGTTCAGCGGTGCGCACGAACCCCTGCAGGTCATCGCTCTGAAAGACCTTTACGAACTGTTGGAAAAAATCATCGACCGCTGTCGCGACGCCGGCAACGTCATGTCCCATATTGTTTTGAAGAACTCGTGACTCTCCTCGTCACAGTGATCCTGGTGGCGCTGGTGTTCGAGTACATCAACGGCTTTCACGACACGGCCAACTCGATTGCGACCGTGGTTTCGACCAAGGTGCTGACCCCGCGCCAGGCGGTGCTGCTGGCCGCTTGCACCAACCTGCTGGGGGCGCTCTGGGGGACCGCGGTGGCCAAGACCATCTCTTCGGGCCTGGTGGATGGCAAGTTGGTCGCGCTGACCTCCGATATCATCATCTGCGCGCTGCTTGGGGCGATCATTTGGAACGTCCTGACCTGGTGGTTTGGGCTGCCCTCGAGTTCCAGCCACGCGCTCATCGGCGGGTTATGCGGCTCGGCCCTGGCGGCTTCCGGCAACAATTGGAAGGTGATCATCTGGGCACAGCCGAGTTCCCAGCACTGGTGGCTGGGCAAAGGGCTGCTGTGGAAAGTGATCGTGCCGATGTTCACCTCGCCGATTGCGGGCCTGATGCTCGGCTTCATTTTCATGGCGCTGCTGTATGTGCTGCTGCGAAACGCGCGTCCGCTCAAGGTGAACCGGTTCTTCGGTGTGGCGCAGATGTTCAGCGCTGCCGCGATGGGTTTCATGCACGGCACCAATGACGCCCAAAAAACCATGGGCATTATCGCGCTGACGCTGCTGGGGGCGACGCAGGCGGGGCAGCTCGCTCAGCTCCCAGGATGGCTTTCATTCCTGCGGGTCCCGGTGCCGCTGCCCGGCAAGGACATGGAAATCGCGGTTTGGATCAAGGTCGTCTGCGCTTTGACGATGTGCGCCGGCACGGCGGTGGGCGGGTGGCGCATTATCAGGACGCTGGGCCATAAGATGGTCAAGCTGCACCCCATCAATGGTTTTGCCGCCGAGGCCAGTTCGGCGACCGTGATTTTGGCGGCGACGCAACTGGGCATCCCGGTCTCCACCACGCACAACATCTCCGCGGCGATCATGGGGGTGGGGGCCGCGCGACGAATTAGCGCAATAAAGTGGACCGTGGTGGAGCGGATGGTCTGGGCCTGGATTCTGACCATCCCGGTGACGAGCGGCCTGGCCTATGGCTTCGTTCGCTTGCTGCGCGCGTGGGGGCTCCATTAGCCGTGGCTCGTGGTTTTTGATTACCTGATAACCCCGGCAAAAGGTTTTGTTTCGTCACCGTTTCATCCAAGTTCGGCGTCGGGAAATCTTTCGCGGATACTTTTTTTCACGCGGTCTTCTTCTTCCGGGCGCAGGCGGCGGCGGTTGATCAGGCGTTGGACGGCGTCCAGGAGTTTCAGCCAATCTTCCAATGGCGGCTCCGGCACCGCTTGCCAGATGTCGTAACGCCTCTCCCGGGTGAAAAAGAGCCAATTCCGGCTCACATGCCTCACATAGACCTGGATTTTGGTGCCATCCTCGGTGACCCGCTTCCAACTGATCTCTGCCTTGGCCATTCTGGTTGAAAATCAAGAATTCACGGCAACTCCAAGCTCGCGACGGCCATCGCGGCAATGCCTTCTTCGCGCCCGAGGAAGCCCAGGTGTTCATTGGTGGTCGCTTTGATGCCGACCTTCTGAACATTCATTTCCAGCGCCTCGGCAATCTGGATTTTCATCTCCTGGATATGGGGAAAGATTTTGGGCGCCTGGGCGATGACTGTGGCATCGACATTGATGATTTTGCCTTCGCGCAGAGCGACCAGGCGGGCGGCCTCACGCAGAAAGATCCTGCTGGCGGCGCCTTGCCAGCGCGGGTCGGTGTTTGGGAAAAGATGCCCGATATCCGGTTCGCCCAGCGCGCCGAGCAGCGCGTCGCAGATGGCGTGCATCAACACATCCGCATCCGAGTGCCCGTCGAGGCCCTTGGGGTGCGGGATTTCCACTCCGCCGAGTATAAGTTTGCGCCCTTCAGCCAACGCATGAACGTCATAGCCAATCCCAACGTGAACCATGGGCGAACTATAGGGGCAGGGCAGGGGGAGCAACAAGAGGATTGATGGATGATGGATGGTGGATGATGGATGATGTGATGCGTGATGCGTGAAACGTAAAACGTGAAACGTGAATGTTGGGCTTAAAACGTAAAACGTAATGCGTGACACGTGAAGGGCAGGCGAGGGCGGGGAGGCAATGGGATTGACGGATTCATGGGAAGGCAGAGGACCGGTGGGTTGTGTCCATCGTGAATCCTCCGCTGCATTAATCTACCAATCCATCCATCCGTCATCCAGGCTCAAAGGAGCGGTTGCTGCAGACCGCCGGAATCCTGCGGCAGCGTAAAAAAGAAAGCCGCGCCCTGGCCCGGCTCGCTTTTCGCCCAGACCCGGCCACCGTGGCTTTGGACGATGTGTTTGACGATTGAGAGTCCCAACCCCGTGCCACCCTGCTCACGCGAGCGGGCTTTATCGACGCGGTAAAATCGCTCGAACACCCGCTCGAGCGCCTCCGGCGGAATGCCCGGGCCATCGTCCCGCACGCAGAGTTCCACCTGGCTGCCATCCACCGGGCGCGCCCCCACCGTCACCACGCCCTCGGCCCGTCCACCGTACTTGATGGCGTTGTCCACCAGATTGAACACCACTTGCTCGAGCCGGTCAGCGTCGGCGCGGACCACCAGTTCCGGAACCTCCTCGACTAGCCGCACCTGCTTCGCTTGCGCCCGCGACTTGAAATCAGCCAGGACCTTCTCGACCACATTTTGCAGCAGCACCGATTGGAGGTTGAGTTTCACGCGGCCGGATTCGAGCTCGGAAATCGTCAACAGGTCCTCGATAAGCAGCCGGAGCCGTTCGGCGTTGCGGTCGATGGTCTGCAAAAACCTCGCCGCGACCTCCGGGTTGTCCTTGGCGCCGTCGAGCAGGGTTTCGACATAGCCTTTGATGAGCGAGAGCGGAGTGCGCAACTCGTGGCTGACATTGGCGACGAACTCCTGCCGCCCGCGCTCGAGTTGTTTGAGCCGCGTCAGGTCATGAAAGACCAGGATGGTGCCGTCCCGGCGGCCGCCGCCGTTGAAGATGGCGGCGGCATTGACCTCGAGCACGCGCTCGTTGGGGCGGGAGAGTTTCAGTTCCCGCCCCAGGACCTGTTTCTCGGCGCTGAGGGAGTCAACCAACTCTTCCAGTTCATGCAAGCGGAGCGCCTCGATGATGGTCCGGGAGCGGATGTCGGAAATAACACCAAACAGATTGGTGAACGCCCGGTTGGCCAATTGGATGCGCCCGTCCTGGTCGAGCCACAGTAACCCTTCGGCCATGCTGTTGAAGAGGGTCTCCTGCCGGTTTTGGATTTCGCGCGCGGTGTGTTCGCGGGTCTGGTTGAATTGTTCAAAGGCGCGTCCGGCAGCCTCCTGGGCCGCCAGGAATCTGCCGCGCCACCAGAGGTGCAGAATCAGCAACCCCGCCAAGGCAAGGATAGTGAGGATGGGCCAGAGCATACGCTCATGGAACGAAAAGCCGGCGCTCCCTTCAAGCGTCAACAAACCGATAACCCACTCCGCGCACGGTATCCAGGTGTTTTGAGGCGGGCCCGAGCTTTTCCCGCAGTCGTCGCATGTGCGTATCGACCGTGCGGGTGTCAATCAGACTATTGTATTCCCAAACGTCCCGCAGCAATTGCTCCCGGGACTGCACCCGGCCGCGCCGCTGCGCCAGCACTGCCAGCAGCTTGAATTCAGTGGCGGTCAATTCAATGGCCCGGCCCCGCCAGGTCACCCGGTGGCGCGGCGCATCGATCAGCAACTCGCCGAACTTGAACACGTCCGGCTCCTTGCTTGCTACCCGGCCTCGCTCGAGAATGCGCTTCACCCGCAGCACCAACTCGCGCGGACTGAACGGTTTGGTAATGTAATCGTCGGCCCCCAACTCCAAACCCAGGATGCGGTCTATCTCGGCCGCTTTGGCGGTCACCATGACGATAGGCACGGCCGCGGTCGCCGGGTCGCGCCGCAACATCTTGCAGACCTCCAAGCCATCGATTTCCGGCAGCATCAGGTCCAGCACAATGAGGCTCGGCACAGCCGAGTGTGCCCTTTTCAGGGCCTCCGCACCGTCGGTCGCAGTCAGCACGTCGAAACCGGCTTGCTTGAGATTGAATTCCACCAGTTCCACAGCTTCGGGCTCATCATCGACAACGAGGATTTTTGATCTCACGGCGCATCTGGATACCACGCCCGACCCGGAGCGACAATGCCGGGTTTGTGACAACCGTGTGACGGTTGGGTGACAACGCGATGACGACCGAGCGGTGGCAGGAGGCGCATCTTACACTGCCACGATTTTGCTGCTGGCTTGACCCTCAAAGTTCGGACCGGATTCCGAGTCTGGTTCTACGTTAGGATGTTGCGGGGGCAGGAGTACCGGGCAGCCCTGGCGGAACGGGCACGCTTTTGCGGAAGCTGCGCCAGAGGTGTAGCGGCAGCAGGCCCAGAACGATGATGAGAAGCTGGCTGCCGATGAAAATCTTCAACCACGTGGCGGCCGCATCCATGAAACCATAAGAGTGTAAGCCGATGCCGAGCATGTTGACGCCGAACCACGAGAAACTGGTGACGATGTTGCCAAAGACGGCGAGGTTTGCCAGGCCGCGGTCGCGCACCAGCCCCCCCCACCGAGCGTGCAGGATTAAGGCATTCCACAGAACAATCAGCAGGGCGCCATTTTCTTTCGGGTCCCAGCCCCAGAACCGGCCCCAGGACTGATCGGCCCAGATGCCCCCCAGGACGGTGCCGACGAAGCTGAAGAGCGTGGCAAAGCAGACAATGGCATAGACCATTTTGCTGAGGGCTTTGCCGAGATCAGCCTTGCCGGCGGGGACTTTGAGCAGGGGTGTCCATAAGCCGAGGAAGATATAGGCGATGGCCAGCAGGCCGGCAACGAAGGTCGAGGCGTACCCCAGAGTGACCGTCACGACATGTGTGGCCAGCCAGAAGTTGGTATCGAGCACTGCCCGCATCATTTCCATGGTATCCCCGCCGAGGGCAAGATTGTGCGCGATGATGAGAGTGACGAACCCGGCGAAGGAAGCGACGGCGCTGCCGAGCCCGAGCCGATAGACCCGCTCAAGGGCCAGGCCAAGGACCATTGCGCCCCAGCCGATGAAAATGGCGGAAGAATAGAGGTTGGTAACCGGCGGCCGGCCTTCGAGATACATGCGGAAGACCAGCCCGAACGTGTGCACCAGGCCGGCCAGAACGATGAGGTAAAAGGCCGATTGCCGCAACGTCTCCGCGAAACGCGGTAGAGCGGCCAGCGTCAGCAACGAGACGGCGGCCAGGATAAACGCGAAGAGATAGATGATCATCGCGTGCAGGAAGCACTTGGTATCGTTGAAGAAGAATTCGAGCCGTCCCTTTTTGAGCTCGGGGCTGAAATCCTGGGCGAGCCACTGTTTATAATGGGCGACAGCGGCGTTGAAGTCACCGGCGCGGCCTGCCGCGTAGGCCGTCCCCATGGCGGCGAAGGACTTTATTGGCGGAGGAATCTCCTGCGCTCTAACCGAGTCCAGAAGAGCCGCTCCGATGCTGGCCCATTCTTCGTGTTTTTGGTCCGCGCGGGTCGGAGGGACGATCAAGGGGTAGGTTTGGCCGGCATTGGGGTCCTTGGCCAGGGTGAACAACTCGGAGACCGGGGTCCAGAAGCGATCAAAGGCGGCCTGGTCGAATTTCCTTCCGGCATCGCGCGCGCGCACGGCTTCGACGCCCGCCGGAATGCTCTTTTCAAAATCGTTCAGGTCTTGCTCGAAGTTGTCCCAGGTCGGCGGCCGTCCGGCGGCTTTCATCATCTGATACAGGAAAACTGCGTAATGCAGTTTGACGGCCTGTTTTTGGAAGGCCGAGCGGAGCTTTTCATCCACCAGGCGCGCCTGGGCGCCTTGTTTTTCGATCTCATCGAGCACCGGTTTGAGTTGGTCGAAGGTATAGTAGCGCAGGCCGGATTTCTCGACGCCTTTGTCGCCGAGGTTGAGTTCGGCCAGCAGGTCCGGATGGTGAATCAGGAAGACCGGGCGGGTATCGGCGAGGTCGGGCTTGAACAAGACTTCGAGCATCCATTCGGATGACTTAATTTTTTTGGGGTGATGCCAGAATTTCCACGAGGGCACTTCCTCGAGCGGAACATCGCCGGTGGAACGGAGTTGGAGGAGCGTGTTTCGTCCGACCGAGTCGAACGGTTGCACGCGGCCATTCATGACGACTGGCAGGCGGCCGAATTCGCGCACGTGGAACTCGGTGTCTTTCTTCGGCGCGAACACCGCCACAATTTCCGTAGCGAAAAGTGCGACAAAACACCAGGGGATGAGTTTCAGTATAACTTTCATGCGGTCCTTCGTTTTACGAAGTCAAAGAGATGGGAACCGAACTGGACGAACAAGCCGAGCGCGACGAGGATGCAGGAAAGGTAGGGCGTGAGCCAACTGGGATTGCGCACGACTTGAAACGTCGAGGAAGGCGGCAACCCAGCCTTCTCGGCGGCTTCGCCAGCCATCATTTGGTATTGGTAAAAAGTCAACCCACCGTAGCGGAGTGGATTGTTCATATAAATGGCCGTCTCCCGGGCCTCGTTGCGGTCCGGATTCTGGACGCGGACGCGGCTGGCGAAGTTTTTGGGAATGTCGGTGCCGCGATATTGCTCGTGAGTGGCTTTGAGCAGGGTAAGATTGAAAGGATAGTAATATCGGCGAAAACGCAGGCCGACTTCATAGTGGCGGCCATCGAGAGTAACATCCTGGCTGATAGTGGTCAGATTTTCCCGGGCAATACTGTAGCCGACCAGGAAACTGCCCGCGGAGCCCTTCCCCGCCCCGAGCTCCACGACAGCACCCGGCGTGTTGCGCTGTTCCATGCTGGCAACCACGGGCTGAGGCATCAGGAGCGCATCCTTGAGCTGTCCGGCCGTGGCGCCGGAAGCAATAGCGCCAGCAGGAGCGTTCGCGCCCGGCTGGACCACGACGGCATTTGGCCAAAACTTTCGGACGCGGACGGTAAACGGCAGGCGGTGGTCGCGGATCTCGCCAGTACCGGTGAGTTTGTGCTCGGGGATGGAATAAACGGTGTCGAATTGTGGGTCGGTCTTATCGATCACAACCAACTCACTGGCACGAAAATCTTCGGAATAATTTTTGGTTTGGCCTTCGTAGAGCTGCATACCGCTCTCAACGGAGAGCATATCTGTAAGCAATTGGCCCAGCAGGAGCAGGATGAGGCCAATATGGACCAGAATGATGCCGCTCTTTTTTCGATTAAACGAAAACCGAGTGCATAACGAAGTGATCAAATTGAGCAGCAACACGCCGCCCAAAAGATAGCCGCCGGGAAAAACAGGGATTTTCCAGGAACCGCCTGCGGGTCCCCAAAAGACGAAGAAAGAGCGGAAGAACTCATTTTGAGCTTTGTAGAGGCCGATTTCCACTTGGGCGAGCGTGCCAATAAAGACGAGGAGCAAGCCGAAGGCGAGGCAAGCGACGGTGAGCCGCAAGGAGGTGAAAAAGGCGATGAGGCGTTCGAAGAAGCGATCGGCGAAAGGGGGAGGCTGGGGCGCGTTACGCGGGGTGCGTGATGCGTGAGCTTTGGATGAAGGAGGCAGAGATGCTGTCGCCGTAGCTGCCCCCGACGGGTTCGAGATTTTATCGCGCGCGCTCATCAAGGGTATCTTGCGGTTTGGACGAAGGTCGTGAACGCGGCTTTTTCGCGGGCGACGATCTGGTCGTTGCCCATGAGTTTGTAAAACCAGGTGCGCTCGGGCTGCGAAACAATCGCCCCGACCAGTCGCGCCTTTTGACCGGTCCTGGCATCGGTGCCTGTCATATCGATCAACATCGCTTTGCCGCCGATGGTGTCAACGGGGGTGACCAATTTGTTAATTTCAGTGTCGGAGAGCTGGCCCAGACCGAGCTGACCGCGCCAGCGATTGACGTTGCCGACAAGCCCGCCGCCTTCACCTGCCGACATGCTCACATTAACGGAGGTCGGCGGGGTTTCCGAGCCTTGTATCAGGAATTTGGCGACGAGAAACTGGCCGCCGGGCGTCTCTTGCCAGCCGGGGGGCACTTGCCAGGAGGGTTTGCCCGAGTCCGAAGCGGCCGCTGCAGCGCCCAACGCCGGCGTCGCACTTGTATCAATCGGCGGATGGGAAGGGGGCAGCGCCGCTGCAGCCTGGGCCGCTTGAAAGCTCAAAGATTTGAGAAACTCGACGAAAGCAGGTTTTTGTTTCGCGACCAGTTCGTCGTCACCGTTCATTTTAAAAAACCAAGCCATGCCTTCGCGACGCAAAATGGCGGCGAGAATGCGGGTTTTATCGCCCGAACTGGGGTTTTGCCCGGCGAGATCATACAGTTGCCCGGATTGGGCGCCGATTTCGACGGCTTGCGCGAGTTTAGCCAATTCCGCTTCTGCAATGGGTGCGAGGCCGACCTGGCCACGCCATCGATTGACGTTGTCCAGATCACTGCCGGCCATTCCCGGCAGCGGGAATACCCCAACGTCCGCCTGTTTGCCGCTCTGTCCCTTTACATGGAATGAGGCCAGGCGCATCTCGCCCGGGGCCACTTCCTCCCAACCGGCTGGCAATTTCCATTTCAATTCGGGTGTGGTGGCAGCAGCAGAGACGTCCGGATGTCCGGGCGGCATGGCGCCAGGTTGGGCTCGGGCGAGCTCCTGGGGCTGAGCCGGAGCCTGTTCCTTCGCGACCCGATAGACCTGGACATCATTGCGTCCGCAACCGGCGAGCAACGCGGCGAGGAGAGGCCAGCGCAGCGAGGCGAGGCGTCTGAGGGTGCAGAACATAGAATTCACGCTAGTTTCTTACTTTTTTCAGGCCCAAGATGCAAGGTATTGCTCTGCGAATGCCAAAAAACGGTTAGTCTTCGCCAAGATTGGTTGCCGGCTTGACATGCATCGCGCTGCTTGCGAGATCTGAGGCGCAGCATGAAATCTGTTGGTGCGCTAAAACATTTCCTCCTGGCGTTTCTTATCGCGGTGATTTGTTATGGCGTTCTCTACCAGGTGATCGAGACTCGGCGGGCGCGGAAAGGCCCCTGGGAAGTCAAATTTACCTATAATCCCAAGGGCGCGCCCACGGTGGTGATCGATCAGCACAACCTGGCGATTACTAATGTCGCCATCATTTTCTCCGATGAACCTGCCCCGACGACCAACGCGCTGACAACCTTGGTTTTTGAGCAGCCGCAGCCGGTTCCGTACGGGGTACCGTTCGGCAAATGTGTGTTTATGGACACGACGTTTTTGCCGGGCACGGTCACGTTCGACTTATTCGGCCACGAAATCGAGTTACTGCCGCGCGTGTTGATGATCGATCACCAGGAACGGCAGTGGCTCTCAGACCGCGCCATTACGCTCTATCCCATCCGGCAGGCACCGGTAACCACTAATGGCCACTAATGAAAGTGCCAAAGAGAGCGTTGGCTGTGGCTTGACTCAGTTGGAATGAGCGTTCCTCAGCCTGCTCTGCTTTTACCTTCAATGAGTCCATTCGTGTTTATTGGTGTGCATTGGTGGTTCCTGCCCGTTCAGTACATAAGATACTTGGCTCGCACTTTCTGGAATTCGTCGAGGTCCTTTTGCCAGGTGGCATGAATTTCCTGGAGGGACTTGTCCGCCTTTACGGCGTCCAAGGTGGGTGGGTGCAACAGCAAACGGCTCATTTTTTCGGGGCGGAACTGGTCCGGATAAAAGCGATAAACGGTCTTGGCGATCTGCAAGCCCACATCGACGACGTTGCAGGCGTCGCGGTCTGTCAGGAGCAGATACACCCCGCGACAAAGCTGGTCTTTATGCACGCTGTAGGTCGGCGTGAACTGGATGGGGACAAAGCGGATACCTCGGAGCCCGGTGTTATTTAACTCCTTGGCCAGCTTCAACTCGTCAATGTAAGGCGCGCCAACGACCTCGAATGGAGTGTCAGTGCCGCGACCGACTGAGAGGGCGCTCTCCAGCAGGCCAATGCCCGGGTAAAGGATGGCTTCGGTGAGGTTGCGCATGTTGGGCGAGGGATTGGTCCAGGGCTGTTCGGTTTGGTCGAACCACAAATCACGGCCCCAGTTCTCCAGCGGAATGACGGTGAGATCAGCGGCGCAATTGCGCTCAGCCTTGAACATTTTTGCCAATTCACCGATTGTCATCCCATAACGGAGCGGCACCTGGTGGTAACCAACGAAGCTGGTTTTGCCCATCAGCACCGGGCCATCAACGGTGACACCGTTAATGGGGTTGACGCGGTCGAGCACGAAATACTTCTTCCCGTTTTTGGCCGCAGCTTCCATCACGTGGGCCATGGTGGCCGTGTAGGTGTAAAAGCGGCAACCGACGTCCTGGATATCGAATACGAGCGCATCGAGGTCCTGGAGTTGGCTCGGAGTGGGCTCGAACGTCTCGCCGTACAGGCTGTAAACCGGCAAGCCGGTCTTATCATCAACGCTGTCGCCGACATGTTCGTCTTTGAGGCCGCGGATGCCGTGTTCGGGACTAAAGAGCGCTTTGAGCTGGACACCGGGTGCACTGCGCAGCAGATCGATGGTGGAATTGCGGTCACGGTCATGGCCGGTGTGATTGGTCACCAGGCCGAGGCGCAGACCTCTGAGGGGGCTGAATTTTTGATTCACCAGGACGTCGATGCCATTAAGAGTTTTGGCTTGGCTGGCCTTTGGTTGGGTGGCTGAGCGGGTCGTGGACGGTTCGGCTTCGTGGCGGGCGGCGAGCGCGCCGGGGACATAGCTGAAGTTGAAATCGGGCACCGCTTCTGCCGCGAGGGTCCCCAACCTGGCGCGCAGCGAGCCGACATTCCCCTTCTCATCGGGATGGTTGCGATTCGAGAGGAAGATCAAAAAGGTTTGGGAAAAGGGATCCAGCCACAACGAAGTGCCGGTCCAGCCGGTGTGGCCGAAGGAGCCGAGCGGGAAGTACTTGCCACGCAGTCCGCTGTAGCCCGAGTCAATGTCCCAGCCCAACCCGCGACGGTCCTCAAGGGAAGCAGGTGTTTGAACGCTGGTCATGAGTTTGACCGTCTCGGGTTTGAAAGTGCGAACGCTGCCGAGCTTGCCTTCATGCAACAACATCCTGGCGTAGCGTGCGAGGTCCGCAGCGGTCAGAAATAGTCCCGCATGGCCAGCGACCCCACCCATCTTGCGCGCGGTTGGATCATGCACGACTCCGCGGTACGGTTGGCCGTTCACGACTTCCGTCGGAGCGACGCGGGGAAGTTTGGACTCGGGCGGCAGGTAACCGGTGTCGGACATCTTCAGGGGATGATAAATATTGCGGGCGACAAATTCCTCAAGCGGCTGCTTGCTGACCCGTTGAACGATCTCGCCGAGCAGGAAGAAATTGATGTCGCTGTAACGGAACGCGGTGCCGGGCGGGCTGAGCAGTTTTTCTTCGCACGCTTTCTGGATGGCGGCCGCTTGCCCGTGCCAATCGCTTTTTGTTTCGATGTCACCACGCAGCCCTGAGGTGTGCGTCATTAAGTGCCGCACGGAAATGGCTTCTTTGGCGCCGCCCGTAAACTCGGGGATATAGGTTTGGACGCGGTCTTCCAGATTAAGCTGGCCGCGTTCGATGAGCAGCATGATGGCCGGGGTACAAGCGACCACTTTAGTTACAGAGGCGGCATCGAAAATAGTATCTTCGGTCATCGGCTCGACGGCGGGAACCAGCGCGCGATTGCCATAGGCTTTGTGATAAACGGAACCGCGATGCTCCAGCCATAGGACGCCGCCGGGGCATCTCTTCTCGGCGATGGCCTGGTTGATCGCGGCGTCCATCTCGGCGAGTTTTTCTGGACGGAAAGCCGGCTCGGCGGCACGCGAAGGGGCCTGGAGAAGGAGCGTGGAGAGCAGGAGAGCGGGCAAAATCGAAGGAGCGACCCGAGCGCGTGGACATTTCATGGCTGCATTAAAGCTGAGCGGGCTGAAAGCAGCAATTTGATTTTGGGCGACGAGTGCATTAAGGCCAAAAAAAGCAGCACAGATCCTCAAGCTGCTGTATCGCAGATTTGCAATCTGGTGGTTCCCGACAAAGTTGAGGCGAACGGCCATTTGGGCGCCTGCCGACTGGAAGTCGGCGCTACAGCAGATTGAAAATCTGCGCTACGCTGTGTTGGCATGGTCTGATAGTTGCCACTTTGGACGTTCGACTGTATAAACCCTCGCCATGCAGTTCGAGCTGCCATTTGGTCCATTTCGGCTGCGACCGCGTGATGAGCATCGGCTGGTCGTCGGCACGCAGTCAGTGCGGCTGTGGCTGGTGCGCAACCGGCGCGCTCGCCGCTATGTGCTACGGCTCAGACCCGACGGGAGCGCTCGCGTAACGATTCCTCGGGGAGGGTCAGAGGCGGAAGCAAGACGGTTCACGCAGAAACATATTGGCTGGCTGGAAAAACAACTTTTACGCCAGGCGGCGCTGCCGGTCATTCCCAGAGCGTGGCTGGACGGGGCGGAGATCCTTTTTCGCGGCGAGCGGAGGCGATTGGAGGCAGGACTCGACGGCGAGGCAGGATTGCTGCGTTTCGGCACCGAATGTATTCGTGTCATGAATGCCAGCGGCGACCTCCGGCCGGAAATCGAGCGGCACCTCTGGCGGCTGGCAGCCCGGGAATTGCCGCCACGGGTGCTCGAACTGGCGGCGATGCACCAATTGCCAGTCCAGCGGGTGGCGGTCCGCAACCAACGCTCGCGTTGGGGTTCCTGTTCCCGGCGCGGCACCATCTCGCTCAACTGGCGGCTGGTGCAAGCCCCGAGCTTCGTGCGCGACTACATCATTCTTCACGAGTTGGCCCACCTCCGAGAGATGAACCATTCGCGCCGCTTTTGGCGTGAAGTGGAGCGGTTGTGTCCGGAGTTTGGCCCGGCGGAGGCCTGGTTGAAGGCGCACGGGGAACTCTTAAGGTGAGGACCTAAGCGCACTCCATTTTCATTGCGCCAGGGCGATAACCTGCTGACGATGAGCGGCGCGTGAAGACGTTGCACACATATCTGGCTCGACAGATCCTGGCTTCGTTGCTGATGACGGTGCTGGTGTTCACCTTCGTGCTGTTGTTGGGCAACGTGCTGAAGGAGATTCTGCCGTTGCTGATGAGCGGGCAGGTCAAATTCGTCACGGTGGCACAAGCGGTGGGTTTGCTCGTGCCTTTCGTCTGGGCGTTCGCTTTGCCGATGGGGATGCTCACGGCCACGCTTTTGATTTTCGGCCGGTTCAGCGCAGACCAGGAGTTGACGGCGGTGCGCGCGGGCGGAGTCAGTCTGCTGTCGCTGATCAGCCCGATCCTGCTGCTCAGCCTGGCCTTGTGCACCGTCAGTGCGGCGGTGAACATGGAATTCGGTCCGCGGTGCCGGGTCGCTTACAATGCGCTGCGTTTCCGGTTGACGGTAGGCTTTTCCAGCGCGCATTTGCCGGAAGGACATTTGATCAAGGATTTTCCCGGTTACATTTTTTATATCGGCAAGAACCGTAAAGGCGAACTGGAAGACCTGGTGGTTTTCGATCTTGGGAGGAAGGCGGTGGTGCGAGCAGCGCGGGGGGCAGTGGAGCTGGATACTGCCCACAAGCGCCTCATTTTGACGCTTTATGACGGCAGGTTTCTTCCGGAAGGGCGTGAGGCTGGCAGTTTCCAGGAGTACCCCATTGAAATCCCGTTCGATTTAAGCAACAAGGGGCCGGACAGGCCGGGCCTGGATGACATGACATTTCAACAATTGTGGGATGAGCTGCACGAGCGTGTAAAGTTGATTGGGCCGGCCCGAGCCGACAAGCGGGAGTGGTTGCGGTTGCGTGCGATGCTAATCACGCCGGTGGTTTTCCAACTCCACCGCCAGGTGGCCTTTTCCTTTGCTTGTTTCGGATTCACGCTTATCGGCATTCCGCTGGGTATCCGGGTTCACCGGCGGGAGACCAACGTTGGCATTTTCATTGCCCTGTTGCTGACAGCCATTTATTACAGTTTCATCCTCGTGGGCCAGGGACTCGATACGCGGCCGGAATGCTTCCCGCAATTGATTGTATGGGTGCCCAACTTTCTGTTTCAGGTGCTGGGAGCGATACTGCTGTGGAGGGCGAACCGCGGGGTGTAGGTTAAAAGAGGTAAATGAGTAGAATACATTAATCAGGTTAGACAGGGGGCAACTCGGTAAGTGAGGTTTGGCCACCGAGCTAGGCGTGACCACCGATCAGCAGGCCCCGTGCATTTAACCTTTTAACCCAGTTAACTCATTTAACTACATTTCGCCTGTAAACTTTGTGTATGGCCGCCTGGTCCACCGGTTTGATCAGCATTTCGTCGATGTTGACGTGCGGCGGGCGGCCGGCGACCCAGACCAGGATCTCGGCAATATCTCGCGCGGTCAGCGGCTGGGTCCCTTCATAAACCTTTTTGGCGCGGGCGGCATCGCCCTTGAAGCGGACGAGTGAAAACTCCGTCTCAGCCAGGCCTGGATCGATCGAGCTGACGCGAATGCCTGTGCCGCTCAATTCAAGCCGCAAAGCGCGGGTGATCTGCAACTCGCCGGCTTTTGCGGCGCAATAGGCGGCCCCGCCTTCATAGACGACGCGCGCCGCATATGACCCGATATTGATGATCGAGCTGCCGGCGTCCCGAGCCATCAAGGGCAACGCCGCGCGCGTCATGCGCAACACTCCGAGCACGTTGGACTGGAGCATTCCCTCCCAGTCCTCGTCTTTGCCTTCGGCGACCGGGTCCAGACCCAGTGCGCCGCCGGCGTTGTTAATCAGCACGTGGAGAGTAGAGTTTGGAGATGGGTGGCGTGCGATCTTCTTTCGTGCCCAGGAGATAAACGCTTCGACACTGGCGGTGGAAGCGACATCCAGCTGGAGAAAATGAGCCTCGGCGGCGCCGGCCTGGCGGGCTTCTCCGGCAACCCGTTCGAGGCGTTCGAGACGCCGCGCACCCAGGAGGAGCTTGGCATGCTGAGCGCCGAATGCGCGCGCGGCTGCCGCGCCGAACCCGCTGGACGCGCCGGTGATTAGCACCCATTTATCCTTCAAACGTTCCGCACCCATTTAAGTATTTAAGTATTAAACGAATTTGACCTGTCAGTGCAGCACCATGTACCACCCCCACAGCGCGATGAGGGTTACGGGAACCAAGCCGCCGAGGACGCCGCCAGTCACTTCGGCGCTGGGAGAGCGGAAGAGCTGGCCCAGGAGCGGACCAACCTGGCCGCCCAAAAACCAGCCGACCGGGAGGCAGATGAGCCAGGAAAACAATCCGAGGATCGGCGTGCCGAACAACAGCGAGATTTTCCTATTGAGAATCGCCGGGGCAATGCCCACCGCAAACAAGCCGCCGACGCCACCGACAACCGCGCCGGCCAGCGCGCCCAAATTGGCTTCGCCAAGAGTTGGTTTCCTCATGTGCGGAGCCACTTTTTCATAGATGACCGCCAAAAGCAACCTCAGTACCGAAGCCAACGGACCGTACTGGAGTTGTTGAAGAGGATTTTGCGGTTCTGGAGGGTACGGTTTTACCCCGTGCCAAAACTGCAGGTGCGTGGCAGAAAAAACGCCTTCTTCTGGGTAAAATCAGGTAGAGGTACGAAAGGAAGGTTGGTTGTTTAGCGGTTCGGCCCTGGGTTCGCGTTCGGTGGCAACGACCGGCCCGGTGAACCGGCCTCGCAGGGGAGCGAGGATTAATGGATTAGTGGATTGACGGATTAATGGGGGCCCTGGTTCGGGCGTCAGGCTCGAGGCAAGGCTCCATTTTTTTGTTTGTGACAGGCAGAGCGCGCCTTATTAGACTCGCGTGGTGAATTTAAGTGCAAAAGTCTTCCGATTTCATGGTCAAAACAACAGCGGCGCCGAGCGCGCGCACTCCAAACGCTGCGCGCGATTCTGCTTATGGCTTGTCGAGTTGGGTTCTTTCCTGGTTCTGGCAGCAGCGGCCTCGGCGCAAGTAGAATACGTCGAGCCTTCGATCGGCGGGGTAGGGCATTTGTTGGAGCCAACGCGGCCGACAGTTTCGCTGCCCAACAGCATGGTGCGGGTTTATCCGGTGAGGCGGGACACGTTGGACGATCAAATCCATTCCTTTCCTCTCACGATTATTTCGCATCGACTGGGTGAGCTATTCTGGCTGATGCCCAGCGATGGAGCGCCGGATGCTGATTCGTGGCATCGCCCTGCCTCCTATGACCAGGAGAAGGAGACGCCGTACTATTACTCGGTGCGGCTGGAGGGTTCGTTGGTTCAGATTGAATTCTCCCCGACGGCCCGGTGTGGTTATTTCAGATTCACCTTCCCCAAAGGCAACCCGGTGCTGCTGCTGGCCAACCGGTTCAATGGGGACCTGAGCACGGCGGAGAACAACGTGTTCACGGGAACAGAGCGGTTCAACGACATGGCCGCGTTTGTCTATGGCGAGTTCAATGTGCCGGTCAACCTGGTGCGCACGGCGGAGTCCGGGAAGGCGCGCCTGGCGGTGTCGGCCCGAGACCAGGCGAAGGTGTTGGAGTTCCGGTACGGCATTTCGTTCATCAGCGCCGAGCAGGCGCGGAAAAATCTGCGTCAGGAGATTCCAGGCTGGCAATTTGAGCGGATAGAGCGGCAGGCGCGCGATTTGTGGAACCACGTGCTGGGTCAGGTGCAAGTGGAAGGGGGCACGGCGGCGCAACGGCGCGTTTTTTATACATCGCTTTACCGGTGTTATGAACGCATGGTCAATATTTCCGAGGACGGCCAATACTATAGTTCGTTCGACCACCAGGTGCACCAGGACAAACGCCCGTTCTACGTCGATAACTGGCTGTGGGACACCTACCGGGCGCTGGAACCGCTGCAAACGCTGCTCAATCCCGAGATGGAAGCGGACAAAATCCAGTCCTACGTCCGTATGTACGAGCAGGCGGGGTGGATGCCGTCATTTGCGGTGTTGTGGGGTGATTACGCCTGCATGACCGGCAACCACGCCGCGGCATGGATGGCCGATGCGTGGTTCAAGGGCGTTCGCAATTTCGATCTGAAGGCCGCTTACGAAGGGGTGAGGAAGAATTCCTTGGAAGCGACTTTGCTTCCGTGGCGCAATGGTGCGAAATGTTCGCTCGACGATTTTTACAACGAGCATGGCTACCTGCCCGCGCTCCACCCGGGCGAAAATGAAACGGTGCCGGAAGTGAACCGTTCGGAGCGGCGCCAGGCGGTGTCGGTCACTTTGGAACAGAGCTACGACGATTGGTGCACGGCGCAGATGGCGCGGGCGCTGGGCCGGGCTGGGGACTATGAGCTTTTCCTCAAGCGCGCGGCCAACTACAAAAACGTGTATCGGGCGGACAAAGGGTTCATGTGGCCCAAGGACGCCGAGGGCAATTGGATCGAGCCATTCGATCCGAAATTTTCGGGAGGGCAGGGCGGGCGCGATTACACGACCGAGAACACAGATTACACGTACAATTGGGACGTGCAGCACGACTTGGCGGGCCTGGCCGGGCTGATGGGAGGCCGCCGGGCCGCGGAGGCCAAACTGGACCAGCTTTTCCGCGCAGACCTCGGTCGCTCGAAGTTTGAGTTCCTGTCAGTGTTTCCGGATTCAACGGGGTTGGTGGGCCAATTCTCGATGGCCAACGAGCCGAGCATGGCCATCCCCTATGTGTATAACCATTTGGGCGCACCCTGGAAGACTCAAAAGCGGATACGGCAGCTTTTGGAGGCGTGGTTCACCGACACGGTGCTGGGCATGCCGGGAGATGAAGACGGGGGCGGGATGTCTTCGTTCGTGGTTTTTTCGATGATGGGATTTTACCCCGTTGTGCCGGGTGTGCCAGTTTATGAATTGGGCAGCCCGGTGTTTGACCGAGTGACAATCCGGTTGCACAACGGGAAAACGTTGCGGCTGATTTGCAAAAACAATTCGCGCGATAACAAGTATATCCAGAGGGTGCGGTTGAACGGGCAGTCCCCAAACCGCGTGTGGTTTCGTCATGCGGACGCGGTGAAAGGGCTGACGGTGGAACTGGAGATGTCGAACCAGCCTAACACAAAGCTAGGGGCGGATAGGGGAGACTTGCCGCCGTCGAGCCTGGAGTTGAATCCGGCGAGTTTCTAAATCCGAAATACCCGGCACTTGAAACCATGAATGCACGCCAATGGACACGAATAAGCAAAAACGGAATTCAAGCTGGAGATCAGATCGTTTGACCATTTCCCATTCCTGGTTATCGGTGGTTCCTCTGTGCTAAATTCAAAACGTCGTCTCCTCAGCAGGGTTTGAGCATTTGGCGATTCGGATTTTGAATTTGTTTCGGGGTTCGAGTTTCGGATTTCGGATTTGGAGGGAGTCACATCTTCCGCGTAAATTCGCCGCCCCATCCCCCGGGGAATCCCCGGTAGCTGAATCCTGCCTTGCCCCGGGGGCTCAAACAGCCTTGCCCCGATTGTTATCAGATTTGCTTCACTCTAGCGTAAGACAGGTTTGAAATGAATCTGACAAACCGCGGCTGACATGAGTTTTGAAAGAGCAGTCCCGGAAAGCCTCGAGCGCCACAGCTCGAATGGAAACAACGGACATAGCAGTTCGGCCGAAAGAAGCTTTCTAACTGATTCCAATTCCCCTCGGACTCCTCCCTCGGTGGTCACCCTGGCGTTCCTTTCCGAGCACATTCCAGCTCCTGCTCTCAGCGAGGAGTTAGCTCGGTCGCTCGCCGCCGAAACGGGCGAACAGGTGGTGCTGGTTCAATTCGAAGCTCCGGGCGCGAACGGCGCAAAGGGCAACGGGACCCACGATTTGGTTTTTCGGGACGGGTTTCCGCTGGTGGACCGGGTGTTGACAACCCAAGACGGATTCCATTCGTTAACGGTGGGCCTTAGAAATGGCCCGCTCAACCCGGCGGGCACTGCTTCGCTGCTGGAGCAGTTGAGCCGCCGTTTTCGGTTCGTGCTCATCGAGGTGCTGGCCAACGAGCGGCCGGCCCCGTGGGTGCTGGAATTTCTCCGGCGTTCAGGCACGGCGTATCTTTTTCTTCGAGCCGCAACGCAGGATGTCTACCACCTGGACCTGATGATGCGCGAGGTGCGGGCGCCGGGCCGCATTAGCGGGGTATGTTTCAAACCGATTGCGTGTTTGGGCGAGGGGGAAGAGATCGACGGATTTGACAAGCTCGTCCAACGGGTGGCGGGCCCGGTTCACACAGTGGTTCATGGCTGCCCTGGTGCAGCGGGCCTCAAAGAAGCGGCGTGGCAACCTTCGCGGGCAGGGACTTTTCATAAGGACCTCCGCCGTCTGGCGCGCGAAATCGGCGGGTGTCAGGTGGGTCTGGCGCTGTCGTCTGGCGCCGCGAAGGGCTTCGCGCATGCCGGTGTCATCCAGGTGCTGGAGGAGAACGGCATCGAGATCGACGTCGTGGCCGGGGCGAGCATGGGCGCCTATGTAGGCGCGCTTTGGACCGCCGGGCTCGATGGCGGAGAATTGGAAAGGCTGGCTCGAGAATTACAGGGGCGCTGGGCGCTCTGGACCTTGATTGATCCTGTGTTCCCACCCCGGCGGGGGTTCCTCCGCGGCTTCGCCGTGAAGAAACGGCTGATGCGTTCGATCGGCCACAGGCGCTTCGCGGACCTGGTGCGGCCGCTGCGGGTCGTTGCCGGCAACCTGGCAACCCTCGAAAGCGTCGTCTTCTCCAGCGGGGAAGTTGCCACGGCAGTGCATGCGAGCATTGCCGTGCCGGGAATTTGCGTGCCGATTACGATTGACGGAGAGACCTACATTGACGGGGGGATCGTCGATCCGCTCCCGGTGGGTGTTCTGCGCGACATGGGTGTCTCCCGGGTCATCGCCGTGGATGTTATTCCGACGCCCGACCGTATCAGTTACGGCCTCCAGGCGGAGCAGGAGTTGGCGCGCCACAACGAGACCTGGCGGCAGAAAGTGTTTCGGAGGTTCTTTCCCGTGGACCAGCAACTCAACTATTTCGCGCGCGGCAATGTCTTTGAGGTCCTGATGCGCAGCATTTATGGGGCGCAAATTCGTTTGGCCCAGGCCTCGGGCCGCCAGGCGGACCTGGTGCTGCGGCCGGACATTTGCGACAACCGCTGGCTTGATTTCCGGATGCCCGGCAAGTTCATCGCCCTGGGCCGGGAAGCGGCCGAGCGGCACCTGGACGAAATCAAGGCGCTGGTCGCGCGGCGTGAAGTGAATCATGAACAGGCTCCAACAACAGTGGCAGCAATTGCCTGAGAGCGCAGTTCGCCGGTGGCAAGCCGAGCAACTGCGACGCTACCTGCGCACGGTCGTGCTGCCCTTCTCGGAGCATTATCGCAACCGGTTCCGGGAGGAGGGTTTGACGGCCGATTCGTTCCGCACCCTCGAGGACTTGCAGCGCGTGCCCTTCACCAGCAAGGCGGACCTGCTGAACACGGCAGAGCGCCCCCAGCGGTTCAAGGATTTTATCGTGGTTCCGGACCGAAAGGTGCTGGCGCGGCGGCCCGGAACGGTTCTACGCGCCCTCTTGAATGGCCGCGCATCCGTGGAGCAAGCTTTCGAATCCGAGTTTCGCCCGATCTTCGTAACGTTCACGACCGGCCGCAGCGCGGACCCGACGCCGTTCTTTTTCACACAGCGCGACCTCGCGCACCTGGCAACGGCGGGGCGCCGCGTCGTGGAAGTTGGTGCGGCGCGGCCTGAGGACAAGATGCTCAATACGTTTCCGTTTGCGCCGCACCTCGCGTTTTGGCTGGCGCACTACGCGGGGACGGCGGGAGGCATCCTGACCGTGAGTTCGGGCGGTGGCAAGGTCATGGGAACCGAAGGCAATATCCGCCACCTGCGCAAATTCAAACCCGATGTGCTGATTGGCATCCCGACTTTCCTTTATCACCTGCTGCACCAGGCGGCTGAGGAGGGGGTTCACTGCGAGAATCTGCGCCGTATCATCCTGGGCGGCGAAAAGGTCAACGAGGGCCTGCGCCAGAAGCTCCGGGATTTGGCGCTCGAGCTGGGCGCGCGCAACGTCGAGGTGCTGGCCACTTATGGATTTACCGAAGCCAAACAGGCATGGGCGGAATGTCCCTTCCCTCAGGACGGACCTTCCAGCGGGTATCATCTGTACCCCGAT
>Ga0210408_10001688_pt1 | contig 22637 bp, 18 predicted proteins | sample IncBWH4MmetaG_FD_155471 | JGI IMG/M metagenome (GOLD analysis project Ga0210408, IMG submission 155471) | Forest soil microbial communities from Barre Woods Harvard Forest LTER site, Petersham, Massachusetts, United States - Inc-BW-H-4-M | ecosystem: Environmental > Terrestrial > Soil >...
AGTGCGCGCACACGATCGCGGAGTTCGTGGCCAAGCTCGACAAGCCCCGCACCGCCTGGGTGATGGTGCCCGCGGGCGAGATCACCGAGCAGACGATCGCCGAGCTGGCCGAGGCGATGGAGCCGGGCGACACGATCATCGACGGCGGCAACACCCACTACCACGACGACATCCGCCACGCGCAAGAGCTGAAGCGCAAGGGCATCCACCACATCGACTGCGGCACCAGCGGCGGCGTGTGGGGGCTGGAGCGCGGCTACTGCCTGATGATCGGCGGCGAGACGGAGGTCGTAGGGCGCCTGAGCCCGCTGTTCGCGACGATCGCGCCGGGAGTGGACTCTGCGCAGCGCACGCCCGGACGCAGCGGCGATCCGAGCCCATCCGAGCAGGGGTATCTGCACTGCGGCCCGGGCGGCGCGGGGCATTTCGTGAAGATGGTGCACAACGGCATCGAGTACGGCCTGATGGCCGCCTACGCCGAGGGGCTCTCGATCATCCACTCCGCCGACGCGGGCCTGCGCTCACAGGAGCAGGACGCCGAGACGAGCCCGCTGGAGAACCCCGAGTATTACCAGTACAAGATCGACATAACCGAGGTCGCCGAGGTGTGGCGGCGCGGCAGCGTGGTCGGCTCTTGGCTGCTGGACCTGACCGCACAGGAGCTGTTCAAATCACCCAAGCTGGAGGAGTTCGCCGGCCGCGTGTCGGACTCGGGCGAGGGCCGCTGGACGTCGATCGCGGCGATCGAGGAGGGCGTGCCCGCGCCGGTGCTCACGGCGGCGCTGTACTCGCGCTTTGGCTCGCGCGGGCTGGACGAGTACGCCGGCAAAGTGCAGTCGGCGATGCGCAAGGGCTTTGGCGGGCACGACGAGAAGCCCAAGCAGCCGGCCGAGCACGAAAGCTGATCTGGTGGCCGAAGGGCCGCATGCGGCCCTTCCCGGAAACCGCGCATGCGCGGTTTCCCCGACGGCGCATGCGCCGTCGGCCGGGGGGCGCATGCGCCCCCGGAACCAAAGCACGTCCGCGGGTCAGGCGTAGACTGATCGCCAGATGACCAACGATCTTGCGCGCTGGCAGTTCGCAACGACGAGCATCTACCACTTCCTGTTCGTGCCGGTGACGATCGGGCTGGCGTTTCTGGTCGCGCTGCTGCAGACGGGTTGGCACCGCAATCAGCGGCCGGAGTACAAGCGCATCGTGCGCTTCTTTGGCGTGCTGTTGACGATCAACGTCGCGATCGGGGTCGTCACCGGGCTGGTGCAGGAGTTCGAGTTCGGGATGAACTGGTCGGCGTACTCGCGCTTCGTGGGCGACGTGTTCGGCGGCCCGCTGGCGATGGAGGGGTTGGCGGCGTTCTTCTTGGAGTCCACGTTCCTGGGGCTGTGGATCTTCGGCTGGGATCGACTGCCCAAGCGCATCCACCTGGCCTGCATCTGGCTGGTGGCGGCGGGCGCGATGCTCTCGGCGCTGTTCATCCTGGCGGCCAACTCGTGGATGCAGCACCCGGTCGGCTACGCGCTGAACGGCCACGGGCAGCCGGTGCTGAACAACGTGTGGGCGCTGTTCACCAACCCGACGTTCCTGTGGGGATACGTGCACGTGATCCTGGCCTCGCTGGTGACGGGCTCGCTGGTGATGCTCGCGATCTCCGTCTGGTATCTGCGCAAGCAGCGCGAAGTGCAGGCCTTCTACCCCACGGCGAGGCTGTCGGTGCTGGTGCTGCTGCCGGCGATCCTCTTGCAGATGTTCGTCGGCAACAAGCTCGGCGAAATCGAGGCGAAATACCAGCCCGCGAAGATCGCCGCGTCGGAGGCGCAGTGGGAAAGCTGCCAACCGTGCTCGTTCTCGGTGTTTCAGATCGGCGGCGGCAGAAACGATCAGACCCCGACGCAGCTGATCGCGATCCCGCATCTGCTGTCGGTGCTCGCGACCGGCACCTGGAACGGCGCGGTCGTCGGGCTGAATCAGCTGCAGCGCGAAGGCGAAGCCAAGTACGGACCCGGCAACTACGTGCCGGACGTGTTCGTGCAGTACTGGTCGATGCGCGTGATGGCCTATTTGGGCTCGCTGATCGCGCTGCTGGCGCTGTGGGGCGCGTGGCTCGTGCACCGGGGCACGCTCGAGCGCTCGAAGTGGTTCCTGCGCGCAGGACTGGGAGCGGTGGTGACGCCGTTCGTGATGAACACCGCCGGCTGGCTGCTGACCGAGAGCGGACGCCAGCCGTGGATCGTGCAGGGCTTGATGAAGACCGTCGACGCCAATTCGCCGTCGGTCACCGCCACCGACATCTGGATCAGCCTGATCGCCTTCGTGCTGATCTACATCGCGCTCGGCGCCGCCGACCTGCTCCTGATGCTCCGCTATGCCCGCAAAGGCCTGGACCTCGGCGAGGACGACGAGTCGAGCGCGGCCGCGCAGGGCGCGACCCCGGCCATGAGCTACTGACTGGGCGACCGATGCACCGTCTCCGGCACGACTCCCGACCCGATCCCTCGCGACCCGCGGTCAAAGAGCTGGAGCGCTAGGAGAAGGCGTGCACCTGCACACGATCTGGTTCGTCGTCATCACGGTCTTCTGGGTCGGGTTCTTCGTGCTCGAGGGCTTCGATTTCGGCGTCGGCGCGCTGCACACGCTCATGGGCCGCGACGATGCCGAGTGCAAGCTCGCACTCGGCACGATCGGCCCGTGGTGGGACGGGAACGAGGTGTGGCTGGTCGTGGCCGGCGCGGGGATGTTCGCGGCGTTTCCCGGCTGGTACGCGACGATGTTCTCGGCCCTTTATCTCGCGTTGCTGCTCGTGCTCGCGTCGCTGATGGCGCGCGGGGTGGCGCTCGAGTTCAAAGACAAGAGCGAGGATCCGCGTTGGCGGGCGACCTGGCGGTGGACGATGACGGTCGGCTGTCTGCTGGTCCCGCTGCTGCTCGGCGTCGGGCTGGGAGACCTGCTGAACGGCCTGCCGATCGACTCCGCCCACGAGTACACCGGTGGCTTCTTCGACCTGCTCACCCCCTACGGCCTGTGGACCGGAGTGACGCTGCTCGGGCTGTGTCTGCTGCACGGGGCGACGTTCCTCAAGCTGAGAAGCACCGATCGCGTGCGTGAGCGCGCTCGTGCGCTCGCACGGCCGCTGGGATGGGCGGCGATCGCGCTGGTCGTCGGCTTCGTGATCTGGACGCGCGGCGTCGCCGGCGGTCCCGACGTGCCCCAGCCCGTGGAAATCCTCGCCGTGATCGCCACGATGTTCGCCGCGCGGATGGCGATGAGCGATCACGACGGCCTGGCGTTCGCCTCCTCGGCGGTCGCGATCGCGGCGACCGTGGGCTCGATCTTCATCGACCTGTATCCGAACGTGATGGTCTCCAGCACCAGCGCCGCGTACGACTTGACGGTCAACAACGTCGCCTCCGGCCACTACGCGCTCACGGTGATGACGGTCGTGGCCGTGATCTTCTTCCCGCTCGTGCTGCTCTATCAGGGCTGGTCGTTTCACGTCTTCCGCGGCCGCCTGCGGTCCCCTCCTGCGCAGGGGGATCGGTCGGCGACCGCGCGAGCGGCCACGCCACGCGTGTAGTTCAGGCGAGCCGATCGACCTCGCGCTCGCGCCGCCACAGCCCCGCGTAGCGACCGTCGAGCGCGAGCAGCTCGACGTGGGCGCCCCGTTCCACCACGCGACCGCGATCGAGCACGAGCACCTCGTCGACCTCTTCCAGGCCGGCCAGCCGGTGGGTGATCAGCAGGGTGCCCGTCTCGCGCGCGATCGCCAGCAGGTCGGCGACGATCGCATCCGCGGTCTGGGTGTCGAGATGCTCGCCGGGCTCGTCCAGGACGATCAGCGGGAAGTCCGCGAGCAGGGCCCTGGCGATCGCCAGGCGCCGGCGCTGGCCGCCCGACATACGCGCGCCGCGCTCCCCCACCTCAGTGCTCAACCCCGCCGGCAGCCGCTCGGCCCAGTCGAGCAACCGCGCCGCCGCGAGGGCCGCGCGCAGCTCCTCAGCGCTCGCCTCACGATGGGCCAGGCGCAGGTTCTCCTCGAGCGTGCTGTCGAACACGTGCGCGTCTTGCGAGACAAGCCCGATGACCGTCCGCGACGCATCGCCGTCGAGGTCGGCGAGCTCCACGCCATCGAGCGTGACGGACCCGCCATCGTAGGGGAGGAACCGCAGCAGCACCCCTGCGAGCGTCGACTTGCCGGCGCCGCTGGGTCCCACGACGGCCACGCGCCAGCCCGGACCCAGATCGAGATCGATCCCATCCAGCGCCGCGTGAGCCGCGCCCGGGTAGGCGAAGCGCAGACCGCGCACGCACAGGGTATGCGGTGCAGGGGGAAGCGCGAGCGGATGCGTCGGCTCGCTCACCGGCGCCGGCGTGTCCATCACCTCGAACACCCGTGCTGCCGAGCGGCGCACGCGCTGGAGCGTCTGAGCTGCCGTGGGCAGGCCCGTGACGAGCTCGAACGCGACCAGCGGGATCAGCGCGAGCCCCGCGAGCAGCACGCCGTCGAGCCTGCCCGCGTGAACCGCCGCGACGCCGACCAGCAGCGCGCCCCACATCGCCAGGCCGCAGCACAGGCTCGTGAGGCCCTGGCCGATCCCCGCCGTGCGGGCGCTCGCCTCCGCGATGCGGGTGAGGAGCGAGTCCGCGGCGAGCGTGCGCCGCAGCTGCTGCTGCGTGCCCCCGTTGACGATCAGCTCCGGCGCGCCCTCGATCAGGTCGACCACGCTTGCGGTCAACTCCGCGCGCGCCGGTGCCTGGCGCCCCTCGTTGCGAGCCGCGAGCCGCCCGGTCAGCCACGGCACCAGCGTTGCGACAATCACCAGCGCCGCCAGCAGAATCGGGCCGTCCGCCGGGAGCATCGACCACACCAGCGCGACCGTCGCCGCGCCCACGCCGAGGGCGATGGCAAAGGGCGGCACCACGCGCAGCAGCAGGTCCTGCAGCGCGTCCACGTCGTGCACGAGCCGCGCGAGCAGATCGCCGCTGCGGAACGCGGGCAGGCCGAGCGGCGCGAGCCGCTCCAGGCGGATGTAGAGCGAGACCCTGATCTCCGACAGCACACGGAAGGCCGCGTCGTGGCCGACCAGCCGCTCGGCGTAGCGGCACAGACCGCGTGCGAGGGCGAAGCACTGCACGCCGACGATCGCGATCGCGACCGCCGACTCCTGCGGGCGTTGCGCCGAGCGCGAGATCAGCCAAGCCGAGGTCGCGATCAGGCCGATCGCGGCGGCGGCGGCGCCCGCCCCCAGCAACGTCGCGAGCACCAGGCGTCCGACGGCGGGGCGAGCGATCGCGAGCGTGCGCAGCAGCGAGGCCTGGGGACCATGATCCTGTTGCATGGGGGTCACGCGGCAACCTCCACGGGCACGAGCGAGAGCACCCGGTCGGCCATCGCCACCAGGGCCGGTCGATGGGCGACGAGCACCACCGTGCGACCGCGGGCGAGTCGGCGGATGGAGCGCACGATCTCCTGCTCGGTGTGGCCGTCGAGGCCGGCGGTCGGCTCGTCGAGCAGCAGCAGGGGCGCGTCGCGCAGAAACGCGCGGGCCAGGGCCAGGCGCTGTCGCTCGCCCGCTGACAGCCCGGCGCCGCGCTCGCCGAGGATCGTGTCCACGCCCTCGGGCAGGTTGGACACGACGTCAGCGAGACCGGCGTCGACGAGCGCGACCCAGATCTGCTCGTTCGACGCGTCGCGGCGACCGACGCGCACGTTGTCCGCGATCGACGCGTGGAACAGGTGCGGTCGCTGGGGCACCCACGCCAGCCGTGACCGCCACTCCTCGGGGTCCAGCTCGGCGAGCTCGATGCCGCCGACCCGGATCGAGCCGCGCTCGGGTCTGAGCAGTCCGAGCAGCGCGCCCAGCAGCGTGGACTTGCCGCAGCCGCTGGGGCCGACGAGCGCCAGCAGCTCACCCGCCCGCACCGTCAGCGAGACGTCCTCGAGCGCCGGCTCGGGGCGATCGGGGTAGGCGATTCGCAGCCCGTCGATCGCCAGATCTGCGATCGCCATGTCGGGAATGTCGGTGCGCGTGCCCCGGGGCGCCGGTGGAGTCTCGAGCACCGCGAAAACTCGCTCGGCGGCGGCCATGCCCTCGGCGCTCGCGTGGTAGTTGGCGCCCAGCCGGCGCAGCGGCAGAAACGCCTCGGGAGCGAGCACGAGCGCGAACAGCGCCGTGCGCAGGTCGAGGTGGCCGTCCATCAGGCGCAGGCCGATCGCCACCGCCACGAGCGCCACGGCGATCGTGGCGACGAGCTCGAGGATCAGCGAGGACAGGAACGTGACCCGCAGCGTCGAGGACGCGGTCGTGCGATAGCGCTCGGTGATCTCACGGATGGACGCCGCCTGCGCCCGTGCGCGCCCGAACACCTTCAGCGTGGGCAGTCCCGCGACGACATCGAGGAAGTGGCCCGCCAGTCGCTCGAGGGTCTGGAATTGGCGGTCCATGCGCTCGCGCGTAGTGGCGCCCACCAGCGCCATGAACAGCGGGATCAGCGGGATCGTGAACGCGATGATCGCCGCCGAGATCCAGTCGCCGAACAGCACCGCCACGATCACCACGACGGGCACGATCACGGCGAGGAACAGCTGCGGCAGATACAGCGAGAAGTAGCCGTCGAGGACGTCGATCCCGCGGGTGGCGAGGATCGCCAGCTCGCCCGTGCTCTGCTCGCGGGAGCTATCGGAGGAGAGCACCGGGATGCATCCCAGCAGCGCGACGCGCAACTGCGACTTCGCTCGCGCCGAGGACCGGCTCGCCGCGAGCTCGGCTGCCCAGGCGAGGACCGCCCGAGCCACGACGACCGCGAGCAGGACGGTCAGAGGCGTGCGTAGCTGCGCGAGGCTCCTGCCGCCGATGAACGCGCGCGCGACGACGTCCGCCAGCAGCCATGCCTGTGCAACGATCAGCAGCGCGCCGAGCGAGCCGAGCGCGACCGAGACGAGCAGGAACGTGCGGGTAGCGCGCGCGTACCGGAGCAGTCTCGGATCGAGTGCTCTCACTGCTCCATCATGTCTGAAGGCCTACGCCGCATGCGGCGTAGGCGCCAGGGCCGCATGCGGCCCTGGCTGGAAACCGCGCATGCGCGGTTTCCCCTGACGGTGCATGCACCGTCAGGCCGGGGGGCGCATGCGCCCCCCGGGACCACCCTTCACGCGAAGATAAAGACGGGAATGTTGGGTATATATTTTTAAAACTTGTGCACCATGGCGCACAAACTTTTACTTTTGATACTCCACACCGGCCCCTTTAGGCGATCTTTAGGTTTTTCAGGCACCGATCTCCGCGAGCCGCTCCGCGAGAATGATGCGCGCCGCCGCCTCGATCAGCGCGAGGTGAGAGAACGCTTGGGGGAAGTTGCCGAGGTGACGGCCGGTGGAGGTGTCGAACTCCTCGGCGTAGAGCCCGAGCGGGGAGGCGACGCTCAGGAGCTTTTCCATCAGATCGCGGGCGCGCTGCTCCTCCCCGACGACCGCCAGCGCCGAGACGAGCCAGAAGGAGCAGATCAGGAAGCTGCCCTCCTTGCCGGAGAGGCCGTCATCGGTCTCTCCGGTGCGGTAGCGCAGGACGAACCCGTCCTCGGTCAGGTCGTCGGCGATCGCCAGGACGCTCGCGCGCAGACGCTCGTCCCCGGGTGGTAGGAATCCGAAGATCGCGGCCAGCAGGGTCGAGGCGTCGAGCGCGTCGGTGTCATAGTGCTGGCGCAGGACGCTGGCGTCGGTGAGACCGTGCTCCAGGATGTCCGCCTTGATCTCCTCGGCTGTCGCGGCCCAGGTGGACTGCAGCTCAGAGTCGCCGGCCATCGCCGCGAGCTTGGCGGCGCGATCCATCGCGACCCAGCACATCAGCTTGGAGGAGACATAGTGCTGAGGGGCGCCGCGCGCCTCCCAGATGCCCTGGTCGGGCTCGCGCCAGACGGCCGTCGCACACGTGGCCTGCGCCTGCACGATCGGCCACAGCCGCCGTGGCAGCCGTTCGCTACGACGGGTGTGTAGCAAGATCGAATCCAGGGCCGCGCCGAACACGTCGTTTTGACGCTGGTCGAACGCGCCGTTGCCCACGCGCACGGGGCGCGCGCCGGCATAGCCGGAGAGATCCTCGCGCGTTGACTCCGTCAGGTCGCGGCGGCCGTCGATCCCGTACATGATCTGCAGCGCGCCGTCTGAGTTGGGCTCGAGGTCGGCGATGAACTGCATGAACTCCTCGGCCTCCCAGTCGAGGTTGAGGTAGTGCAGCGCCTGCAGCGTGAACGTCGAGTCGCGCAGCCAGGTGTAGCGGTAGTCCCAGTTGCGCTCGCCCCCGGGCGTCTCCGGCAGAGAGGTCGTAAGGGCGGCGACGGTCGCGCCCGTGGGCATGTACGTGAGGCCCTTGATGGCAAGGGCCGAGCGCTGGATCGCCTCGCGCCAGCGGTGGTCGGGCAGGCGCGCGCGCCCGAGCCAGCCGCGCCAGTAGCGGGCGGTGGTGGCGAGGCGGGCGTTGGCGTCGTCGATGTCGGTGGGCGCCTCCAGCTCGCCGGCCCAGGAGAGCGCACAGAAGATCTGCTCACCCTGTTTGAGCACGTGACGAGCGCGGACCCAGTCGCCCTCGACGCCGACGGTCATGTCGGTCTTGAGCCTCACGGTGAGCTCACCGCCGGTCGCGTCGGCGCAGTGACCCTCCTCGGAGATCGACCATGTCGCCGGGGTGCGCCCGTAGTCGAAGACCGGTTCACAGGTCAGCTCGATCTCGACCTCGCCCTCGAGGCAGATCGCCACGCGCACGAGCAGGTGCTCGGCGTCTTCGTCGGTCGGGGGACGGGTGTGGGGCGTGACGAGGTCCACGCCGCGGCGCGGTCCGAGCGTGAGCGCGTCGCGCACGGCCATCCAGCCCGTGGGCGTGGTCCAGGTGGTGAGCAGCGTGTTCGTGCCAGGCTCATACACACGCGCGGAGGGCACGTTGATGCCGAACGGCGCGAAGCGAAAAGCGCCCGCCTGGCGGTCGAGCAGCGTGCCGAACACCGAGGGCGCGTCGAACCGGGGAACGCACAGCCAGTCGATCGCGCCGTCGGGAGCGATCAGCGCGCCGGTGTGACAGTTGGACAGGAACGCGTAGTCGGCGATCGGCGGAAACGGCGAGGGTGCCGCCGCGCTCTGGGGCATGGTGTCGGTCACTTCGTCACCCACGGACCGTGCCAGGCGCCCAGCCCCGCGACGAGGCGCTCGGCCTCCGCGGGACCCCAGCTGCCGGGCGCGTAGAGGTGAGCCGGCGGAGGCGAGTCCAGGAACGGCTGGAATATGCGCCAGGCCTCCTCGACGGCGTCCTGACGGGTGAAGCGCGTGCTGTCGCCGCGCATCGCGTCGAGCAGCAGCACCTCGTAGGGCGTCGGCGCCTCGCCGCCCTCCTGCGCAAACTCCATGTCGAGCGTAATCGCACAGGGGCCGGAGCGGTCCGCGCGATGCGCGTCGAGCTGTATCTGAACACCGGTCGCGGGGTCCAGCTTGATGACGAGCTGGTCGGGCTCGGAGCGGCGATGACCGTGCTCCATGAAACCCAGCCGCGGCGGACGGCGAAACACGACGCGCAGCTCGGTCTGCGTGACCGGAAGGCGCTTGCCAGCGCGGATGAACCACGGCACGCCCGACCAGCGCCAGTTGTCGATGTCCAGTCGCATGGCGGCGTAGGTCTCGGTAGTGGAGTCCGGTGCGACGCCGTCGACGTCGAGGTAGCCGTCGTACTGACCGCGCACATAGTGCGCCGAATCGGCCGTGGCGGTCGAGCGGAACACCGCGTACTTGGCGTCCTTGAGCGTGTCGGCGTCGTTGCCGGCGGGCGCCTCCATCGCGGCGAGCGCCAGCACCTGCATAAGGTGATTGACAACCACGTCGCGCAGCGCTCCCACCGGGTCGTAGAAGTGGCCGCGATCCTCCACGCCGAAGCGCTCGGCCATCGTGATCTGCACGCACGCGACGTGGTTGCGGTTCCACACCGGCTCGATCATCGTGTTGGCGAAGCGCAGGTACAGGAACTCGTCGGCGCCCATCTTGCCGAGGAAGTGGTCGATGCGATAGAGCTGGGACTCGTCGATGTGCTGGTGGATTTCCGCGGCCAACGCCCGCGCGGAGGCGAGGTCGTGGCCGAACGGCTTCTCGACGACCACACGGCCCGCCTTCGTCAGGCCGGCGGCGGCGAGTCGGGCGATCACCGGCCCGAACAGGAACGGCGGGATCTCCAGGTAGAACACGGGGCTGGCGGCATCGCCGACCGCGGTCGCGACGCGCTCGTAGGTGGCGGCGTCGGTAAAGTCGCCGCTGACATAGGACAGGCGCGCGGCGAAGCGGTCGAACACGTCGGGCTCCAGCGGCTCACCCGTGCCTTCGATGCACTCACGGGCGTGCTCACGCAGGTGCTCGACCGTCCAATCGTCCACCGCGACACCCACGATCGGGCAGTCCAGCAGGCCGCGCCGCTCCAACCGGTAGAGCGAGCGAAACGTCATCACCCGCGCGAGATCGCCGGTGATGCCGAACACGACCAGCACGTCCGCAGGCTCGGCCTGCTCGCGGTCAGGCATCGCCCGCCAGCTCGGCGCTGCGTTCCCAGAGCCCCTCGGCGAGCGTCTCGTCCCGGGCCTGGGCGCTGGGGGCCAGCACCTTCTCGTCCTGCACGTACTCGCCCGTGAGGGCGCCCGCCTGCTCGGACAGCGCCAGCCACACCAGCGAGCGGGCGCCGCGCTCGGGGGAGCGGAAGAATGGGCCGCCGAGCCTCGTGAGGACATTCCAGATCCCGCGCTCGTTCTTGGCGAACCCGGTGCGCACGACGCCGGGGTGAAAGCAGTTGGCGTGCAGCTCCGGCGCGCGCTTGGCCAGCTCGCGCGTAAACAGGATGTTGCAGAGCTTCGAGGTGCCGTACACGCGCATCGCAGCGTACGAGCGCTCGGCTTGGAGGTCGTCGAGATCCAGGCGCCCGGAGGTGTGGGCGTCGGACGCCGTGGTGACGACGCGCCCTCCCGTAAGACGGTCGCGCAGCAGGCTGGTGAGCAGGAACGGCGCGAGATGGTTCAACGCGAACGTGCGCTCGAGCCCCTCCGCGCTCACCTGTCGCGAGGCGAACAGCGCCCCGGCGTTGTTCGCCAGCACGTCGATGCGCCCGTAGCGCTCGCGCGCCTCGGCGGCGAGCGCGCGAACGTCGGCCATCAGCGTCAGGTCGGCGACGTGCTCATGCACGGGCGTAGCTCCGTCGCCGGCCGCACGGGCATCCTCCGCGACGGCCCGGACGCGCTCGGCCTCACGGCCCACGAGCGCCACCTCGGCGCCCTGGCGGGCGAGCTCGATCGCGGCGGCACGACCGATGCCGCGCGTGGCGCCGGTGAGCAGGACGAGCGTCATGTTGTGGACTCTACCTGGAGCCTCCTACGCAGCAGAGCCCCTTAGGCAGCGGCGAGTCGCTGGATCACCTCGTCGCGGTCGGTGCCGTGCGCCCTCAGCACCCGCTCGAAGTCCGCGCCGTACACATCCATCACGGCCATCAGCACATCGGATGTCGCGACCCCGGTTGCGCCGCGGCGGTCGGCGTGGCGGACGGCATGCTCGAGCACCTGCGCAACCGCGTCGCGATCGTCGGGACTGGAAGAAGCAACCAACCCGTGCTCGTGCTCGTCGGGCGCCCGCAGCGACCCCTCGCTCACGCCGAGCGCCTGCAGCGCGGCGCCGGCTTCGCCATGCAGGCGCAGAACCCGCAGCCAGCGCTCGGCGGCATCCTCGGGAGTACAGGCGAACGGCAACGCGGTGGATGCGATGCCCAGCACGATCGCTGCGTCGGGGGCGAGCGCCGGCCCGTCGTTCACGGCGTCGCCCCGAGACCCGCCTGCCGTCCCACCTGGGGCGGGTGCAGAAAGGCGACGTTGTTGCGTCGCAGCGTCACCTCCGGCGGTCCGTCGGCGAGGCGCAACTCCAGCAGTGCGGCGCCGGACTGCTCCGCGACCACGCGTGCCGAGCGTACGAGCTCGGCGATCTCGCCGCGGGGCACTCCACAGGCGAGAAGAAACGGCTCGATCCGATCGCTTGCGGCCTCGTCGCGATCGAGCTCGAGTTCCTCGACGAGCACGGTCGGGGCGCCCTCTACGCCCACGACGCCCCCCTCCACGCACAGCAGGCACGCCGCCATGTCGTCGGGGCGCGAGTCGGTCTCCGCGGCCACCCGCTCCAGCAGCTCCGAGGCGGTGGCCCGCGGGCCGAGCTCGGCGAGCGCGCGCGCAAGTCGCTCCGCGCCGAACAGCTCGCCGCCCACCCGCGCCTCGGTCACGCCGTCGGTGTGGAAGCAGATCTGTGAGCGGCCCGGCACCGATACCACGGTCTGGCGCGTTCCGGTCCGCGCGCCGGCTCCGATCGGCGGCGCAGAACAGACGGTGATGGATGCGACCGCCCGCGAGCCGATCACGACTGGCGGTGGATGACCGGCGCAGGCGTAGGTGAGAGTGCGCTCGCGAGGATGGTAGGTCGCGGCGGCGACGGTGGCGAACGACTCGCCGAGCTGGCGCTCGAGCACGGCTCCCGCCGTCTGCACCGCGCTGCGCGGCGAGAGGCCTGCCTCGAGGTACGCCCGCAGCGTATAGCGCACGAGCGCCGTGTGTGGCAGCGCCTGACGTCCGTGACCGGAGACATCGCCGAGGATCACGGCCAGCCGGCCATCGTCGAGCGCGAACAGGTCGTAGAAGTCCCCGCCCGCGCCGGGGCCGTCCGCCGGACGGTAGGCCGCGGAGGTGCCGACCGGACCGAGCCGGGCGGGCAGCACGGGGAGCAATGCGGCCTGGAGCAGGCCGACGTCCGCGAGCAGCTCACCACGCTGCTGCTCCAGTCGCCGGGCACGAAGCGCGGCCAGGCGCGAGCGGACCGCCAGTGCGAGCGCGAGCGCGAGCAGCCCGCCGATGAGCGCCCACACCAGGGTGGGCACGACGCCGACGATTTTGGTGATCGTGGTCACGATCGGCGCCGGGGGGCTCGCCGTCACCGGATCGTGCTTGGCCTGCCGCGTGTGCTGCGCCCGCGTCGGGTGAGCGGGTGTGGCCGGGAGCGCCGTCCCGGGTGCTCCTACTGAGGAGGACGCAGCCGGGGTTGCACGTGCGGCGGCGACGCGGCCGTGGGCGTGCCTGCCGCGTGCGTGCGCGTTCCGGCGATGTGGGGGATTGTGGTGGCCGACGCCCGCCGGCGACGTCCCTGCGACCTGGGGCTGCGTCGCCGGCGTGGGCGTCGGCGCCGCAGGGGCAGGCGCCGGCGCGGTCACCGCCGCCGGGGCGGCTGCCGACGGCGTCGTGACCACAGGTGTGACGACCGTCCGTGTCACCGTCACCGGGCTCGTGGAAACCGCGGCGTGCGTAAGCACTGGGGTCCGTCTGATCGGGATGACCACCGCTTTGGCGGCGGCAGCAGCGGCAGCGGCAGCAGAATCGGCATGCGACGCGGAGTGTCGTCGCGCGTGGTCGTGTGCAGGGAATGGCGTCGCAGTGACCCTGCCCGGGCCATCACCATGTTCGTGTCGATCGGTCGAACGTTCTCGTCCTCGATGGCCAGACTCCCCCGGCGCCACCTGGCCCGGACCCTGTTCGTCCTGAGATCCCGGCTGTTGCGCATGGTCATGTGAGGAGGATGGCGTCGTGGTGATGGCGCCCGGGCCATCACCACGTTCGTGTCGATCGGTCGAACGTTCTCGTCCTCGATGGCCAGACTCCCCCGGCGCCACCTGGCCCGGATTCTGTTCGTCCTGATGTCCGGTCTGTTCATGTGCCTGACCATGTGACACCGGCAACACGTGCACCTGATGACCGGGATCTGATTGTTCGCTGTGCCCGGGGCCCGGCGATTCGTGGCGCCCCGGATCGGCGCGTCCGCGGCGTCCGGATTCCGGCGCCACCGGTGCGGTCGGCGGGGCGGCCGTCCCGTTCGGCGCGGGCGCGCCGGGGATCGGTCGCGCGTGGCCCAGTCTGGCCGCGGTGGCTGGAATCGAGACCGCGGCCAGAGCGCAGCAGGCGAGGGCTATGGCCGCCGGCAGGCGCCGGCGCGGACGGGCGAGCTGGGGATGCTCACTCGTTGGGCTCGCCATCGGCGGACCTGTCGATCAACTCGCGCATGCCTCGTTCCCTCGCGCGTGCGTGAGCGCCTCGTCGAGTGTTGAGAAGATCGCGAACGTCCCGTCCAGCCCGGAGAACTCGAAGATCTTCCGCACGTTGGGTCGCGTGCAGACTATGGCCAGTCGCGTGCCGTCCTCGAGCTTGCGCGTGATGCCGACGAGCACACCCAGCGTCGTCGAGTCGATGAACGTCGTCAGCGAGAGGTCGACGATGAACCGGCTGCTGCCGGTCTGCAGCGCATCGACGAGCGTCCGCTTCAGGCTCGGGGCGGTGAACAGATCGAGCTCGCCCTCGACCGAGACCAGGCTCGTGCGCGTGTCGAGCCTGCGCTGAACAATCCCGAATGCCGTCGCATGCGGTGGTGATCGGTTGGTGTCGATTCGGCTGGGTATCGTGGGTCCCCCTTTACGCGCCGGCCATCATTCGCGAGTCTCAGCGTGCAGCCAACGGCGCAGATGCCACTGCATAGATGCGCTCGGGTCTCGAAGATCAAGTTCGTCCACAATCGATCCGCTCCTTAAGCATACGACGGCCGATCGAACATGTGTCCAGGGGCACTTGTGCTCCCGATGCGCAGAGTGCCGGGGGTGACGCTACGTGGACGATGCCTTTGTGCGGCTACGGCACGTGGTGCGGGTGCTATTGCCTTACACAGGCTGTCCACGCTGAGAATACTGCTCGAGATCGGCGTTTGGCCCTGCTCGGGCAGGTCGAGTTTCGCGACTATCGTCGCCCGCTGCGTGCTGCGCTATCACTGGCTGCGGCGATCGCCGCTTGGCCGTAGGAGATTCCGCCATCGTTCGGCGGCAGGCGCTCGGGCGTGAGGACGCGCAGTCCAGCTGCTGTGATCAGCTCAGCGGCGCCCTCCAGCAGCAGACGGTTCTGAAACACGCCGCCGCCGAGCACGACCATCGACAGGTTGCGTTCTCGCGCGACCTGCACACACGCGCTCGCGGTAGCGGCGATGAGCGTGTTGTGAAAGCGCGCCGAGACGATCTCCCGCGCGCCGCCTGCGGCGATCTCCGCCGCCACCGCCGCGATCGCGGGGCGCGCGTCGAGCCGGCCGTACTCGAATGGCATCTCATAACGTCCGCGCTCGTGTGGATCGGCCAGTGCCTCCAGCTCGATCGCCGCTTGCCCCTCATAGGAGACCCGCGCCCCGGCGCCGCAGATTGCGGCCACCGCGTCGCACAGCCGCCCCATGCTCGACGTGATCGGCGAGGCGACGCCCTCGCTCGCGATGCGCGCCACCGCCGCCCACCGCTCGGCGTCGACGCTCTCCTGCAGCGCCGGCGGGACCGGCGGCAGCGGATCGTTCGTAGCCTCCGCCAGCCACTCGCAGGCCATCCGCCACGGTTCGCGCGCCGCGCTGTCGCCGCCCGGCAGGCGCACCGCACGCAGGTGCCCGACGCGCTCGAAGCCGCGCAGATCGCCCACGAGCAGCTCCCCGCCCCAGACCGTCTCATCAATGCCGTAGCCGGCGCCGTCGTAGAGCGCGCCCACCGCCGGGCCGCGCTCGCCGTGCTCGGCCAGCACCGCCGCGAGGTGGGCGTGGTGGTGTTGCACCGCCAGGAGCGCCAACCCCCCTTCCTCGCGCTCTCGCTCCAGCGCATAGGACGTCGACAGGTATTGCGGGTGCAGATCGTGCGCGACGAGCGCGGGGCTCACCGCGAACAGCTCCTGGAAGTGCTCGATCCCCTCGCGGAAGGAACGCAGCGTCTCCCAGTTGCCGAGGTCGCCGATGTGGTGCCCGACCCAAGCCCGGCTCCCCCGCGCCACGCAGAACGTGCTCTTCAGCTCCGCGCCACACGCCAGCAGCCCTCGCTCTGCGCGCACGGGCAGCGCGATGCTTGCAGGCACGTAGCCGCGCGAGCGCCGCAGGGCCTGAGCCCGGCGGCCCCGCGTGCCGATGCGTACCACGCGCGCGAGCGAATCGTCCGTGCGCATGTGCACCGGGCGGTCGTGCAGCAGGAACGCGTCGGCGATCGGCTGCAGGCGGACCAATGCGTCCTCGTCCTCATAGGCGATCGGCTCGTCGGAGACGTTGCCGCTCGTCATCACCAGCGCGTCCACGCCGAGCTCGCGCACGTCCGCGAGCAGAAGGTGGTGCAGCGGCGTGTAGGCGAGCATCACACCGAGCTCGCGCACAACGGGCGCGACGCCCTCGGCGACCGTCGCGTCCGCTCGTCGCCGCGCGAGAACGATTGGGCGCGCCGGCGAACGCAGCAGGTCGACCTCATCGTCCGCAAACGTCGCCAATCGCCTCGCGGCCGCGACGTCGGCGACCATCAGCGCGAAGGGGCGATCCTCGCGGTGCTTGCGCGCGCGCAGCGCCGCAACCGGCGCGCGCTCGTCGGCGCGGCACGCCAGGTGGTAGCCGCCCAACCCCTTCACCGCGACGATCGCACCGGACGCAAGCAGCTCCGCGGCACCGGCCACGGCGTCGGCCACGCTCCTCGGGTCGCGCATGATCAGGTGCTCGGCATCGCCATCGGCGCCGAGCAGGCGTGCGCGCGGGCCGCATTGCGGGCACGCGTTCGGCTGCGCGTGAAAGCGCCTGTCGAGCGGATCGTCGTACTCCGCACGGCACGCGGCGCACATCACAAAGTCGGCCATCGTCGTCAGCGGCCTGTCGTACGGCACGCCGCGCACGATCGTGAAGCGCGGCCCACAGTTGGTGCAGTTGACGAACGGATAGCGAAAGCGTCGGTCGTGCGGGTCGGTCAGCTCGCGCAGGCAGTCCGCGCATATCGCCGAGTCCGCCGCCACGAGCGCATCCGCCCGGCTTTGCCGCGGCGTGCTCGCGACGATCCGAAAGCCGCACTCGCCACGCGGAGCCAGTGCATGGCACGACACGTCTTCGACACTTGCCAGCGGAGGCGCGTCGTCACGCAGCCGGCGCAGGAACGCGTCCATCGCGTCCTGTGTCCCCTCGATCTCCAGCTCGACCCCGTGCTCATCGTTGCGAACCCAGCCGGCGAGCCCCAGCTCGTCGGCCAGGCCAAAGACGAACGGCCGAAAACCTACGCCCTGCACTGTGCCACTGACGCGCACACGCACGCGGCAGGTCTCCACCGTCGCCGCCATCGGATCACTCCGGCTCGGGATGCTCGATCAGCTCGCGCAGCACGTGCCACGCGCTCGCCTGCGCCTCTTGGATGCGCGGGATGTGCTGTGAGCTCGTGACGACCACGTGGTCGGCCAGGCCCTCGCCGACGATGCGCCCACCGTCGTAGCCGACTAGCGCCACTGTCAGCAACCCGCGCCGGCGAGCCTCGGCGAGCGCGGCGAGCACGTTGCGCGAGCCGCCGCTGGTCGAGAATGCCAGCAGCACGTCGTTCGGGCGCCCGTGCGCGATCACCTGGCGCGAGAAGATCGAGTCCGCGCCCACGTCGTTGGCGATCGCCGTGAGGATGCCCGGGTCCTCCGTCAGGTCGATGCCCGCGCGCACCGGCCAACCGTCCGGAGGGAAGCGCAGGTCGGCAACCGCGTCCATCGCGTCCGTCGCCGAGCCGCCATTGCCGAGCGCGAGGATCCGCCCCCCGGCGTCGAGGCGCGTGCGCAGCGCCGCGGCCGCCTCGCGCAGCCCTTGCTCGCCGTCGTGCAGCGTCTGGGCGCGCAGCTCGCTCGCCTGCGCTGCCTTCTCGAGCACCGAAGCGCGCACGTCGGCGACGACCGACTCCAGGTCGTCCTCTTGCTGGCCGAGGAACGGGTAGAGAAAGCTCGAGGCGCCGCTGTCGTGCACGATCCGCTCGCTGCGTCCCTCGAGCAGACCGCGGTGCTCGAAGAACACGTGCACCAGCTCCCACAGAACGTGGTAGAGGGTCTCCACGAGCTCCTGGGCGATGAAGGCGTCATCCTCGCCGCCCGGCAGCTCCTCAGGTACGAACTCCCACTCCGCACCCGTGTGCGAGGTCGCGAGCGTCAGGCAGCCACGCTCGCGCGCGACGCGCAGAGCCGCGACAGTCCGCGGGTGGTCACCGAAGGCCAGCGCGATGTCCTCGGACTCGGTCAGCAGCCGCATCTGCTCGTCGACCGGGCCACCCTCGGCCGTCAGCGCGAGCGCCGGCAGCGCGCGCTTGCCGACGATCACGGGGTGGACGAACTCCACCGCCACATGACGCGCATCCGAGCGCGCAATCGCTCCCTCGCCGAACGCGATCAGCCGCCCGCCGCGCGCGAAGCGCTCGGCCATGCGGTGACAGACGCGCGCGATCGACTCAGCCTCAGCCGAGAAGAACGCCTCGCCGGCGCTGCGCCTGCGCTCTGCCGCCGCGAGGGCAAGCTCGGGCATCAGACCACCGCCGCTCCGATACGTGTGCCGGCCTCGCCGCAAGCGCGCGTGGCGGCGACCTTCTCGATTAGCCAGTCGCGCACGGCGTCCACGCCCGCGCCTGTGCGCGCACTGCACAGCAGGTGCTCGATGCCCGGATGGACCGTCTGCAGGTTCGCCAGCAGCCTGTCGAGATCCGCGTCGACATGAGGGAGCAGGTCGATCTTGTTGACGACCACAAGCTCGCACGCGCGGAACATCAGCGGGTACTTCAGCGGCTTGTCCTCTCCCTCGGCCACCGAGCAGACCATCGCGCGCACGTCCTCGCCCACACGGAACTCAGCCGGGCACACGAGGTTGCCAACGTTCTCGATGATCAGCAAGTCAATGTCAGCGAGCGGCAGCGACCCGAGCGCCGAGCGGACCATGTTCGCGTCCAGGTGACACTCGCCGCCGAAGCCGGCGCCGGTGTTCAGCTGGACGACCGGCACATGCAGCGAAGCGAGCCGCTCGGCATCGAGCGAGCCCTCGACATCGCCCTCGAGCACGGCCACGCGCACCTCGCCCAGATCCGCCAGCGTGCGCTCCAGCAGTGCCGTCTTGCCCGCTCCAGGGGCGCTCATCAGGTTGACGACCGTCACGCCGGCGCGGTCGAAGTCCTCGCGGTTGGCGCGAGCGATCGTGTTGTTGGCGTCGAGCGCGTCCTCGACGACCCTCACCTTGACTCGATGCATCGCTACATCGACCTGATCTTCAGATAACGCTGCAGCTCGGGCAGCTGCGCGACCGTCACTGCCGCGATCGCGCCGAGGATGGCCAGCAGCAATCCGAGCTGCACCGGCCTTGAGATTGTGATGTCGCTCATGTCGGCGATCCTTCCGTTTGCTTTTCAGTTGTCAGCTCTGTCAAGAGATCCTCGACGAGCATCACCGCCCGCTCCAGGGAGGCGCGCACGGGCTCGGTCAGCTCGGCGACGATCCGCTCGTCCTCGGCGCTCATGCGCGTCCGCGGCTCGCAGCCGACCACGAGCGTGCGCGGCAGCGTCTGCGCGCCGAGCGTGCGGGCGAGCGCGAGCACCTTCACCGGGTCCATGCCGTGGGCGTCGACGGTCATCTCGATCCCGTCGAGCTCGGGCTCGATCACGTACAACGTGCCCGGGACCTGCCCGCGCGGCGTCGCGTCGAGGAGCACGACCGCGTCGTAGCCGTCCTGCATCGCATACGCCAGGTCCATTCCACGAATGCCGAAATCGGCGACCTCGACGCCGCGCGGCAGCGCGCGAGTGGCCAGTCGTCCGGCCAGCGCGACACCCCAGCCGTCGTCGCCGAGGAACACGTTGCCGATTCCCGCCACGAGCACGCGCCTGCGCGCCGGCTCGCCGGCGGTGGCGGCCCGATCGAGCGGCCGAACCTCCGCAGGGTCGAGGAAGAAGCGGTGGCCCGGGCGCCGCAGCGCGCCGAGGTCCTGGCCGGGGTCGTCGGCCACCGTCACCGCAAGCTGGACGCGGCCCTCGTAGTCCTCGAGCACCTCGTGCACGAGCGCCGTGCGACCGGCCAGCGCGACCTCGAAGATGTCCCCGCTCCCCTGGCGCGGTTGCAGCCGCACGAGGCTGCCCGCGCGCACCTGCGTGCCGTCGACCTCGACGGAGTCCGGTCCGCGGCGCTCGAGCTCCTCCCAGGGGGGCCGATCATGGATCATCGCTCGCGCACCAGCCCGAAGTCGCGCACCGCGCCGCCCAGGCGCATGATCTGCTCGTCGCTGAGCGCCTCGGTGCGTTCGAGGATCGCCCGCGAGCGGGGATCGCAGTCGCGCATCGCGCTGCGCTCCTCGGCGGTCATCGCGAGGATGTTCAGCACGAGCATCTGGTCGATCTCGCCGGAGTCGAACAGATCTCCGGGGCTCTCCGGCGCGATCTCCGGGTGATCGGCGAGAATGATCGGCGAGGCCAGCACGGTGCTGCGATCGCCGGGCTCGCCCACCAGCACCGGCCACAAGCCGGAGCTCTCGCAGGCCTCCGCCGCGGATCGCAGCTCGGACGGGGGGTCGGTCAGCGACACCCACGCTCCCCCCTGCACGCGCATCACGACGTGCGTCGAGCAGAGGGTCCGGCGCAGCGCCTCCTCGCGCCGGCCACCTGCCCACGGTGTCGTGTTCGTGACGCTCACAGTCACCCGCGAGAGGCCCTCACCGAGGACCTCGCGGCTCAGCGCGACCTCGCCGCGCAGGAGCTGCCAGGAGCGCTTGATCGCCCCTCCCTCGATCGCCTCCAGCTGCTCGCCCGGCGGGATCTCGATCAGGCCCGGCTGCAGCTCGCGCTCGACAGCCTCATCCCAGGAGACGAAGCGGCGCCCGCCGGCCGTCAGCTCCTCGACCGGCTCGGGCGCGCTCGCCGGCGAGCCGAGTCGCAGCACCTGGCGGCGCACGACGTGCAGGAAGCGCACGCGGACCTCGACCGCGGCGTCCCGCGATCCCTCGAGCAGCACCTGTGCCCGCACCGAGGAGGCGTCCTGCTCCCATGCCGGCGGATACACGCCGCCGAACGTGAAACGCTGCTGGTTCTTCAGCGCCGACTTGCGATACGGCCACAACAGGTAGCCCTCGTACAGAACGGCATCGGCGATTCGCCGGACCGCGTCCGCCGCTGCGCGCGGCTGGGCGACGGGGGCGGACGCGAGTTGTGGCGCACGAGCGCTCATCGCTGCTGCTCCAGCAGGCGCTGCACCGCGTCCTCGAGCGTGTACAGCCCGTGCTCGGCCTTGTAGGCACGCAGAGCATCGAACGCGGGGCGGCCAAGGCGCAGCCACGCCGCGCCGGGGAAGTGGCGATCCATCGCCTCGCGCCAGACGCTCACGGGCAGCCGGTACTCCGCCTCGCGGTCCCAGGAGATGCGCGCGGTCTGCAGCATGCCGCCTTCGCCCGCATAGAACACCGAGCCCGAGAAGAGGAACTCGAGCGGCACCTCACCGTCGCGCAGCGCCGAGAGATAGTCCGACGCGCTGGCCTCCAGGTCATAGGAGCAGGCAACCGGAAGGTCGATCTCGGTCGCGTCGCTGAACGGTGGCACGACCAGCGTCGTGCGTGTCCACAGGAGCGTCCGCAGCGTCGTGCCCCAGCGCTCGGGCGTGCCGAACAGCTCGACGAGCGTGCTCTGCTCGGATTCGCCATAGGGCCGGCGGCGCGCGACGATCTGAATCTGCGTGTCGAGCAGGATCGAGCGGACCGAGCCGCCGCCCTCGCACGCGATGCGCAGCGCGAAGTTGAGCGTGGGCGCCGCCGAGTAGCGCTCTGCGACCGCATCGCTGACGGCGAAGGACAGCTGCGGAACGCCATCCGCCGAGCCAGTGATCGGCTGGGGCTGCGCAGGCACCAGGCGCCCGCTAAGCCGGGGACAGGTTGGGCATGCCCGGGGCGATCGGTTCGGTCTTGGCGACACCCGTCGAGCGCGTCGCCGTAGAGGTGCCGTCCGGGTTGTGGCCGGGCATCTTCTCGTAGTTACCCAACGCGTTGCCCTCATTGATGCCCTTGACATGCGACGGCTTCTCGGCGCCCGTGTGCGCGGAGCCGCTCGCTACGTTGCCCATCTCATGCTCCCTTCTGTCGCGCCGCGCGCGACGGTCGTGTCGCGCTCCGCGCGCGACGGTCGAGCTCGCTGAAGAAGCGCTCGATCTCCTGCCAGACCTGCTTACCGCCGGACAGGCCCTTCCAGCGTGTGCGAATCAGCCCCACGAGGCTGTAGCAGTCGTCCAGCGGCACGAGCCAGTGCCCGTGCTCGTCGCCGACACGGTTGACGAGCAGCGCCTCCACGTCGGGCTCGAGCTCGGTCAGGATCGGGGTCTCGCGCTCGATATCCCGCCATGCATCCAGCTCCAGCTGCGACTCGGTTGGTCCCATCGGGCCCGGGTAGTAGGCGAGCACCCGCTCGGCGGCGCTGGAGTAAAAGAAGAAGGCCATATCGACCGGGATGCGCAACTCCTCCCAGGTGAGGTCGCCGATCGCGAACGCGTCGAGCCGCAGCCGGCGCTCGGGGACGAGCTTGTAACGCCCACCGCCGGCGCCCTCGCGATCGAACAGCACCGAGCAGGGACGGCACGCGCACACGAGCTCGCGCGAGGACAGCTCGAGCATGTGGCGGTGCACGGGCGGGATCGGGGCGTTGCACAGCTCGCAGCGCTCCTCCGCATCGGGCGCGGCGGTCGGGGACGGCGTCGCATCGGCCGGGCGCTGGGCGAGCTTGCGCAGCCGCGGCGTCGCGAGCGTGCCCGGTGGGCTC
>Ga0210408_10001689_pt1 | contig 22634 bp, 23 predicted proteins | sample IncBWH4MmetaG_FD_155471 | JGI IMG/M metagenome (GOLD analysis project Ga0210408, IMG submission 155471) | Forest soil microbial communities from Barre Woods Harvard Forest LTER site, Petersham, Massachusetts, United States - Inc-BW-H-4-M | ecosystem: Environmental > Terrestrial > Soil >...
TCCAAAAAGCAGCGGAATTTTCCGGCGTAGCCGGAGCGTTCCGCTGCCACAGCCTGCAACGTTCACAAATCTTTAAGGATTTGTGAACGATGCAGGCTAGCCACTAGCCTCCGCTACCTCCTTTTCGGATGACCCAAAGGTTGGCGGGTATGACTTGAATAATCCAGTCGAGCGCAGGAGAGAATACGGGTTGGTACGCTGAAGGCATTTGCGACGGCATCACCACCAGGTCTGCGCCGCTGGATTGGATGAACTCACACGCGGTGAACCCGGTATTGCCACGCAGGAGATGGTAATCCAGTTCCAAGACCGGCCTCTCTTCCTCTCGCACCCAGGCTTCGAGCGTCTCTTCCGCCGGTAAAGCGCCATTGCTAACTCCAAGAGCCTTCTCTTTTGCTTCGGCAAAAGTGGTTTGCACGTAGAGGATAGTGACACGGCGACCACCACTCCGCTCTGCGAAATTTAGCGCGCTCCGAAGTACTTGCCGGCTTAAATCTGAAAAATCCGGGATGGCTACTAAGATACCCTCTGGGGGTTTAGGGTTTTCCCTGGGCTCGGTGTACAATAAAAGATCGCAATGAGCGCGTCGCAGCAGTTCGCGGGCGACGTCCCCGGTGAAATTCCGGTGAACACTCTCCGTCTCCATAGCGCCAGCCACTAACAGGTCGATGCTCGCCTCATGCTGCGCCCTCAGAATAGCCTCCGCCGGTTGTCCGGATTCGAAACGAATCTCAGAGCGATCATCGAGCTGCAGGTCACGCAGAGCCGTGCGGAATCGCTCTTCCTTTTCGTGAGCGAACACATCCGCGTGGATTAGGCAAAGTGGTGCAGAAAGCGAGCGGCTGACGAGGCCTGCTTCGGCAAGCACAGCCGCAAAACGGGGGGAAAACGTTGTCGCAACTCCTACACGGCGATACACAGCGGGGAGGATACTTTAGTTCTCAGCGGGCAACAACCCGCTTTCTTAAAAGGAACAGCGAGCAGTGGGTTCAGCGGATTCAGGTCTGTGCTCGAGGGGCAGGAACTTTGCCTGACGTTGCTGACTCCGCCTTCACTTGAGTCCGCTGAGCCCGCTGTTACCTGCTCCCTTCAATATACTTGGCGCGCAGGTACTCGATGCGGTATCTGGCTTGCGTCGTCTCGCCGGTGGCGCGGCGCATCAGTTCAGCGGGAAGATATCTGCGACCGTGTCGATGGATGTTTTCCCGCAGCCAGTCCAGTAAAGGTTGGTAGTGCCCCTGAGCGAGTTGATCTAACAATCCCGGAACCTGCTTTTCCGCAGCAAATATCAACTGAGCTGCATTCAGATTGCCCAACGTGTAGGTGGGGAAGTAACCCATAGAACCCAGACTCCAGTGAACGTCCTGAAGGACCCCGCGCCGGTCGTCCGGGACAACCAAGCCAAACAGCTCTTGAAAACGAGAATTCCAGGCTTCGGGCAGGTCCTTAACCTTTAACCGCCCTTCTATCAACGCGAGTTCCATCTCGAACCGGAGCAGAATGTGCAGGTCATAGGTCACTTCATCCGCTTCGACGCGGATAAAGGAGGGGGTGACACGTTGCACCCCCTTTACGAGATCGGTTGGGGAATATCGGGCGAGGTCAGGTAAATGTTTGCATGCAGTCGCATGCCATAGATACCAGAACTGCTCAGCACGCCCAACATGGTTTTCCCAGAGTCGTGACTGGGACTCATGAATTCCCAAGGAGACGGCCTCACCGCAAGGTAAGCCGACTCGATCAGTAGGCAGGCCTTGCTCGTAAAGCGCGTGACCGGTTTCGTGCATGATCCCGTACAGAGAAACCTCGAAGCGCTGTTCGCTGTACCGCGTAGTGATTCGCTGATCAAAAGGGCCAAGGCTCGTTGCGAAGGGATGCATAGTTGTGTCGATGCGGCCCGCTGCAAAATCATAGCCAAACGCCGCTGCTACCTCCCGGAAAAGCGCTTGCTGCCCTGGGATGGGATAATGCCCGTCCAGAAATCTTTCCGGAACAGAATCGGTCGCGATCTCCCCTAGAATGTCAACGAGAGCGATCCGCAATTCTTCCAAGATCGGCTTCACTTGGCGTGCCGTAATGCCTGGCTCATACTCGTCCATTAGTGCGTCGTATGGAGATTCTTCAAATCCCCAGAGATCTGCCTTCTTGCGCGTCAGCTCGACGATCTTTCCGAGATGCGATTCAAATTTGGAAAACCTAGACTCGGCTCGAGCCCCAACCCACGCGTCGCGAGCGATGGTACGGGTCTTTTCAAACTCCTCAACGAGCGAAACCGGAATTTTAGTGGCGCGATCGTAAGCGCGCCGCCACTCGCGGATATTTGCGGCTTCCTCCGAATCCTGGCTGAAACCAAATTGTTCAGATTCTTTGAGCCAATCGCCGACGCAACGTTCAGTAAAAAGCGTGTGAGCCTTAGCCTCGAGATAGCTTAGTTGGTCGGCTCGGTAAGGTACCGCTTTAGAAGGAATATAGGTTTCGAAATCCCATGAGAGTACACCGCCGATAGAACGCAGCAGATACACTTCGCGGGAGCGTTCACAAAGTTGCTGGTAGCCCGCACAAGTCATATGGCCGACCCTATTCCGGCTTGCCGCGTCGCTGCAACTTCTTTATAACCGGCCATCCATGGAGATTATCTTCGGGTTGGTCACCGGCGTACTCGGTTTCCTCGCCGTTTATTGTTTGCTCGGCGGGCTCTACACAATTAATCAGAACGAAAGGGCCGTGGTCACGAATTTCGGGAGGGCGGAACGAATCGGGGACAAAACGAGTCTCGACCTGCCGATTGCACAAAATTTTCGCCCGGAGGAAAAGGAGCGCTACGTTTATCCACAGGTTCGGGTGATTGGTCCGGGGGGGCCATACCTGCGGCTGCCGTGGCAACGTGTATTTAAAGCGTCTGTGTCGACTCAGACGATGAATGTAGCCTTTGATCCGGATACGCCCGAAGCGAATCAAAAAGGGACAATTCTCGAGGCGGTCACCAAGGATCAATTAAACATCGGTTTGACTGGTCAAATCCGGTATCGAGTGAGTGAGCAGAACCTGTACGCCTATCTGTTTGGAGTGGCCAGACCGATCTCACATGTATTAGGTTACTTCATCTCCATTCTCAGGGAGCGGATCGCAAATTATGAAGGTCCACCGCCCGCAGAAACGGGTCAGCCTTTGCTCGAAAAGCCTACCGAGAGTCTGGCAAAAGCGGGTGTGTCGATCAACGATCTCCGAAAGAATCTGAATGACGTGAACAAGCAGATGGACCTGGAATGCTTCTCTTCCGCGGCCCGGTATGGAATCATGCTTGACGCTTCGCTGATCACCGGCATCGATCCGCCGCCGGACATCGAATCGGCATTAGCGGCAATTAACACGGCGCACAACGAAGTTTCGTCGAACATCAGTTTAGCACAGGCGAATGCGGATCAGCGTATCGAGCAGTCGCGAAGAGCCGTCGAAATTGAGACTAATCGCGCGCAGGCAGAGGTTCAACCGCTTCGCTGGATGGCCCAGCAGATTGATGATTTGAAGCAAAGTGGAGAACAGGCCTTACCGGCTTACATTCGTAACATCCGACTGGACCTGTTTTCGAAGGCTAAACGAATCATTCTGCGGGAGAAACGTTAGCAGGACCCTAGCCCTATGAATTTTGTTGTCGCGTTCTTCTGTACATTCATCCTTTGCTGGATCACGGTTCCGACGTTTTTGTTTTTTCTAGGAGCGATCAACTTTTACACCACCGTCATGGAAGGTCGGTGCAAGGTGTACATCTTATTTGGCCGCGTGGTCGGCGTCATCACTGAGCCCGGCCTTCATCTTCTCTGGCTCCGGTTCGGTCCGCAAGCCGCCCTCGTGCGGTTCTTCGGCCGAGTGCACGAGATCGACACGCGTCTGGATCAGGAGTACCTCCGGAGCAATCCAGTGAACACCGAGGAGGGCACGCCGATGGGAGTCGGCGTCTGGTACGAAATGCGCGTGAAACGTCCCGTAGATTATCTCTTCAAGAATGTTGACCCGCGCGGATCTTTGCGTGCCAATCTTGCCAACGCAACCGTTCGTTGTCTGAGCAACCTGCCCTTGCACGAGATGCTCGAAAGCCGTCATTCGATGAGCCATACGGTGGGAAACGAGGTCTCACCGAAAGCGGAGGAGTGGGGTTACCAGTTGGGTTCGATTTACATTCGCAAAGTAAATTTCAGGGATACTTTAATGATCCGTCAGATCGAACAAAAAGTGGTGAACCGGCTTCGGCAAGTCACGTCGGCGATCCGACAGATTGGAACCAACCAAGTGGACATCATCACCAGCTCGGCAGAACGACAAGCTGCGACAGAGTTCGCGAAGGCTCGGTCGGTTCGTCCACAGATGATCGGTCAGGCTCTCCGGGAAATTGGACAGGATCCTGACGTTTTGAATGCGGTGTATGAGACTTTAGAGGTCGAACGGATGATCAAGGCGAATGCTGAGATAACACTCATACCGGAGCAAACCAATGAGACGCTGGTCAGTCTTCTGGCTTCCGGCATTGATCCGAAGCTAACGCCTTCGGGCCCAACGAAGGGGCCTATCCCACCACCTAGTCACTAGGACTAGTTTACCGTCTCGTATATAATGGTTACGCCCAGCAGCCCGAAAGCCTCGTCCAATCCGCCGTCCCATTCTGCAATTCCTGAACTCCTGACTCCTGAATGCTGAAGGAGATCATAATAGGTGAGACAGCGCACTAGTGAATGTGATGGAATTGAATTGCGAAACGGCTTTGCCCACAGGTTTGACTTTAGACGGCTTATTCAGCCGCGGTGGTTACAGACCGAGAATGGCGCTAAAGCGGCTGCAGCCTGAGGAATTTTTCGCGAATCTCCAGGCGGTCGACGTTTTGAAAGAGCGGAGCGCATTGCTGGAGGTCCGTCCGCAAGATTTTCTCTGTGAGCCCACAAACAGAGAGGATACCGCTGCGCTGATACAATTTGCCGGGTCTTGGGCGAGGGTCCGACACGCGGACACATTTCGAGAACTCGGCACAATCTGGGAACCGGATTTTGTATTGTTGCGCCGCGGGAAGTCCTTTGAGGTCGTCGGTGGGTGTGTCTGTTTCCCGACCGGCTGGAGTCTGACGAAAATACAACATCACCCGCTATCGATCGTTCATGAGCCCGTTCCTGGAATGAACTTACAGCTCGATCCCAAGGTGGAGCGATTTTTTGCCGATCTGAAACTGGAAGAATGTTATCAGCGTTCGAACTGGGGTCTGACCAGTTCCAGTCAAAAGAACCAGCATCCCCGAGACAACATTGCCGAAATCGCATCGGATTGCGATCTAGCCGAGACCTTTCTGCGCGTGGAATGGCAAGCGATTATGCCCATTGACTATTTTCGCATAATCTTTGGTATCCGGATCTACCAACTCACGCTCGAGTCTGTCCGTCGCGAGCGTGGAGCCGCTCAACTCCTGAGGGAAAACCTGCAAACGATGCCCGAGGACATGCTCCGGTATAAACGATTGACCCGGTGTCGGGACCGAATCGTGGATTTACTGAGTAAACCGCTGTAAGCGAAGGCTCCAGGCTTTGCCCCGCGAGGCGCGCCCATAGATGGCAAAGGCTGGAGCCTTCGCGGGGGAATTGACTCACACAGAGGTCACGGAGGTCACAGAAGATGATTTTGAGAGATAGGCTGAAATTGGGAGCCGGTCGGGTGCGGACAACTTTGATATTTCCTTTGTGACCTTCGTGACCTTGGTGTGAACCTCTTAATTTTTTCGCGTCTTTTCGCGTGTTTCGCGGGCCACCCAGATGACGTGGTAAGCTACAGCGGTTTACTAACGATGCCGCGACCTGAGGCGAAAGATGATCGGCAACCCGTAATAACCGTTCTGTTGCCGAATCCGAGCTTCCAGGTAGCGTCGATAATCGTCTGTCAACAGTTCCGGATAATTCACGAACAGCATGAAAGTTGGAGGAGCGACGGCGTGCTCCGATTTTTTATCGATCTGTGTGGCGTACAGGAGCTTGAAGCGCTTATTTCCGCGGATCGGTGGAGGGTTCGCTGACATGGCTTCCTGCAAAAGGCGATTCAACGGCCCAGTGCCAATTGATCGCGCAGCGTGCTTTTGAATCCTTTCGATGCTTCCGAACAGACGATCGAGGTTTTCGCCGGTATAGGCTGAGACGAAATCAATCGGGGCGTAACTCAGGAAAAATAGGTTGGCGCGGATCTGTCCCAGCACCGCATCGAAGAAATCGCGGACCCGAGCAGGCGGCTTGACCAGATCGAGTTTATTGACAACTACAATACACGGTTTTTGATTCTCCTGGATCAAACCTCCAATCTTTTTGTCCTGCGAAGTTACACCGGCCACAGCGTCCACGACCAGGGCGCAAATGTCAGCTCGCGCGATGCTTTTTTCCGAGCGCATCACGCTAAAGATTTCGACAGAGGTATTCTGCTTGCCGCGCGCCCGAATCCCGGCGGTGTCGATCAGCACGTAAGCCTTTCCGCCGCGTTCGTACGGTACATCGACGGAATCCCGAGTTGTCCCGGCGACATCGCTGACGATGATGCGCTGATCCTGTAAAATGGCATTGATCAGCGACGATTTACCCACGTTTGGTCGTCCGACGATCGCGAGTTTAAGAGAGGAGAGGGTATCGACCGGTGCCTGGCCGAGAGTGAGTTCGGGTAAATGTCCTTCAATGTGCTCCACCAGATCGCTGATTCCGCGGCCGTGGGCGGCACTAATCGGGACGATCTCCGAGAAACCCAGCGAGCTAAACTCAGTATCGGCCAGCTCATGCGTTGGATGGTCAATCTTGTTGACGGCGAGAATGACCGGTTTCCGCGTGGTACGAAGCTGTTTTGCCAGGGATCGATCGACGGGCGTGACGCCATCCTTGGAATCGCCAACCAGAACAATCACATCGGCCATATCCATTGCCAAATTCGCTTCCGATCGAACCTGTTCGACAAAATCGTCGCCGACAAAGCTGCCGATTCCTCCAGTATCCACGACCGTGAATGGACGTAACCCGAGGCGACAATCTGCCACCAGCCGGTCTCGTGTCACGCCCGGCTGATCGTGAACGATGGCAATGCGTCTTTGCACCAAACGGTTAAAAAGCGCAGATTTTCCCACGTTCGGACGTCCTACGATCGCTACCGTCGGCAATTTATCCATGTATAAGTTTTATTGGAATTTCGATAACAATTCCTAGTTTGAGCGTTTCAAGGATTTCCGAAATTCATCTTTGGAGACGGGCAGCCTCCCGGGCTTGGCGAATTCCGTCCGCGACATATCCCAGACCGGAAGCGACTGTAAATAAGGTTGCAACTGTGGTCAGGTAAATCTTGCCAATCCCCCTGATGCCCAGCAGTAGCCAAAGAATCACCGCGATCTGAAGCAAAGTCGCCGTCTTCCCGATTTTGCTGGGTCGAATCTCGACGCGTCCAATCGTTTTCGAAAGGGTCAGAAATCCAGCTACCAGGATCGCGTCACGACCAATGACTGCGATTGGGAACCAGATTGGAAAGTCTTCGGACCGGTTGCTAAGGGTGAGCACAACGATCGCCGTCAGCACCAAGCCTTTGTCAGCAATCGGATCTAAAATCGCTCCGAGACGGCTGCGTTGATTGAAACGGCGAGCGATGAATCCGTCCAAAACATCCATCGCAGCGATTATAATGAACACGAATGCGGCAATCACGCGTACGCCCTCGGCTGGGCGACCACGCACCACACTCGTGCCGTACTTCCACGCGAAGATCCCAAATATCGGGATCAGGCAGAGACGTGCGATCGTGATTTTATTTGCCAATGTCATTGAGATGGACATCGCCAAGACCTCCCTTTGGGGTCCACACCCGCGAGTAAGCATCATGCCGAACCGGTAAAATTCAATTTGGTAATCCCGCGTCCGATTGAGTCTCCAGGTGAATGTTTAGATCACCCAGTTTTTGCGATAACAGGCGCTTGAGCGTCAGCTCGGCGTCATCGGGTAGGGAACTGGCTTTTGTTCGGGCAAGCTCCTGCATCCTTTGCAGCTCGCGGTCGACGTCCTGGGGCTGGATCTTGTTCCAGAGGCCGTCTCTGAGCTCTTCGACAATAATCGAAAGAGGTTCGATAGTGAGGATTTTGGCTTTAGGAACCTTAATATTGACATCGCGAGCTGTGACATTGACCTCGAGCTTTTGAGAGAGATCGAAGCCTGCCTTCACGCGATACGTCGCGTGGATCCGAATCGTTTTGATACTGCCCAGCCAGGTCTGGGCGGCATCACGCGTAACCTCAAGGTCCCGGCTAACGACGGCCAGTTCGAGCGCCGTCTTCGTTTGGTCGAACACGACGGTCTCGTTGACCGAGATTTTGGGTTGCAGTTGGAACAGTTCGACGAAAACGTCCCGGATCTTGCGGGCCTCAGCCGAAGCTTGATCGGAAGCGGAATGGAGTTCTCGAGCCGGCCAGGAGGTAATCTCGTCGAATAACGCCTTACCGGTCAGAACAATGAGCAAGAGGACCAGGAGAAGAACAGCGGGCCATAGATACTTTCTCCGGTCCATCACTATAAAAAATACAGCCCCCCGCATCCGCTGGATGCGAAGGGCTGCTGTTCCCCCCAGAACAATCCGTAAAAATTAACGACGTATATGATTCCCTAATCTGACGGTAAATTCAAATAAAAATTTCAAAGAATTTACCGGTCAGTCAACTTTCCCTGTGCAATGCCCTTTCCATTGTCTGTAATTCTGTGAAGTGTATCGCCATGCGTCCCTGACCAGCGAGCACCGATTTTATGTTGAAATAGGTACCATTCGAGGCCCCATTTGCAAAAACTATCTGGTGCACCGTCTTGCATACTTTGTGATCAATGCGGGCTTATTGGGCGTGATTTTTGCGGGGCAGACCTGATAGACCCAGGTAAGCAAATGCAGACAATCGTTATTGGCCATAGAAATCCCGACATGGATTCAATCTGTTCGGCAATCGCCTACGCCGAACTGAAGCGCAAACTGGGAGTACCTGAAGTCGTCGCGGCCCGCGCCGGGAATACGAACGAGCGGATTGACCTGGTGTTGCAAAAGTTCGGAGTGCCCGCTCCAGAGTTCATGAGTGACGTCTCGCCAACGGTAAGCGACGTCATGGATACCGAGATCATCTCCTTGGATCACCATTCTTCGATCTATCAAGCGATGAACTCTATTGAGCAAAAGAGCATCCGCGGTTTGCCGGTCGTTGACGCGGACAACCGTTGCCTTGGGTTGCTCTCCGGCTGGGAGGTCAGCCAGTACCTCTTTCCGCGCCGTGAGGAAGCGCCAACTTCGAGAGAAGTCTTCGGATCAATTTCGGACATCGTCCAATCGTTTGACGGCCATTTTCTAATCGGGGCGTCCAACGAAAGCCCGCAAAAGGTGGTCTTAATGGTAGCGGCGATGAGCCAGGCCTCATTCAGCGAACGACTCCGACGGATTGAGCCGGAGCACGTGATGGTTTTTGTTGGGGATCGAGAGGACATTCAGCTGTATGCAACTAAGGCCAAAGTTCTCGCCGTGGTGATCACCGGCGGAATGGAACTTTCAGCCAAGGTTGCCGCGGCGGCGAAAGACCGTGGAGTCAGTCTTTTGTCAAGCCTGTATGATACTGCGACCACGGTATTGCTAGCTCGCGGCGCAGCAAAAATCGATTCCATGATCGATCCGCAGTTTACGAGTTTGTCACCCGAAACCTCCTTGAGGTCCGCTCGCCATGTGGTCGCCGCGTCTTCGGAATATGTTTTCCCGATTTTGGACGGCGACAAACGTTTGGTCGGCATCCTTACAAAGAGCGATTTTATCAAACCGATCCCGCGACAGCTGATTCTCGTGGATCACAACGAGCTCGGGCAAGCCGTTAAAGGAGCAGGGGATCTCCAGATCATCGAGGTGCTCGACCATCACCGGTTGGCAAGCTTTAACACTGATATCCCGATTCTTTTCTGGAATAATCCGGTCGGCTCGACCAGTACGTTGGTAGCGTTGTCCTACAATCAGCACGGAATCGAGATCGAGCGCTCGATAGCCGGGCTCTTAATGGCCGGACTTATCTCTGACACGCTCAATCTTACTTCGCCGACGGCAACTCCAATCGACGCCAAGGTCCTCGGAAATCTCAGCAAAATAGCCGGTATTGAACCGGCCAACCTCGCCGAAAGCATCTTTGCGGTAGGTTCGCCGCTGCTAACCTTACGCCCCAACGAAGTCATCTTAGCCGATTGCAAAGATTATGAGGAAGAAGGCTACAGGTTCAGCGTATCCCAGATCGAAGAGTTGGGCTTCTCGCATTTTTATGAGAAACAGGACAAGCTGTTCGAGGAATTAGAGGCATATCGCGCAAAACAGGGAGAGTATTTTGCGGCGCTGCTGATTACAGACGTAAACACCCAGAACTCACTGCTCTTAATTTCAGCTCCTCCTGAGTTCCTGGACACCATCACTTACCCAAGGCGCGCGGCAAATCTCTTTGAGCTTAACAATGTGGTCTCGCGAAAGAAACAGCTTGTGCCATACCTATTAGATTGTCTTCATAAAATCCATGCGAGTATCTCCTGACTCGTGACCACGCGCACCGTACAAAGCTGGTTCTGGGTTTCGCCAGACGACCGGGGCAAACCGATAGCTTGGCAAGTATTGCTTCTGAATTGGGCATTTGCGTTTCTGTTGCTGGCGCTGATCTGCTTTTTCTCGTTCAGCCAGCTTCGTTACAATTGGAATTGGCAAACAGTGGGAGGTTACAGCGGCTTTTTTTGGCGAGGTTGGTTGAATACTCTCAAGATATCCTCGCTCGCGCTGGTACTGAGCACTCTGATCGGCATGGTTGCGGCCCTGGCGAGGAGATCCGGCTTTCTCGCGTTACAGGCCGTAAGCCGGTTGTACGTGGAGCTTGTCCGGGGTACGCCATTGCTAGTGCAGATTTCTTTCGCTTTTTACGTGGTAGCGGATGCCTTGCACTTCCAAGACCGTTTTACGGTTGGGCTCTTCACATTGTCTCTATTCTCCGGGGCGTTCATCAGCGAGATCATTCGCGGCGGAATTGAGAGTGTCGGGACATCCCAACTGGAGTCTGCGCGAGCTATTGGCCTTACCAGATTCCAGACTTATAGGTATGTGATCCTTCCTCAGGCGATCCGGGTAATTCTGCCGGCGCTCGCCGGCATGTTCGCCAATCTGATTAAAGATTCGTCACTGCTGTCAGTCATTTCGATCGAGGAATTCACCTGGAACGCACAGCAGGTTTCCGCTTTGACGTACAGCAATTTTGAATGCTATATCCCGCTAGCTATAGGATATCTCGTCTTGACCTTGCCTATCACGCTGTGGACTCAGTGGCTCGAGAAACGCACTCGATATGAAACTTAGAGCCACGGATTTGTGCAAATCCTTTGGCCGTCAGACCGTGCTGCGGGATGTGAACCTGAATTTGGAGCAGGTTCACGCTCTGACATTGATTGGGCCTTCCGGTGGCGGCAAGTCAACGCTTCTGCGCATTATGGCCGGCCTTGAAAAACCGGATAGTGGAAGACTTCATCTCAATGACCGGGAGGTCATTTACCGGGAAAAGGAGTTGATGGTGCATCGACGATCGGTTGGCACGGTGTTTCAGGCATTTAATCTCTTCCCGCATTTGACTGCGCTGCAGAATATCACTCTTCCTCTGGAGAAGGTACATCACTACAAACCGCCTGACGCTCGTCAGGTCGCCGAGGAGATCCTCGAGCGTTTCCAATTATCGGAGCATTGCCACAAACCGCCTGCTCAATTGTCCGGTGGCCAGCGACAGCGCGTCGCGATCGCGCGGGCGATTTCCATCAAACCGAAACTCCTGCTTTTTGACGAGCCGACTTCCGCCCTCGATCCGGAGATGACGGCCGAAGTGTTGGAAGTCATTGAAGAGCTAAGGAAGGAGGGACGAGATCTGGTTTTAGTAACCCATCAGATGGGTTTCGCTCATCGGATCGCCGATCAGATTGCGCTGTTGAGCGGGGGCCGAATTGCGGAGTGCGGTCCGCCCTCGCAGGTGCTGGACAATCCAGTATCGGATACAACGCGGGAGTTCCTAGCGAAGATTTTGAAGTATTGACGGGTTCAGGAGTTCAGGAGTTCAGGAGTTCAGGAGTTCAGGAGTTCAGGAGTTCAGGAGTTCAGGAGTTCAGGAGCGGACGACTGCAGCGAACCGTAGAAATTCAAGGCTTAAATCGAATTTTTCGCGGCTCCTGCGCTGTTGAACTCCCTTCCATTCTGCAACTCCTGAACTCCTGCAACTCCTGCAACTCCTGACTCCTGTAGCCTGCATCGCCTTACAAATCTCTCAGGATTTGCGAGGCATACAGGCGAGCGCCTTCGACGGGTTCGGAAATTGAAAACCGGCGGCCGTCAACTCTCCCAAGATCTGCTTCACCGCACGGGGAATCCAGGTGCGGCGAGGTGATCCCCTGACCAAGCCTGAAATTCCGCTAGTCATAAGTCCATCATGGAGGACGTAGATTCCGCCGGCGCGGCGCTTCGCGTCTTCGATAATCCATCTGGCAGGTCTACCAGCCCGATCGGACTTAAACCAAGGATCAAACACAAAGTGCGTGACCGGCACAATTCGTCTTGTCTCGGCGATCTCTCGCACGGCGGCCGTAACGAGTCCGAACGGCGGCCGAAACCAGGGAAGGGGCCGACATGTTTCACCAAGCGCATCGGAAATCGCTTGATCGCACCGAGTGAGATCCAATTTGAATCTGTCGACGTGCCGCAAATCATTAAACCGATGGTGGAACGTGTGATTTACCAGAAGATGCCCCGCGGTTGCAATGGCGCGAGTCTGTTCCGGCCAGGTAGCAACCTGGCAACCAACGACACAGAAGCATGCTTTCACTTCGAAGTCGTTCAAAACCGCCAGTAAGTCATCTGTAACACTCCCGGCAGGACCGTCGTCGAAGGTGAGCAGGCAATGGTGGAGAGGGAGACGACATTGACTCCGAGAAATAAGGATCGTATCGAGGAGCATACTCTGCAAGAGTCGACCGGAGCGCAAAGCCGATCAACCTTTGTAAGCGAAGGCTCCAGCCTTTGCCCGCGTTGCGACCCAAGGAGGCAAAGGCTGGAGCCTTCGCTTACGCTCCACTTGGAGCAGGCCAACCGACACGCCATGCAAATCAACATTTACCATGTCGACGCTTTCACTAACCGTCTCTTTGGCGGCAACCCTGCGGCCGTCTGCCCGCTGAATCGTTGGATTTCTGTTACAACAATGCAGGAGATCGCAACCGAAAACAAATCTCTCCGAGACTGCCTTCTTCGTCCCCAAGCATAACATCAACGAGGATCCGGTCACAGGCTCGGCCCACACTACTCTGATCCCGTACTGGGCGAAGAAGCTCGGAAGGAAGACGCTCTTCGCCGACAAATCTCTGCGCGCACGGGCGAGCTTTGGTGCGAGGACTGCGGGGAACGGGTGGCGATTTCTGGCCAATGCGTGCCCTTTATGCAGGGCACGATTACTCTGTAAGCGTGGTCCACTTTCGACTCAACGGAATACCATGCACCGAGGACGAGCACGACGACGAGGACGAGGACGATTCCAAATTCCGGAATTTGGGTTTAGCCTGCATCGGTCACAAATCCTTAGAGATTTGTGACCGATGCAGGCTGTGGCAGCAGAATTCCCCGGCTGCGCCGAAAAATTCTACTGCGGTCAGGAGAGAAGAGTTCTAAACACCTTGTTTCGATTCATTAATTTTCAAAATCTGCTCTTAAACGGACGCGCAGCGTCTGTTTAAGAGCTTTCTAACCCGCAATGAGGTCGTCGATTCTTAAAGCGTGTGATTTTTGCGGGTTAGTCTTCACACAGTGCACGATCGAGTCGAAGCCGGCGGGTTGACCGAAGCGTGCTCCTAACGAAGTTGCGCCCCGCGGAGGCAAGGCTTGAGCCTTCGCTTACGCGAGAGCGTGGCCCCGCAGGAATTCCCAAACAAAAGGTGTTGCCGGCTCTTCGCAGACCACCGCCGGGGTACCGATCTGCTCGATTCGGCCGGCGTTCATAACCACAATTTGGTCTGCTATTTCAAGCGCTTCATCCTGATCGTGCGTGACAAAGAGCGTTGTGATTTTCAGCTGGCGCTGAAGCTGTTTTACCCAGCTTCGGAGTTCTTTGCGTACCATGGCATCCAGTGCGCCGAACGGTTCGTCCAGCAGTAGGATCCGCGGCTCGATCGCTAACGCGCGGGCCAAGGCAATCCGCTGCCGCTGACCGCCCGACAATTGTGCGGGCAGCCGATTTTCGAACCCGGTCAGCTGAACCAGACGAAGGAGCTCGTGTACACGATCCCGAATTTGCGCGGGCCCGAGTCGGCCTTTTCCTCGAAGCACGTCCAAGCCGAACGCGATGTTCTTGTACACCGTCATGTGCCGGAACAAAGCGTAGTTCTGAAAAACAAAACCAACCCGTCTCTTTTGGATTTTCAACTGAGTCGCATCTTGATCGTCGAAAAGCACACTGCCAGAGTCGGGAAAATCCAGACCGGCGATGATGCGCAGCAGAGTCGTCTTACCGGACCCGGACGGTCCCAAAAGCGCCACTAGCTCGCCCCCCTCGACTTTGAGCGATACCTGATCAAGGGCTACGTAGTCGCCAAAGTATCTAACTAGTTGTTTTGCCTCTATCTTCATGTGTAGGCAGCGGGTCCATTCGTTTCATTTTGAGCATGCATGCGCCACTCCACGAGACTCTTAATCACTAAGGTGACTAACGCAAGCAAAGCCAGCAGTGACGCCATGGCGAAAGCCGCGACAAAATTGTACTCGTTATAGAGTATCTCCACGTGAAGTGGTATAGTATTGGTCAATCCTCGGATGTGGCCGGAAACGACCGAGACCGCGCCGAATTCTCCCATTGCTCGGGCGTTGCACAGGATGACTCCGTAGACCAGAGCCCAACGGACATTTGGGAGTGTCACCCGCCAGAATGTCTGCCAGCCGTTTGCGCCCAATGAGAGCGCGGCCTGCTCTTCCTCACTGCCCTGTGCCTGCATCAGGGGAATCAGCTCTCTCGCGACGAATGGAAAGGTGACGAAGATAGTCGCCAACACAATTCCAGGCACCGCAAAAATGATCTTGATGTCATGCTCCTGTAGAAATGGACCAAGCCACCCTTGGGCACCGAATATCAGCACGTAAATCAAACCTGAAACCACCGGCGATACCGCGAACGGAAGGTCGATAAGTGTTACCAGCAGACTCTTTCCTGGAAAATCGAATTTAGCTATAACCCAGGCTGCCGACACGCCAAAAATCAGATTCGCCGGAACCGCGATTGCCGCAACTACAAGTGTGAGGTTGATGGCGGCGATGGACGCAGAATCGTTGAAGGAGGCAAGGTACGCACCGAGGCCTTTTTGCAACGCTTCATAAAACACGGTGAACAACGGAACGAGCACAAAGACTGTAAGAAACGAAACGCCGACGCCAATCAAGGCAGCTCGGATCCACCATGGCTCCCGCACAGCAGGTCGACTCTTTGGAGGTCGGGGACGTGGTTCGATCATTATAGTGGCTAGTGGCTAATGGCTGGAGGCTAGTGGCTAGGGCTGGAGGGTAGCTGAGAGCTCGGCTATCGGATTCGTCCGGCGTGCGACCAGCGCTGGAGCCCGTTAATGGCGAGCAGGAGCAGGAACGAGATCGTCAACATGACAACCGCAATCGCGGTCGCACCACGATAGTCGTACTGTTCGAGTTTGGTTATGATTAAGAGTGGAACAATCTCGGTCTTCATCGGCATGTTTCCAGCGATGAAAACGACAGAGCCGTACTCGCCCAGGGCCCTGGCGAACGCCAGCGCAAATCCTGTAAGCAGCGGCGGAAGCAGTTCGGGGCCAACGACTCGGAAGACCGTCTGGAGTCGCGAAGCGCCGAGACTGGCGGCGGCTTCTTCGTATTCCAGGTCAAGATCTTCCAGCACAGGCTGGACAGTCCGGATGACAAACGGCAGCCCGACGAAGATAAGAGCCACAAGGATGCCGAGTTGGGTGTAGGCGATCTTAATACCCGTCAGTGCCAGAATAGGTCGACCGAACCAGCCGTTAGGAGAGTAGATCGCGGCGAGCGAAATTCCAGCCACGGCCGTCGGCAGGGCAAAAGGGAGATCTACCATCGCGTCCAGGATTCTTCTGCCCGGAAAGCGGTATCGAACCAAAACCCAAGCTATTACGACGCCGAAGAACGAATTGACCGCAGCGGCCAAAAGTGACGTGCCAAAGCTGACTTGATAGGAAGCGAGAACGCGAGGCGACGCGATCGCGCGAAAGAAAGCTTCCCATCCCAGAGCGGATGCTTTCACAAACGTGGCGGAAAGTGGGATGAGAACAATCAGAGATAGATAAAGGAGGGTGAACCCGAGTGTCAGGCCGAAGCCGGGTAAGATTCGTCTCTTCCACCAAAGTCGAATCGATAAAGGCGCGCTCACGCTTTAGCTCAAATTCCGAAGATAAATCGCGGTTTGCCTGTGATCTTCGGTTATTAGGATTTTTCTTATCTCGAAAAATGGACTCCCGATCACTCGATCGGGAGCCCGTTCTCCGCCTGAGTGTCTTAGGGCTGGTAAATCTTGTCGAAAACTCCCCCGTCGTCGAAAAAAGTCTTTTGAGCTTTGGTCCAGCCGCCGAAAACGCTGTCGACGGTAAATAACTCAATCTTAGGGAACTGCCCGGCGTATTTTTCGGCGACTTCTGGTGCCCTTGGCCGATAGAAATTCTTCGCGGCGATTTCCTGTCCCTCGGGCGAGTAGAGATATTCGAGATAGTCCGTCGCCACCTGGCGCGTTCCCTTCCGGTCGACAACCTTATCGACGATGCTTACCGGAGGTTCCGCCAGAATGCTGACGCTGGGATTGACGATTTCGAACTTGTCCGGGCCAAACTCTTTCAAGCTCAGGAAGGCATCACTTTCCCAAGCAATGAGAACATCGCCAAGGCCGCGCTGGACAAATGTGGTTGTCGCGCCGCGAGCTCCAGAGTCAAGGACCGGCACGTTCTTGTAGAGTTTGGTGACGAAATCATTGGCCTTCTCCTGGTCATTTCCGTATTTCTTCAGGGCGAAACCCCACGCCGCCAGAAAATTCCATCGAGCTCCGCCCGAAGTTTTGGGGTTCGGTGTAATGACCTGAACGCCTGGCTTGATAAGATCGTCCCAGTCTTTGATGCTTTTCGGATTTCCCTTTCGAACGAGGAAGTTGATCGTGGATGTATAAGGACTGCTGTTGTTCGGGAGCCGCTTTTGCCAGTCCTCCGGGATAAGGTTCCCATTGTTGTGAAGTGCATCGATATCGGCTGCCAGCGCCAACGTCACCACGTCCGCAGCCAGTCCGTCGATAACGGCGCGCGCCTGTTTTCCCGAGCCGCCGTGAGACTGTTGCACGACAACGTCTTTCCCGGTCTTCGCCTTGTATTTCTTAGCGAAAGCCTGGTTGAAGTCTTGATACAATTCGCGCGTTGGATCGTAAGAGACGTTGAGGAGAGTAATTGGTTCAGCGAGCGCGCCAATCTGCGAGAGTAAAAACGTCGAGGCGAAAATAAATCGGATCAGTGTCATGGAAAGGAAAACTATAACCCTATTGAAGTTGTAGGGTTGTAAAACATACAAAGCCGATAGAGTAAAGGGATTTTTCAACAATCCGCCCGACACGCTAGCCTGGAGCGCCGAGAATCAGATTGAAACCTTTTCGGCCGGAGACGGGTCGTTGAGTTTCTTTGGCCTCTTCGCGGACTTCGGGCGTGCGGACGACCGGGCCAGCAATGGCTCTAGGGCAAATGGAAGAGGCACCTTGTCTTTGCGCAATTTGCGCATCGTGACCTCAACTACATCGGCCAGGGTGAACCGGTCGAGAATGTTCGAGATCGCATTGCGGACGTCCAGCATGAGCATACGCAGGCCGCAATGCTCTTCGTCGGGGCAACTGCACCGTTCATAGGCGGTTTGGCTAACACAAGCGATAGGTGCAAGTGGGCCGTCGATTAATCGGACGACCTGGCCGACTGAGATATTTTCGGGTGGTCGCGCCAACAGGTAACCGCCGTGTTTACCGCGCCGGCTCTCAAGGTAACCGGCAGCCTTAAGTTGCATTAAGATTTGCTCCAGAAACTTGATTGGCAGGCCTTCCTTGGCGGTCAGTTCGCTCACTTGGAGCAAAGGACGGCCCAACTCCTGGGCCAAACCAAAGTCAATCAAAGCGCGCAAGGCGTATTCACCCCTTTTAGACAGCTTCACGGATGGCGATCTTAAATCGTAAGTCTTGTAAACTCAACTAGTAGAGGAAAATAAAATTTGGTGTGCGCAAGCGAAGGGATGCCCCGCGCGTCCGGCGTAGCCCGTCAATAGAACGTGAATACGCGAACAAACACGCGAGAAAGGCTTCGTGGGGCGTTCCAGAGGTGCAACGCCGGCGCGCGGGGGAGCGCAACCCTACCGCGCCACATTCGAAGAATGCGTTCCAGACGTGCAACGCCCGTCGGACGGGGAGCGCAACCCTACCGCGCCGCATACCCAAGAATGTGTTCCAGACGTGCAACGGCGGTCGCACGGGAGCGCAACCCTACCGCGTCACATGCGCAAGAATGTGTTCCAGAGGTGCAACGGCGGTCGGCGCGGGAGCGCAACCCTACCACGCCGCATACCCAAGAATGCGTTCCAAACGTGGAACGCCGGTCGCTGACGCACTCTGCCGACGGAGGGGATCGAACCCACACACTGTTGCCAGTACTGGATTTTGAGTCCAGCGCGTCTGCCAATTCCGCCACGTCGGCTTTTTGCGAGGAGGAAACTACTAAACCGTTTGCAACCAAACGCAAGCGCCAACGACGCCAGCTCGCAACTCTTAAGCAGATGCATAAGTCGAGAAAACAGGAGTCAGGAGTTGCAGGAGTTGCAGGAGGATAACCGGGAACAAGTGCTTGGTCGAATCGGCTGGTAGCCGAGTCGAATTCATCACGTGGAAGCTCATGAATCACCGTCACAGCCCGAAAAGCCGTCTCATTCTGAACTCCTGCAACTCCTGACTCCTGTCTTCTACGCTTCCCGGTTCCGGATCTGTTCCACTGCCCAACAAGCGTGCTCGGCGATCAACGAATCGTCATCCTGGGACAGAATATTCAATACCTCCAAATCCTCATGCGTTCCCACATTTCCTAGAGCCACGCACACGTTCCGGACAAAACGAGCCCTCTTGATGCGCTTGATAGGGGAGTTGCGGAAAAGAGCACCGAAGTCATCGTCTGTCAGAACCGCGAGTTGTCGCAATGTCAAAGCTTTGAGCTGGTTCGAGAGCTGGAATTTGGTCTCCCGGGAATGCTTAGCAAAACGATTCCACGGGCAGACTTCCAGGCAGTCATCACAACCATAAATTCGATCGCCGATGGCAGATCGGAATTCGATTGGGATGGGCCCTTTGTGCTCGATCGTCAGGTACGATATGCAGCGGCCGGCATCTAATTGGTAGGGTTGGGTGATTGCGCGAGTGGGGCAGACATCGATGCAACGGGTGCAACGACCACACCGATTCGTGGCGGGTAAATCCGGTTCAAATTCGAGGCTGGTCAGGATAACGCCGATAAAAAACCAGGTTCCCAGACGCTCATTTAAGCACATCGTGCTCTTGCCTTGCCAGGAGAGGCCCGCGACCGCAGCAAAGTCCCGCTCCAAAATCGGCCCGGTATCGATATAACACTTTTGGCGTCCACCGTTTTCGCGCAGCAGGGCCTCGATCGGAGACATACTTTTAAGCATGATTTCGTGGTAATCTGCTCCCCACGCGTACCGAGCAATTCTTCCGGGCTGGACGCGAGGGTTCGGACCTTGGAAATAATTCTTAGACAGGACCAGGAGTGTTTTCGCGTCCAGCAGCACTCGGGAAGGATCGGCGCGCCTTGTTGGGTCGCGAGCTAACCAGGCCATCTCAGCGTGGCCACCTGCTTGAAGCCACGAAAAGTACTCCAAGGCGTGAGGGGCTTGAACGGCGCGCGCGAAGCGGCAATCGTCGAATTCGCAATTCCTGGCGAGTTCTCTAATTTTAGTCTTCATTGCGGCCGGCTGACCAGACACCTATAGCCGCAATCAGCCGATCTGCGACCTCTTGATGTGTCAGCCCAGACGTCTCCAGGGTGATATCGGCGACCGAGCGGTACAATGGGTAGCGCGCAGACATCAGATCACGAATCGTCGCGCGCGGATCCGCGGTTTGCAATAAAGGGCGAGATTGATTCCTAGATACCCGATCCCAAGTGACTTCCTCGTTTGCGGTAAGCCAGACAACGACGCCGAGCGAGCGGAGCAGGAGATGATTGCGAGTTTGCAGGACTATGCCTCCACCTGTCGCAAGCACCACATCACGGGAATTCTGTAAATCCTGCAGAACCCTGTTCTCCTCGTCCCGAAAAACCGGCTCCCCAATTGAGGCAAAAATATCAGCGATCGATTTTCTGTAGTTGCGACGGATAATCGAGTCTGTGTCGAGAAAACGAAGTTCGCAACGGCCGGCGATCTCCCTCCCCACCGAAGATTTTCCTGAACCCATGAACCCGACCAGGACTATATTATGGACGGACCTCGGGAGATGCATAGCCGCCACAGCTTCGCCGCAACCGGCCGTAACGGGCAATGAATAAAATGAATACTTAAACCCTCATTACGTTTCTCGCCTTTGCCCCTTTTTCGTCCCTATACAATTCGTACTCTACGGTCTCGCCTTCGTTCAGGGTCTTAAATCCATCCGCTTGGATGACGGAGAAATGAACAAAGATGTCGGTAGGAACTTCTGGGTCAACAATGAACCCAAATCCTTTTTTCTCGTTAAACCACTTGACTGTGCCTTTAGCCATACGATCGACAGACCGAGCCAGCCGCCTGGATCCGAACCTCAGCCGGAACAGCTGAAGGTCGCCCAACTAAGCACTTAGCTCGAAAAGGCCCCAAGCATATCGAGGTCACGTCAAAAACGTCAAGAAGATAGCAACACTTTTATTTCCAGTAGGATACGTCTTGCGTTCTTCTTTGCAGATAGCTTTCTTTTCGCTATGCCTGATTTGTCAATGGTCGCCGTCGTGATGGGGAGCAAGTCCGATTGGGGCACGATGCGCCACGCGGTAGAAATGCTCAGGAAATTCGGGGTCGAGACTGAATTTAAAGTTGTTTCCGCGCATCGTACGCCGGACCTGTTGGCAGAGTTTGCCAGGCAGGCTGCGAATCGAGGCTTGCAGGTAATTATCGCTGGAGCCGGTGGTGCTGCACATCTACCAGGCATGTTAGCCGCATACACCCATCTACCGGTTCTCGGCGTCCCGGTTGAAAGCAGGATGCTGAAGGGAGTCGATTCTCTACTTTCAATCGTTCAAATGCCAGCTGGGATTCCGGTGCCAACGCTAGCGATCGGCGAGGCCGGTGCCAAGAACGCCGCCTTGGCTGCGGTCAGCATCTTGGCCCTTCGCGACCCCGAGCTACGTAAAAAACTTATCGAGTTTCGCCGCGATCAAACTGAACAGGTGTTGAATGCGAAACTTGAATGAACCGCTGGACGGACCGTCGATAACCAAACGGGATGGCGATGAAGACGGCGATTGTTGACACCCGGGCGGATATCGCCAAATCGGTTGCTACGGCGGTAGCAGTTCTCAAATCGAAGAACCTTGTCGCCATCCCCACTGAAACCGTATACGGCCTTGCGGGAGACGCTCTCGAGCCAGAAGCGTTGGGAAAGATCTTCGAGGCAAAGGAACGGCCCTATTTTGATCCGCTGATCATTCATGTTGGGAGCAAGGAGTGGCTCGACCAACTGACACGTTCTTCTCACGAGTCCAGATCCCTGGTTGAAACACTCGTGCAACGGTTTTGGCCAGGGCCTCTGACGATTCTGTTTCGGAAAACGGAAGTTGTGCCGGATTTAGCAACCGCCGGCCTGGAGCACGTTGCGATTCGAATGCCAAGTCACCCGGTTTTCCTGGAGGTTCTCCGGGTTTTTGGAAAACCTCTGGCAGCTCCGAGTGCCAACCGCTTTGGACGAGTCAGTCCGACCAGGTCAGAGCATGTTCTGGAGGAATTAGACGGACGAATCCCGTTGATCCTGGACGCCGGCCCGACGGCGGTCGGCCTCGAATCTACAATCGTCCGCATCGATGCCAATAGGATTGGAATATTGCGACAAGGCCCGGTCACCGAAGAAATTCTGGCCGACATCGCACCCACGGAGGAGTTGCTTGCGTCGCAAAAAATACTAGTCCCGGGTCAATCAGTAAGTCACTACGCACCGAACAAACTTGTGCATCTATTTGATCCACTAGCGTTTATACCTCAATCCGAACACGCCGCTCTCATTTGCTGGGGGCCGATCCATCATACGGCGAATTTTGCCGTGGTCCGATCCTTGAGCGAAACGGGGGATTTGCGTATCGCTGCCCAACGATTGTTTGGCCTACTGAGAGAGATGGACCAACTGAACGTCCAACAGATCTTCGTTGAGCCTGTACCGGAAGTGGGTCTCGGCAAGGCGATCATGAATCGGGTTCGTCGGGCAGCCGGTCCGCGGTGAAGGTCTGCGTTCGGCGTTCGGCGTTCGGTGTTCGGTGTTCGGTGTTCGGTGTTCG
>Ga0210408_10001691_pt1 | contig 22628 bp, 22 predicted proteins | sample IncBWH4MmetaG_FD_155471 | JGI IMG/M metagenome (GOLD analysis project Ga0210408, IMG submission 155471) | Forest soil microbial communities from Barre Woods Harvard Forest LTER site, Petersham, Massachusetts, United States - Inc-BW-H-4-M | ecosystem: Environmental > Terrestrial > Soil >...
TCAACGGAATCAACCAGAGCCCTAATGAACGCCAAGTCGTCAGCGTAGTCTACCGTCCATCGAAGTCCGGAAAGATCGAAATGGGAGCGCAGATTGGCATGGCGGAATATCGTCTTGTTGCGACGAACGTATGGTGTTACGTGCTCGCGATCGGTCGATAATTGCGCTTCAGCATGCGCCTTGAGCAGCGTCTCACGGGTAAGGGCTTCCACATCCAATCCTTTCGGAAATGTGGGCGGGTTCACATTCGACGCATAATCGACATTTTCCCGAATGAGAGTCGACACCGTCTCATCGATCAAATCGGGATCAATCAACGGACAATCGCCGGTCAGCCGAATCACGATGTCGGCGCCGGATTGCTCCGCCGCGGCAACATACCGACTGAGCACGTCAGCTAAATCACCGCGAAAGCAGTCAAAACCAAAGTGAGCGACTTGTTTGGCGAGCACGTCGTCGGACTTTTCCGCGCTCGTGGCCAAAATAATATGATCCAATTGGGTTGCATGCACAACGCGGCGCAGCATGAACACAATCATTGGAATACCTTGTATAGGTTCCAATACCTTCCCGGGTAACCGGGAACTTGAAGTTCTTGCCTGGACTATGGCCACGCGTTTCATTGGTCCAAAGTGCTCCATTGACGCGGATCGATCAAGCGAGGATCGGCGCAAGCAAGGGCCCCATCATTGATCGGCCGTACTTCTTCCCAGGTATCGACGAGTTGCTCAATCTGGGCCAGGTTGTCGACGCCGACCACACAAGTAGAAACGTCTTCGAAACTCTTTACCACAGAAAGCGCTCCGTGTACCGCGGATATTCCTTGGTGTTTCAGCCATTGTTGCCATCTAGCAAGGGCCGGTCTGCCGGCCGGCACCAGTTTCACGGCATTTTCGATGGGTAGCAGCAGAAGGCCCTGAAGAAATGCTGACCGCAAGTGCAACTCCGGCTTCGAATCCAATGCTGCCAACGCGCAGTTGATCCGCTGATCCAATGCATTACCCGGTAACTGCGCAATTGGCATGCGGTATTTGAGAAATAACTGCCGCATGTCAGCCGCGTCGTAACCTGACGCACCGATTAGAACGTTCTCAGCCTTCCCCCACTTGGAGACGGCTTCCCAGATTGTCTCGCCCCGCGAACCAGTCAAATTCTCCGCTCGATGAAACAACAGAGCGTAGAGCTTTCGACCCAAACGCTCCCGGGAAACTTGCGCGGACTCAATAACCCACTGACCGGCCTCGTAATTATCTAGTGCTTCGGGAACCGGCGGTATCTTTGAAACAATGCGAAATCCAAGCCCCTCGCATAACATTCCAAGCCGTGATTCTATATCCCCATAGGCCTGCGCAGTGTCAAGAATTGTTATGCCTCGCTTAAAGGCATGCTCGAGTATTTCCCGCACTTCGTCATTCAGGAGCAGCTTCGTAACGCCTGTGACGCCGTACACCACGCCGAATTGGACCGTACCCAATGCAAGTTCCATATGCATCGCCCTCAGTTGGACATTTCGCTCAAACAGCGCATTTGAAGCGCATTAACTACGCGTAGCTGTTGCAGTTCGCACGACAAGCATTTTACTCCTGAATCTTAAAAGATCTAATCGACGCAGCGGAGATATCCCAAACGCCGCTTGCAGTCACTAGTGTTCGCGGCGACCCGCACCCAGAAAAAACGCGATTACAACTAGCGGCGTCAATGCCGCCGCAAGAGCAAGCTTTGCAAAACGGGGGTAACAAACGGCGAACCAGGCCCATGGAAGCAACCAAAAAACGTCGGTGGCAATCACTATAAGAGTTACGGAGAGATGAGACTTCATTCGGCGGGCCAGGTGTTGGTAACCGTGAAGTCGATGAGGCTCCAGCCAGCGATCGCCTCTTGCCATCCGCCTCGTGAGAGTGATAGTTGCGTCGACAAGAAACACGCCGCCTAGTATTGGCCAAACTTCCATTGGTATTGCTGATCGATAGCTCGCCGACAAACCCAACAATGCAAGATTAATGCCCAAGAATCCGCTGCCAACATCGCCCATAAATATGGAAGCCGGCGGCCAGTTCCAAACTAAGAAACCAAGGCTGGCAGCTGCCAAACACAACATCGACGCTGTTACGCCGGAATCACCGCCTACTGCGAAATTCAACAAGGCTCCCGCGGCGCAAACGAAAATCGCCTCGCTTCCCGCAATTCCGTCGATGCCATCCATGAAATTAAAGAAATTGATGCCGGCGAGAATAATCAAAACAATTGCAGCGAATCCAATCCAAATGTCATGCACTCCCCAATTCTCAAGCACACTTTGCGGAAGTTCCCCGATCACTAGCACGGCAAAAATTGCGGCGCCGATGTGCACGCCGAACCGAACATACACGGGGAGCGAGTACAAATCATCGAGTAGACCGACTAACGCCACGGCGCCACTCGCTACCAGAAAGGCAGTCAACATTCGCGTATCCAACAAAGCACAAAACCAAAGAACGAAGATACTCAAGAAAAAACCAAATACGATTCCCAACCCGCCGCCACGAACGGTCGGCGACGAATGCGAACTGCGGAGGCTCGGAAGATCCATTAAGCGGCGCCCCGATGCCAAACGTCTCACTGATAGCGTAGTAGCGAGAGCAAAAGCGAATCCCGTAGCCAGTGCGAGCAACAGCGCTCTAGTCATTAATTCTCCATGCTGGGGCGGTTTTAGAGATATGATTATATGTTGAGAATCGATGCGCGAACACGACCTCTACGACGGATCAAATGAAAAGCTACTCCCTGAAAAAGCGCGTGCTCGTAACCGGCGGCGCCGGCTTCCTGGGTTCCCACCTGTGCGAACGGCTCCTCGCGGAAGGCTGCGATGTGCTGTGCGTCGACAACTTCTTCACCGGTACGCGTCACAATGTGGAACACCTGCTTCCCAACCCATCATTCGAGCTGTTACGGCACGACATTACATTTCCGCTGTTCGTCGAGGTCGATCAGATCTATAACCTCGCGTGCCCAGCCTCGCCGGTCCACTATCAGTTCGACCCGGTGCAGACCACAAAAACCAGCGTGGTAGGTGCCATCAACATGCTGGGCCTTGCCAAGAGAACGAAGGCGCGAATCCTTCAGGCTTCGACGAGCGAAGTCTACGGTGACCCCACCGTGCATCCACAGCCCGAATCCTACTGGGGCAACGTCAATCCGAACGGTCCGCGCAGCTGTTACGACGAGGGCAAGCGCTGCGCCGAGACGCTGTTTTTTGACTATTACCGCCAGCACAAAATGGAGATCCGTGTAGTGCGAATCTTCAATACCTATGGGACCCGGATGCACCCCCGCGACGGCCGCGTCGTCAGCAATTTCATCGTCCAGGCGCTTCGCGGCGCGGACATTACGATTTATGGCGATGGCACGCAGACACGCAGTTTCTGTTACGTCGACGATCTAATCGACGGCCTGATTCGAATGATGAACAACGAGACCGACTTCGTTGGCCCGGTGAATATTGGAAATCCGAATGAGTTCACCATGATGGAGCTGGCGCGCGCGGTTCTGAGACTCACGAACTCATCGAGTCGGATCGTTCACGGTGACCTGCCAGATGACGATCCCCGACAGCGCCAGCCTGATATCCGACAGGCGCGCGAAGAGCTGGGCTGGGAGCCGAAAATTCAGCTAGAAGCAGGCCTGCCGATGACGATCGACTACTTCAAGGCCTTGCTGGCCAGTCGAGCAGCCTCGCCGGTTTCGCGTAGCTCGTCGTGAATCGAGTAGTTGGACCGCCACCCCAGGGTTTGCCGGGCTGCGGTGGAGTCGATGAGCAGTGATCCCCCGAGCCGAGCAAAATCGCGGCTACGCCCGGACAGGAAAGCCAAGCCTCTCAATGTCGCACGCGGCAACCGCACCAGGCGCACTTTTCTGTGCAGTCCGGCCGCAATCTCGATTGCGATGTCAGCGACCGGCAGCGGCGGATCGTCCGCCGCTAGAAAAACGCGGCCGGCCGCCGCAGGGTGCACACAAGCCAGCACCAGCAAGTCGGCAAGCGACCGCACGCCGACGAGGTTGCGACAATTCCCGGAGCCGACGATTGGGACCGGAACGCCCAGGCGGATGATCCTCGCGAGCCGCTCGAGATTGCCCGGAGCGCCGGGTCCGGCAACGAGCGTAGGGCGTATGATGACAAGTGCCATTGTGGACCCGTCGCAGCAACGATGTAGGGCCTGTTCCGCTTCCAGCTTGGTAAACGAATAGAAGTCCGCAGGAGCCGGTGCGTCCTGTTCGACGAACGGCTTGTCCAGCGTGTGTGAACCATTGACTCCAATGGAACTTACGAACACAAAGCGAGAAATGCCGGCTGCGATGGCCGCGTGTGCCAGCCGATCGGTGCCCGTCACGTTTACGCGCCTGACTTCGGACTCCCTGCGCGGATCGCCGGCGGGATCTGAATGAGCGCTGCCCGCGAGATGTAGCACGCAGTGCGCGCCTGCGAGCTTTGCAGACCATTCCGACTCGGATCCGATATCCGGAACCACGACGCACTCCACGCCGGGTGTGACGAATTCGACGGGTTGCCGAACGCAGACCCGGACCCGGTGCCCGGCCGCAGCTAGGGCGACCGTCGTGCGCATGCCGATGAACCCGGTGGCGCCTGTGACGATGATCATCGCCAACTCAGAATCGCCGATATTTCAGCCACGCTCGACCGGCATAGTTTGCGAAGCACCATCCGGCCGGCAGCACGCCGAGCCCTTCTATGTCCCGATACGTGCGCCACACTTGACGAGCAGAGTTCACTTTGTTTCGCGAAATCGACTGTTCGACTACCCGATACCGGAGCAGATCGAGGCGCAAGCCGCGCGCGATTACACCACGCTTCAGCAAGCCGAGCCAAAGGACGAAATCATCGTAGTAGGTCTTGGTCATTCGGATGTTGCCTGCAGCGGACCTATCGATCACGACCGTCGATGTCACGATGGCAGTATTCTTTAAAAGAGAGGCGTAGTCGAGGGACGACGGAACGGAGACGAGGCGCCCCGTTCGCCGGCCGTCTTGTGTGATACGCCGGAAGGAGGTAAAGGATAGGCCGGCACCGACCTCTCGCATGAACGAAAGCTGGAGAGAGAGCTTGCCGGGCATCCACACGTCGTCGCTATCCAGAAATGCGACATATCTTCCACGCGCCGCCTCGAGGGCGGCATTGCGCGCGGCCGCAGCACCGCCGTTCTCGGCTTGCCGGATGAGCTTCACACGGGGATCGGCTGCCGCGTACCGCGCAACTATCTCCGCGGTATCGTCGGGCGACCTATCGTCCACAACGAGCATTTCCCATTGCAGGTAGTCCTGCGCGATCACTGATTCGATGGTGGCGCCCACGAAACGCGCCGCCTTGTATGCCGGAGTTACGATGGAAACGAGTTCGCTCTCGAAGTTCATCATCGGATAATTCTACGCTCAACAACAGTGCGTCCGGCTACCTTGCGCGCGGCAGGCGTGCGGGCGTCAAACGGCCCTGGCTTTGGCAAAAGCGGCCACCATCATCTTGAAGCTGTGATGCTCGGGCCCGATGTCTTCACGCACCGATGCGTCGGCGACCTGGACCGGACACATGGGCTCGTTAACCCCGGAGGCGCGCAGCAAGTCCCGATCCACGGAATGATGCAAGTGAATCACCGGCAGAAAAAGTTCCGGGCGACGTGAAGGCAGGACTTGCGGCCAGGCGGGACTCGCTCGCACGCCATCGACGGCGGATCGGATGACGTCGGTTCGCATGGCGACGGGCACATCGCCCGCGCGCAACCAATGGGCGTCCGCCACAAGGATCTGTGCATAGACGCTTTGAACCCGTGCGTGGGGAAACAGACCCGCACGATTGTACAACGCCTCGGCAACCAACCCTGCAGACGCCCCGCGCAGAATCTTGGCGACCGCAGTTCCCGTCGGCAGTCCGAACACCGCTCGTTGCTCAATTCCATAATCCAAACGTTTGTAGGCGAATCGGGCGGGACGCAATGAGAAGAGGCCGGTACCGGCATCGTTGTAGCGAGCTTCGAGCCAAACTCCTGCTCGCGTCCATGCGACCGGCGCCGGCGCCACTTCGGGGTGAGCTGCGCGATCGATCTGGCCGACATAGCACAGCACATGATCGGAGACTGTCTTGCGTGAGACCACTCGATCGAGCGAGCGATCGAGTAGAGCGGGTGTTTGCAACGCCCCGGCGCAGACCCACACCCGGTCGGCACGAAACTGTTCGCTGTCAGTCCATACCGCGGCACGGGTTGATTCGATCGCGAGGCGCAGGGCCGATTGGCGTGCGAGCCTTAGATGGCGAGGGCGCTCGATCAAGATTCGTCGCCACGCGGCTTCCGGCCGTATCGGTCTCCACGGAACGAATACAAACGGTCGTCCCAGCCGGGAAACCAGCTCAACGCCGGGATAGAACCGATGAAACAGGCGTTCAAAGTCGGGCGATCCGGTCGCGCCGAAATTCGTTCGGCCACCCGTTGGAATGACGCCATGCCAGAAGTTTCCGAGGCCGCCGAAACCAAGATACGCGCAGGGGATCACGCGCGCAGAGTCGTAGTACTGAGTGACCGCAGCGACCGGTCCGCACAACACGAGCACGCGCCGGTCCACGGGCAAGCCCAGTACCGTGCCGATGGCGCTCAGCCCCGAACCGATTACGATGTCGTCGTATTCCAAAGACGATTGCTCAGATTTACGTACCCGTACCAGCGGATACCGAGCGCGCGCAGCATGGCATCAAGAGGCCTCAGCGCGCACGGCCAACGACCCAGTCCCCACTGCAACCTGTCGTAGGCGCGGTGGAGACAGGCCTCCCACGCTCGCGCGAACGGGACGGCCACCGGTTCGAACAGCCGCATTCTCCTGCCTTCCTCGTAGGGCCAATGCGGCGCAAGTAGAAATTCCTCGATTGTGCTCTGCAGAGTCGTGGCGTTCAGGCCGGGCGGCAGGTCTTCGACCCGAGCGACCACGAGTCCGAGAGTGAGGACCCGCGCATTCAATCGCTCGCGAGCTTCGTCCTCGGCAACTTGCTTGATCGTCGGATACTCATAGCATCGAGTGATCCGTGTCACGATCGTAGCGGCCGTCGATACGTACACCACTTCTCGCACTGCAGCCGCTTCGAGTGCGGCAAGGAGCCGCGAGTTCTCATCGGGCACGCGGGAATACGCAAACACCCACACACGATCGAGGGAAGTGAACTGAAATCCGGGCAGATCGGCGTGGCCGATGGCTATCTTGAAGCGCTCGGATACTGCTCGATTCGCCCACGAAGTCCGCCACACTCTCGAGTTGCGGCCAATCACGACTTCGCGCAGCGCGCCATCGGTACCGTCCGTGTACTCTGTGTTCATGCTGCGCCGTCTTCGCTTTCGCGAGTCCGTTCGAGAATTCGCGCCGGCACTCCGACAGCCACACTCATTGGCGGGACATCGTGGAGCACCACGGCATTCGCTCCGACGACGGCACCCTCGCCGATGCGGACCGGACCCAGGATTTTTGCGCCCGCGGTAATCACCACCCCGTCGCAGACGTGCGGCCTTTTGGCGGGATCAAAGGCGAAATCGGCGACTTTCGCACCGAGAGTTACTTGCTGGTAGATCGTCACATTGCGTCCAATGTGGCCGGCGCCGATGATCGTGCCGTAAGTATGCGGAATGACGAGGCCCGGACCGATATTCAGACGCGGCGGCACCTCGATTCCGAAAATGATGAAATTGATCATGCTCGTCAGCTTTGCAAGCCGACGGAATCCCCGGGCGTGCAATCTTTGCGCGCGACGGATCAGTGTTACCGACGCGAACCGGGGTGCAAAGCTGTCTTGCCAACGCCGCGGGCGCAGGGGCTGTCCGCTGAATTCCAGGAAACGCCGCCAGTCGTGATCCAGCAACGCACGCAAGCGCAAATCCGGCTGATCAGTGGGAGCCGACATGTGTATCGATCCCGGGAATTCCCAACACTCGTTTGAAAGAATAGGCTGAAAATGCCGCAAGCACGAAGCAGCTGGCGGCGGCACACAATGTGATTGTTCGTTCGATCGCCACCTGATTCAGGACTCCAAACTCGAGACAGGCGACCTGGACGAGAACCGAAGAAACATTGTAGCGGAGAAGGATGCGCGAGAGCCCGCGAGAGCGCAACAGATACTCCGTGCAGTCGCTCGACAGCACCGCACTGTAAAGGGCGACGGCGAAAACCAAGGGCCCGACGGCCGAATACTGATGCAGCCTGGGTACATGTCCGATCACTACCGGCCAATACGGCACGAGGAGCGCCACGGCGACAGCGTACAAGGCGTTTGGCGCCAGAAACCAAAGCTGGATGCGAGCTATTGCTGCGTACTCGCCCGGCCGCATCCTCGCCAGCGCGTGTCCGAACAGCTGTGTCGTCACCGACAGAAAAAGCGAGCATGGAATCTGAGCGATGCATGCAAAAAAGAACAGGCCAGTATCGTGTGCTCCGAAGGCGAATGGAACAACCAGCCTCAGCAGCGACGCGTTAACGTACTGCCCCAGGCGCGCCAGCCAGAGAGTAGCCTGTTCACGATGAATCGTCGGCAGCGAAAGACTTGCAGACGCCGGACGGGGATGGCGCATCGGGTTGGACCTGTAGGCAAACCCTCCGGTGATGAGAGCCGACAGCAACTCAGCGGCGACAATGGCCATCGGCGTCTTCAGGCCGAGCACCGCGATCACGGCGAGGCTCGGCAGATTTCGCGTCGCCATGAACAGCGCAAACCGCTGGTGTGCCTGCCGCATGCGCAACATGATGTCGGCGGTGAAGCCAATGTACTGTGCCAGGAGCAGCAGAAGCAGCGCGAACGCCGTTGGATGGAATTTCCCATTAACCAAGTCAAATGCCAGCGCGCAGGCCAGCACGGCGGCGGCCAATAGAACGAGGACTCTCAATTCCCGAATCACGCCCGCGACCAGCAGTCTGCGTGTGTCATGATCGTCGGGAGCCGCGGAAAAACCCTTGATCAACACGTCGAGATAGGCTGGGAAGGGGACGAGAACGACCAGCAGCGACGCCTGCGCGACCCATGCGCCGTAGACGCCGACGGAGGCGACGGGAAGCTGAGCCGCGATGAAGTACTGCTTGAGCGCGCCGGAAATCACGTAGACGAGATTGGCGGTCAGGCCGAAGGAAAAAAGCTTTAGCACGGACGGTCCGAGTGATGAAGCATCCTGTCTATCGAATGCTGCATTAGCAGCTCCCGAGCCCGTAGGCGTTCAGCCAACCACGTGTCTCTCTCCACCCGGCGGCCCGGCGGTTCCGCCAGACGCTCCTCTATGCGCGCGATCACCTGACTCCCGGAGTTGAAATTGAACTCCGCCCCGCGCTCGCCAAAGACCGCATCGGTATCCACGCAGCGAACCTGCAGCAATCCGCCGGAAAAGCTTATGAGTTCGCTGCTGCGCGGGTAAAGCGCAACGCTTCCGGACTTGGAGCCGCAGTCGAGATTCACGATGCCGGACCGATAGAACTGCAAGCGTTTCTCTTCACTGTACAGCGATGGTTCCGAACTCATCCCGAACCTGCGCCAATTCGATCCGACCAGTGTCAGACGCTCGCCGAAGCGCCGGTGGATTGCCTGCACGATCCACAATCGCAGCAGGTTCTTGGCGAGCACCCGCGCCGTGCGCTGCTGCGCGGGCAAGCTCAGCTCTTGAGTGATGATCGCATCGTACTCCGGTCGCAAATAGAACGTGTAACCGAATGCTTCGTGCAGTTCCGCAAACTTCTGTTGCCACCAGGCGGATCCCCGAGGTATGGGAAATTCCGCCGTCACATCGCCGACGAACACGATGGGTCGGGACGGGCGTGGTGCGAGCGGCAAATTCTGCGGTTGCGGAGCGAAAGGAAAGTCGTCGACGTGGTGTGCTGCTTCCTGAAAGAAGCACACTTTGTGACGTGGCAGGCGGATCCCCGCCGCGGGCCACTCGTCTGCATAGTTCCACAACATGCGCGTGCAGTCCCGTCCGAATAGGCGCGCAATCAAAGTGTCTCCAACGTACTTGTCGCTGAGGATCAGATAGCTCCGCTTTCCAAGCATCCGCACGAACCCGGCGAGGAACAAAAGCGGAAACGCCCACGGCAGAATCAGGACGTGCAAGTCGTGCCCGGCATTGGCGGCTCCGAGCCGTATCAATCTGATGTCGCGCAGGCGGTAACGCCGGCACGCGAATATCAACGTCATTCGCCGTTCAAGCCGCGGGCGCGCTGAATCCCCGACTCCCGGACCGACTCAACGGGGAAACTTCAGGCCGAGCCACAGGCGGGCTTTCTCCTTCAGTCGAGCGCGCATCGGAAAATCACCGTTGAATCGCGCCCGGTAGGACGTTCCAATCTTGTGCGATGTGATCTCGTGTTCCGGCCGCCCCTTGCTGTAATAGTACATGGCAATACTCTTGCGGGAATTGCCTTCGGGAAAGCTGTGTGGGTCCGGCTGGCCATGAAACGAGTGGTCGTTGGTGTTGAAAACCACCATACGGTTGAACAGCGGCTCGACGCGTGTTTGCACGGTCATCGCCTTGTTCGAGAGCACCAGCTCACCACCCCAGGATGGCTCCCAGCCCTCGTTCAAAAACAGCAATATATTGATGCGCCGGTCGAGCTTGAGGATCTTATGGAAATTGAAGTCCGTATGCATCTTCAGAAATCCGCCCGGGAAGGTCTCGTGAATGCCGCCGCCGTGCAGATACGGATCGCTGGTGAGCTCGGAGATTCCCGTGACTTTTGCCAGAAAGCGCACGAACGAGCCGGTGTTCAAGTAGGAGATGAATTCCCAGGTGCGGGGCGGAAACAGATCCCAGTCATCGCAGCTGTGCTTGCGCTGCGCCGTGTCATCGAAGTATTTACCATTGTGCCGTATCTGGGGAAATTCCGTGAGGACCCCCCGCAATAGCTCCCGAGGAAATGCATCATCCAGCACCAGATGCTGGAAAGGCGCCGCGGCCAGAAACCTCTCGCGCAGCGCGTCGATCGCTTCCGGAGCGCTGAACGGTTCATTGAGGGAGATCATGATGATGAGACTCGCTTTGCAGAAGAATGAACTTCGACCATCGACAGATTAACTCGCCCGAGGCAAGGGTACCAACAAAGCCAGAGGATAGACATCGTCCAGGTTTTCCGCATCCAAGCGCTCCAGCGTATAGGCGCGCCCATGGAACATCATCTTGAGTGCGCGCCACAAACGGCTCCCACCGCTGTCGTGCGCCCGAATCACCCAGACTTCGTAACCGGGAATGCTGCGAACGATCTGTGTGAGCTGCGGCTGGGAGCGCGTAAACCATTCAAAACCCACAAGAGGCCTGTGTTGTCGAAGCAGAGGCTCGATAGCCAAAATGATCTCCTGCTCCATTCCCTCGACGTCGATCTTAATGAAAGCGCGGTCGAGCTGAGAGGCAAATTGCCCGATGAACTCGCGAGCTGATCGCAGCTCGATACGATATTCGTCGCTGAAATGCGCACTCGTCAAGCCGAAGGTCTCCGGCGGCAACTGCGACCGTTCGCGCACACGGTTCAAGGCGTGGTTGTCGGGCGATGCAGCCAGAGTGGCCGAAGTATTCTCATTTGCGAGAGCCATGTTGTGGCAGCGAACATGGGCCAGATGGTTGTACAAGGCGTTGGCCTCCAGGACACGAAACAACACGGGATGCGGCTCTACCGCCTCCACGCGCTTGAATACCGGTGCCAGCGCGACCGTGTGATTGCCGATGTTGGCACCGACATCGATCATCAGATCCGTGTGCCCCGTCTTCTGACAGAATTCCCGCAGCATGTCGAGCACGCCTTTCTCGAACAGACCTTCGGAGAGAATGTGGCGATCGATGTTGCTGCTGATCTCAACGAACAAGCGGTTCGGACGCTTTCTCGCCCGTCGCGCGAGAAGGGTAAGCAGCCCGTAGGTGAGGAGATAACGCAATGCGTCGCCGCCCGGCCGTACTTCGTAATAAATCTTCATGCGCCAGTATGAACTGCCTGGTCTGCGACGGCGTCGGTGCCGGGCGCACGCTGTAAACCAGCCCGAAGGGCCAACTCGAGATCTCCCGGCTCGCATATCGGCCAGCGCCGCCCGGCGCGCTGCATCCGCATGGTACTGCGCAGGCACTGTCGCACGAACTCGAATCGCTCCTGCTCGGTGGGCTCGACATACGCGCGAATTGCGTCCCGCAGAATCTGCGGCCAGGTTTCCAGCTCCGAAAGGTCGACGAAAGTCGCGCGCGCATGTGAGAACCAGTAACTGCGATCGCAAATTGATGCTATCGGCTTGCCCCGGATGAACGCCTCAACGCCGATGCTGCCCGCACCCATCAGGACGATGTCGCACATACCGAGAACATCGTTGCTGAACTCGAGCGGCGGTACACTGATCACGCCGGGGATGTCGCGCAATGCGCGATAAAAGAGCGGGCTGCGGCCGCCGAGCATGTGTAGGTGCTCCTTCACAACGACTCGGAAGCGGCTGCCGAGAACCGCGCAGATCGCAAGGACCACCCGCTCGTACTCGAGAAAGCGCCGGTCCTCTATCCAGTAGTTGATGGTCGCTTCCGGAAAATACCCAAGCGGAAAGTAAAGGATTGGCCGCTCAGCAGCTGCCACGGATGCGGACCGGATCCGCTCGCGCCAATCGGCATGGAAATCGGTTGGGGACGGGAAATCGCGCCAATGCCGCCGCTCAACGACGTAGGGTAGGCATCCGTAATGCACGTGAAGCGGGTCCCTTTCCGACCAGGCCTTGAATGCGAAAGCCACTTGTTTCATTCTGTAGCGCAGCATCGCCCTCAAGTGCCGGGCGCGCGTGTAAGTGTCCTTCTGCAGATAGTTCTGCCGGAAGGTGCGCTGCGAGATCCGCTCGAGTGTCGCCCGCACTTCTTCGTCCCCTGGCTCGCGCAAATCGTGCGGCTCGCCATTGCCAAATCTCGTTGCCTGAACCTTACCTGGGAAGTAGGAATACGAGTATCCCACGTAGGTAATCTCCCGCAAGCGCGCCAGCTCGGACAGCAGTTGCGTGGTGTAGTCATCGACCATGTGCGACAGCACGGCCCGGGGCCGAAACGTATCGAGCTCCTCGGACAGAACCGAAGCCATCGCCCGGATCATGTTGCGCGCCTGCGTTTGCGGAAGATTGCGCAGGTACCGGCATCGACTGAGTACGTCGAGCTCCAGCTCCGCGTTGAGACCGCGTACCGGAGATACCGTGCCCAGGCGCGAGTAGAAGCGCTTGCGGGTATCGGTCACACCGGGACAATGGCCGTCGCTGAGAAATCGAAAATCGCACGAGCCGGACAAGGGCGCCACGTTTGCCCGAAAATCCTCGATCAGGTACGGCCGGCAGAATACGAGAACGCGCCGTTTCGCCCTGTTTGCTGTCATTTTGCGGGTCTCGAATACATGGTCTTGCATCTCATCGTGGCGCAGCAATGTCGCGAAGCGGTGTCTGCGCGACCGGTCGCCGGATCCGACCTTTTTGCCACCAAGCGAGCGCCAACAAGCCGAAGTAGCTGAACGAATACGTATTCATGACTCCGAAGAATGGAGATGCAAACAACATGGCCGCTGTCACACATTGTAAGCTGAGGCCATAGACGGTGCGCCTTCCAATGCGTTTGGTGACGCGTACTATTAAAAATATCATCAAGGGGTAAGCAACCACGAATCCTGGGCCGAAGTCCATGTAGAGGTCGCCAATTGTGCCCCACCACATCCCGGGCCGTTGCACGAGATCCACGTCCGGAACGATATCAATCCCGAACAAGCGCAGAGCCGGCGCGTAGATCAGGTAGAGAGAGTGTGCGCCCAATGCATATTGTGTGGAGCCTTCGGCTACAATTCGCGAGAATTCCGGCAAGGGATGGGACAGATAGAGCACTGCGGCCAAACCGCCCGCCCCAGTATGATTGGTGATGAAGTTGCCGAGGCTGCCCAACTCGGCATCGAAAAAATAAGTCAGGACGTCAACGGGACTCACATCGCCGAACGCCGCATCAATCCGCTGGTTTGTCGTCAGCATGAGGTAGTACGAGCAGGCCGCCGCGACCCCCAAAAGAATTCCAGGTCTCTTGAGCAGCGGGTGCCTCAACAACAGTCCTGACATGACTGCGACCAACACGCAAAAAATCAAGTACGTGCGGCTGGCCGTCGCAACCGCGCTCAACGCCATTGCGGCCAACAGCAGGAGTAGCGGCAGCGTGGCTTGCCGCATATTGCGCGTCTGTGCGGTCTGGGCGACGAATCCGACGATGGCTACATACACGAAAGACCGCAAAGCCGTTCCTATTGTGGACAGGACAGTGCCTGGCCGATCGCCGGAATTCCTTATCTCCACCAGTGCAAGATATTTCTCTTGCAGGTTTTCGAAGGTGCCGAGGCTTTCCCGCTGATCGAACAGGATCAACATGGAGCCTATGCAAGTCAGCACCGAGAAAACCAGGGCTGCCCTCCTGCATTGCCCGACGGGCGGCAGCTCACGCATCCACGGCTGGTTGAAGGCCTCGGAGGGGGAGCCTTCCGCCATCCAGCACGCGGCGAACACAGCGCCGACGGTCGCCAATGCCACGGTCATCCAAAATGGATCGGCATAGTTGAAAGTGACGACGGGTAATGTAAGCAAAATCAATGGGATACACCACCCCGCCGACAAAACGCGCAGAAGGAACATCCGATGAGCGTCCGGCGGCATTGGTGATTCAGCCTGCAGTTCGCAGAAATAGCCGATTGATATAGCCGTCAATCGCTGCCCCGGCAATTGCCGCGGGACGATACTTGTACACGGCTATCGGATTGACTGAATACTCCACCTGAAGGAGGAGCCTCCGCCTGGCGATCGGCGGCTGACCCTTATGCAGGCCAAATGTGTCCTCGAGAAACGCGTCTCCACAATGACCCCGGATACTGAGCAGATCGCGGGCGTCGAATGCGGCCATGACTTCCGCATCGGGCACGCGTCTGATGCGAAGAAAGCGAGCCCTTCTATGCGAGCCTCTCACGAAACAGTGCGGGCCGCCGTCAGAGTCGACATCATTCATAAAAAGAAAGAATTTGATGAAGCGCCAGTCATCGACGTCGCGATGGTAGTTCTCCGCTTCCTGCGCTGATCCGTCCGCGGGCAGGGACCACCAGATACTGATGTTGGAGATAGTCGGCTTGCAGCCGAGGTAGCGTCCCGCCGCCTCCAGGAGCATGGAATGATTTGCAAGCGCGATGACATCCGGACAACGAAGAATGTGATCCGTGGTGTATTCCGCGACGTGCACGTTTTGCGGCACAGTGTCGATTGTGAAGCCGCCACGATGCGGTGGAAAGCGCTCATTCAGTGTCGCGCCCGCCAGATGCGACTTGACGCGTGCAATGGTGTCCGCGCTAACGAACTTCGGCAGCATCACGATGCCGTCTCGCCTGAGGTCATTCTGAAAGCGTTCCGCATTGGGCACATCGGACCTTGCATGCGAAGGACGCCGCGCCGCGACGAGCGCCGAGAGCGGACGGCGCAGCGGGTACCACGTGCAAAGCCGCTGAGCGGCATACGACCAGATTGCTGGCCGCAGAAAATCGCTTGCCTTCACGTCTTCACTCTATGCGCCCGCCCACGAGGTTCTTCGCGCGTGTGCGCACATTAAGCAGCGTGACGCCCGCTTCCTGATAAAGTTTCTCACTCAACAGCGCTCGCAGCATTGCAAGTGGAAACTCCAACGTCGCTTTCGTGAAAAGGCTGGCGATGGGTTTAATCGTCACAAAGTGGCCGCCTGAGTCAAGTGCTTGCGGAATCGTGCCGGAAAGGCAGCCAAGAAAATACAGATCCCTAGAATACCGGTTGATCCAGAAACGGTGGGCAGCAAAGGAAGCCAGGAAATCCTGCGGAAAGTCGCTCGGTGTGAGATTACGATAATAATTCCAGCCTAGATCCCGCGTACCGGGGGAACTGTCCGGATTGGTGCGCGCGGTTCCGTGTTCAAGCCGTCCCAGCGTGGCGCACGAAACGATCACGAACCCGTCCGGCTTGGTAAGGCGTCGCATGTTGCGCAAAGTCTCCATCCAATAGGGATTGTGTTCGAGGCATTCGGCCGAGAGGGTCAAATCGAACGAAGCGGCGGGCAGGTCGAGTTCGTGTCCCGAGCAAACGATGTCAACGCCTGGACCCGGCGTCAGATCAACTCCCACATATTCCGATACCTCGATGCTCGACAAAACGACGCCGCGAATCGAGCCGTTTACATCGTGGGCGCCAACTTCCACAACGCGCAGCGGCGCAAGCGCGCCCGGGCTGATCGCCTTGAGAGCGTGCTCAAAAAAAGCGAGGACAGCAGGATGAGACACCCGGAGTTCCTATTCGGCGGCATTCATGAAATGAGATCCCAGTCGACCGCCGTACCTTTCCGCACGTCGCGCCGCACATGCTTACCCAACAACTGTTCGTAGAAGCGCGGGTGCAGCCCCTTCCCCGGACGAACCACTCTCAAATTGACGGGCGTCAACATGTCGCCGGCTTGCATATCTTGAGCGATATAGAGAGAGCGCCGGAAGATCAACGACTTCTTCTCCGCCTCGGTTGGTCCGTAGAGGACAGATCCGAGCGACTGCCATGCCCGACTCGTCTCCTCCATGAGCGCACGCAGTTCTACCGGTTCCATCGAAAACGCGCTGTCCACCCCGCCGTCCGCCCGACTCAGCGTAAAATGTTTCTCAATGACCGTTGCACCGTGCGCCACCGCCGCTACAGCGACTCCAATACCCATTGTGTGATCGGACAACCCAACTTCGCAACCAAACAACTCCCGCAGGTGAGGGATCGTCAACACATTGGTGTTTTCCGGCGACGCAGGATACGTGCTGGTGCATTTGAGCAGCACCAAATCGCGGCATCCCGCCCGACGCGCCGTGGTCACAGCTTCATCCAGCTCGGCGACCGTTGCCATCCCTGTCGAAATAATCATAGGTTTGCCGGTGGAGGCGACCTTGCGGATCAGCGGCAGATGGTTGTTCTCAAACGAGGCGATCTTGAAGGCCGGCACATTTAAGGAGGTAAGGAAATCGACCGCTGACTCATCGAACGGCGAGCTGAAGCAAACCATACCGAGTTCATTCGCCCGCGCCATGATCGGCGCGTGCCACTCCCATGGGGTGTACGCCTGTTTGTACAAATCATGGAGGTTTTTGCCCTTCCACGGACTTCCTTCGTCGGAAATGGAGAACTCGCCACCGCGGACATTCAGTGTGATGGTATCGGCAGTGTACGTCTGAAGTTTGATTGCGTGTGCGCCTGCCGTTGCCGCGGCCTCGACGATGGCCAGAGCGCGATCGAGCGACTGATTGTGATTGCCGGACATCTCGGCAATCACGAATGGGCGCGCGTTGCAGCCGATTGGCCTGCCGGCAAGCAGAAATGACGTGCTCATCATCGCCTCACCCAAACCCGTTTGAAAGCAATGCTTCAAGCAAGGCACGAGTACTCGCGGACCAGATTTTGTTTTCATGGTCGAGCTCGTGTCGAATCCGATCCAGAGGGAGAAAATCGATCACCGCGTGCTCGCGGGTAGGCAGTCGTGCAAAGAGGTCCTGGATGTCCGCGCGGCTCGCCCCGAGCTCGAACGTATAGACGAGATCGGTGACGTCACCCTCCACCATCCAGAACAGGGGCTCGAGAGATGCGACTTCAATGCCGCAGACCCCGATTTCCTCGCACATTTCTTTCCTTACTTGCAATCGCGGATCGACTCGCCCGGTCGGCAGCACGCTGTCCGGCTCGATTCCTCCGGCGGGAATGAGTTCCCAAAGATCGCAATCCTTGGCCGCTGTCCGGATTCGCCTTCCGATCGTGAGGCCATCCGGGCAGCGCACAATCGCCGTCACCGCGAGCGGACGGACTTTAAGTGCTTCCTGCAAGGAGGGGTCCACGCTCTGAGCGACATAGTACCGGTATTTGATGAAATGCCCTGAAATCTCAGACTTGGACGGATCCGCGGCGCCCACGAGGGAAAATAAGTCGCTGTCGTTTAGAGCGGACCCATGCTCGCGAATCGCGCGGTCCCACAGCTGATCCACTCGATTCCTGAGTTGCGCTGCCGGGGCCCATTCGGTCTCGGATAGCGCTCGGATCGGGATATCGCGCCGGCACGGACAAACCCTTGGTTGGGAGATCATGCCGCACGCGCCAAGTAGTCTCGGACGCCCTCGAGGTCGCGAAAATGTGCCTCCACGGCGGGCCACTCCTCCAACACCGTGCGATCTGCGCGAACGACGAGGGTACGCAACCCTGCCGCCACGGCCGCGAGCGCTCCCTGGCGCGAATCTTCAACCGCGAAGCTCGCCGCGGCCGCACAACCGAGGCACTCCAGGGCGGTCACATATGGGTCCGGATGCGGCTTTCCGCGGCCGGCGCGCTCGAACCCAACAACATCCTCGACGAACGAACGCAGGCCGGCGTTTGTCAGCCATTGCTTAGCCAGGGCCTCCCTGGCAGATGTCACCACACCGACTCGCCAACCGCGCTCTCGCGCGATGCAAAGCAGCGACTTAGCTCCCGCGTGCGCAGCAACACGATCGTACTCGCGGGCCAGCATATCTTCATACAGGGCGAACAGTTCCGACTCGTTTCCCGGTAGCGAATGGGTGGCTTTTAGCTGACCGACGATCTTCCCCAGTGTCGGTCCATTCAACGAGTCGAACTCCGCCGCCGTCGCACGAATGCCAAAGCGTGCGAGAAACTCGAAGTAAGTGGCCCGCAGCGCCGGCAAGCTATCCGCGAGGGTTCCGTCGAGATCCACAAACAGGCCCGACATCGGCATTACGTGCTCGATTGCGCATCGACGAGAATTGTTTCAGCGGCGTGGTGCATGGCGAACCAATCAGCTTGGCTTTCGCCAATCAAACAGGCGATTCTGCCCAACGGCGCCGAAGGCGCTGGGTTTGGAAGCAGATACTGCGACACTCAGCATTGTTGCGACTTTAATCAGCGGGTGTTCGTAGTCCACCTGTCCTCCATTGATGGCCGGCACGAGGACGTACAGCACGAGGTCGTGCAGGCTAATGAAATCCTCGATCTGCACCAGATCCAAACCTAGATGCTCGACATGCTCGCAGATTGCGGCCTCATCGAAGAACAGGTTGAAGCTCGCAGGCACGCGGGCCGGCAGGCCCAGGATCTCGCGATAACGGTTCTGCTCGCCATAGGTCACCATGCTGTTCTCGATCATCAGCAAATGGCCCCCGGGGCTGACCTTCGCCGCCAACCTCTCGATCGCGGTCTTTTGCAAATCCAGCGAGTTCAAGTTTATCAGACATCGGTCGGTGAAAACGGCGGCGTAATCACTCCGCAGACCCTCCATAAGTCCAACTTCGAGAACGTTGCCGACGAAGAATCGCACGTCGGCCAGCTCCGCAGCGCGCGCGCGTTCCGTTGCCGCCTGAACCATCTCCTGGACGAAATCGACACCATCAAAACGCAGCTTCGGAAAAGACTTCGCGAGCGCCACGCAGTTCACGCCGTTTCCGCATCCGACCTCAAGCACGTCGGCCCCTGCCTGATCGCCGAAAATAGTGCGCAATCGCCGGGTCAGGGCGTCCAGCTCAAGGATTTTCGGGGTCGAAGCTTTCGTGGTCGCACGAAGATCCGTTCCGTACAACATCGCCCATCGCGTCCAGTGTTCGTGTATTTCCGACAATTCCATCAAAGCAATCCTCCAGCATCGGGCGGCCGGTTCATGTCAGTTAAGCCGCTTGAATCCGCCATGGCACACCGGCCCTTTCAGCAGACGCATGACATCTCGCCCATCTTCGCACTCCCGGACGAGACCAAATACGGGATCCAGCGCGGCAAAGAACTCATCCACCACCTGTGGTGTGTGCTCGGTGCATGCGAACACGCTCGTGCCCGCCAAGTATCCGTTGGCAAGCATTTCCTGCGTTATCAGCGTCTTGTACGCAAGCGCATTGGGGCTGTTGAATCCAAAAGTCGCCAAGGCTGGAAGACCGCTGGTGGAGATGGAAAGCCCGTACTTTCCCGCCAGCGCCTGCCACCGCGCAGTGACGTCGCGTCCGATCTTCGTTATCTGTTCCCATGAGCGGGTACGCTGCATGACTTCCAAAGTCTTCAATGCGGCCGTAGGCCCTATTCTCTCCGTCCAGAACGTACTGCTGATGAAGGACGTCTGCGCGCACTCCATTATTTCGCGTCGCCCGATCACGGCCGTGATGGCGTAGCCATTGCCCAGCGCCTTGCCGAACATGGCCATGTCCGGCTCCACTCCGTAGAGTTTGTGCAAACCGCCGAACGTCTGACGAAAGCCGGAAGTGCACTCGTCGAATACCAGCACAATGCCTCGAGCGCTTGCCAGTTTTCGCACTTGCAGTAGAAAGTCCCCCGCAGGGCCGAGGTTGCGCGAAACCTCCATCATGATCACGCCGACATCGTGCTCCCTCACCAACGCTTCAAGCTCATCCAGTCGGTTGTAATTGAAGGGCAGAACGGAGCCTCGTAGGCCCTTGGGCACCCCATTGGGCTCGAGTCCCGGCAGCAGGTGTCCGGCGAGATTCTTATCGTCCCCCAGATTCGCCGCGAGATACCAGTCGTGCCAGCCGTGATAGCCACAGATGGCAACCTTGTCCTTGCCGCTCGCCGCGCGCGCAATCCGCACGGCAATCGCATCCGCCTCGCCGCCGGCCCGTGCGAAGCGCGCCATGTGCGCCCAGGGGTGCAGCTCGATGAGCTTCTCGGCGAGGTAAACTTCTTCGGGGCAATTCAATGTCGACATGTTGCCGGCATCGATCGTCGCGCGTACGGCATCGTCGACCTCGGGATGGCCGTAACCCAGTATATTCGTGCCGATGCCCATGATGGACATGTCGATGAATTCTCTGCCGTCCAGGTCCCACACTCGGCAGCCCTTCGCCTTGCTGAAATACGCCGGCCACTGTTCCGGCAGGAACATCTCCGCGCGCTTCGACAGCAGCATGTTGCCACCTGGAATCACCCCCTTGGCGCGCTTCCAGAGTTTCTGTCCGGTTGACATTGTGGCTCCTTCGTTGCGAATCAGATGTCGGTTGGCTGCGAACAATTCAGGCCGGCTGCGCAGCAGCTGAAGCACCTCTTGCCAACCGAAGTCATTGCGAGGATAAAAATGCTCGAACACGCCCGAGATCACCTCCAAGTCCGCCGGCTCGTCGACCGTCCAGCGCGCGTCGGAGAGATCCTCGGAGTGGCGCAGATTTAGCGTGCGGAATTTCCCGGATTCACGCAAATACAGTGTGACATGCTCCCGCTCCGCCGGCCGCGCAGCTTCTTTCCAGGCAGTCTCGAGACTCTGGAACGAGAATACCTCTATGTCTAGGCCATCCGGGTAGGTTGGCGGATCGACGTTGCTCAGATAGGTGACATCGCCTCCCTTGAAGGCGGTGATCGCGCCGTCCACAAGTTCGGGATCCACAAGGGGACAGTCTCCGGTAATGCGTACGACGATGTCTGCTCCTGCAGATTTGGCTGCTTGGTAATAACGATCGAGCACGTCCTCCTCGCTACCGAGGTAGACCGCGTGACCGAGCATGCGTACGTGCGTGGTGAGCACTTCGTTTTTCGGCGCAACGGAGGTGGCCAGAATAATTTGATCGATCCCTTTCGCCTGCCCCAACCGCTGGATCAACAACTCAATCAGCGGCGTCCCGTGAATAGGTTTCATCACCTTATCGGGAAAGCGGGTCGAACCCATGCGCGCCTGAACGATGGCAACCGTTTTCATCATTGCGTCGGACCGTACTTCCGCAGACACGCCAGACTGACCCATTCGTCCGGGTCATCGGTCCATAGTTCGGAACCGTGATAAAATTTCTCGTAACTGGCCAGCGTATACGCAGGATGCCAAGCAAACATGGACGCGTAATTCATTTTACGGGAGCGGATGCCCTCTTGATGGCTGTAAGACCTGTAGGTCGGTGCCCGCGCCTCGAAGTCCAGGATCAGCAGCCACCCCGGAGAGGCGAGGACTCGGTCCGCCTCGTGCGCGATCCGAAATAGATCACGGTCATCGCACAAATACAGACAGAAGCCGAAAATCACGATGTCCATGGATGCGTCCGCGAACGGCAGATTGTCGGCCGTCGTTCGTATCGCCTCGATACCCCGTTCGCGAGCCTTCGCGACTGCTTTGCCCGACGGCTCGATCCCGAAAACCTTGAATCGGCCTCGCCCGGCAAGATACTGGAGCCTGGAGCCGTCGCTGCAGCCAATCTCCAGGGTCCGAGACGGCTCGTTAGTGCGAGGAAGAGCTTCCAGCCTGCGGCAGATGGGGTCGCGCGACCAATCGCGAGCGGCGAGCGCGGTCTCATTCCTGCTGAACCAGGCATCGCCTTCTGCGCTCATGAACACATCCCTCTGCCGGCTCATGATGACAGTGCCTCCCGTAGCGCCTGAACGACGTGGGATTGGTCGGAGTCCGTTAATCCCGCAAACATCGGGATGGACATGCAGCGGGCGTAATAAGCTTCGCTCTCAGGAAACTGCCCCGCGCAAAAACCCAAGCTGCGAAAATCAGGTTGCGTGTGTACCGGGATGTAGTGGACGTTCACTCCGACGCCAGCAGCCCTCAAGCGCTCGAACGCCACTCTGCGGGTCAAGCGCGTGCGCGCCGAATCGATCTTAA
>Ga0210408_10001692_pt1 | contig 22607 bp, 48 predicted proteins | sample IncBWH4MmetaG_FD_155471 | JGI IMG/M metagenome (GOLD analysis project Ga0210408, IMG submission 155471) | Forest soil microbial communities from Barre Woods Harvard Forest LTER site, Petersham, Massachusetts, United States - Inc-BW-H-4-M | ecosystem: Environmental > Terrestrial > Soil >...
CACTGTTGATCGAGCCCTTTTCATTTTAGACAAATTTTTAAGGAGAGCATATGCAAAAGACTCATAAAGGTATCCCACTTGGGATTAACATCTGGTTTTTTAAAGATAAGTTTGTGCAAAAGATTATTGATAAGAAAACTAATGTCCCTATGTATTATGTTTATAATAAGTTTGATAAGCATCCAAAAGATTTCTTCTTTGCTGCCTCCAATCTTAAAATGTTAGTGGAAACTATTCGTATCTTTGAAGAAGACATTCCACAACCTATTGTTCCTGAACTTCATCCCGACTATGCTACAGTCGAGTATCCGATTGACGAATGATTGAAAAAATGATAAATTATATTGTCTCTCAGCTTCGCAACATTGATGTCAGTACTTGGCAAGCAAAGAAGCTTGAGATTGCTAAAAAGAACATTGAACTAACTCCAGAGGTACGAGTTGTAGAAGCACTACGAGCTTACATAGATGGTGTATGGGCTGGTAAGGTAGAAGCCGCTAGGTTATGGGATAATGTTCTTATAGAACTTAAAGAACTTGATGCAGTGGCAGCTAATAGGATAGAAGAACGTATTAGTAAGAGCCGCATTACAGATGCGGTAGTAGATTGGAGACGCACCCATGTCAAATAAAATTGCCGATATTGGCTCTAAAGCGACTCAGGTTGCAGTTGATGCCTGGTACCAAGGGGTAAGGCTAGATAATGAATACGAACAGCTACAGGCCGCGCTAGGGGCCTTATATGAGGAATATAAGGCAGAGGTAGCTAAGATACAAGGTGAACTACATTGAGATTCCAATTTGGAGACATTGTTTCATACACTTCTTGGGGTGAGAAACGCTATGGTTTTGTTGTCCATCAAGATCCCTCTAAGGTGTGGGCATTCTATAGCGATAGTATTGAAGAAGCTAAAAGTAAAGCCAAACATCTTGAAGGCAAGCCATTAGCTGTACTATTAAAATATGCTACACATACTAGTCCAGATAGATTGAGACGAGTAGCAAAACAACGCAACTTACCAGACTGGTTTTAAGGAGGAACATTGGGAATTATTATTGATTTTAAAACACGCAAGCAACGAGTTGGACTTACAGCCATTGAGGAATATGTAGTGCATCTTAATTCATTAGAGCAAGTGATGCTATTAGAAGAGATGGTTGAATTTAATAAACTTCGTATTGCAGACAAAGTACTTACAGATGAAGAACACTTAAAGGGTATTGCATTGTTTCGTACTCTTGTTGAAAGAGCAGAAACAGAAGAACTTAGAAATTTGGCGGGCACTATGTTTAATACTTTAACTATTCAATATACAAAACCTGTGGCATAATATGAAACCTAAACTTGTAACCATTGATGAATTCATTACTCATTTTGAAGAAATTCCTGAAGAGTATTTTACAGTATCTTCTGTAAACAATCCTACAGATGTGTGGGAGTGGATTGAGAATGACATCGCCGCTGAGTGGAGACTCTTTCAACTTGTAGCTCCATATGGTATACTACTAGCTGCGAATGATGGTATTGGTCCTTATAAGATATTAGGTACTGAACCTAAAAAGAGGGTGCTATTATTTTTAGGATATGTTAAACGTCAATTGAGACTCAAGGAAGAAAAACGTGCAAAGAAGAATTTGTAGAAAATGTAGTGTAGAGTTGCCAGCTAGTCGTTATTTTAATTGTATTAAGTGTGTTCCCAAGCTTGATGATAGTGCCGAAACATTTTATGAAACTGAAGAGTTTGATGAACATTTAGTTGACATGGTAGATGGTTTAGATGATCTTGATTTAGAGGGGGAAGAGGAGACAGGTTGACAACAGCTATATTAACATGGATACTCTATTACTGTAGTATTTACAAGGTAGACCCAGTATTAGTTCGTTCCATGATACAAGTAGAAAGTAGTGGGGACAGCTCCAAGGTCGGCGACTTAGGAGAGATTGGTCTGCTACAGTTGCGACCAGAGTATTTTGGAAAAGGACTTAAAGATCCTAAACATAATATTGAAGCAGGAGTAAAGCACCTTGCCTACTTACAAGACCATTGTATTCACAAGACAGATGAGACATTTATTATATGTTATAATGTGGGAATTGCTGGTGCGAAAAAGATAAAGAACCCGAAGAAGTTTATTTATTATAAGAACGTCATGAAAGAATATAAGAGGTTAGTGAATGAGTGAGAAAGAAAAGAATAAATTAATCGAACGTACTTGTAAATATGATGCCTATCAAGCAGCTTTCTTATGGGGTAAGCATGCTGCTAAAGAAGGTGAAGATCATGGTAGTGTACTTTGGTATCTTATAGAAAAAATGAATGGACATAAAGAGTGGCTTGCAAAACAAGAATACCGATATGCCTATGGTGAAGGTTTTATAAAAAATGATGGATACTATGCAACCATAAAGTCACATGAACCTTATGCTGCACAAAAGTCACATGAACCTTATGCTGCACATTCCGCAGATCAGTGTGATGATCCAACTTGTAATCATTATTAATATTAAGGAGATTTATGTTTAAGGTCTTTCCATATAAGCTGTTTAGTGAATCTGCTACAGCCATCTCTCGCGCATTGAAAGTTAAGCGTATTCGTCCCGAAGGGCATTACTCCCCAAGTGACACCTGTGTTATCTTGAATTGGGGGAATAGTTCATTACCTTATACCAATTGTAGAGTTATTAATTTGCCTGGATGTGTAGCTGTAGCAGCTAATAAGCTTCATACATTTGAGGCACTTAAGCGAGCAGGTGTTCCTGTTCCAGAGTTTACTACTAATCGCACCATTGCTCAGGGATGGCTTAGTAGGGGCTTTAGGGTGTTCGCTAGGCACAAGCTTAATGGACATAATGGGGATGGCATACAAGTGGTGGAAGCTGAAGACACGCTGCCTGCTGCTCCTCTCTATGTTAAATATCAACGTAAGGACAAAGAATATAGAGTTCATGTCTTTAATGGGAGTATCATTGACATCACTGAGAAACGTCGTAGAAATGGAACGTCAGAAGAAGGCAGCTCGTTCATCCGTAACCTCCGTAATGGATGGGTTTTTTGTCGTGATGGAGTATATCCCTGTGATCGTGTCCGCTCTGTATCTGTTGACGCTGTGCGTTCTCTTGGGCTTGATTTTGGGGCAGTGGACATCATAGAGCGTAATGGCCAAGTGTGGGTGCTAGAAGTTAATTGTGCTCCTGGCCTTCAAGGAACAACTTTAGATAGATACATCTCTGCAATTAAGAATACTTATGCAGAAGCATTAAGACCTCGTATTAGGAGACTTCGTGGACAACGCAGAGTATCTCGTCACAGAATATTTGCTTAAGCATGGTGAAGCACTTAAAAAAGATATATGTGAATACCTAATTACTCCTCCTAATGATGTAGTCAAAAAGTTTAATTTCTATTTTTTCAATGATGAAATTGTTGAAGAATTTATAGATGAGCTTCAAAGAGAGGTGGCTGATGCCTTACACTTGACTTATCCTGAAGTAGATGGTATTATAAATGTACCTTTTTTAGAAAGGGTGTTAGGAAGACACTATCTTGAACTCGATTAAAAGTACGTTGTCATGGTGGTTTGTTATATTTGCAATCTTGGTGGTTAATCATAAACCATTAACAGGACTTCCTTTTTGGTTTTGGAATTTACCCGCTATTATGTTTGCCATATCTTATGGCTTTGTTTGGATAACTAATTTAGTTATTAAGGAGAAAAAATGAGCACTCGTATTCGATATATCCCTTCTAGGTCTGACACTAATGCTATTCTTGTATCTACTCAATTCTTTATGAGTGCGTCAGGAATTGCTTATAGAGTATATCTTAATATGATGGATAATACGTATGAGATTCGTCAAGAGTCTAATGATGCTGTAGCAAGCACAGGCACAGGTAAATCTGGAGCAGGACTTAAGAGCGCGGCTAAACGCGCTCTTGTTACATTGGGTGTCGCCTTCTCTAATGAGAAGCGTGGACTAGCAGACGAGTCAGAAGAAGATGCAGCTTAGTAGAATGGAAGATAACTAACGGTTCGACCGGAGTGAAGTTAAAGACTGCGAGAGTTTAGGGACGAGGGTTCTCGTTTGATAAAAACCCTTTTCACATCATCCTATGATAACAGAAACACAATTCATTGAAACTTCTATAAGGATTATTAAACCTTCTACAGATTTTGATGAAACAGCATTAAGGATGGAACTACCCTCTATTTATAGAGATGTTATTATTAGTGGCCTTTATATTAGTGACACTGTAAATACTTTTGTAGCTGCTGTATTGAAAGAACATAGAAAGAAAAAACGTAACCTTCCAGATTGGTTCTAGCTATCGCTAGAGAAAAGACGCATATGAATGCAAATGAAGTAACACCACCTAGAGACAATTCACAAGAAGCTATTGTAGAACGCTATAATAAAGCTAATCGTTTAGCTATTGCCTCGCATAACAGAGTTATGTTTGATAGCATTAGAGATGTATTCTATTTGCTGGCTAAGAATCAAGAGCTTGAGAAAGAACTTAAGTTTTATAGAGTAGCTGATAAAGTACTAGAAGATCATAAAGAAACCTTCATTGCACTAGCTAAGAGTGAAGCTGAGGATAAGGCAAAGGAGCTGGTAGATCGATTGAATGCTGAAGAAGACAAAATTTTAACAGAGTTTAATCCAAATGAAAACTAAATATTTAGTATTATTGTTTTTATTTATAGGATGTAGTCAAGCTATTAAACCAGAACCTAAATTTTCTATGGGTCAAAAGGTGACTTATAAAGTTAGTAAGTTTTTTAAACTAGTGTGCAATGGTGAAGCTACTATTGATAATAATATATATTATACGGGATCAAAATATATATACTGGTTAAGCACTAATAGTGGTTGTCCAGACTTTCAAGAAGCCGAAGAGAATATTGAGGCTTTATGATAGTTAAAATGAAACAATTGGAGGCTTGGTGTATTGAAGATTGTAAGCAATTCAATAATAGAGCCACGTGGGAATTTTATTGTTTAGCTAAAGATATGTGGCTAACAGGTTATAAAGCTGCTAGAGAACAAATTGGTAAAAATTTAGAAATTAATGTAGAGTCTGGACTTTACGAAGTAGTGAATGATATAGGCAATAATATGGTAGAAGTAGAAATTGCTTCTAATCAGATTGGAATGGGAAAATGAAGTGCTCCATTTGTAAATGTAAGCTGCATAAAGATAGTTTTTTACTTTGCCTAACATGCGCTAAATACGCTTTTGTAGAACATGCAGACAAATAGACTTTCCTACTCACAGCTTCGTTTGTATAGTGAGTGTGGAAAGAAGTATCAATATTATTATAAAGATAGACTGAGAGAGACAGTTAAATCTGGAGCCTTGTTCTTTGGAACAGCATTTGATAAAGCTATTGAGAGTGTCTTGAAAGACCCTCTCTGTGATGAAAAGAAGGTGTTTGATGAAATCTTTACCCACCAGGATATTAATGGTAAGCGCATTTATATTCCTGACAGCTTATCTGTCGTATATGCTATCAGTGATTTCGATGGTGACATTCTTTGTGCAGAAGATGTTTCCTTCTTAGATGCTAAAGCTAAAGAACTACTTCCTCAGTATCATTTAGAAAACATATGGGAAATCTATGCTACTTGTCTATCTCATAAGAAGCAGCGAGCCTTTAAGCATTGGCCTGAGAATGAACAGAAGTATTATAACTTATGCTGCTGGTTCTCTTTAAGACGTAAGGGCCACCTTATGCTTGAAGCCAATCGCACTAGGGTACTTCCTAGATTCAAACAAATTCTTTCAACACAGAAACAAATTGACCTTCTTAATGACAAAGGGGACACGCTAGTAGGCTTTGTAGACTGCATTGCTATATGGGAAGATGGACGAAAGATCATCTTTGACTACAAGACATCTAGTATAGAATATGAAAAAGATTCAGTCGTTATTAGTCCGCAGCTTAGTATTTACTCTGAAGCTGAAGCTATTGACACTTGTGGTTACATTGTTTTTAGAAAAGGCATATTAAAGAACAAAGTTAAGATATGTTCAAAATGTGGACATGATGGAAGTGGTGCAAGACATAAAACTTGCGCTAATGAGATTAGTAAGATAAGATGTAATGGTGCTTGGAAAGAAACAATTACACCTGAAGTAGATATTCAAATTATCATTGCAGACATTCCAGCTCGCACTAAGGCCGCTGTATTAGAGAATCTACATCAAACTAATGAGGCTATCCATCAAGGCATATTTGTAAGAAATTTAAATAGTTGTGTGCAACCTTGGGGCAAGTGTCCTTATTACAATAAGTGTTTTGGGGATGGATCTGATGCTGGACTGGAGAAGGTAGAGGAGAGCAAAAAATGAAAAAGTATATGATTTCTATGTACCGCATCTCCAATGAGGGTTCAGCAATTGCCTATGTCTATGCTAAACATAAATCTATAGCTTATTGGAAAGCTTGGGATAGGTGGAGCAAAGATTATAATATTGGTAATGTACTTGATCTGAAGTCTAAGAATAAGCATGATCGTAGTGATATAAAGTATTATAAAACTAGGGGGAGCCTTGGCACCATTAAATGAAGAATATATGTCGTGCTTCATGGCACCAGAAGAAATATTAGATGAGGAATATATGAGTCCAGCTATTGGTATTCTTAGGTTCAAACAGCTTAAGCAAAAAGCTTATGCTGAGATATGGGACACTATAATGGAGATTATGGAAGTCGCCGCTTCTAAAGGACAGGACCATGTAACTATTAGGAGATTCCCACCATATACAATGAGACTTATTGCAGATGAGCTTATGTCTGTAGGATATGATGTTACTATTGAAGTAGGTGAGTATAGCGGAGATATTGCATTAAGTATTGTTTGGGACAATTGACATTTGTAGATCGTTAGTGTATAATATAGTGAATGAATATTAGCCCACAATATTTAGCTGGTGTTATGGATTCGGATGGATCATTCTCTATAACTAAAAGACATATTACAAGACAAAATGCCAATTATATAGCAATGATTCAGATTACTTGGACTCATACTGCTACTTCAGAAGATTTTATGAAAGAACTTACTAGAAAATATGGTGGTAGTTATTTTATTGGAGTTCATTCAAAAGGTGGAACATTTAAGAATTCTAAACCTGTAATAAAATATTGTGCAGTTGGAAAAGCTGCTTCTCTATTAACTTTGGATGTTAAAGATTTTCTCATCTTAAAGAAGACTCAAGCAGATAATGTAATAAAGCTTAGAGAACTAGTAACAACTAAACGAATAGGGCGAACTAGGTCACCAATAATTTCAACACAATTAGAAGATATTTATCTCCTTAATAAACAACTAAATAGTAAAAATAAAGGAGAAGATGATGTTAGTAATTCGTAATGATATGACTGTGGCTTGTGATGTAGACGACACTTTGGTTATGTGGAGTAGTAATCGTTCATTAGAAGAACGCATTCATATTGAAGCGGGGGAAATATCAGCTTGGGTTTGGCCACATAGAAAACATATTGATCAGTTAAAAAAACATAAAGCTCGTAACCATAAAATTATCGTGTGGTCAGCGGGAGGATTTGCTTGGGCAGAAGCTGTAGTGAATGCCTTAGAGTTAAATGAGTATGTAGATGTTGTTATGGCTAAGTTTCAATGGTATTATGACGATCTTAGGTCTGAAGAGTTTATGCCTGAGTGTAATAGAAATTATTATAGCGATGATACTAATGAAAAGACTATGCTTCAAAAAGAAGATGAAACTACTGAAATATGAAAGTAGGGGATAAGGTTCGTATTATTAAAGGTGATTATAGAAATGCTGAAGGTACTATCTCTAGCATTTATGGAGACACTATTGCTGTACAACCTAACGAAAATGCAGATACTAGATGTTTTCATCCTAGTCATGTTAAGGTAATTGAACACTTTAAAGATGAGCTTCCTAAAACTCAATATCAAACTGATGAGTATAGGGAAGGAACATCTGCTCGTCTTCGTAAGAGATATAAACGTGCTGATGTTAAAGCACAAGAATATGTTCGTAGACGCACTCCACAACAACGCTATGTGAAAGCCCGCTATGACGCGGGACGTAGAAGTAGTGGTGCTAAAGAATTTAGTTTGACATTTGATGAATATTTTGATATTATTAGTAGACCTTGTAGATATTGTAACTCAGACATTAGTCAAGGTGCTGGATCTGGACTTGATCGTATAGATAATGATAAGGGATATATTTTAGGTAATGTTTCTCCATGTTGTGCAGATTGTAATAGACGTAGAGCTAAGACAATGGATGCTGATGAATTCGAGAGACAGAGTAAGATTAATGGGTTTTGGAAAAATGCATGAAACGTATATGGACATTTATAAGGAGATTTATGGCGCGTCCTAAAGTAATCACCACTGAAGGTGGAGTAGAAATTAAGATGCAAGGGGTAACACCTGAGCTTGCTGCTAAGGTTGCGGCATTGGTTAATGGTGGAGATGTAACAGAAGAAGCACCTGCTCTTATTCCTACTCCCGCTACTCCTACCGGGGATCTTGGCAAAGAAGCTATTGGAACTTTCTTTGATAAAACTACCGGCTCTTGGAATGTAGCAATCATTAAGTATAATCCTCATACCAAAGAAGCTAGGGTAGAAAAGATTGTCAATGGTGGTGATGATAAGATCAATGCTGTTGAAGTGTTTAAGATTCAAGCTGTTCAACTAGGATTGGTGTAATATGAATAGTGTTCGTACTCCTAAAGGAACAGAACTCCCTCTTATCAATCTTAAAGGTAAAGCCTATCTTCAAGTTGCACATCGTCTTATTTGGTTTAATGAAGTAGCAGAACGCTATTCAATGGATACATTTGTACACGCTAATAGCAATGATGATAAAGCTACAGTCACAGCTACCATCTCAGTATATGATGGTAAAGGTGAAATGATTAAACGTGCAAGTGGTACTAAGAGCGAACACAAAGCTCATTTCCCTGATTTTCTTGAAAAGGCAGAGACAGGTGCAATTGGACGTGCTCTTGCTATGCTAGGATATGGAACTCAATTTGCTCTTGCTGACTTGGATGAAGAACATCGTATCGTAGATAGTCCTGTAGCTATCCCTGCTAAAGCAACAGAGGCTCCAGCAACAGCGGCAGAGAAGCCAGCTCCTAAGAAGATTGATAAAAGCACTTGGCGTCGTGTTGGATCTACACCAGCAGCAGAGCCAGCTAAAGAAGCACCGGCAAAAGCTCCTGCTTCAAATGATTTGGGTATCTAAATGAGTGAACTTAAGGAAGAGACAAGTTCTACGGATGGACCAGTAACGGAAGAAGGGGCGGCACAGTCCGCCTCTTCTAACTCCGGTGAAGCTAGTATTCCTCAGCCTAGTGTTGAGGATATGGCAGCTCATGATTATCAAAAACTTATTCCAGTGTTTTATAAAATGATTGAGTTCTTTAGTAAGAAAAAGTTGCACGCACTTATTGAAGCACTCATTGAGTATCCCCTTGAAAGGGATCAGCATAAACTTGCATATGAAGATGAGCGTCTAGCTTTCTTTTATGGGATGCAAATTTTTGATGCCAAGTTTGTTATTATGCGTGCGGTTTTGGAACTTACAAAGAACCAAGAAAATATGTTGAAGTTCAAGCAAGAGCTTGATAAACTGTCCATTGAAGGAGAAAAGAAAGTATGATTTTTCAGGTCGATTATTTGTTGAAGAATGAAGAAGGGTTTAAGGCAGAAGGTCGCACTCTTCCTGTTCTTGTTATCTGTGATGACTTCGACAGTGCTCTTAAGACTGCTCGTAAGTTTGAGTCTGCAAACGCCACTCTATTTGAAGTGAAGCCACATACACCACATAATGGTATTGTGATTGCTCGTGGATATAAGGGATTGGCAACTGAGAAGGAAAGCGCGTAATGGCTGATAATAAGTCTTGGATTAAGTTGGGAAGTATTCGTAAAGGAAAAACTGGCAATAGTTATATTGCTCTAGGAAGTCCAAAGGATAAACAACCCACAACCGTTGAGTTGGTTGTTAAGGATGCATCAGGAGCAGTGCTTGCAACTGTTGTCAATCCTATGCTTCAGGTTCAAAATCCTCGTAAACGTCCTGGTGCTACTGAGGAACAGATTGCTAAGGTTCCTGAATGGCTTGTTGCAGATATTTCTCTGCCTCCTGCTAAAGCATCGTAAGATTTGGTGGGATCAGGGATGTTGAAGTTCCTTAATCAAATTCCCACCAATTCATTAAACAGGTTCGAGAGTAAGATAGCAATTCCCCCCTTTCTTGCTTAATCCTTAAAACTCTCAACATTTCTACAGGCCGCTGGCTCCCAATGGGATACGGCGGGGAGCATCTGGCCTAGCACTTTATTACCCACGGCTGATGAGAGTAGGCATACTCGAAACAGTTTATCTGTACCGTGGATCTCCCCCAGCTAGGGAATAAATGGGAGTCCCCGTATCCTAAAATCTTTGAAAGGAGTATACCATTCGTTTAGTCTGCATTAGTGATACACATTCATTACATGATGAGCTTACCATACCTGATGGAGATGTTCTTATCCATGCTGGAGACTTCACTGGTATGGGTACTCAGAATGATATTATCCTATTCAACAAGTGGATCGGGACGCTTCCACACAAACATAAAATTTTAATCCCTGGAAACCATGACACGATGGTAGAAGAACAACCTGGAATAGCCAAGGGACTTCTATCTAATGTGATTTTGTTGATCGACGAAGGTGTAGAGATAGAAGGTAAAAGGTTCTATGGTTCTCCCTGGACTCCTGAGTTTGGTAGATGGTCCTATATGCTTCCTAGAGAAGCTATGAAATATATGTGGGAGAAGATACCAGAAAATCTTGATGTTCTCATTACACACGGCCCTCCTCGATACATACTTGATGAAGTACAAAGACTTGATTATTATAATCATAGTGAAAGTATTGAGCATACAGGGTGTGGTGCTTTGTATAGTAGAATAGAAATAGTAAAACCAAAGCTTCACTTGTTTGGACATATACATGAAGGCTATGGAGAACATACAGAGAATGGTACTAGGTTTGTTAATGTATCCACTTGTGATAAGTGGTATAGACCTAGTAATCCTCCTGTAGTGATAGATATATGACACACGAACAAGCTAGAGCAATATGGGAAACATTAGGAGCCTATCCAAGAGAAACAGTTGAATATCAAATTGTTTTGTTTACCAGTAGTAAACATTCAATGGTATACAACTGGAACTTAGATATGTATACTATTAAGCATCGTAATCGAAAGCTTGTAATAGGTGCATCAAGACTTAGGGCCTTCGGATATAGTCCTGTACACTTTAAAATTGATAAACGCTATTGCAAACTTCTGATTGATTATATAGAATGGTATGAAGAATTCTATCATGTACCAAGCAGTGTAACATATGAGTAATATTTGGTTCACAGCAGACACACACTACTACCATACAAACGTGATACGCTTTTGTGCTCGTCCCTTCTCTTCTGTTGAAGAGATGAATGAAGCTATGGTCGCACGCTGGAACGAGGTCGTGCGGCCTGAAGACACGGTATACCATCTAGGTGACTTTAGCATGGCTGCTAGGCCAGTAGAAGTGTTCTCTCCTCGTCTAATGGGTAAGAAGCATCTTATCCCTGGTAATCATGATTTCTGTCATTCAGTGCATCAAAAGAGTAGGCATAAAGAGAATCAGGATAAGTGGATTAAGTATTACGAGACACACGGTTGGATAGTGCTTCCTGAACACTACAGTGAACTTGGTATGTTTGGTATGAACTTCAATATGTCTCATATGCCCTATCGTGGAGATAACTCAACTGTAGATAGGTATACAGATAAACGTCCAGTAGATGATGGAAAATGGTTACTGCATGGACATGTGCATGAGAAGTGGCGTGTAAAGCAGAAGATGATTAATGTGGGTGTAGATGTATGGAACTTTTATCCGGTGCATCTTGACGAGATTAGGAAAATCATATATGATATATAAATATGTTTTAGTAGCAGCTCTAGCATTTGTAGGTGGACAGTATTATATGACTCGTGCTTATGATCCAGCAGTGCTGGAAGAACATGCTCTTAATTTTGCAGCAGAGTCTTATTTCTCTGGTTGTATGGTTACTCCAGGAGGATATATTCATAGACGTGGTAGTATGGTTATGAGAGCACCTGAAGCTGCACATAAGATTTGTGATGAGAAGACAAATAAATATATTAAAGATATGAAAGACATTTGGCACAATGTTGCATGGAAGAAATTCTAATGGCAGTTAAATTAACTTATAGTATTTCTGCTTGGACAGCAGCGTTTAAGAAACCATATACAGATCATTGGGCCACTTGTAAAAAAGAAGTGTGCGCTACATGCTGTAGGAGAAAAAATGACAACAAAAGACAAAGCATTCGCCCTTATAAGAAGAATACGAAGCATGGCGTCTGAAGGTCATACCATCTCCTTTCATGGAGACTTTGGTAATGATCTAACTATTCTTGTAGATGACCAACACACTCACACATACAATGGCCGAACTAAAACAGATGAAGAAATGGTAGATGAGCTATATGCAACACTTAAATACCCCCTCTATGATTAAAGATCACAAATATAAAATTGTTGTAAAGGGAGTAGATGCTAGACGCATTTGTTATCCTGTTACAAAAAGCACTTACGATATTATCGGACCCCAAAAAGATATAGATTGGTATGAAAGCATCTTTTTGTATTCTGATGAACACAAAGCTAAGATTGAAAATAGTGGAACCGCAGCAGGCATCACTGATGTCTATACAACAAAACTTGTATGGGACTTTGATAGCGCCACTAATCTAATTCAAGCTCAAGCAGATACAAAAGAACTTTGTAGTAGACTTATTGAACGAGGCATTGATAAAGATGCCATTGACGTTTCCTTTAGTGGTGGCAAAGGTTTTGCTGTCGTACTTCACACGAATACAAGATTTACTCCTGAAGAATATAGAAATATTAATCTAGCGTTAGCTGTTGATTTAAAGACTAATGATACTAAGATTGCTGGAGATCCACAACGTATCTTTCGTGTTATTGGTACTAAGCATAAGTCAGGTCTTTATAAGAGTGCTATTCCTGTTGATGTATTAATGGATTATTCTATTGATGATATTAAAGAGGTAGCTAAAACATCTGACAAGGGACTGGAGATCACAACTATATCTCTTCCTCCTAGTATCGAAGAACTTCGTACATACAAAGAAAAAGTTAAGAGTGAACCTAAGTTTGTTCTTGATGTATCTGAAATTGACTTTAGGAACAAATGGAAAGGTTTTTCAAATTGTAAGTATGCCATTGCTCAAGGCTTCTTTGATGAGGGTAATAGAAGTCATGCATTGATGGCTATTGCGGCCACAGCTAGAGCTACAGGCGATCATAAGTTACATGCCTATGGTAAATGCAAAATCGCAGCAGAGCTTGCAGCTACTCGTTATGGAGGGGATAAGTTTCCCAAAGAAGAGATTTGGAAGAATATTATCGAGCAGGTATATGGACCTCATTGGAAAGGTGCTCAATATAGCTGTAAGACAACTCCTTGGCTTAAAGAGATTTGTGATAGTCTTGGAACAAATAGATGTAAACATAATGAAGACACTCTCATTGTATCCTCTGAAGAAGTGTTTGATATGTTTGAGAAGTATGCTGCTGCTGTAGAAACTAATAGACTCTTCACAGGCATTGACTTGCTTGATGAGCGAATTAACTTTATGGTTGGCACTAGCAATGGTATTCTAGCACCTCCAGGTGTAGGAAAGACAAGTCTTTCTTTGTATATGCTTAATCATAATAGTCATAAGGATATTAATAGTATCTTTTTCTCTTATGACATGCATCATGCCCCTGTATATCTTCGCTTGCTTCAAAAGCACACAGGAATGTCACAAGATGAGATTTATCATACTTTTAGACATGACAAGAAGAAAGCTAATGAATGGAAAGAACTTCTTAAGAAAGAATACAATAGGGTAAAGTTTTGTTTTAAGAGTGGTCAGAATGCTGATGACCTAGAGCAAACTATTGTAGATACAGAAGATAAGATTGGTGAGAAGGTTAAACTTATTGTAGTTGATTATAATGAGCTTGTCATTGCTAAGAGTAGTGATCCTACTCAAGCTAGTGCTGAAGTGGCACAACGTCTTAGGCAAATTGCTAATGATAGGGAAGTGTGTGTTGTCACTCTACTACAACCTGCTAAACTCTTTAGTAATCCTTCTGATGAAGCTAACACCTATCAAGCTGCTAAAGGCTCAGGAGCTATTGCTCAAAGCTTAACTCTTATGCTTGGATTGAGTCGACCCGGATTTCATCCTCGTACTCCTAATGATGATAAGTATTTCACCATCAATGCCCTTAAAAATAGAAATGGTGGACTATTCACTATTGACTTGGGTTGGGATGGGCTTACTGGAGCATTTCGTACTCTTGGAGATGAAGAATATGATGCACTTGAAGCTCTTAGACAACTTAAGAAAGAAGCAGCTTCTAAAAGTTCAGAATTGAAGTTCTAATGCTAGATAGATTTTTAGGTAAAAATATTGTCATTGTATTGAGCATCTCTCATCCTGCCCAAGATGAAGATGGTAATGTTGGAGACATGCCTATGGTGTGTGAAGGCATTATGTATGAGCATGATGAGAATTATATCCTCATCGGTAATGAACAACAGACAGCCTTTAGTTTATTGAATCATGATAGCATTGTAAAGATTGATTTAATTGATGAAGCTGACTTAGTGATGCTCGACCCTGATCGCCCAGATATTGACTCGATGAATTGATGCAACCACAATTTGATACTTATATTGTAGATAGTGAAGATGCTTTAGATGCATTAAAACTTCATTGGCTTGGCACCGAAGGTGCAACCTTGTTTCTTGATTTAGAAACAAATAGTGCTAATGAACGTAAAGCTGACATCTATGGTATTGGTATGTGCTTCAATAGCACAGAAGCATTCTATATCCCTATCCGCAACAATAAAACAGAAATACTATGGAAAGACTTAGATGTCATCTATGGTTGGATTGCATCCCTTTGCCAAGTAAACAAGCTCATTAATCATAATATCATCTACGATGTTCTTGTCTTTGAATATAACTCAGGCTATGATATTAGTCAATATATCTATTCAGATACCATTCTCATGAAGCACATGATTGATGAGAACAGACCTTTCGGGCTTAAAGATGTGGCGGTTAAATATTTAGGTGCTTGGGCAGACAAAGCACAGAAGGCATTACATGACAATATCAAAGCAAACGGCGGCTCCGCTACTAAAGAGAATATGGAGATGTGGAAGGCTGACACTGATATTCTTGGTGAGTATTGCTGCTATGACGTTCTACTTACTAGTCTTTTGTATAGCTTGTTCTCTGATATTCTTAAAAAACAAAATTTGGAGTCTCTTTTCTATGATGAAGAAGTGATGCCATTATATAAGTGGGTCACTATCCCTATGAAGCGTAGGGGATTTCCAGTTGATGTAACTTATTTCGAGAAACTAAAAGATACCATCACTGTTGAACTTAATAATCTAGAGAATGTTATTCAGGCCAGTTTACCAGATGAAGCACAAGCTTTTATTAAAAGTATCTTAGATAAGAAAGCGCCCATTAAAAGAACAGGAAACTTTCCTAAGTTTCTAGTAAAACAATATGGACTATCTTTACCTATTCGTAAAGGTAAAGAAACACTTGCCCGCAATGCCATAGCAGAAAAGAATAGGCAAGAACCACATTGGGTGTGGAGTTGGATATTAGGTAATGAGCACAATGTTCAGGGTGAACTAGAACTACTTCAAGCAGAGTATTTCTTTAGTATGCATCCAGATCAACGCTTTGTATTCAATTTGAATAGCAATGATCATTTAGGTTGGTTGTTCTTTGAACATTTCATGGAAACTCCTCTAAGTAAGACAGATGGGGGAGATAATCAGTGTGATGATAAGTTCTTAGATAGTATTAAAGATAATCATCTTATTGTAGCACTCCTCATCGACTATAAAAAGCTCAAGAAACTTAGTAGCACCTACATTGAAGGTGTATTGGAAAGGCATATAGATGGAGTTATTTATACTTCGTTGTTGCAGTTTGGTACTACTAGCGGTAGGTACAGTTCTACCGATCCTAATTTACAAAATATCCCAAGAGTTAAAGATGATGAAGCTGAACTTTCTCCGTTGGTGTTGCATTATACTAATGCTATTAAGCGGGGATTTGTCAGTCCTGTCGGGTATCGTATTGTTAATGCCGATTACTCACAGCTCGAACCTAGAGCCTTTGCTGAAGCCTCAGGAGACAAGTTGTTACAAGCAGCCTTTCAAAGAGGAGAAGACCTCTACGGAAGCATCGCAGTTAATGTTTGGAACTTAGATTGTAAGCCAAATGAGGTGAAGAAGAAGTATCCAGAATATAGACAGAAAGCTAAAGTAATTGCTCTCGCTGTAGTGTATGGGGCTGAAGCTGGTCGTATCTCTAAACTTATGAACATCCCTTTTATGGAAGCTCAAGAGATTATTGACAGCTACTTGGACAGCTATCCTGGTTTACGTTTGTATATGAAGAAGTGTGATGATGCTGTGTGTAAAGATGGATACATTGCCACAAAGTTCGGTCGCATTCGTCATATTCCTGAAGCTAAAGGTATCTACAAACTTCACGGATACAAACTGTTAGACAAGCGTTGGGCTAAACATAACGGTAAAGATGAACTGCGCTGGAAGTTTAAAAACTTTCTTAACAACTCTAAAAACTTTCCAATTCAAGGAGTTGCAGCACACACAGTAAATAGAGCAGCAATTGCTATTGCAAAAAGATTTAAAGAGTGTAAAATAGATGGTGGTTTAGTAATGCAAGTACATGATGAACTTACCAGCATTGTTAGAGAAGATCAAGCTGAAGAAGCAGCAAAGATAGTGAAGTATTGTATGGAGACGACCACAAAACTTAGTGTACCCCTAATTGCAGATCCAGTAATTGCAACTAACTGGGCGGATTCAAAATGAGAGAAGAATACTTTAGACAATACAGACTCAAAAATAAAGATAAAATAAACCAAAAATCTAGGGAATACTATCATAGTGAAGGTAGATACCTTAATGCCTTTAATGCTAGGCGTACTATTCAGTCTAGATTTCGTATGGGAATTTCTAATGCCAAACGTAAAGATATTGAATGGAGCATTTCATTAGACGAGTATAAAGAGATTATGTCAAAAGATATTTGTACCTATTGTCAAGGACCACTGGAAAAAGCAGGGAATTGCTTAGATCGAAAAGATTCTAAAATAGGGTACAAAATTGATAATGTCGTTACTTGTTGTAAAAATTGTAATTATTTAAAAGGATCACAACTCTCTTTTGAAGAGATGCTAGAAATGATTATATTATTAAAACAATTACGCAAAACTGAAAATATTTGGCTTAATAACAAATGAACTTTTGGAAAAAGCTATTAAAACTTATAGGAGAATGTATGCCACGAAATAGACCAGTACCACCTTCCGAACCAGTAGCACCTATTCCCGCAGAAGAGACATTTTATGCTGAGATGCCATATCCAGATACTTTTACAGCAGATGCTCCATCTCCTGGTAGTACTATAACTATTACAGGCAATAGTAATATGTTTAGTGGAGAAGCTATTTGGACAGGTAGTGTGTATCCTGCAGGTACTTTGTCCTACTCCACTCCAATTATTAATTATGCTCCTCCATCTGAACCAGTTCGTGATAGAGCTGAAACAAGACGTTCTAGACCATCCCGTAATGCTAGACCTGCTACACAGGACATTTATCGTGGATATTCAACTGATAGCATTATTGGTGGACTACGCGCTTCTTATGAACCTGAACATAAGTTTAAAGTAGGTCAAACTGTTCTTATGAACTCTGATAATTATAGTGGTGCTATGGATAGAGGCACTAGAATGTTAATTAATAGATGTAGAGGTAGAGATGAGTATGAATGTGTAGTGCTTCATGGAAGATACCAAGGACAAAATATGGTACTTCATGAAGGTGAACTTAAAAGTCGTATTCAACGTAAACTACCAGATTGGTTCTAGCTATCGCTAGAAGAAAGTACATATGAAATTTAAAGATTTAGATAAGCTGTTACGAAAACATGGGTATCAATTAATTTATAGTAATAAGCATCATAAGTATTACAATGGTATTACTACTGTAATGGTGCCTACTAAACGTGAGATTAACCGTATGCTAAGCATTCGCATTCTTAAGATGGCTGGCATTGATGTTATGGCTTTAAACCTATTTTAAGGAATATATGAAAACTGTATTAGCATTCGATGATGTTCTTCTAGTTCCTAAATTCTCACATATTACATCCCGTAAAGATGTAGATATTAGTACAAGCGTTGGTGGACGCTATTTGGATGTCCCTATCATTTCTTCTAATATGGATACTGTAACATCCTACAAAATGACACATGCTATGGAGAAGGCAGGGGGAGCTGGATGTCTTCATAGATTTTGGAGCATTGATGATAATGTTAATGCTTATAAAAATAGTGCAGCTAATACTTGGGTATCTGTAGGACTTGGCAAATATGAGTTTGAACGAGCATTAGCTTTGGTTGATGCTGGTGCTTCTACAATTATAGTGGATGTTGCAAATGGTGCTAGTATGGGAGTAGTTAACCAAGCTAGAGACATCTATAATGAGTTTAGAGGAAACATTGACATCGTAGTTGGAAATTTTGCTACTAAAGCACAAATTGATACTTTTACAGATAAATCAGAGATGACATATGCAGGTTATAAAATTGGTGTTGGTGGTGGGTCTGCTTGTCTTACTCGAATGGTTACTGGTTGCGGCCTTCCCACTTTTGCATCTTTGGTTGATTGTTTACCCTTGTCTGAACATCTTAATCTTATTGCTGATGGTGGTATTCGCAATTCAGGTGACCTATCGAAAGCCTTAGCAGCAGGAGCTAAAGCTGTGATGTGTGGAGCGATATTTGCTGGTGCTTTAGAAAGTCCTGGAACTATTGTTAATGGATCTGGTAATGCACCTCAACCTCATGAAAAAGGTTTTAAAAAGTATAGAGGATCTGCTTCTCTTGAAAGCTATGCTGCACAGGGTAAACAAGCCTTCTGGCGTGCACCAGAAGGTGAAAGCTTCCTTGTTCCCTATGTAGGCCCTGTCCAGGAGGTCATTCAAGGCTTAGAAGGCGGATTGAGAAGTTCAATGTCATACATGAACGCGGCAACATTGGCAGAGTTTCGATATAATGCCGAGTTTGTTCAAATGACTCGTGCGGGAAGTATTGAAGGAACTGCTCATGGTAGAAGTTAAAGTCTTAAGTCGAAGACACGGAACTCAGATTGCATTGATTGATGATGAAGACCAAAGTGAAGTAATGAAACATACTTATTGGTTACATCCTGATGGATATGCTATATCTAAATGTAAAGGTAAAAATATTCGTATGCATAGACTGGTTATGAAAGTAGCCAATTCAAAAGTTTTAATAGATCATATTAATCTTAATAAATTAGATAATCGCAAATGTAATTTAAGAGTATGTACAAATAGTCAAAATAAGATGAATTGTTTAAAACGACAAGATAATACGTCTGGATACAAGGGAGTATGGTTTAAAAAAACAGGAAAACGAATAAAACGTTGGGTAGCAGAAATTAGAAAAGACGACAAGAAAATAAATCTTGGACTATTCTTTACAAAAGAAGAGGCAGCAAATGCGTATGATATTGCAGCCATTAAGTATTTTGGGGAATTTGCTAATACTAATTTTCCAAGAGAAAAGTATACTAAATGAATATACTATTGATTCTATTTGGATTGGTATCTACCGGATTATTTTTAAACAAATATAAACCCAAGCCTAGACCTAGGATGGGAGTGGTTCTTAAGTTTGAGAAACCAAAAAAGAAAGAACTTAAAAAATGGTAGTCTTTAATGCCCGTAATTATAAATTAAGTAAAATTTATATTAAAGACTTAGATGTAATCATTGCTGAAACTCAACGTGCTATTAATGGGCTAGCACCCTACGCTCGCTACAAGAGTGTAGGTAGACTATTACGCCAGCTCAAAGAAGAACTGGCAATACAGAAGACCCATAAGAATAATTGCGATGTTATTGTGAAGGCTAAAGGCGCTGTAGCCATTGACAAATAAATTGAAATAGTATATACTATTACCAAGGACGGAATAATGAAACCTAAAGTACTCCTTCTCGATATTGAGACAAGTCCCATAATTTCTTACACATGGGGACTATTCGATCAAAATATAGGCTTAAACCAAATTCATACTGATTGGCATGTTATTGCTTGGTCTGCTAAGTGGCTTGATGATAAGCCTGAAGATATTATGTATATGGACCAACGTAATGCCGCAAACATTGAGGATGATAGTCGTATCCTTAAGCAAATTTGGAAGCTTATTGATAAAGCTGATATTTGTATCACTCAAAATGGTGTTTCCTTTGATATGAAGAAGCTTAATGCTCGCTTTATTCAACAAGGACTTCCTCCTACTAGCTCTGTAAAGCATATTGATACTCTTAAGATTGCTAGAAAAGCTTTCGGCTTCACAAGTAATAAGCTTGAGTATTTAACAGACAAGCTTTGCACTAAATATAAGAAAAGTAAACATAAAGAATTCTCAGGATTTGACTTGTGGAAAGAATGTCTTTCTGGTAATATTAATGCATGGAAAGAGATGGAGAAATATAACAAAATGGATGTTCTCTCTTTAGAAGAACTCTATTATAAACTTGTACCTTGGGTACCTTCTATTAATTATAATCTTTATGATGATAGTGAAGAATCTATTTGTAAGTGCGGAAGTAAAGATTTTGTAAGAAATGGATTTGCTTACACAGCAAAAGGTAAGTATCAACGCTATAAATGTTCTAAATGTTCTCATGAAACTAGAGATAGTAAGAACCTATTCACAAAAGACAAAAAACAGTCGTTGAAAGTATAAATGTATATGGTTGAAGTTTCTATATTAGGTAATAGATGGAAAGTATATCTTCAAGATGAAGATGAATATGTAGACCTATGGGGAGATAATGATGCAGCTCACACGCTACCTGCTACTAAGGAAATTTACTTCAACGAAGAAGAACTCTGTAGGCAAGTGGTTACTCATGAGCTTGCTCATGCATACTATGCTGAAACGTGTGTATCGTCTGCTTCGTTAAATCCTGATCAAGTAGAAGAAGTTATGTGCGAACTATTTGGCACCAATGGAAATAAGATGCTTAAACTATCGAGACAACTTTTTAAAGACTTAAAGGCGGAATCTGGAACATGAGCGGGGGAGTTAAATATGATCAAAACAAAGCTCCTATGGATTTACTTCCTAATGAAGCTTTAATGCAAATTTCTCGTGTTCTTGACATGGGAGCTAAGAAGTATGGTAGATATAATTGGCGCAAGGGTATGGATTGGAGTAGGGTTATATCTGCAAGTATGCGTCATCTAACTGCATTTAATGATGGAGAAGACATTGATCCTGAAAGTGGTATTAGTCATGTAGCACACGCAGCCTGTAATTTGATGTTTCTGTTAACCTACATTGTTGAGCATCCAGAACTGGACAATCGTTATGACAAAGAGCAAAAGCAAGAGCGAAGTGGAAGAACTACGGGGTCTATTGAGAGCATTGAAGAGTCAAATCAAGAACTTAAAGCGACAGGCAGCGAGAGCGGATAAAAATGCTATTCGTTTTGTTAGCCATAATAGCACTGATAGTGATGACTCCGTATTTGATGATGTACAAGATTTTCGCTCACCACGAGAAGAGAAACAAAATCTTTGTCCCAAATGTTCGCAAGACTTGGAAGTAATTGCTTTGGGTAGTAGAACATTATATGTGTGCTCCTGTGGATATACAATTAGTAAAGGTAAATAATGAGTTATAGAGAAGACGTAAAACGTACAGCTAATCCAGACCTAACCAAGGATGAGCTTCTTGTAAATGGAGCTATGGGGCTTGCTGGTGAAGCTGGTGAAGTTATTGACCTAGTTAAAAAGATTATCTTTCATGGTAAGCCTTTTGATAGAGAGAAACTTATTAATGAGCTTGGTGATGTGCGTTGGTATCTAGAACTAGTTAGTATTTATCTAGATGCTCCTATGGAAGAAATTGAAGCTAAAAATATTGAGAAACTCAGACAACGATACCCAGAAGGATTTAGTTCTAAGGCTAGTGAAGAACGTAAGGATGTTAAATGACTCCTGCTGGTAAACTAGAATTGGTTATGCAAATGTTTGATAGTGGACTATTGTGTGAATGTGGTAGAATATACATGATGCCTTCTAGTACTCTGATAGAGTTAGATAATGTTCCCTTAAATCCTCATTATGAAAATGAAATGAAGTTGATTATTAATCATACGCCTAATTGTGATGGTGTTAAAAAAGTTTTTGAATGGTTAGATAAATAATGAAACGATCTGAGATGCTTGATTTAATGTGGACATGTATTGAAGCTGTAGAGAATGATTATGATGTGTACATGACTAAAGAAGATACTGAGAGACTATTGAGCGTGATTGAGGCTGCTGGAATGCTACCTCC
>Ga0210408_10001693_pt1 | contig 22598 bp, 24 predicted proteins | sample IncBWH4MmetaG_FD_155471 | JGI IMG/M metagenome (GOLD analysis project Ga0210408, IMG submission 155471) | Forest soil microbial communities from Barre Woods Harvard Forest LTER site, Petersham, Massachusetts, United States - Inc-BW-H-4-M | ecosystem: Environmental > Terrestrial > Soil >...
CGTAAAGCTTCCGAAGGTATTGCGCGACTGGAACGCCTTCACCAACGCCGTCAACTGCTGTGTGATCCCCTTGAGGGCGCTGACGACATCTGTAGCCCCGGCCGTGCCCTGGCCCGGAGGACCGCCGCCCATCATACTCACGGCCTTACCCCTTCCTTGATCATCCGCTTGGCCGATTCGAAGCTTACAAGGCTACCGTACAGCGGCGACGCCAAACGCTTCGCAATCTTCGCCAGAGCAGCACGGCGCTCGTTCCGAGTGCCACTATTATCTCTCACATGCTGCCACTCGACGCAATGGGCAACCAATTCTTCAGCAAACCGAAATTGCTGGTCATCAAGGTATCTGCGCCACCAACCGCGCGGATCGTCACCTTGCCTATCGCCATGAACACGCTCATGCGCAACCAACGAGGCGTCAAGACTCACGCCGTCTGGATTGAATATCTGCTTACCAAAGGCAAAGAAGACGCCATAGTTGCGCGCCGCAGGAATGGCGGCGACAATTTCGTCATAGTTTGGCGGTCGTTCGACAACGATGATCATCGTGGATGATCTTTCTCAAGCCACCGTCGCCCGAGTAAAGCCATTTCCGCGCCAGCCTTCATCAACGGATCGTCCCGACATTTTTCGACTGTTGCTGCATCGTAAATCTTATCGACGGCCGCGTAGGCGGCACTCTGCCATTTCAGATAAGAGAGGCGTCGATACACGATTAGGAGACAGACAAAGGCAACGGCCAACACAAACAAAGCCATGGCAGTATCTTGCTGAAACACCGCAACAGTGATGAAGAATGCAGCCATGATCCCGAAAAAGATAACGTCAACCTCTAACTCCTCGGTTCTAGTCAGCACTATCTCATCTCCTTCCTACAACGGAATAGCGGTATCGCACATGGCCGAGCCGCCAGAAAGAGCCGAGATCGGACGACTGGACAAGGATAGCCATTTGCCGGCCGCGTATCCTAGTTGAAATGAATTGTGTCGATTGTGTCACCGTATACGGACCATAGACCGTTGGCGCGTCCCCAGGAAAGTTGACAACCAAAAAGCTTATGGCGATCTGAGCCGACACCGTTCCTGTAAACGTGTCATATTTGAAATCAGGGTATATCTGATCAACAAAAGCAAAGTCCTCGCCCTCAGCGATGTAGAAGAAGCCCGTCGTAAAGCTCGACACCAAAGCTGAACCATCGGCGTCTGGTGTTGTTTCATGTTGGAATACAACACCAACAGACGACGTGGCGATTGGCATTCCCAGTACGGTTTGATCAATCCAAGCCGACCGCCCCAACGAACCATAGTCCCACGGTGCGCCACTCTCTGTCACATTAAACTTGACATAGCTGTCGCATTCGCCGCTGCTGGCCACACTCGGATAGAACCATCCCACTTCGTTGAACGGCGTGTTCGGCATCGCTCGTATGTTTTGCAGAAAGTTAGTATTCAAGTTCTGAAAGACGGCATCCCACACGGGGCAAGGCAGCACACTAACGCCGCCACTGGTATAGCTATAAAAGTTAGAGCGTCCCATCCAGTAAACGGAACCACGAAGCTGCTGGATAGCGTGCAATGATGCCGCACCCGCGCCGGCCCCTATTTTGTTGAATCCAAACACATCTGGCGGCCCGACGTATGACATCGCCCATAGATCAAGATCTGTCCAAATAAAGTTCTGGTTAGCCACTGCCATGCCAGCCGTGATCGCGGAACCGATGCCTATTGTATAATTGCCAGCCTGCGTATTGGCATTCACGTTCCAATTGAAGAAGTTCCCAACATCGCACCACTGTACCAAAAGCGGCTGTTGTTGATATCCAATCCCTCGGTGAACGCTGGACCCTATCGCGATAAGGATCTGCTGCGACATGGAAACAAAGATACCGGTGTTGAATATCGGCCCTGAAGACACCAATGCCGCAGTGCTAAACCCGCCAGTCGGATCGTAGTAGTAAATGCCGCCGCCGCGAGGACAGGCTAGAAGAATCTCTCCCCAGTTATCTGTGGTCCAATCTACTGCGCTGATCGGAGTGCCGAGTTGCACACCACCACCCGCAACGCCGGTGCCGTATCCTCCAGTGCCATAAGTGCCAAGACCGTACCCAACCCCTAGTGGCGGGGGGCCGATCGCAATGTAATAAAGAAGTTCGGAATTGCCGCCATTCATCGTAAAGGCCGATGACGCCGTAGCTTGAGTTGCCGCCGTAATAGAGAAGTTGTTGGCGTCCGTGACGAGCGTCACCTGATAGGCGCCCACAATTGTCACGCCATTCCCAGTCGTCGGAATGGCAAAGACAACAGTGTCTCCTACAGATCTTCCATGGGCTGTAAAGCCTACAGAGACAACTGGGCTACCACTGATAGTCGTGAAAATAGGAATACTTGACGTTGATGAAGTCGCCGTAGCAGGAGACGGTGCCGTAATCTGATACGAATGAGTTCCTGTAATTAGAGTGATTGCGTAGAGTCCATCAAGGATCAAACCGCCTATCGAAACCGGCACGTTAAAGAAAACGGAATCTAGTACCGTGACATTGGAAATGTTCGGATCAGTGACGGTAACGACTGGACTGTTTATTGTCGTCGCAAAATTAGGGGTGAAATCAGACTTGAAAGTCTGTGGTGTTACGTCAGCCAGCGCTCCTGAAGTGATCACACCGAGCTGCGTTGTTGTTCCTACAGCGAGATGATTTAGTTGATTCAAGTCTTGCCACGCATGAAGATCTCTGGGAACGCCGTTGACTCTCATGCCATAGAACTTAGTCCAGCCACCGAATTTCTGAACGAGATTGTCACGAAATCTCACTAGGCTTGTTTGAGAGAATCCAGCCCTAAGCGTGGTCGGCGTCCTCTCAACATTGGCCCCAGGCACAAGCGTGACAGAACCAAATGGCATTTTACCCTCTGTATTGAGCGCGCAAGTTCATGTTGGCCTGCGTGCCAAAAAATGCCGTTGATCCTCCGGAAAGTAGGGCCTCCAACGAGGTGACGTTGTTGATGCCAAGGGCAGGAGGGTTGTCGTATTGCGATATCTGCTGCACCAAGGTAAGCCCAGCGACGCCGTTCAAATGCGCCACAGTGCCACTGAATGCCGTTGTTGAATTCCATCCCACGCCAATTTTGAATTCAGCACCACTTCCATTGACGTTTTGCGTAAAACTTGTGGATATATTCTCCTCACCCAACCCACAAAGCACAGTAAGCACGTTGGTAGTCGATCCGTTGGATTCCCGTACTGTGGCCGAGGTATAGTTCCACGACGCCGCAGAGTCGCCGCCCTGCAAAATGATTGGAACACGATTGTAGGCATTCCATATGCCGAACTTCCGGCTCGATCCCCACGAACGATGGCACGTCACTTGGCCGGCTGAGCTATCAATAAAGAGCGTACCGAGATACGTGCCCTGGTTTGCCGGAATATTGAATGTGCTAGCGCCGTTGTTGGCGGCAGTGATCGTCGCCGCGTTGGTGAGCAGCCCATTCTTGCGCTGAAGTGCCGTCCCTCCAGCACCGGTCCCACGGGCGCACGTTCCCGCCGCCTGATTGCCGCCCGTACCTGCGCCCCATGACGGCCCGAACGCAACCTGTGGCAACTTGGTTCCAGCGCTATCAATGAAGCCAAAAACGTCATAGAGGCCGCTAGCTACCTGTGAGCCAGCCGACAGCGCGAGCGCTAGTTCCGCAAAGTGAAACAGGCCAAACGTTGAGCCCGTCCAGATCGGTAAAAGATCACCCATATATGGCGTGTAGTAGATCGTGGTGGCCGCAACCGAATCTCCGGTGATAATTGGCGTGCCAGAGACCGGCGTGAGATAGCCTTGCGGTGGTGGCACTTGACCGGTAATTGACGACCACACAGCCCCGGCGGCATTGCCGGTGGTTGTGCAAACGTAACCCACTACGTTCGTGCGATCCAAAATGACATCGGCCGGATTGTTGACCGAGGCCGCAGAGCCGGCGACGTTCCCGTTCGGATTGCCAGCAAACGAGTTTACTTTGGCGGTCCGACTATCGTCCGCGTACCAGACATTCACCGTGTCAGAATAAAGTTCTGTGCGCGAGCCCTGCGACACCGTCACGCCTGTCGAACCAGTCGCCGCCGTTAGTACCGTGATATTGTGGGCGCCTGTCGTTTCGTTATCGACGATAAAATGACCGCCAACAGCCGTCGCACTGCCGATCGAGTTCGGACTCAACGGCAAAATCAATTGCACGTCGCCAGCCAGCGCCCCGGTGATCTTGAACGCCTTGTTCTGCCATTGCGCCAACGTAAGTGCAGCGCCCGACGATGATACCCCAAATGTCCCACCCAATGACAAATCAAGTGGTGAGATCAAGTTGTTGTTGAGATCAGTCCCCCAGGTACCAGGATTACTACCGGTGACCTGCAAGACTAAATTGTAGTTTGGCGTAAAAGAGTCCGGCAATTTTCATATCCTTCTAATTGCGCGGTGGAGTCGCTAACGGTGCGGGCTGTTTCGCCGTCCATGCCTGTGATGCGTACCGTTTACGCTGTTCCTCGATGTTGGCCGAGGCCAACAACTTGCCAAAATGCGCTTCCCACGTCATCGCCTGCATCGGGTTGTCACCCATGGTGCTGAAGTTCTGCTGATAGCCGGCAGCGAAGACCAGAGATGCGGCAAGAAACAAGTCGGGCAGATAAAGTGTCAAGTACGTCGTCGTGTTCGTTGCGCTCAACGGTGTCGGCCTGATCGTGCCAACCACTTCCATCGTGTAGTTCGCGTCCGGTGATGGCCCCATGATGAACTGCTGATCCGTGATCGGCGCGTAATACTGCGGCACAGATGGCGTTCCGGGCGCAGCCTCATTCGGCCACACCGCATCAAGGAACTCACGCGACGCCGGCACTAATTGCTTGCGGTTGATCGTAAATCCAACAGGCGTGAATACATTCATGGATTCGGTAACGACGAATCGGCCCAAGCTTTGCGGCAGAGTGAAGCCGCGATTGTTGGCAGAAAGCGTGGCGCTCTGGTCTCTGACAATGGTGCTCAACAAGTCAAGTTCCCGATAGCATCTCTGCTCCGCATCATCGATGATGTTCGGCAACGCCGCGATATAGCCGGGATCAGTCGCGATCGGCGCCCCGCCGATCATGTTGGCCAACTGAGACACAAATTGCGAGTAGTTGTAGCTCATTGCTATTCCTCAACGGCAAAGTTCGGCGGCCTTGCATTGAGAATCGGCGGCGGGGCGGGCGGCAGAATGATCGTGCGGAATTGCTCTTGAGGTGTGTCGTAGCACTTGTCGTAGCACACCAAAATTCTCTTGTTGTAGAGATGGGTTCCGCTCCATTCGTGCTGCCACACTAAGTCGTGGTGAAATCGCCAGTCACCACATCTATCGCACACAGCCCACGCCTGCGGATTGGTTGGATCAGCAAAAGCACGAGTGGCTTGACGACGGCTCATTAGCACACCTTCGGTCCCGGAGCCGCTGCTATCGGCAACGTGGCCCGGCCAGGACCAGCCTCAGACGGCAATGTATCGAGGCCAGGACCAGCCTCAGACGGCAGCATAGCAGGGCCAGGGCCAGGAATCACGCAGATATGTTGTATCAAGTTAGCAGATGCCGTTAGTCCTCCAACGCCCGCAAACGTTACGGTAAGGTGAACAATATAAGTTGCCTCAATTCCACTCTCGCCGAAAAGCCAACTCGCGGAACGCTCCGGTCGCGGGTGCGGAGGCTGGACGTGCTGAACCTCCCAACCCATTCGGAAGAACTGAATAAAGGGACGCTGAATCCCATTATCCCCGTATAAGGTAGAGGCCCAACGTTCCGACCGCGGATGCGGAGGCTGGACATGCTGAACTGGCCAGCCGTGCGGGAAGAAATTGATCTTCTGCGCTTCCACGCCATCGTCGCCACGAGAAATGGCGCCGGAACGCTCCGGTCGCGGGTGCGCTACATACGGACTGGTCACATACTCCCAGCCATTGGTGTAGGAGGCCCGACGAACGGCGCCTCGATTCCAACGTCACCAAAAGATAGGAATCCCCCGCGCTCAAACCTCTGATGCGGCGGTTGAGCTGACTGGATTTCGGTAAACGGCAAGAAGCTGAACGTCGGGAACTGTGTCTGTATCTGTTCTGTAGCGCCCCCAAACATCGTCTTGATACGAGAAAAATGAAGCGTCGGTTCCCATCCCCAAGCAACAGCGGTCGGCGTGAACACAAACTGTGCTTCTATCCCCGGCTCCCCTGCCAGAATTGCTCCGATCTTTTCTGGTCTAGGGTGCGGAGGCTGGAACGGCGCAACTTCCCATCCCGCGGGAAGCAGATTCGGAAAAATGCCAAACTCACTTTTACCCTTGATCGCGCCGGCACGCTCCAACCTCGGGTGTGGCGGCTGAAACGAAAACTCATAACCCCAAGTGATCGGCGGCGCCGTAAACACGAACGCAGCCTCGATGCCCTGGTCACCGGCCATGATGGCGGCGCTTCGCTCCGGTCGCGGATGCCCCGGTTGATGTGGTGCTATCTCCCAGCCGCCGTTTTTCCAGACAATGAATGCGGCCTGCGTCCCGCTATCCCCGGTTTGGATCGTACCAGCCCGCTCTGTGCGTGGGTGCGGCGGTTGAACAGGTTGGGTTTCCCAGCCGTATGGAAAGACAATGGGAGGAGTGAATATGAATGTTGCCTCGATTCCGCTGTCGCCGACCTGCACGGCGCTGGAACGCTCTGGCCGCGGATGCGGCGGTTGAACTGGCTGGAATTCCCAACCAGCGGGAAGCAAATTCGGGAAAATACCGAACTCGCTCTTACCCTTGATCGCGCCGCCTTTGAACGTGGATGACAGCCGAGGTGGTTGCCAGCCCTGTTCATATCCCCACGTCACAGGAGCGGGAGGGACGAATACAAACGGTGCTTCTGTGCCGGTCTCCCCCGCAAGGACGCTACCCACTCGCTCAGGACGCGGGTGCGGAGGCTGCACAAGTTGCGCCTCCCAGCCATATGGAAACACAACTGGAGGGGTAAACACAAACGTAGCTTCGATCCCGCTATCGCCGGCCATAATCGCCCCAGGCCGGAACGTCCTGGGATACGGAGGCTGCACGGGCTGGACTTCCCAACCCATCGGCAACAAGTTGAAAAACGCGAACTCAACGGTGCCATCCAAGCCAGAGCGATTGATCGCCGGCCGTCTAAGCATCGGCGACCAGTCGTAACTCCACGTCGTAGGCGCTGCGATGGGTGGGACAAACGGCGCCTCGATGCCGAGTTCCCCGAAGAGGACTGCTCCAACCCGCTCCGGTCGCGGATGAGGAGGCTGGACGTGCTGAACCTCCCAACCCATCGGCAGCAGATTCGGGAAAATACCGAATTCACTCTTACCCTTGACCGCTGCGCCTCGGTTCTTGGGTGCCAGATAAAGAGGAACCCACAGTGTGTCCCACCCCCAGAAAATAGCTTGAACCGAAGGTGGTACGAACTGAGACTCCGTCCCGTCATCACCACGAACAATTGCACCAGAGCGCTCCGGGCGTGGATGAGGCGGCTGAACAGACTGGGTTTCGTAGCCGACATTTATCCATGGAAATGACCCGAAAGAATCGTCATTCATCGTCCGCAGGACGGTAATCGGCCGCAACAACCGCCGCGCCATTGGTTGCTGGTCGAGACTCCAAACAATCGGCGATGGTGGTGGGATAAAATTCGCTTGTGTACCATCGTCACCACGAGCTATGGCGCCGGAACGCTCCGGCCTGGGATGAGAGGGTTGAACTGACTGGATTTCCCAACCGTCCGGTAAAAACGTGATCTCCCGCGCTTGCGCGCCGTCGTCACCACGCATGATAGCTGCGGCACGAGCCTCCGGCCTCGGGTGCGGAGGCTGGACAGACTGCGTTTCCCAGCCCATCGGAACAAATGGCGCGAAAAAAGCGAACCCACTTCTCGAACTAGCCGCCGCATAGCGGGAAACCGTCCCAGATGACTTGACTGGCGCCGGCCGCGGTAACTCTGGCTCAAATCCCCATGCCGGTATCGAGACGAATCCTACTATCGTCGCGGCCCACGAATCGCTGGTATTGAACGTCGGAGCGTAGGTAAGCGTGCCGCCAGCGTGATTAACAAACCACCCACCGCCAAGAACCGGCGCTGCAGTCGAGATCACACCGGGAGGAGACGCCCACGCAGCATTCGTGGAATCTTGCGTGTAAGTCGTAATTACGGATGACCCGCTGACGACTGCTACAACCAATTCGTCGGTGTGGTGGCCGCTGGGCGGATTAGAAGTCACGCTCGGTGTGCTGCTGCTACCGAAGGTAGAATTGTAGAACACGCTGTCGGCGCCTACGGCGTCGAGCCCCGTTGCGTAGAACACGCTGACAGCGGCCAGCGTGGATGTTGCCGGCAGCGTAAACACGATGGTGTTGCCGTTGACGAGAGCGCCGCCCGTGCGTTCGCGGAAGATCGCGCTAGCCCCCAGCGCGCTCGTGTTGTTGTTAGCCTGCGCGGTGGCTGACCCTGATATCTGGTAAGTGTTGCTAGCGGTGTCCGCGATGGTCGGCAAGTTCGATGTAGCATTCCACGCCGCACACACGATAATGTGGGCACCCGCCGGAACGCCACCAGCGCCGACCGTAATCGTGACCGCGCCACCAGTAACGGTGGTGCTTGATCCAATGTTGACGACTTGAACGGTCACGTATCACCATTCCGCAGCACTCAGCCCCATTATGCCGAGAGAATTGGATGCGGCAACCACAGTTCCAGTAAGGGACACTGACTCGGCTATGAAGCAGGCGACATTACCATAGTCTCCTACGTTAAACGTCATTCCCTGGCTGCCTGGAGAAACTTTGGTGACGTATTCAGCCAAGCTGAATTGAGAGAGCGTTGCTATCGAGCTATCAAAAATAACAGACATGCCCGCGCCGGCCGCCGGGTTGGACACGCTGCCTCGGTAACCAGCAGAAATGAAGCAATTTGGGCTGGTAGTAGTAATGAACCCCTCTGTGGTAGAACCATTCGGCGTACTGGCATCTGCGTCAACCAGAAGCACCCCTCCTGAAGGATCAGAAACACACCATGCCATTCCCACCGCATAGGTATTGCCACCGCCAAAAGCGACGGTGATCTTATTGCCTGTTAGGCCAGCCGAAGGAATGCGAGCACGCCACAGTTCGGTGCTTCCTGCACCAACGGGCACTATTGTAGCCGCCGCAAAAGCGAAAGCTCCGACGAACGTGCCGAGGCTGTCTGTCACGCCCGTGACGTGACTGCCATTGGAGACTGTAAATGCATAACAAAAGCCATTGCCATGAGAGGTAGCCAGATTGCCTAGTGAAACGCCACCGTTGTTCAACACAAGCGAGGTCGTACCGGAACTGTTGACGTTGTACGAAGCGGTGCCACCAGCTAAATCTAGAATAGGTACAGCCATTGTATTATCACCAGATTGTCTCGGCGTAACCGCTTGCGATGAGAGGCGCAGGAGGAGTCCCGGCAGGTCTGCCTACCAGTTGTTGCATGTCCATCGATTGTGGCGACGGATACCAGAAAGACCAGGGGTCGGCTGCCCAAATACGAAGTATGGGCAGACTTAGAAATCCGGCAATGTATGCTACGGTCGAAACCAGTCCGCTAGTAGGACTGTTGGGAGTTCCCACGTTTGCGTAATTTCCAATCATCGCCTGCGAGTCGGTAGCTGGATTAGAAACTAATCCAGCTGTAACTGAGGACGTGAAACTCTGTCCAGTATCAAGGCGGACAACAATAAAATTAACGGCTGAAGTTCCATTCTGACTAGCAGCAGCGAAATATGGCACCCCGGCGGACATTGTAAAACCGGAGGACGCGTTTTGTGTGGCGCTATTCTGCAGAGACAAAAGTCCAGAGACTCGGATCGCCAACGTTGTCCAAACAGATGACGCCCCGGTTCCGAATATAGGTTGAAACGTGCCAGTAATTGATAATCTGAAAATTGCCGCCAAAGTAAAATTACTGTCAGTTACAGCAGGCAACACAAACGTTGTGCGCTCACTGATATTGGCATTAGGATAATTAACACATGGCCCGATCGATCCATCTATGCCCGCACTTGTAGCAGCGCCGCCAGCCGTACCACGTGCACCGCTAAAAAGGTTTATAAAATTATTTCCGGAAGCAATAGCAGACAGCCTACATAGGCCAATCAAAGCAACATGCGACGGATCAAACCCTGGCGCAAAGCCCGCCGGATACGCCAGCCCTCTGCGGCGCAGGATCGACAGGCGGTTGGAGAATGAGAACATTAGTATTGGATCGCCACAGAGCCGACTTTGATGACATTTCCCGTCGCTGCCAAAGCAACGCCAGAATTATTCTGCACAAGCAACTTCGTAGAAACCCAGGGATAGATAAATTCCGCCATAGCCCATTTAAGCCACGTCGATCCCAAGGCTGCACCACCCTCGTAGAGCGGAATAATAAAATCTGGAGACCTGCCTAGAGCTGCCACGGTAGTGCTCGGCGTAGAGACCACGCTCTCGAACGTCGTGCCTCCATCATTCGATCTAAGCCACCAGCAAGACATATTACCCCCAGATGTAGGGGTTATCGTTGTCGTACCGGTCATAAACCCTGACAAAATAATCCCACTTGAAAACGTCGCTTGTGTCCAGGGGCCAGCAACAGACGATGTAGCTGCCGCTCCGCTTCCGAGCGCATTCAGCTCCGTTGTCATCAATGTAACGGGAGCCGTTAGGAATCCGTTTGTTCCGCCAGAGTACTCTAAAAAATTCGTCGCCATGGTTTATGCCCCCGCCAGCAGATTCCAAAGCGAATTGACGGCGAACTGAATATCTGCGTCAGGTATCGCAAAATCGGGCGTCGTCGTCAGCACAGCCTCGGCGGCGATTGTTGAGTTCCCTAGTACTGCGAATGCGGCCCCTATCAGATCAAAATTGCCTGTGGTCACGTTGTGCGCAAATGCTGCACGCGCGACGTGTCCAGAAACAAACGCGATCGAGTCACCAATCGCCACGCCAGCCCCTGTCACGCTCGCGCTAATGGTGACTGTCGTTGCCGTAGTGGAAAGCACCGTCGCGCCCGCAGGAATGACACCAGTCGTTGTTAGGTCGAATACCGGATTGCCGGCAACGATGCCCGTGGTCGAGGCAAAGTGAAGAACCGCATTTGCCGCTGCCGTCGCCGCGTTGGCCGTGAACGTCTCCGCATATACGGATGCCGCCGCTACGCTCATCGCGTAGCGCACCCGTTGCTGGAACGCGTTATCAAACGCGATCTTGCTCAAAGCATTGAAGGTTGCCATGATTCTCCTCGCCTCACACTATTCTCACTTCAAAAATCCAGGACTGGTCTAAGATTCCCTGTTTCCAGCATGCACCACGGAAACTTGTGAAGCAATCGAGCCTCGCCCGCACTCAATGTACGATTCCAAAAAGCACCGTAGAACACCAGACCGTTCAGATAAGAAAATGAAACGCTGGTCTGTACGTGTGGGTCAGCTCCAAGCATGAGTTGATTTTCTACATCAACGCCGGGAGGGACTATCGTAGCTGTGCTGTTTGTCGTAGCTAGGCCAGATATAGGAGAACCTGACAGAGCGCCGTTGGCATACAGTCTCCCAGTGGCGCTGCCTGGGCTATTGTTGACGAGAGTCGTTAGCAGAGATGTGTATTGAAATGCAGTTGTCTGAAAACTAGTACCGTACGACGCGAAGTTGCCCGATGTCGTGAAACCACCGGTATCCACCAATCCGTGAGTTGTACCATTGAACGAAGATGCCCAATTGACGAATGGTTGTCCCCCCTCATTGGCGTGAACAGGACTCTGATATATAGTACCTCCACCGCTCGGCCCTTCTCCCCGGTAGACACAGGCACAGCCATATGAGAATCCTGCTCCTGTTCCTAATGCGCTGAGATTCGACCAAGGGGTTGTCCTGAATGGGTCTACACAGGCAGAATTATGCCCCTGACCATTTAAGTCTAAAGGGACAACATAGTGCGTACCCGATTGCGACCCACTAGTATTTACCACTGCACCTGTAGCAGACGTGATAGCTATCGTAAACGATGACCCAGACAGACCCGCTGCTCTAACAAAATATTCCGTACCCGATGTGATACCGGTAGGCAATGCCCCTGTTGTAACAAACACCAAAGGCCGGCCGACAGTGAAATTATTCGGCATTGTTATAACTGCCGGGGAAGCAATCGAGATTGTAGCTTGCAATCCGGACCAATTACTTATGGGACCATTTATACCCGACTGTCGCGGGGGACGCATAACATTGAGCGCATCGGTGGGCGGATTAAACCCCTTAGTCTGTGGATTCGTCTGCGCAGACGGATTAGCTAAATCTACGACTCCGCAACCAGTATCCACCATGTAGGATATCAGATTGCGGGCTAAAGGATGGGATCGCTTGAGTCTGGGCATCGCCCCAGACCAAGGCTTCACTTGATTATATGAAGCGTGCAACATGCCAACCTACTGCAAAGACCTGTCGTAGAATTTGTACTGGATGATGTTAGTGGTTGTCCCATTGCCAGTACCAAGAGCGACGCCAGCTTGGTTATAGATGCACAGCTTGAAATTAGTCAGAGGCGGCACCCTGACTTCTCGGATCGTGCCGGCAAGAGCTATGGTGGTAGAGGGAGGAAAGGACGACGACCATATCTGATACTCGGTGGGAGGCTGGGCCGCTAACCCACCACCAGTCGTCCACGCTCGCCCGTCACCATAAGAGCTATCCTTATTCTGCGGGAACAAGAACCAATCGACGCTCGGAGCACCACCGCCAGCCGTAATCGAAGCTAGCAAAAATGAAATATCCATATAGATATCTCCAGTGCTAGCAATCAATGCGTCTGAGCATATGACGGCATTGAGATTGGCCAGAGTATCTATCAATGACGTGCTGGCCGCCGTATTGGTATACGACGAGACAGATCCAGCTATCCATTTTTCAGTCTGCGTCGTCACAGCTCCGCCTCCACTCGGCAGTAATCCTGAGAACGGACGTATGGACCACACACGACCACCTCTTCACACCACAACCATGGTGCTGTCGTCAGGACCAAACGCGCGCACGCGCCTAACGCTCAGTGGCCAGTCGCCACCACCCGGCTGGTTGCCGCAAGTGATGTAAAGCGAGTAACCAAGATAGTCGGGATTGTTGGCCACATTCTCGCACGATGAGAATGTGCCGGCCGGAGCCCCAGGCGGGTAGCTCGGCGGTGCCGTGCGCGAGAACGTCAAGCGGTTTGGCCCGAACTGAATGTCATCGAAGTACCGCTCCGAGAAGCCTGTCCCGCCCCCGGTCACGGTATCGATCAGCAAGTGACCGACCGTGTGCAGGTCGGTCCCATCGAGCACGGGATTGCCGATGTCGGCGAACATCGGTTGTGGAAATTGGCCGCTCTGAAGCGGCGGATAGGTCGTGACGTTGTTCGAGAAGTCGCCACAGTTGAAACCGAACGAGCCGCCCTTGCCGGGCTCGACTGGAAGACCGGCGAACCGAGTCTGGGGAAAGAACTCGAAGAAGTCCCATTCGACAACATGCGGGTAGGCTTTGTTCCACCAGTTGACCGCCCAGAAAGCAGGAAAGCCCGCACTGCCGCGCGCGAGGCGCTGGTCGAATGTAAACTGAATGTCGATATACCACGGCGGCCGAAAGAAGCGCCCATGATTGATGGCATCGACGTTCGGGCCATCTGACCGGCCAAAGCTGCCGGGGAAGTAGTTGCTCGACAACGTCGGCTGGTTGTTCTGGAAGTAGGCGCCGGGCCGTGCTTGGGCGATCCTGAGGATGCCGCCGTTGACTGACAGAGCGCTCGCGGGGATGTTTGGGATCAGTCCATAGGCGGGGTCCTCGCCCGGCTGTCCAATATACGAGTTGGCCACCCACCAATCCGTCGTCACGGTCGAGGTGTTGGCGTTGCTGATGTCGATACGGCTGAGGTCCGCGAAGGGGCCGCTCTGGAACAAAAGCTTGGTTAGTCCGTGCGCGACGGCCTGCGGGGGCGGCGTAGCATCAAGCACGACCTGCATGGGATCAAGTATCGCCTTCAGCGCGTCATCTGACGTGCCGATGCTTGTCTGTATCTGTTGCAGGGTCGCGAGCGTGGCGGGCTGGATGCTCATGGCGAGCGCATCCCTACGCGGTCACAGGAGGCGCATTGCCGGGCGACGAATTCCAACCACTCGCTGTGGAAACATACCAATTGCCCTGGTTGTTCTTGGTCCACACGATGCCGGTCTTGTCGATCGCGAGCGAAACACCGCTGCCATTGGCGAACGGCACGGTATCCCGAAGGATAACGAAGCCATACGGGGCTGAACCGCCAAGCGACCAAACGTGGCCAGCGGCATCGGTAATGGTCGCGCCGCCGGCCTGCGTAGTCCCAGTGATTGTCGTGCCGGGAGGCGATGTCCTACCTGGAGGAAGTCCCGCTGCGTTGGCAAGGATTGCAGCAAACTGCGTCAAGGCGCTCTGGATTTGCCCGTAGACGCTCTGAAGTTGCGCGAGTGTCGTCGGATCGATCGTTGCCATGTTGATTCCTTTGATGTGGACACCCGTCTTGCAGTTCTCGATTGTAACACGAGATAGCCTGACATCGGTAGCCCCGGCCGGCAGATCGACCGGCAGCGTCGGATGCGTAGCGCGTGACTGTGCCAGAGCGGCGCGTATCTGGTCATCAGTCGCCACCACGGCATCTGCGATGGGCGTGGAGCCGTTGATTGTATCGTAGAGACGGTTTTCCAACGTCCCCGCCCCCGCAGCGTATGGGGCCGTAGTGAACGCCGACAGGAAACTGCAGCCGCCCACGAACATGGCGTAGTTGACAGCGCCGCCCAACGTCGTGCTCAAGACGTCGGCAGGACCAGAGACCGCAACGGCCCCAGCCGACTGCATGTTGTGGACGCAGCCCTCGACCGTAACTTGGCTTGCACCCATCACCGACACCAATACCGGATTGATGGTGCCGCCTGTAGGCGTATCATTCCACATGTCACGCACGACGACGTTTGCGCTGTCAGCCAGCACGTTAGTCACGTTGAGATCGGCAGAGCCGGCGAGAAGCGCCGTCAGCGATGCAACACCGCCTTCAATCTGGGCACCAACGGTGCAATTCTCAAAGGTAAAGTCGCGCAGCTCAACCGTCGCAGAGCTTACGCCATCGACGAAGACGCCAGCGGCACTCGCTGCGATGAGGATCGGCTCTTGCAGGAGGACGCGGCCAAAGAATGCGTCATCAATCGTGATCGCCGTGTCGGCTACATTTCTGATGTGCAAGTCACTCAACGTGGCGCGTGATCGCCCCTGAATGTCGATGCCGACACCCGGCGCGTTACCGCAGTCGATAATCGTATTCGGCCATCCATCACAAACGATCCGCACATCGCACGCCGGCACCGTGATCGGTTTGCGCAGCGCGAACGTCCCAACCGGGATGTGTACAACCGGCTTGCTGCCATTGAGCGCCGCAGCTTGTGCGATCGCGGCCTGGAGGAGCGTACCGTCGTCCGTGATCGGCACCTCGAAGACCTGACGGCTCGTCAACGGGGGCGTAGGCGGCAACGCCGACATCGATGGCAACGTCAGCGAGGACACAACCGCGTCATCGACGGATCGCAACCGACTGGCTGTCGGCAAGACCGTGTATTTGTTGCCGACCGAGATGATGTCGCCGCCGTTGGACGAGGTCACAGTGACGGGGCCGGTGATCATGCTATCGGTTATCAGCAACGGGCCGCCGTTGCCCATGTAGATGCCGCTGTCCGCGACGCAACTCTGCACGCGGGTCTGAGCGGCGTTGGTATAGTAGAAAACTGCGTTGATGAATTGTCGAGAACCCTCCGACCAGCAATCACGGAAATTGAAATTCCCGGTATTGCCGATCTGGATGTCTGCGAATGTCGAACCGGCGAATTGGCAGCCATAGGCATGGAACATGCCCGCGCCACCGGCTGCAATGTTGTCCTGCGGAGTATTGGAGATGCCGGTTCGGCAATCCACGAACTCGCAGAACCAATGCCACCAATCCAAGCAGTTGCCATTTAGTAGCAGAACGCCGTTTTTGAGGCCGAGAAATTTGCACCGCAAGACCGAACTCTCGGCCTCGCCGATGCCCGCCTCTCCGGCCCTGATTCCTATCGAGGCGTTCTGGAATATGAGATCCACGTATTCATTGCCGGTACCAAACTGGCGCGGTGGTCCGCCGACGAGCGCATTCTGATCCACCAGAATGGTCGTATTGCTGCCCCCATCCAGGGTCAGCCGGCCAAGTCGTCCGTAGGCGCAACCGTCAAGATGCAGCAACGCACCGTCTGCAGCGCCGCCCCACTTGATGGTCGTCGTCGCGGGATCGGCTCCGATTATTCCCGCCCCGAGACCACCGAGCAGCGTGACGGTCTGCGTGACGGTATAAGTGCCGGATGGAATGAACAGGTTGCGCGGTCTACCAGTCGCCGTGAGATCGCTCACCGCCGCCTGCAAGGCGGCCGTATCGTCGGATATGCCATCGCCCTTGGCGAGATAGTCGCGCTTGAGGTCCGCCCAACTCGCGAAAGGCCCGACAAATTCCTCGCTCATCATTCATCCCATCTATCACGCCACCGCCTTGACAGATTCAACACAATTCAATTCTTCGGCTACATCTCTCACTACTTCGCCCCAGCGGTACTCATCGAACTTGTGCTGTCGAAATACACGAGTGTTGGGATACCACGGACTCCGTTCGTTCCAAATAGCCCCTGGCCTCCAGCACATGAAATGCCATGACGAAGAATTGCGTTGCGTCATCACCCACGTGGGCTTGCCCATGGCACCGGCCAGGTGAGCCACGCCCGTATCCACAGTAATAACGAGGTCGAGACACTCGATGAGGGCGGCCGTGTCTGCCCAAGTGGGGCGCTCGGGGAGAATGTCTTCAACGTATGTGCAAGGGTTCTGCTTACGCTCTGGCCCAACTTGTAATGAAACAAACTGCACACCAGAGCGCTCTGTCTCATAGATCGGGCGCATGACATCGAAATGCATCGACTTGCGCCGGCCATAGGACTCAAGCCACACATCCCTGTCACGGATAATGCCGGACGACCAGCAGACACCAACCTTCCTCAAAGGCAACCTGAGTTGCTTTTGATACTGCTCGACCAATTTCGGGTCGGCCTTCAAATACGGCCCGCGCCACGGAATCTTGTCTACCTCGGTCCCCATAGCGTGCATAAGGCTGCCGATCGGGCAATGGTAGTCGAACGGCTCGATCCGCAATGATCCTGGATAGTCGGGGGCGACGCGCACTACGGTCACCCCGGTACCCTCGAAGCTGTGCCGCATGAGGTCGAACATGTCGTTCATGACCTCGTAGCGCACGTCGTAGCCCATCTCGGCCAAGATCGGGACGTAGCGCGCCAGAACGAAGTTATCGCCCGACCCAGCTTCCGTATGCACATGGATGGATGTTTGACGACCATCTGTCATGACTGGAGGTGCGTCATCGCCCCAAAGAGCCGGCAGCACCGGCCTGCTGAACCTCTTCATCGGCATGGAAAGGCTACCGAGGCGGTTCTGGTTGGCCCGCTGCTCGCGCTCAACCGACGCCTCACGGTAGCGCCCAACTGATTCCAACGCGTGGGAACGGTGCCAGCGCACGATACCAGGATCACGCGCGCCCAACTCCAGAGCTTCCAAAAACGTGTCAGCCGCCTGCTCGTGGAGAGATTGCCTGAATTCTGCGAGGGCCATGACGTGCTTGGCGTCACCGACCCGATCGGTCCCGCCAGCTATCACGTCGTTGCACAGTTTCTCCACCAAACCATAGTCTGCCATATCAAGGGCTATCGTGGACCTGTTCATCTTCACGGCAGCAACGGCCTCGGGGTCGGACTCGTCCACGACCTCGATCGCCTTGTCATAGGCGATCACTGCCTGGGCCGCCTGATTGTCCTCGTGCAATATGCCGCCCAGCATTGCCCACGCCCGATAGTTGCCGGGCTCTATGCTAGCCGCTCGCCGCGTTTCGTTTATCGCTCCGGTGTATGATCCCATATTCAGCAACACACGACTGGCAAACTCCAGTCGATAGTCCACTGCCATAGGATCGCACTCTATGGCGGTGCGATACCAATCTCCGGCCGTGCCGCGGAGATTCTGTTTAGTCGCAATGCGCGCGAAGAAGGCGCAAGCTTCCCCGCGAGCGATCCTGGCCAACCCACCCCACGGCGGCGGCGTTGTCATGAGGACAAGGTCATAGAGGTGCGAAGCGGCCGCGACGTTACCGTGCTCGACATTCCATCGCGCCCGCCGGATCAAGTCCTCGACGGACTCACCCGTCTGCTCAGGCCGACGCGTGACGTTGGAGAATCCGACTTGGTAGCCAGTGAACTGCACGTCAGCGCCAACAGAGTGGCAGTACCTAGCGACGAACTCGCCTTTCCCTCCGATCTTCACCCGCGGCTGGAAGTCCTCAGAGACCGTAGGGGAGTCGTCCACCGCCACCAGCGTATCCGACCTCAGCACGGGCAGGATCGCCATGAACTCCTTGAGGTGATGGTGCGCAGAAGGAACTGGATCGTGCCATTCCATGTCAAATGAATCGAGGTACAGCAGATCGACGGGCGACACCCACGAAGCCTTTGCCGCCCTCGTCAAGAACTCCACGCTGTCGTCGCAATGGATGGTTGTTTGAGAACTGACCTCTCTCCTACATCGCTCAACGGTTGACGGATTAAGATCGACCGATGTTACTTCGCCGCCATTATCCACGACGTAGCGATCAAACAGGTAAGTGGAGCACCCAGCCGGCCCCCAATCATTGGGGTCTCGAACGCATCCGGTCTCCCATACGCACGCCGGCCGATCGATCGCATCGAGGTACTCGAACATCTTGCGGAAAGTCTTCTCACGCACCCCAAGCTTCGGAGCCGCAAACCCGTTGAACCAACCCCAGAAATCTCCCATTTCTTACGCTCCGTCCCACAGTCGCGCATCATCCTCATTCATCCGAACAATACCCTGATGCAGCATTTCTCTCTTCGCGGCCACTGAACTCGGCCTCTTAAATTCCCCACCGCCATTCCCTAGGACGGCGTCCACCACCTCCGGCTCATCCATCCTCTCGTTAGGTCGCCGCGCACAGTACGGACAAATGATCCACTGGATATCCACCTCTCGGTCGCAGTGCTGGCACTTGAGAGGACCGGCCTTCTTCAACTCCCGTTCCTTGGGATGAATCTTCGTATGATTGTCACTGATATAGCCATCGTCGTGCTTCTGGACCTTGCCCATCCCGACGCATCGCGAACAAGTGCCGCCCGTCACACGAGGGAAGCCAGAGGCAGTATCAAGCACCGCCGTGCTGCCGATACCACGGCAGTCAGGGCAGTCTATAGCTTCCCAGTGTTGCCAAGGGGAACCATTCTTCCACTTATGGATAACGTGGTCGCCACCAGCAACGAACTTGACACACCCGAAGTCGATCGGCGTCTCCAGATTAAGTGCGTCACACTTGCCCTTGCCGGGATCGCACGCCCAGTTCGTTATCTCCGAGCCATCGGCATAGCTCGTGACCTGGGACGTGGTCCAGCTCTTGCAAGCATCGCATCTCACGCTAGTAACACCCCCACGCACTGCGTGCGAGTCTGCCGCGCAGACGTATTTCGCTCTCGATGCGCTCGCATTCCTTCTCCTGCGGGACGCAGCCCATTTTGCCCTTGCACATGAGGTCCCAGCAGCCGAGACAGATCAGCCTCATGCACCCGCGGCAGCACTCGACATAATCCATCATATTGCGGCGATTATGGATCGTCGTGATGTGCCCGCAGTGAGAGCAAGTGGACTCGTGCGTCTCTCGAATAAGGATGCGGCCGGGATCGCCGATCGGCCCCCAATATGACTGACCGACGCCTCCCGGCTCGAAGTTGCGTAGCTTGGGCACGTATCAGCGTTCAACGAAATTAATATTACCTACGGCCGAGGCCGCGAAACCGCCCGTGATGGAGAGCGTCCGCATACCAAGACCAAAACCGGCCGTCGCCGGCACGATAATGTTGTCGCCATCGTCGAGCGCGCGCCAGCGATAACTGCCGCGCTGGTTGATAGACCACGACTTGAGGTTCAAACCGTTGCCAGCCGTCGTATAGCAAGGCTCAAGGGTAACCGCGTTCATGAATAGCGCGTTCGACACCCCATCCGCCGGGTCAAGAAGATTTGTAACGATGGTCGAGCCCGTCAACGTGACGGTGTTGCCTATGCGGCTCAAATCCCACTGGTCTTGGCAGTCTGTGCTGGAAAGGGCGCCGGCCTGACCAAACTCTGCCTCGTAGAACATAAGGCGGCGAGCCGTCGCGCCAGCCCAAAGCACCCCGGCAGACTTGAAGGTCGTCGTGACCGCGTTATAGAGCAACGGTGCCGAATAGTTCGCCATGTGCTGGACTCCGTTAAGACTCCCTAATCATAGCCAGAGATAAGCGACTAAACAACCAATGCGAAAACAAGCCCTTTAGCAACTCACACCAGCGTTGCCGTCAATGCCCCTGGAGACATAGCTATCGAATCCCCGGGATTGACTGTTTTCGTTAACGTGGCGAAAAATAATACGTTGCTCTGATCGTCAAACAGAACAATGCCGCGAATCGTATGACCAGAATTGAACGGGCCAAATGTCATCGACCCGGTACTCACTGATGTGCCAAGACCGCCGACAATCGTCGCAGCGCTGAATGCCGGTACCTGCCGACTGTAGCCAGAATCAACAACCTCTGTCCCAGTCGTGTTTGTCGGAACGTCAGTGGTCAGACCGCAAGTCACTGATAGAGGTCGCCTTGGGCTTCCCGTAAGAAGAGCCCAGTTGAGCATCCCAGTCTGCATGAACTGCGCTATATTCGCCATTGACGATCACAGTGGCAGCGGCATCCAATGCGTTGGCCAGTCCTTGTGGTGATTGAACCCTTTTGCGGCATCGTCTACATGCCACATATGGGTCCCATCGGCTTCATCGTCAGCGTCTTCCCAATACGCAACGCGGCAACTATCGCCACGCCGAATCAAAATAGAGTTTCCATCCTTCGGCGCCGTTTCCATCGGCCGCCACCCACTACTAACAACCGCGATCTTGCTTTCATCGACCGCAAGCTTGACCTCGCTCATCTCATTGTCCTCGTTAAAGGCCGGCACCAGGCGCGTAGCATCTGATCCACATCTTCCTCCCATCAACGGACCACCACACAACAGGCACACCATGCCGATTTGGATCGTGAATCACAACTTCATCAGGAACCTGCATCCAACCAGAAGAAACGTCATCGCATTTCAGATTTGGAGACGTATCCGGTGCGATGATATACCCATTCGGATGCAGGCATTTGCGCCAAGTGAACTGCACCCAATAATGTTCGCCGCGAATTTCCTCTTCAGCATATGTACCATCCGAGGTATTACAGCACGGAATGCCTGAGGAAGGTGATTTTTGAGAACGGAACCACTCCCGCTCGGCAGGGTCAACCTGCGCCCACTGCCCAGGATATTGCGTATGTGAATAGGCGGGACGCACCGCCAATAGCGCCAATACCAACGCAGCAATGAACGTTTTCATAGGAGTTTTTACCTAAAATAACCCTGGAGTCCCGGAGTCAGATAGATAGGCACAATCTCAGCCTGCTTGCTGGCACGATTGTACGCCTCGTCACGGTCCATCTTCCTCACAGCCTCAAGCGCAGGAGCGTGGATGCGCGAGAGCCGGTGCGCCAACTCAGCCACATAGGCGTCGAGCCAAAAGTACGGCACGTTGGCATTACCACCCTGCGGAAGATTCGCATCCTGAAGCTGGGTGTAGATGTAGTAGTTCATTGTGTATGTGGCGTTGCCATCAGGCACAGGCCACAGCGTCAGCGTCGATTGGATGGTGCGGTCGTGCCAGAATGACGTTGGAAAACCCTGTTGCGCCGGAACCGCAAGGCTTGCGTAATCGGTTCGGCTGATAGGAAATATTATCCGATTCGACGAACCGTTGTTGATATAAACATCAAGCACCGTAATCGCATTCGTCGGGACGAACCAAGTTGCCTGTCCTTGGGTTAAAGGCTGACTGACCTGAATAACCGTCCAAAACGTGATGCCGTCAGCCCCCCATGCCGATTGAAGCAAATTAGTCTCGTTATATGCATCCTCCATGTGCTCGGCAGATAGAGAGGTGCGCGCAATACCAATGCGCCGATAAGACGCAAGCGCGAGACTGCCAATTGAGGGGTTGAATAGATATGAATTGGACGTGCTCATTACGGGACTCTATCATCCCGTGCCGGCCTCAACAATACGACACCGCAAAACGCCAGTTCCGGCGGTGATCGTCAGCCTAATGGCGACGGCCGGGGACAGAAGGTTACCATCCTTCGTGGCCGAAGCGGCAACCAGCGCCACCGTGACGAGAGAAGTAAACGGAAGCGGAAACGCCACACCAGCCTGCAATAGGTTTGGATCATCGTATGTGTACTCAATGGAATAGGTCGCTGACCCAGACACAAGCTCAACAGCAATGCCGACGTTAAGTGGCGGAGCCCCGCGCCAATTGAGCGCCAGCCACGGGCTCGACCCGTTTGCGCTCGTACCAACCTGCGTCGCT
>Ga0210408_10001694_pt1 | contig 22587 bp, 15 predicted proteins | sample IncBWH4MmetaG_FD_155471 | JGI IMG/M metagenome (GOLD analysis project Ga0210408, IMG submission 155471) | Forest soil microbial communities from Barre Woods Harvard Forest LTER site, Petersham, Massachusetts, United States - Inc-BW-H-4-M | ecosystem: Environmental > Terrestrial > Soil >...
TTTGAAGCGCATTTACGACACGGAAGATCTGGCGCCGGGAAAGAAAATGATTTTTGCTTGCACGGGCGTGACGGACGGAAACTTGCTGAAGGGCGTGCGGTTTTTCGGGGAAGGCGTGCGGACCAGCTCGATGATTTTGACGCTGGATGAACGCCAAGTGCGGTTCATTGATTCGGTGCATCTCGAGAAACGGCCGGATATTAAGGTGCGGTTTAACTGAGGTGGAATTGGTGACTGGTGACTTGGGACTGGTGACTAGCGTAAAGCTACTGCCGCATTTTGCGGAGTACTTCTCCGAGGGTTTGGCAGACTTCTTCGATTTGTTCCATTGAAATGTTATTGAAGAAAGGGAGCGCGAGGGTGCGCGCGGCGATGGATTCCGTGCGGGTGAGGGCCATACAGCGGTGCGGCTGCGAGCGGTAAGCGGGTTGCAAGTGAATGGGCGCGAAATACCTTCCGCATTCGATGCCGCGGGATGCCATTTCTCGAAATATATGGTCGCGCTGAGCAGCGGAGAAGCCTTCAGGCAGACGCAGGACGTAGACGAACCAACTGATGCGGCGGCGCGGTAAGTCGAGTATGGGCAGCTGCAAACCGAATTCGGTTTGCAGCCGGCGGTGATATTCGCGGGCGACGGCTTCGCGCCGCTCGAGTATGCTTTCCAATCGCTGGAGCTGGCTGGCGCCAAGAGCGCAGTTTAATTCGGAGATGCGGTAGTTGTAGCCCAGCTCGTCGTGCTGGAGCCATTCGCCGGATTCGCGGCGGCCCTGGTTGCGGAGTTTGCGGGCGAGGGCGGCTACGTTCGAATCGTTGGTGACTAGCATTCCCCCTTCGCCGCAAGTGATCTGTTTATTGGGGTAGAAGCCGAAGACGGCGGCGTGTCCGAACGACCCCACTTGGCGACCGTCGAATTGCGCGCCCAGCGCTTCGCAAGCGTCTTCGATGACGAAAAGATTATGACGCCGGGCGATCGCGAGGATTTCGTCAAGCGCGGCGGGACAGCCGAAGGTGTGCACGACGATGATGGCGCGAGTGCGCGGGGTGATGGCTTCCTCGATGCGAGCGGGGTCGAGATTGAGTGTGCCTGGATCGATATCGATGAAGACGGGCACGGCGCGCTCGTAACGTAGAACGTTGGCGACGGCGATGAATGCGAAAGAGGGGACGATTACTTCATCGCCTTCGGAAATGCTCAGCGCGCGGATGCAGAGATGGAGAGCGCTGGTTCCGGAATTTACGGCGACGGCTTGCGAAACGCCGATGTTGGGCGCGAAGGAGCGTTCAAATTCTTCCATTTGAGGGCCGAGGCTGAGGCGGGGGGTGCGGAGCACCGCGGTGACAGCGGCGATGTCCGCTTCGGTGATATCGGGAGCGGAGAGAGGAATCCTCATTGCCGACGCTGGCTCAGCATCGCGGGTTCGGGAGCTGGCAAGGAGGAATGGCGCTTCAACAAGATGGTCTGGGAGAGCGGAACGGTCGTGAGGACCTGGACAATTTTTTCGGAGGCGAAGCCGTCGCCATAAGGATTCGTCATGCCGTGAAGGGATTCACGAAACGGTTCACTTTTGGCTGTTCGGAGCGCTTCCAGAATCGCTTGAGCATTTGGTGCGGCGTCAATAATATTTCGCGCTCGTTCCCTTCCCTGCTGGCGCAGGCCTACATTGACGGTGGGCAAGGCGAGAGAAGGCGTCTCCATAATGCCGCTGCTGGAGTTTCCGAGGAAGACATCCACCTGGCGGAGGAGGCTCCAATAGGTAAGGGCGTCGAGGTTAACGAAGACGTGCGAGTTCGCGCGCGCGGCGGCAAATGAGCGGGCGCGGGCGATGAGATCACGGCTGCCGGCGTCGGCGTTGGGGTGACAGAAAAGAATCTGGCCGGGGAGAGAAGCGAGAGCTTCGAAGAGCGGCGCGGCTTCGTGGACGGTGTCGCGCGCGATGGTCACGGGATGATAAGCCACGAGGATGGACGGTTTCTCGAGTTTGATTTTCAGCAGGGAGTCGAGTTCTTCGCGGGTGTGCAGGGCGGAGCGGCGCAAATGGTCGAGCGAAGGGGCCCCGGCGCGATGGACGCGCCACTCCTCTTCGTCCATGGCAATGATGCGGCGGCGCGCTTCGAAAGTGGAAGTGAAATGAATGTGGCTCATCTTGGTGAGGGCGTTCCGCACGGCGTCGTCGATGGCCCCTTCACTGATTTCACCGCCTTCGATATGGGCGATGGGAATGCGCAGGGCCAGGGCGACGGAAGCGGGAGCGAGCAATTCATAGCGATCGGCGATGAGAAGAAGAATGTCCGGGCGCATCTGGCCGAGACAGTCCGCGAGGCTCAGGGTGGCCAGGCCGATCGTTTTAGCCATGCCGACGTCGGTGTCGGAGCTTAGGAGGCACTCGATTTTTGCGTCGATCGGAAAACCGTCCTTTTCGACTTCGCTGACAGTATGGCCAAATTCGGGAGAGAGATGCGATCCGAGGGCGATGAGCTTCAGGTCCACCTGGGGATGAACGGAAAGATCGCGGAGCGGCCAGTAAAGATGGCTGTAGTCGGCGCGGGAAGTAGTGATGACGGCGATTTTGCGCTTCAAGTTTTTCTCAGGCGAGCGAGGGATTCAAAAGCGGGAGGAGCGTTTCGCTCGGTTTGTATTCCGGAACGAGATGGCAGATGGCGGCGAGCAGCGCAGCAAGATTTCGCTCACGGACGCTTTCGGAAATTTTTTGCAGCGAAGTTTCAAGAAAGCCGCCATCACACGGCGGACCGACTGCCTTGTAGAGCCGCTCGTCGCTGGATGGCTGCAGGGCTTCGTGGGCGTAGACGAACTCTTCCTCCAGTTTGTCGCCTGGACGCAGGCCCGTAAGGACAATCTCGATGTCGCGCGGAGTTTCGAGACCGGCTTCACGAATCAGGCGTTGGGCGAAATGCATGATTTTCACCGGCTCGCAAATCTTGGGAATGAAAATGCTTGCAGAATCGTCAAGGGCAGCCGCAGCCGTGATCAGTTCGACGGTTTCGCTGAGCATCAGGAAATATCTGCTGGCTTCGCGGTGGGTTACCGTTACCGGTCCGCCGCGCTGGATTTGCTGATGAAAGAGCGGTCCGACACTTCCCTGCGAGCCGAGAACGTTCCCGAGCCGCACCGCGTTCATCTTTGTACCGGCAATACTTGTGTTCGCAATGCTCGGTTTCGAATCGCTGAGGCCGAGCAGGACAAGTTCGGCGACACGTTTGGACGCTCCCATAATGCTGCGGGGATTGACGGCTTTGTCGGTGGAAACCATGAGCAGGCGTTCGGCTCCGAAGCGGGCCGCCGTTTTTGCCAACTCCCAAGTGCCGAGGGCATTGTTGCGGACCACGGCGAGAGGATTCGATTCCATCAGCGGAACATGCTTGAAGGCGGCGGCGTGGTAAATGGTCTGGGGACGATAGCGGTCAAACATTTCGGTCATTAACGGCGCGTCGAGAATGTCACCGAGGATGGCGGCGTACGAGGATTTCCCGAGAGCGGCAAGCTGCACATTAAGTTCGTGGAGATTTTGTTCGGAGTGATCGAGAAGAATCAGGAAACGAGGGTCCGTGAAGAGAAGCGCTTGCACAAGAGCGGAGCCTATGCAGCCTCCCGCTCCTGTAACGAGGATGGTCTTGCCGTTGTTAGCTGTGCCGAGCAAAGGTGCGTTCACGTCAGACTTCAAATGGCCGCGGAATCGCGGGCGCACACACGCGAAGAGTCAAATGGTCAAGCTCAATGCTGCTGATTCGCGATGGCCAGGAAGACGCGATCATCCACGGCAACCGAGCGAGTAAAGAGAGTGGCGGCGTTTGCACCCACGATGGCGATGTGCCCGGCTTTGGCGCTCAAAGCCGGACCGGCGGGCTTTGCACTGGATCCCGTCCCGTCGCCCGGCTGAAGCGAAATCCTGGTCGTTTTCGGCGTGCAGTTGGTGGCACCGAGACAAGTATCGCGCATGAACACCTGGCGGAAGCCGCTGTTGTTGCCGCTCGCAGCCTGGGAGGCCGGATTCGAGGAATGGCTCGGAGTGATGACTAGAAACGCGACGAAGCGCCCCGAAGAGCTGACGGAAGGGAGGATGCTTTCCGTACCGACCAAAGCTCCGTTCGAATCGGTGGAGATGAAATGCGTCGAGGGCTTGCAAGAATGTCCGGCGCCAGCGCAAGTATCGAGCAAATAGACCTGGCGGCCCGGCGCTGCATTTTCCACGAGATTGGTCGCGGCGGAACTGAAGGCCACATAACGCCCGTCGGCGCTCATGGAAGGCGCGTGGCTTGCGCTGTTCGCCGGAGTGCCATCGGCTGTCGCGGAGACAAGAGTTGTACGCGGCTGGCAAGCAGCGGCGGCACCTTCGCAGGTATCGCGTAGAAAAACCTGGGCGAGATCATTTTGGACGGCGGTGTAGGCAACATAGCGCCCATCAAGACTGAGTGCCGGAGTTTCTTCAGCAACAAGCGCAGCAGCGGAAGCACTAGCCGTGGTGCCCGGCGGGCAACCAGTCGAGGGGCAAATGGTGAAGGTAGCCGGAGCGCTGGAGCCGCCACCACCACCGCCGGTGCAAGGCGTGACGCAGCCGGGCTGAGGAGGTGACGGTGGATTGAAAATAGTTACACTCGCCATCAAATTTGTTGAACCTGCGTTCACCAGAAGATCGGGAGTAACCGTGGCTTGAACCTGGCTAGAGGTTGACGTCGAAAGGACAGTCAATTGTCTTTGCGTCCCAGCGATGCTCCACTTCACCTGGGAACCGCCGGAGGGATCCGTAGCCGGGAGAAAAGCTGAACCATTGAGCGACAAAGTGAAGGGAGCGGTGCATGCTGAGGCGGTGCATGCCGGCGCGCTCGTGGGACCGATGCCAGTGAGAACCGGCGATGGATTGGCCGGGGGATTGATATAAAAAATGAAGGGGTTCGAAAGGCCATTGTTGCCCGCGCCGCTGGCGGGATTGAGCGTGCTGACGCTGGCGTTGCCGGGCTTGGCGAACAATGCCGGCGAAACAGTCGCGGTCACCGTCAAAACGTTTCCATTACTGTCAAGGGTCACGGTCGTGGGGATGGTTTTTCCATTCCATTGCACGACCGTTTTTGCCACGAACCCCGAGCCAATCACGTTCAGCGTAATGGGAGCGCAGTTGGCAGCGTTACAGGCACTGGTCTGGGCAGGCGAAAGGGAGGTAATGGAGGCGCCCGTATTGTTCTGAAAGGTGTTGCCGTAATCGTTGCAGCCGGAGACCGCGAAAATCGTTAAAAGTGCGACAGCCAAGGCTGTCCAAGACCGCTTCATTGAGACTCCTTCATCTTTTCTGACGGGCCCGGCCAAGCCGTGACCCACTTGCCTGGGCGAACGGGAGGAGCCCGTGGCGCCAGGCGCACTTTGGGTGTGAGATGCGAAAATTGTGCCGCGCGTTGACTGCAACGAAGCCGGGAACCGGGGAACGCCGCCCAGCCTTTCTCCACCCCTGCGCGAAACCGCACTTTGCCACGAATCTGAGGACTCAGGCAACCCTACATCATTACCATCTTGATGGGGAGGAGGTCAATGCGCATAGCAAGCGCGCCGCCGGCGCCGCTTGGCGATCAAATGCGGTTCCGGCTAAGTAATACGTCTTTCGCTACCTTATACCTGTCGATTTCCCGCTCATGCTGCAAAGGGATCCGATAATGGAAGAGAGCAAAGTGTCCGGCACAGGACTGTGATTCAGGAACTGCACACAACGGGACAGCCGTCGGTTAAGAGCGATTGGAAGATGAGGCTCGTCTTCAGCGCCATTGGCTTCCTGGTGGCTGCGGCTGGAGCGGGCGGCTGGTCTTACTACTATTCGCGGCTCCAGGACGTGCCACCGCCTCCTCCGGCAAGACCAGTGCAGGCGTATCGACCCTTTGCCAAGATTATGGCTGCGCCACAAACGGCTGCCGCGCCAAGCACGAACACGCCCGGCGCACCTTCTTCCACACCGAGCAACGTGCCTGAAAGACGGGTCTTTCACATCCTGGAAAGGCATCATCTGTACGACTTCCGCGAGGATTTGAAGAAGAAGGTTCTGGATGAATTGGCACCGAGTTTTCCTGAACTTCAAGCTGCGCTAGAGGAACCGGATAGGGGGGCCAGTCCGCCTCCCTATCAGCGCGTGTTCTTTGAACTTCTCGAGGCGGCAAAAAAGGCGCCGGCTGACCGGCGGCCCGCCATCCTGTTTGCGGCTGACCAGGCCGGCCGTCTTGGGTGCCATAGAGACGACAAACGGGAGGGCGCTCAGGCGGATTGCGCCCGGCTGCAAAAAGACCTCGCCCGGTATGACTTGAAACTGGACAACGACGAACTGGGAGCAGGCTTGTATTATCCCCACGATGTTCTCTGGCGCATCTGGCGAGAATATCCGGCGACAGTGTGGGGAGAGCGGGCGTTCGTTCTGCTCCTCGATAGCGGCTGGGACACCAGCGCCACGTGCGCAAAAGGATCGGACCAAACCAAGGAAGTGATTCGCCAGGGAGAATCCTTTCTACAAAATCGGCCCAGCAGCACGTACCGCGGGGTCGTCACGCTGCTGGTAGCCGAGGCGTATGCGTCGCGGTGGTCGCTGAGCAACGAACCGGCAGGCGGCGAAATGTTCGATTACGTTAACCCGAAAGATTTCCAGGAGGGCGCCGAGGAAGCGCGAGTCAAGGCCATCAGCTATTTCGAGGAAGTCGTGCGACTGGCGCCAGAAACAAGCCTCAGCCGATTTGCGCTGGAAGTCCTGCCTCCGCTGCGAGAAAAACAAATCCTGGACAATTACAGATTTTATTGCGTCTACGATTAGCGCCGCGGCGTGCTCAGCGAAGAGCTACTCACGCGCGTGCCTTTCAGCCGTCCCCGCTATCGTTCTTCATACCCAGAGACACGATCGAGATGCGCGTCAGTTCGCGGACGTGCGCTTGACACTCCGCATCCTGGAGCGGCAGGGCCCTTGCAGCGCGATAACAAGCCAGCGCTTGTTGCTTGCGGCCAAGTTTGGCATAGAGGTCGCCGCGCGCCAGTTGAAACAGCGGATTCTCGGGGTACTTCTCAACGAGCGGGGTGAGGACCGCGAGAGCTTTTTCATACTGTTGATCGTAACGGTGGAGATTGAGCGAGAGATAAAAGCGCGCGACATTGGAAGTGAGCTGGCCGTCGGCGATGGCGTTTTCGAGCAGCCGCACTCCTTCTTGCTTTGAGCCGCCGGGGATACCCATGAAGAAACGCAAGATCCGGGCGAGGCTGCTGAGAGTGTCCACGTAATAGTTGTAAAGACCCAAGCCGAAGTCTGCGTCAGCAAGATCAGGGTCCAGAGCCTTGGCGCGGAGGAGGTGTTCGCGGGCGCGCACGCCAGCGCGGGCCGCGTTGCGATTCTCGGCGCGCAGTCCATAAAGGCGAGCGGCAGAGGCTTCCGCCATGCCGGCGTAAAATTGCATCTCCGCGGAATCGCTCTGCTTGATCTGCGCCTCCGCCAGCGACAAGGCCCTGGCCACAAGATCGAGATAGTGCTGATCCGCCGGGAGCTTGGGACGCCGCCGGGCGTCGCTCATTCCATACTTGAAATCGGCGGAAGTACACCAGATGCGCCACCACAACGCTTCCGTTTCCATAAGATAGCCCAGAGGATGATTGGGTCTTTCCTGCTGCACGCGCTTAGCGGCTTCTACCGCTCCCTGGAGGTCGAAGGAATAGATTTTGTCGAGGATGGCAGGGGTTTCGGGCGGCAGAGTGAGATTGGAAGGGTGCGCAGAGATTGCCAATGGAGTCAAGACGAGCAGGCAACCGAGGCTGGCACGGCGAGCTATCGGCGAAGCATTCATGGTTCCCGTCCGGAAAAAGCGTGCGCATACTCAGGCTTTGCGCCGGACGAGTTTAAGCTGTTCGAGAAGAGATGCAAACCGAAATGGTTTTTGCGGCAGGAATCTTGGTTAGGCGGGGCGGTGGGCATTTGATATTCTCGGCGGACCCGTGAAGACGAACAGCAATGCCGCAAGCCCCACGCTGGAGCGCGGCCTGGGCCTGAAAGAAGCCGTCGCGCTGAACATGATCGAGATCGTGGGCATCGGTCCGTTTGTGGTCAGCTCCCTGGTGATTCGAGCGATGGGTGGGCCGCAGGCCTTGATCGCGTGGCTGGCGGGCGCGCTGCTGGCGACCCTGGATGCGTTTGTATGGTCCGAGCTGGGCGCGGCGATGCCAAAAGCGGGCGGCACGTACGTCTTTCTACGCGAAGCCTATGGTCCCGAGCGGTGGGGCCGGCTAATGTCGTTTTTGTTCGTTTGGCAAACGCTAGTGCAGGCGCCGCTTTCCGTTGCGTCAGCGTCGATTGGTTTCGCAAAGTATGTGGGATATCTGTACCCCTTCACGCCGCTGCAGGCGAAGGCGATTTCCGGTGGACTGGTCGTCTTCATCGTCGTGCTTTTGTACCGGCGGATAGCGACTATCGGAAAAATTTCCATTTTGCTGTGGATCGGCGTCGTGGGAACGATGCTGTGGCTGATCTGGGGCGGTGCCACTCATTTCAACGCAAAGATCGCTTTCGATTTCCCGCCGGGAGCTTTCGATTTGTCGTGGGTGTGGTTTGCGGGACTGGGGTCCGCGATGGTGAGCACAATCTACAGCTACTGGGGCTACTACAACATTTGCCATCTCGGCAGCGAGATCAAGGATCCAGAAAAAAATATTCCCCGGGGGATTTTTCTTTCCGTTCTGGGAATCGCCGTGCTGTATCTGGCGATGCAGACCTGCATCCTGGGAGTGGTGCCGTGGCGCGAGGCGCAGAATTCCGATTTCATCGCTAGCTTGTTCGTTGAAAAATTGTACGGGCAAGCGGCGGCGCGGTTTGTGACCGGAATGATTTTGTGGATTGCTGTCGCTTCCGCATTCTCCGTGCTCCTTGGCGCCTCGCGCGTGCCCTATTCGGCGGCACAGGACGGGAATTTCTTCCCAGTATTCGGCAAGGTTCACCCCACGAAACATTTTCCTCATATTTCACTGTTGGTTCTTGCCGGACTCGCGTTGCTCTTCAGCATTTCCTTGAAACTGAAGCAAGCCATCGCGGGAATTCTGGCGATGCGGCTGCTGGTGCAATTCATCGGGCAGGCCGTGGGGGTGATCCTGCTGCGGCGGCGCAGGGGCACGCAAGGCTTGCCGTTCAAAATGTGGCTGTATCCTCTGCCGGCTGTGCTGACGATGATCGGCTGGGCCTGGCTATTTTGGCAGACCGGGCCGACGCGAAAGTGGGGGCTTGCGGAGATAGCGCTGGGAACTCTGGCGTTTCTAATTCGCGCGCGGGAAGTGAGACAATGGCCTTTTGCAAGTTCGCCGCCGGCTGCTGCTGGTTCACTTTGAGAATTATGAACTCCTTTGCCGTGGAGGTTTCGTGAATTCCTATTTTCGGCGTTTTGCGATTTGCATTCTGATTGGCGGGGCGGCCGCTGCGTTCTTGGCCCCTTCCGTGCTTGCGCAATTTCCTCCAGCGCCCGGGACAGGTCCCGGCTTGCCGGAAACGATTGAGGCGATAGAGAGCGCCCGCATTACTACGCGAATCCTTTTCATCACCGCACATCCAGACGATGAAAGCGCCGAGACGCTCACCTATCTTGCCCGCGGGTTGCATGCGGACGTCGCGCTGCTGACTTTGACGCGCGGCGAGGGCGGGCAGAACGACCTCGGCCCCGAACAAGCCCCGCAATTGGGATTGATCCGCACGCAGGAATTGCTGGCGGCCACGCGAGCCTATGGCGTGAAGCTGTACTTTACGCGCGCCAAAGATTTTGGCTATTCGAAAACGCCGGAAGAAACGGAACGCATCTGGGGCGACCAGGTCCTTGAGGACATGGTCCGCGTGATCCGTGGATTTCGCCCCAATATTGTGATCAACGGCTGGGGCGCCGTGCACGGTGGCCACGGACATCATCAAGCCTCGGCGTTGCTTACGCCGAAGGCCGTGCAACTGGCGGCGGATTCTTCCTTCAAGCTGCACGGCTCTTCCGCGGACGACCAGGTTTCGGCGCCCTGGGGCGACCGCAAGCCTATGGTCGTGGTGGACCTCGAGCGCAGCGAAGCCCCCAAGGGCTACGTGCTCCCTGTCAATGAAATTTCCCCGCTCTACGGAAAATCCTGGCGTGAAATCGGACTCGATGGCTTTGCCAATCATCACTCGCAGGGCATCACCGGATTCTTGAGTTCGCCGTTCCTGCGCCGCTCCGTCGCGCTCCAGCGCGAGGACGGCGGGCAACTTGATCCGGCCTTGCTGGCGCAACCGCTTGGCCCGCTGGACGAGGACTATGAAATCGGAAACATGGGCGTGGATCCGCTCATGCGCTCCGTGGATAGCGCCTTGGTGGCCGCGCGTGATGCCGCCTTGCGGCTCGATTGGAAGGCGGCCGCGAGTTCCCTGGTTGCCGCCGGGAGAAAAATCAACGAAGTGCCCGTGCCTTCCATTTCATACCAGGTCCCCGCCCCGGTTGTCTCCCTGGCGAGAAGCCTGAAGCGCAAACGGGAAAAAATCGACGCGGCCCTGGCTCTCGTCACCGGGCTACGCGTGGACGCGCTGGCCGATCGCGGCGAACTGGTCTCCGGAGAAACATTCACGGTCCGCGTGGACTCTCATCATCGCGGGGAAATAACGGGAGATTTCAAGAAGCCCGTACTGCTGCTTCCCGCCGATTGGAATGTCACCAAAGAAGAAGCCGAGACCGGCGGGGCGGTTCGCTTCACCATTTCTGCCGGACAGAATCCGCAACGCCTGCCCGCCTCCACCATCGCCATCCTGCCGGAACCTCCGCCGCTGGTGACGGTCAGCCAGGAAGCCGTGGTCGATGGCTATACGTTCGCGGTCAGCTCACCGGTGATGCAGCTCCACGCGACTTCCACGCGCGCGGACCGCATGCCTCTGCGAATCGTTCCCGCCTACACGCTGGCGGTCGAGCCAAATCAAGCCATCGAGATTACCGGCAAGCCGGGTAAGCCGTTCGATGTGCTGCTTCGCGTGCATTCCTATGCCACGCAAGCAGGCGAGGTTCGCGCGGGGCTGAGCGCGCCGCGCGGATGGAAAACGGGCGCGCCCGTGCCCTTGAAATTCGAGGGATCGGGCGACCGCTACGCGCGCCTGACGGTGACGCCGCCGCTGAAACTCGTGAAGGGGAACTTCAAGATTTCGGCGTACGTGGAGCGCGCAGCCGACCGCGCCCATGGCGACAAGGCGGAAAAGTTCACCACTTCGCTGGAGCCCCTGCCGACGCTTCCGACGCAATCTTGGAGCGAGCCGGCCCAGTGCGCCGTGCGCGCCTTTGACGTGCTGGTGCCGGCGAATTTCCGCGTCGGTTACGTCACCGCGGAGAGCGAGCCAGTGCCGGAAGCCCTACAACACCTGGGCATTCACGTCGAGATGCTGGACGCCGTGGCGCTGGCCTTCCGCGACTTGTCCGCCTTCAACGCCATCGTGGTTGGCGTGCGCACGTACGAACTGCGCCCGGACTTGCCCGGAGCGAATCAGCGTCTGCTGGATTACGTTTCACAGGGCGGTACGCTGGTGGTGCAGTATCAGCGTGACTTTGCCTGGGACAAATTCCACTATGCGCCGTATCCCGCCTTGATCTCGCCCCCGGCTCCTCCTGCAAAGGAGGGTGCGCCGCCAGTCGTTCGTCCCCTTCCGCGCATCACCGACGAAAACTCTCCCGTGAAATTCTTGAAACCGGAGGATGCGCTGCTCAATCGTCCAAACAAAATTACCCAGGACGACTTCAAGGGCTGGATGCAAGAGCGGGGCCTTTATTTCTGGACGGAGTTCGACCCCAAGTACACACCGCTCCTGGCCATGCATGATCCCGGCGAGCCCGACCTCAACGGCAGCCTCGTCTACGCCCATGTCGGCAAGGGCACTTACATTTACACGGGCCTGGCCTTCTTCCGGCAATTGCCCGAAGGCGTCCCAGGGGCTTACCGGCTTTTTGTCAATTTACTCAGCACGTCGCGGAGCCCCGGAGCACGGCCCGCCACGAAAAAACGGAAAAAATCTCGATCCTGATAGCCCAGACTGCGATTGCCTGGGACAAGTAAATCAACTGGGCACATCGCTTCCGCGCGCAAATCCCCGTGCTATTCTCTTGAGCCGAGGGGTGCAATGCGAATGATCATCCATCATCGGACCTGCTTCACCGGGCGAGCGGCTCACAACTTCATTCTATTGTTGCTGGCATCCGCGTTCTTCTTGGCTTGCGTTTCTCCCGCCGCGGCACAGAAAAAAAAGAAGCCCGAGCAGCCTCCGCCGGCGGACAGCTCCAAAATGCTGGTTTCCATGAGCGACGAACAGCAAATCGATTACATGCTCTCGGAAATGCTGGGCGCCTGGCAGCTCGGGGACGTCGAAAAGCTGCGCCAGGACTATGCCGACGACGTTGCCGTCGTGAATGGCTCGTGGGCGCCGCCGGTTCTGGGGTGGACAAACTATCTGGCTATTTACCAGCAGCAGCGCTCCCGCATGCAGCAGGTGCGCATGGATCGCTTCAATACCTACATCAAAGTGAGCGGCACGGTGGGCTGGGCGTGCTACCAGTGGGAATTCGCAGGAGTTGTGGACGGCCAGCAGAAGGACTCCCAGGGCCAGACCACGGTGGTGTTAGAGAAGCGCAACAACCACTGGGTCATCGTGCTGAACCACACTTCGCTCGCCCCGCGGCCCCCACAAGCCACTCCCGCAAGCGCCCCTTCCGTTCCACCGGAGCCGGCGAAGCCGACTCCGCGCTGAAGCCAGCCTGCTAACCAGGCTGAGCCAGCGAACTAGAACAGGCCCTTCAGCCCTTCCTTAAGCCACATTCCGGCAATCACCAACAGCAGAACGCCTGCCAGTATGCCTGTGCCCATGATGGGCTTTGAGAGAGCTTCGATCTTGGCCACCAGCTCGCGCTGCTCCTGGGCCATGTGCTCTTCCGCCGCATCCAGAAAGATTTGATCGTCTTCGTGGCTTGCGAGGAGGCTCCGCCGAAGCACGAGAACCAGGAATACGGCAAATACAACTCCCCACACGATTAGCATATAAAGAAGCGGACCCGTTGGTGATTCCATGGTGACCTCCCGTTGGAACCGACCCGCAGTGCCGGCCGGGCCAGCAAGGGGTTTCTTGCGTTTTATAGGCGGGAGTATAGCACTCTGGATTCAAAATTCTAGTCCCGAAGATTTGAGAGACAGACAGGAGACAGACACTGGACCGCGCACTACCCTGCCTGAAGTCCTGGGTCCGAGAGCCGCTGGTTGTCAGGCAAGATCAACATCCTAAAGGGGATTCTCGCTTGACCAAACTGTCGGGCGGCAAGGTGAATGGTCAGCGAATGCCTAACCAAACGGCTGCAACAGGGGCTGCAGCCGCCCCCAGGCGCCGTGGTTGCTCCGTTGACAAGGGGGGAACTGCCGGGCAGAATGAAAATGCTTCCATGCGTGTGCGACTCCGGCTGCACTGGGGTCAACAGCTCAGGAGCCGCCCCCATCTGATCGGGGTGATCATGTATTTGTGCCCGAATGGCGGAATTGGCAGACGCGCTGCGTTCAGGTCGCAGTTCTCGCAAGGGAGTGGAGGTTCGAGTCCTCTTTCGGGCACCAATATTTTCTGAACATTGCATTGCAGTCCGCTACGGTGTTCCTTCAAGCTGATCCAGAGCACAATCGAGGTGTCCCCATGTTTTTCTATCTGCTGGCGGTTTCGTTTCCGGAGTGGAGACCGCATTTCTCTTTTCTTGATACGCCGCACGCCAACGAAATGATGGCCCTGCGCTGGCTGCACCTCGTCTTTGGGATCATCTGGATCGGGCTGCTTTATTTTTTCAATCTGGTGCTGACACCGGCAATGAAAAAGTGCGATCCCCAGTTGCGCATCAAAATCTATCCGGAGCTGATGCCGGGCGCGATGGGATGGTTCCGCTCGTCGGCGTTCGTGACTGTTCTTGTTGGCTTGCGCTACTTCACGATCCATCTGTCCACGGATGCGAGACTCGCGGGCGATCTTTCACTGATTGGCAAGTGGTTTGGTTGGTGGCTGCTGGTGTGGCTCGTCGCTTATGTTTTCATTTACGCGTTACAGCTTCCCGCCAGAGGATTCCTCAATATTCTATGGGTGCGGGTGATTGGAATTTCCGTGGTGGTGATCGCCGCGTCCTGGCTGGTTCTTGCACTGAACGGCGGACCCAATGTTTCGAACGCGCACCTCGCCATCAGCGTAGGTGGAGGATTGGGTTTGGTGATGCTGCTGAATACCTGGGGAGTGATCTGGCGCGTGCAGAAGCGTCTGATTATCTGGACGCGCGCCGCCGCCGCACAGGGCGCGCCCATGCCGCCGGAAGCAGAACACTTGATGCGCTGGAACTATCTCACCGCGCGCACTTCGTTCTGGCTGTCTTTCCCCATGCTCTTCTTCATGGGTGCCGCCAGCCATTATCCCTTTCTGAGCACCGTCGCTCGATGAGGAGATCAGGTCGTTTGTGTTCAAAGTTAGTCAGGGAAAGAATTTGAAAAGGGAGGCGGGCCAGGTCGTCCCGCCTCCCTTCTTTCCCCTCTCGGGGAAGCCGGCCAGTCTGACGGAGGGCGACTAGCCGGTCGTGTGTTGGCCTGCCTATATAATCCCGGAATCCAGAAAAAAGTTCCTGCGAAACCGAAAAAAATGAATAGAATTACAGTGGAAATCCGGCGCCCCCGTCTGGCGCGACACCTCATGCCACGACCATCACACCTGAGTCCCGATAACATATTGCGTTTTCTGCAAGTTAGGAGCGAGCCAGCTTCCTCGAATGAAATCGCGCAGGGACTCCATCTGAAAAAAGCCGACAATCGCCCGCTCTTCAAAATGCTTGCAAAGCTCCGGAAGCGCCGCGCCATCGAGGAATTGCCCGGCGGACGATACCGCCTCCCGAGCCGCAAGTCGGAACGGGAGGTTCCCGGCAAGACGTCGCCCCAGAACGCGGTTCGCCACGCTCCGCCCTCCACACTCGCGGATCGTGCGGAAGTAAAGGGACGCCTGGTTCTTCATCACGACGGCTATGGCTTCGTCGTGCCTGATTCGCCGATGCCGCAGCTCGACGGCGATGTTTTCATCCCGCGCGACGCCATCCAGGACGCAATGCACGGCGACCACGTTTTGGCGAAGATTCAGCGGCTGGGTGGAGTCACCGGGGCGCAACGCGCGGAAGGCCGCATCGTTCGAATCCTGGATCGCGCGCATCCCACGGTCGTGGGATTGTTCCGCTACGGCGCGCAGCACAATGTAGTCCTGCCTTACGACGTTCGAATCCAGCATGAAGTGGAAATTCCGCGCGGCAACGAGCTGACGCCGGGGCTATGGAAGAAGCTCGGCTTCAGCGGCGCGGATGAAACCAGCATTCGAATGAGGCGCATCCCGCGGCTGGAGGAACTGGACGGCGCCGTCGTGGACGTGGAGTTGCTCCGTTATCCTCAGGGAGGCTCATCGGCGACCGGCCGCGTTATTGAAATTCTCGGCCGGCCCGGCGATCTTGGCGTCGACACCGAAATCATCATTCGCAAGCATCGTCTCCCGCACGCCTTCTCCGCCGAAGTTCTGGAGGAAGCGGAGCGTGGCGCGAAGCCCGTCACCGAGACGCAGCGCGCCGGCCGCGAAGATTTCCGCCACCTGCCGATCGTCACCATCGATGGTGAGACTGCTCGCGATTTCGACGACGCCGTTTACGTCGAGCATCGCGCTGAAGGCGGCTGGCATTTGCAAGTTCACATCGCCGACGTGGCGCACTACGTTCGAACGGAGAGCGCTCTGGACCGCGAAGCTCGCCTCCGCGGCACTTCCGTTTACTTTCCCGATCGCGCCGTCCCCATGCTTCCGGAAGCCCTTTCGAACGGCATGTGCTCGCTAAAGCCCCGCGAGGAGCGCTTGGTCATGAGCGCGCTCATGGAATTCGACGCGGCCGGCCGCACGAAATCCTCGCGCATGAGTTCCGGCGTGATTCGCTCCGCCGAACGCATGACCTACACGAATGTGAACAAAGTCATCGAGGGCGACCCGGAAATGACGGAGCGTTACGCCGCGCTGGCGCCCCGCTTCCGCGAAATGAAAGAGCTGGCGCTGCTCCTGAATGCCCGCCGCAACGAGCACGGCTCCATCGATTTCGATCTCCCCGAACCGGTCATCGAGTTCGACGAAGAGCAGCGCATGACCAACATCACGCGCAGCGAGCGCAACATCGCGCACCGGCTCATCGAAGAATTCATGCTGGCCGCCAACCGCGCCGTCGCCGGCTATCTGCTGAAGCGCGGCATTGAATCGCTGCATCGCGTTCACGAAAAGCCCGACGCTCGCAAAGTTCTCGAGTTCGAAGAGCTGGCCCGCGCTTTCGGTTACTCTCTCGGCGTCGAAAACTTGCACCAGCGCGAGGTCGCCGTTCGCCATGGCCGCGTTCCCGCGCCCGCGAAAGCCGGCCGCCCCGACTCCTATGGCCACGGCCGCGAGCGCGGCATGAAAGTGGCGCTTCCGGGCGGCGAGCTGCGCATCACGCCGCAGCATTATCAGCGCCTGATTCGAAACGTCGTTGGCAAACCGGAAGAACGCATCATCTCCTACCTAATGTTGCGTTCTCTGAAGCAGGCTCGCTACGCCGCCGAGCCTCTTGGCCATTTCGCCCTCGGCTTCGACGAATACACCCATTTCACTTCGCCCATCCGGCGGTATCCCGACCTCATCGTTCATCGCATTTTGAAATGGGCCCTCGCGCATGCGAACGATGCTCCTGCATCTTCGAAATCGCACGTCCCCACCCCGCCCGGCGCCGAGGCCGCGCTCTATTCGCACAAGAATCTTGAAGAGGTTGCTTCGGAAACGTCCGAAGCGGAGCGCCGCGCCAATGGGGCCGAGCGCGAACTGATGGACTGGAAAACCGCTCAATTCATGGAAGAGCACCTCGGCGAGGAATACGACGGCCTGATCATTTCCGTCCAGAAATACGGTTGCTTCGTCGAACTTTTCGAGGTCTTCGTCGAAGGTCTTCTGCCGATCAGCGCGCTCGAAGAAGCCGCCAACGCACGCTGCGTCTACCGCGAGAAGGATCACGCCATCGTCGCCCTCGCTGGAGGAGGCGGCCGCGGAACGCGCGGCGCTCAAGGTAGTCCCGTAGGGGCACGTCTTGCCGCGCCCGCCCGTGGCCGCGGCGCAAAACCCATCCAGCTCGAATGGCACCACGGCGATAAGGTCCGCGTCCGCGCCGAGCGCATCGACCCCATGCGCAAACGCGTCGAATTCGCCCTAATCCCGTAGGGTCCCTTCGGAGGCGGACCGCGTACTTAAATCAACTAAGGTGTTGTATCTGAATCTGGCTTGGCGGCAACAACGCTGGCAGCTTCTGTCGAGGAACGCTCCCCTTGCCGTGTGAGATAGAGGACGAATGGCGTAACCTCGAACGGCATTTTCTCCGATTCCCCCACGGTGGTTACCGGCTTGGACTTGAGCATCCGCAACTGGTCATTCCAGGGGTCGACCTTGATGCGTCCGCCGAGGGGCAGCGCTGCAATAGCGTTCACCGTTGGTGTTGCATCCGCATCCGACGGCGGCGTGGAGAATACCGCGGCGACGATGGTCCAGCTTGTCGACACCCTGTCACCCAGATGCGGGCTAATCAGGTTAGGAATTTCCTTTGCGCGGTTCCTGAGCGCCTGCAGGAAGAGCTGCGCGGTGCCGGAGTGTTCCTTGTAGGGCGAGTTGCTCAGCAGTTCGATCCCTTTTTGCTTGGCCGCCTGTTCCTCTTCCGGAGTGCGCGCAAAGTCAAAGTGGCGAAAGGTTTCCTTGTCGTTGAATCGCACGCGATTGAAGAACGCAAATTGCGAGTCCATGCGATGTCCGAGCACCACGTGACCGAGCTCATGCGCCAGGATGGCTGCGAGGCTGGGCTCGTCCGGAAGCACGTCCACCAACCCGCGGCTTAAGACGATGGTGTGGCCGATGGTAAACGACTCCAGCGTGGAGGTCATGAGCACGCGGCAGCGTACTTCCGGTGAGATGTCCAGATTATTTGTCACCTCTAAATTGTTGACCACCGCTTCGAGCACTTTATCCACTTCCCCTGGCGGCGCCAGCAAGCCCCGCCGCTCCAGCCGCTCAGTTACGTTGTCTTCGGCCTGCCGGTCCCAGGAACGCTCTGCTTGAAACGGCGAGTAGTCGTTGGCCGTTGTCGTTTGATCGTTTACGGGGACCGGCCCCTCCACCAGCACCTTGCTCAACTCTTGCTCTTCGCGAACATTGCCCAAGTCGTAGCCCCACAGGCGCGTCTGCGCCCGGAAGGCCTTGAATCCGAGCCTCATGCTCCTCGGGTCTCGCACGCTGCCTTGTTCGCTGTAGATGAAAGCCGGAAGCCATTGGTTCTTTCCGGCATTCGTTCGCCAGCTATCGAAATTGAAATAATTGCTGGTCAAGGACGAGCCGCCGTAGGCGCCGTTGAAGCGCACGATGTGGTAATCCTGATCCTCCACCCAGATGCGGCCGACGAAACGTCCTTTGCCGGACTTCGGCAATGGATCGACGTCAAAGACCAGGCAACGAACTTCGCCCAAAAACTCGCGCCGCACATACTCAATCCTGTAATGCGCGCGGTCGAAGCCGTTCATGTCCAGGTAGATCATCTGCAGGAAGCCGCGCGGCACGAATTCCGTGGAGAGAAAGCTCGACCAACCCCCGAAGACCTTGTGCTTAATGCCACCGTCATGGTCCAGCGGTTCAAGCTCCACGCCCTTGCCAAGCTCGGCCCGCCCAAGAAAGTATTTGTCGCCGTCTGGTACGGCTCCCAACTGCTTATCCGCGCGGACATTCTGGATGTAGGTTTCCACCAGCGGTGAATATTGGCGAAGGAGCTGCACCTCCGCCTGCTCCTGCCGCACGATCTTGTCCACCACTTCGCTCACCGTCGCCGGCTGCTGGGCCACTGTGGCGCTCGCCATCGCACCAAGCACTAGAATCGCGGGCAGGACCTTGAGGCTGCGCATTGTGCCTCCAAACTTGGACCTTATTAAATAAGGCTGTGTCTCCCACACTAGACCGCGGCGCGGCGCCTGCCATCTGTACAGGGGTCCAGATTAGGGACAGCCGTATTCTCGTTTGCCCGTGCGGACAAGATGTCCACCCTCGGTGGCGCACGCTTAAGACCGCATTGCGGTACCCCTCTTCTCGGGTCAGCAACATCTGCTATTCTGGAAAGTCAAAATAAGAACCGGCGCACCGCTGCTGCCGCAAAACTTCGCACGAAAGAGGAAATCTACTCCGTGAGTCGCACCACAATCGGCACACGCGCCGTCAAGCGCGCTTTCAATTTCAACGCTGGGCCTGGGGCGCTGCCTCTTCCCGTCCTCGAATGCATCCGCGAGGAACTGCTCGACTGGCACGGCAGCGGCATGTCCGTCATGGAGATGAGCCACCGCTCGCCGGAATTTGAAAGCATCAACGCCGCCGCGGAACGAAAGCTCCGGGAACTCCTTGGAATCTCCGACGACTATGCGGTCATCTTCGTACAGGGCGGCGGGAGCATGCAGTTCACCATGGCCCCCATGAACCTCTACCTGCCTGGAAAACCCGTGGACGTCCTCCATACCGGCTCCTGGACGGCTAAAGCCATCGGCGAATTGAAAAAAGGATTTCTTCACAATGTCGCAGCCTCCACCGAATCGGAAAAGTTCACCCGCCTTCCCCGCCGCGAGGAAATGAAATTTTCTCCGGACGCCTCCTACGTCCACCTCTGCACCAACAACACCATCGAGGGGACGCAGTGGACCATCCTTCCCGATACCGGCGGCGTGCCGCTCGTTGCGGACATGTCTTCGGACATCGCTTCTCGCCCCATCGACGTGAAAAAGTACGGCGTCATTTTCGCTGGCGCCCAGAAAAACCTTGGCCCCTCCGGCGTCACCGTGGTCGTCATTCGCAAGGATCTTGCTGAGCGCGCGGACAAGAATCTCCCAACGCTTCTTCAATACCGCACGCATATTAAGGAGAAGTCGCTCTATCACACGCCGCCGACTTTTGCGGTTTATGTCGTCGGCCTGGTCTTGGAATGGATCGAATCCGAAGGGGGAGTTTCGGGAATGCAAAAGCGCAATGAGGCCAAAGCGCAGTTGCTTTACGACACCATCGAGTCCAGCGGGGGCTTCTATTCCTGCCCCGTCGAAAAAATCTCGCGTTCAAGAATGAACGTAGTTTTCCGCGTAGCCGGCGGGGACGACGCGGTCGAAAAAAAGTTCGCCACCGAAGCCGCCGCCGTCGGCTTGGTCGGTACGCCAGGACACCGCTCCGTTGGAGGCATGCGCGTCTCGCTGTACAATGCTGTCGAACCCGCGGCCGTCGAAACCCTCACCAGCTTCATGCGCGAATTCCAGCGCGCCCGCGGCTGAACTTTATGAACGAAAACGATTATCTAAAGCAGGTTGCCGCCCTGACGGGACTCCAGCACTATCCGCAGCAAGGGCCGTGGGGCAGAAAATCCGGGACGGTTATCGGCGCGCGCGATGGCTATGTCACCGCGATTGGATTTGTGCGGAGCCGCGAAGCGAAGATTGTCATTCTGGTGCGCTTCAAGAAGGTCGAAAATCCGGAAGTGGTCAAGTTGGCAGTGAATCAAAGTACGGCGGTCCCCAAAAAGCGTGGCAAACTCGCCGAGGTCGGCAATGATTTCCTGCGATGGGAATGGAAATATTCGTTCACGAAACCCAAGGCCGAGGATGTCGCCCAGTTGGCGGACGCCTTGCGGGAATCCATCAAGCCCGTTGCGCAGGGCTTCGACGGACGCTGCGAGCGCTGCACTTCCTCGTCCACACAGGCGTTGACGCTCCTGAACGGTGTCCCGATTTTCATTTGTGCCGGCTGCCAGGAAAAAGTGCATCACGAGTTGGACCAGGCAGCCATCAACTACGAGGCCATTGTTCCCAACTATCCCAACGGCTTGGCGCTGGGGATCGGCGCGGCCGTGCTTGGCGGGGTCGCCTGGGGATTGGTGGCCTACGCCATCAACCGCATTTTCCTGTACGGCGCGATTCTGATCGGGTACTTCGTCGCAGGCGGCGTTTTGAAGGGAACGGGAAAGGTGACGCGCTTTGGGCAAGTGATTATTCCCATTTTCACTGTTGCGAGCGTCTTGTTCGGCGACGCCATTTTCTATACGCTAGCCATAATGAAGCACGAGAGCGCTCCTTTCTCCACCAAGCTCCTGGGCGCAGTCCTCTCGCATCTCTGGGAAATCGAGAAAGAAGGAAATGGAGTGCTGACGATTATTTTTGCGCTCGTTGGAGCCGGATACGCTCTTTACGCTGCGCGCAAACCTAAGTTCAAGGCGGCGTTTCAGCCGCTCGGCGCGCCCAGCGTCTGAATTGAAGCCTTCGCCACTGTTATACCTGAGTTCGAGCGCACCCCGGCTGAAACGCAACGCATAGTTTCAAAGAATAGAGCGCAGAAGGATTCCCCTCTGCGCGCCGCCTCCAGTAACGGAGTTTCAAGCCAGGTCGAAGAGCAGGATCTCGGCGTCTTTTGCGCCGGTGAGTTCAATGGCCTTTCGGCGGAAATGGCCGCGCCGTCGCCCGCTTCAAGCGGCGTGCCGGTTTCCGGAGGCCCCCGCTTTGGTGTACAGTGATAAGGAACCCGCGGCCCTAGCTCCGCGGCCTCCGAGGATTTTTCAATGGACTCCCCATTGTCCGCTACTGCCACGAGAAAGCCTGAAGGCTCACTTACGCCCCGCGAAACCCTCACCGTCACCGATAATCGTACCGGCAAGTCCTACGAGCTCCCCATCACTCACGACACCATCCGCGCCGCCGACCTCCGCCAGATCAAGGTCGACCCCAAAGATTTTGGCATGATGAGCTACGATCCGGCCTTCAATAACACCGCCTCGTGCATCAGCCGAGTCACCTACATCGACGGGGACGCAGGCATCTTGCGCTATCGCGGTTATCCCATCGAAGACCTGGCGGAAAAAAGCACTTATCTGGAAACCGCCTACCTCCTGCTGCACGGCGAACTGCCCACGCCCTCGCAATTGAAGGATTGGACCTACAACGTCACGCACCACACCTTCATCCACGAGAGCATCAAGAAATTCCTCGACGGCTTTCATTACGACGCCCATCCCATGGGCATGATGATCTCGACCATCGCCGCGCTTTCCACTTTCTATCACGACGCCAAAGACATCTTCAGCGCCGAGTCGCGCAAGAAGCAGACTTATCGTCTCGTCGGAAAAATTCCCACCATCGCCGCTTTTTCTTATCGCCACACTCTGGGCATGCCGTTCGTCTATCCCGACAATGAGCTCAGCTATCCGGGCAATTTTCTCAACATGCTATTCCGCACCACGGAACCGAAATACCGGCCCAACCCCACCCTTGAGCGCGCTCTCGACGTTCTCTTCATCCTGCACGCCGACCACGAACAAAACTGCTCGACCAATACCATCCGCGGCGTCGGCAGTTCCCACGTCGATCCCTACTCCGCTACCGCCGCCGCCATCGCCGCGCTTTACGGCCCGCTGCACGGCGGCGCCAATGAAGAAGTCCTGCACATGCTCCTGGAGATCGGCTCGGTCCAGAAGGTTCCGGAATTCATCAAGCGCGTCAAA
>Ga0210408_10001695_pt1 | contig 22585 bp, 17 predicted proteins | sample IncBWH4MmetaG_FD_155471 | JGI IMG/M metagenome (GOLD analysis project Ga0210408, IMG submission 155471) | Forest soil microbial communities from Barre Woods Harvard Forest LTER site, Petersham, Massachusetts, United States - Inc-BW-H-4-M | ecosystem: Environmental > Terrestrial > Soil >...
GGAGGAATTGGCGGCCTTTCCACAGCATGTTTCCTTCGCCGAAGGGGTATCAACGTCACCGTTTTCGAGCAGGCCGACGCGCTGGGCGAGATCGGAGCCGGCTTGATAATCTTTCCGAATGGTCTGCGGCAACTCGAACGAATGGGGTTGGGCGAAGCCTTGGCGGCAGTCGGCGCGAAGATCGGTGATGGCTCACAATTTTACCGGGCGGACGGGACAGTGGTCGGGTCTATTGTCACTACCGACTCGAACGGCTGGAATGGAATATACGGCATGCACAGGGCTGATTTGCTGAATGTGCTCGCTGCAAATCTGCCGTCAGGCATCATACGTACTGGCCATCGTTGTACGGGACTTGAGCAGAACGCCGTTGCGGCGCAATTGAAATTCGCGAACGGCGAAACCGCCGAAGCCGACATCGTCATCGCCGCCGATGGCATACACTCGACATTGCAGAAGTATGTTGTCGAGCCGAAACCGCCTGAATATTCCGGTGTTCGCGCCTATCGCGGTTTGATTCCTCGCGAAAAACTCTCCGGTTGGCGGGAAGAGGCCCATCAGGTTTGGATGGGGGACGGAAAGCATTTCATGGTGTACCCGGTTCGGAGTGGTCGGATTCTAAACTACGTCGGCTTCGTTCCCACCCGAAACGTGACGATTGAGTCGTGGTCCGCTGTCGGAGACCGCGACGAGCTTGCAGCGTCTTTTGAGGGATGGGATCCACGCGTTGTAAGACTGCTCGAAGCGGTGGAGACCTGCTTTTGGTGGGGCTTATATGATCGCAGCCCGCTGGAATCTTGGACAAAGGGACGGCTCGTGTTGTTGGGTGACGCCGCCCACGCGATGCTTCCGCATCTCGGCCAGGGGGCCAACCAGGCGATCGAAGATGGCGTCGCTCTGAGCGTCCTTCTCGAGGGACGAGACCCGAGCGAAGTACCAGACATTGTGTCGCAATATGAAAAATTGCGCCGTGTTCGAACCGAAATCATTCAAGCCGAGACGCGGAAAAACGGGCTTCGCTATGACTCCAGATATGAGAGCCTCGAGCAGCGCGATCACGAAATCGCAAATTCTGCGGCGTTCCGCAAATCGCTCTACGACCATGACGTCGAGAAGGCCGCCATTGCGCACCTGAGCGAAAGCCGACGTTGGCCTTGAAGTTGTTGGAAAGAATTTGGTCCTGGGTTGGTCGTAGGGCGGAGGAACGAACTAACTTCGAGGCACGGGGCGAATATATCCGCCGCCCCCTCATCGGCGATGGGGCGATGTCGCTTATGGCACCTTTGAGACATGCCGACGGGCGCTGAGAATGTCTATTTATCGGGGGTACCTCGGAAGACATTTACTCAGACTGAGTTCTTCTGACTTTGACCCGACTCGGACATTGGCTCTAGGCGCGGCATGGGCCCTATGTTCTTGTTGGAACCGGTTTTATCGGCTTGGGCCTTTCTTCAGGGGAAGGGGCTCGAGAATTGATGAGCGAGGCTCTTGGGAAGGTTGCCTGAAGGACAATCCTCCAAAGGACAAATATAGATCGACACCGTTGGACACGGAGCCAATGCAGGGAATTGACTATGGCCGACGCGATCGAGCAAGTCATGGATCTGATTTTCGGACGCTGGCGGAGCCAGACGCTGTACGCTGGGGCGGAATTGGGTGTCTTCGACCATCTCGACAGGACAACAGCTAAGGGAGCCGTTTGCCTCGCCGAGGAGATGGGTGTCGATGCGGCCTTGCTCTATCGGCTGTTGAGGGCGATCGCCGCCACCGGCCTTCTGGCTGAAAACAGCTCTCGGGAATTTACGTTGACCGCCCAGGGTGACCTGTTGCGGTCGGATAACCCGCGGTCGCTCAGACCCATGGCGCGGCTGACCGAGGGGCCGCAACACTATGCCTTATGGAAGCATCTGCCGGCCATGGTGCGCGATGGCAGGCAGAACGCCTTCGTGAGGGAATTTGGCGTGATGGCGTTTGACTACGCCCGGGCAAACCAGGACTACGGCGAGCGCTTCAAGCAAGGCATGTCGAGCCATTCGGCGGTTCAGTCCACGCTTGCACTTGAGGCGCTACAAGGCTGCGATCTGTCGGGCATCAGGACTTTTTGCGATGTCGCGGGCGGCCACGGGCACTTGATGTGCGCAATCCTGCAAGCCTATCCACACATGAGCGGCGTGGTGTTGGATCAGCCTGATGTCGTAAGCGACCATCACGAGCTTTGGGCATTTAGGCTCGGGCTCGCCGACCGATGCCGTTACATTGCCGGAGATATGTTCCGCGAAGTGCCAGTAGCCGACGCCTACAGTCTGAAGATGATCCTGCACGATTGGGACGACGACGAATGTGTCGCGATCCTGTCCAGCGTGAAGAGATCGGCGTCGAAGCAGGCGCGCGTGTTTATCGTCGAGCATATCGTGCCCGGACCCAAGACGGCTCATCCGTCAAAGCTGTTCGACATCCACATGATGTGTTGGGGAACCGGCCAGGAGAGAACCGAGGCCGAATATCAGCAGCTATTGAAAAGAGCGGGCTGGAGACCGGCGGGCACCCATTATCCTGCCAACCGTGCGATCGGAGTAATCGAGGGTGTTTTCGCCTGAGCCCGGTCGCGGTAGTCCGCTGTTGGCAGATATTGTTGTAAAAGTCTTTTTGTCTCACCGATCGCAAATTTTCCGGGCTGTAGGGGTAGCGATCGAATATTGATGTTGGGGACCAGTTCATTCTGTGACGAACTCACCGACGACTTCGGTAGCGCGTTTGAGGTTACATCGATCGACGGTTGCCGCTTGTTTTGTCGTTTAGCTGAAATTTAGTCGCAGGACGTTTTGGGACTTTTGCAACACTATCGGCACGAACCGGACATGGCGGGGTGATCTGGCGATGTCTGCTCTTGAAGCTAGAACCGAATTGGCCGACCAACGGTCAAATAGACGCGGATGACCCGGGACGGGCATTGCACTAAATCGCCAGCCCTCGGTGTCCGGCTATTTAATTTGAAATATTTGAGGGACCCCGTCCGCCGGGGTAGAATGGTTCCAAGGCCCCGACGGCACTGCTTGCGGCGGCGCAGAACGGTTCCATCGCGTCCGTTTATTCGTACCCTTGTGATCCAGGTGACAGAACGCTCCGCTGGCGTCCGTGACAATAATAGGCATTGCTGCCTGGAACACCAAGCTGACGGGGATCGACGATGACCGACCTCGGCGAGATCAAACGCGACCGGCCCTGCAATCGACGCTGGCTTCTCAGCCACGGAGCGCTGGCACTCCCGTTCATCCTTGTCGGCAAACCGGCGCGCGCCGTCGAGCGGGTTGGCTCGGTCGAGGACGTCAAGGGTGAGGCATTCGCCGAGGTCGACGCGGTTCGCCGTACGCTCGAGCGGGCCGCGCCGGTCTTTCTCGGCGACGAAGTCGTGACCGGCGTCGCGTCCCGACTGGGAATGCGGCTCGGCCGCGATACGACGATCAGGCTTGGCGAACAAGCGCGGCTGAAGATCGATCGGTTTCTTGTCGATGCCGGCGGGGAGATGACGCTGCGCTCGGGGCCGTTGCTGTTCGATCGACCGACGCGCAGCGCGCCCGCGGGAGTGCAGATTCGCAGCCCCTTTGCGCTGATCGCAGTGCGCGGCACGCAATTCTTCGCCGGGCCGAGCAACGAGCGCTTCGGCGTGTTCGTCGCGCGCGGCTCGGTAGTGGTGATCTCGGCGGGTCAGCAAGTGACCCTGCGCGAGAGCGAAGGTACGGACTTTGTCTCGCCGGGCACACCGCCGACGCCGGTCAAACGATGGGCGCCACAACGCATCCGCGCCGCGCTGGCAAGCGTTAGTTGACCGCGTGAGGCCACTGGCTTCTATATTGGAAAGACAACAGCCAGCACACGAAGTGGCCCTTTCACTGTTGTCGCAAACAAGCTTGTTCGCCGCGATCGCACGGCGGTATCTCGATGGGTAGGATGCGCCGAGCATTGCAGCAGCGCCTGCCGGTTGCGGTGGGAACCGCGACGCTGACCCTATTTCTAGCGGCAGCTATCCTGCTTCCCAAGACCACGAGCGAGGTACTGCGCGATAGCGCCTTCGACATCGAGCTCGCCGTCGACCAATGGCTGCGCAGGCCCGCATCATCCGACCTGAAGGTCATCGTCGTCGACATCGATCGTGCGTCCATCGATGCGTTGGGCACCTGGCCGTGGCCGCGGGAGACGATGGCCCGGCTCGTCGAGGCGGTGGCGACTGGGCGGCCCGCGGCGATTGCGATCGATGTGCTGTTCGCTGAGCCCGACGATCGCTCGCCAGCGGCGCTCGCGCGGCGGCTTGGATTGGTGACCGGCCGCGCCGAGATCAGCACGTTGGGAGAAAGCCTGCCCGATGGTGACAAGCGGCTGGCGCGAGCCATCGGCAGCGTCCCCGTCGCGCTCGGCTTTGTGCTCGATCCCGACCGCGGCGGCACATTGCCGGGTGCCGTGATCGCGAGCCGCGGGTCCCTTCCGTTCGACGTTTTGTGGCAGGCCGCGGGCGCGATCGGGCCGACGCCGCCGCTCGCGGCCGCGGCGAGCGGGCTCGGCGCGCTCTCGTTACCTGGTAGCGCCGATGGAGCGATCCGTCAGGTTCCGGTCTTCGTTGCCGCCGGTCGTGTCCTGATGCCCGGTCTGGCTGCCGAGGCACTGCGCCTCGCATCCGGTGCCTCGAGCTATCTCATCGAAGGCGAGCCGCCGACGCTGGTGCTCGGCAGCCGGCGGGTTGCGCTGTCGCGCGATGGGCTGCTCCGGCTCGTGCCAGTGGCAGCATGGCGTCGCGTCACCCGCACGCTATCCGCGATCGATGTCCTCAAGGGACGGGCTTGCGGCGGCCGGCTGGCGGGCGCGCTGGTGCTGCTTGGCGGTTCCGCGCCGGAGCTCGGCGGCTTGCGCAAGACACCCGCGGACCCGCTGACGCCCTCGGTGCAAATTCAGGCCGATGCGGTCGAGCAGCTCCTCGCCGGCCGCGCGCCGCGCACGCTGGCGGCAGCGCCAATCTTGCAACCCCTCACGGTCCTGGTGATCGGTGTGCTTGCCGTCGTGCTTGGCGCCGCCTTGTCGCCGGCCTCCGGCACTGCGATCTTGACTGCGATGGTCGCGCTTCTGTGGATCGCCGCGATCGCCGTGTTGGGGCTCGCAGATCGCCTCGTCGATCCGCTGACCCCCTCCATCGCGACAGTGCTGGTGTTCATGGTGACGGCCGGCACCGCCTACTCGTTGACCCGCCGGCGAGAAGCGTTCGTGCGCCGTCGGCTCGAACAACATCTCGCGCCGGCGGTCGTCCGACGCATCGTCGAACAACCAGACTTGGTCAAGCTCAATGGCGAACGGCGTGAGGTCACCGCGCTGTTCACTGACATCGAGGGTTTCACCGCAACGACGCATCGCGCTGGCCCTGAGGATCTGGTGGCAACGCTCGACCAGTATTTCGAGGGCGTTGCCGGCATCGTGATCAATCACGGCGGCATGATCGACAAAATCGTCGGAGACGCCGTGCATGCTCTCTTCAATGCACCGCTCGACCTCGAGGATCATCCGCAACGCGCTGTCGAATGCGCGATCGCCATTCAGGCATGGAGCGAGGGCTTTCGCCGCCGCGCCCCTGCCGCCGCAATCGAGCTCGGCCGCACGCGTATCGGGATCGAGACCGGGCTCGCCATCGTCGGCGACGTCGGCATTCGATCCAAGCTCGACTATACTGCCCACGGCGATGCCGTGAACATGGCGGCGCGGCTCGAAGCTTGCAACAAGGAGCTCGGCTCGGCGATCTGTGTCGGGCCGGCTGCAGCTGCGCGGTGCGACGCATCGGCGCTGCGCCCACTTGGGCAGCTGGCGGTCCGCGGGCGCCCGGAGCTGATCACCGTCTTTGAGCCGTGGCCGAGCGATGCGCCATCCGCCTGGCGCGAAGCATACTTGGCGGCCTACGCCATACTCGACAATGATGCGGCCCACGCCGCCATGCTGTTGCAAAAGCTGATGGGCGACTGTCCTGCGGACCTGGCAGTGCGCCGGCTTGCCGAGCAACTGTCGGCGATGCGAAAATCCGATCGGTCGCCGACGTGACGAACCGCGTGACCGCAGGCACGGTGATTTGGCATTCCGCGCGATGAATGGCAGCGCTGGTAACCGACGTCACTTCTTGTCCGTTGTTGGCACAAAACAGACCTCATGGTCCGCAGGGTGAATGTCCGCTGCTGAGGTAAGAGCCGACATCGCCAGTTCCATAATATCTGATTTGCAAATTCTCCTTGCCTTTACGGTTGGCAGTCAAAAACCTGCAGCGATCTCCACCAGGCGGCGATAGGCACTTTTGCGCGCGTCGCGGATCGGTTCGGCCGGTCCGGTGGTCGGGCCGAGTGGGACAAAGCGTACGTTGCTGATACCGATGAAGCGGAGCGCCTCGCGCAAATAGGGCGTCGCCATGTCGATGCGGCCGCGGTTCATGCCGGTGACGAAGTCGCTGCCACTGGCGAGGATCACCAAGGTCGGCCTGTCCTTGAGCAGGGGAAGGTAGCCTTGCGCTGGGTCGAAGCGAAACGTCAGTCCCGGCTGGATGATGACGTCGAGCCACTGCTTGAGCTTATAGGGAATGCTGAAATTCCACATCGGCGTTGAGATCAGCACGCGATCGGCGAGGGACAAGCGAATCGCGATGCGCTCGGCTTCGGCAAAGCCGTCGTGCTGCGCGTCGGTGAAGGCCCTTCCGGTCAGGCGGGCGTATTTGGCATCAAGGATCGCACCTTTGAATTCCGGCAGATGATCTCGCCAGAGGTCCATCAGGTCGACGTCCCAGTCCGGCCGCACGCGGCGAAACTGATCGAGAAAGATGCGCGCGCCAGCGGCCGATTCGGAGTCGGCACGGGGTGAACAGGCGAGATGAAGCAGCTTTGGCACTGTCCATGCCTTTCATCCGAGCGCTTTGATGACGGTATCGGTGTTGGTCACGACGGAGACGTTCTGCAGCGCGAAGTTGACGGAAGCGTTGTGCCAGTCGGCGTTCATCGTCGAACAGCAATCCTCCGGCACGATCATGAAGTAGCCCTTGTCGGCGCCGGTACGGGCGGTGTGCTCGACCGACATGTTGGTCCAGGCACCAGTATTGATGATCATGTCGCGGCCGGTTGCTTTAAGGATGGTTTCCAGCCGCGTACCCTCCCAGGCGCTCATGCGCATCTTTTCGACGATGAAGTCGCCCGCGCGCGGCTCCAGTCCCGAAACCGGGGCCGCACCCCAGCTGCCGCGCACCATGGCCTTGCTGTCGACAAGCCCCTCGAACAAGGGCGCGTTGAGCGTGACACCGGGCGCGCCCTGCTCGACGATGAACCAGACATGGATGATGACGACTCCACGCACCCGCGCGACCTCGGCCAGGCGGCGGACATTGTCGACGACACGCTGCTCGCGTGCGTGGGTGGGTGCGCCGGACTCTGCGAAGGCGCCGCCGTCCATGATCACGTCGTTCTGCAGATCCTGGATGATCATCGCGCAGCGTTGCGGTTCAAGCCGCAAGTCGCCGCCGGCCAGGTTGGGCGCGGCAGCGGCGGCACTTGCGTCAGCGCTGCCGCGCCTGCCGCTCATATAAGGTTCGTGGCGCGGCCCAACCTTGGTCGGGATCGCATAGACCGAATGGGTCGCGGTCAGATAGAGCGTCCGGAAATCGGGGCCGCCCCAGGCGAGATTGGCGACCATCTCGGGCAGGCGGACCTTGCCGAGCAGATCGCCCGCCGGTGAATAGACCCAAACGCCGCCGGGCGCGGTCACCCAGACATTGCCGCGCTGGTCGCATTTCATGCCGTCGGGCAGCCCGGGCTCGAGTTCAGAGCGGATGCCGCTGGCGAACACGCGCGGATTGGCGAGAGAGCCATCGGCTTCAACGTCGAAGGCGCGGACGAGCGCCTGCACGGTGTCGTTGACGTAGAGCACGCGCTCGTCCGGTGAGAAGCACAGCCCGTTCGGCTGGTCGAACAGGTGACGATCGACCAGGAGTTTTGGCGCGCCACCGCTCGCCGGCACGCGATAGACGCCTTGGAATCCGAGCTGCCTCGGCCGCTCGACGCCATAAACCGGCATGCGCCCGTACCAGGGATCGCTGAAATAGATCGCACCGCTGGAATGGACGCTGACGTCATTCGGGCTGTTGAGTTCCTGGTTGTCGAAATGCGAAGCGAGCACCTCGCGCCGGCCGTCGGGCCGTTCGCGAATGAGCGAGGACGTGGCATGCTCGCAGACGATCAGGTTCAGCTCCGCGTCGTAGGTCATGCCGTTGCATTTGTTCGACGGACGCCTGACCTCGACGACGCCGCGGCGAGCGTCCCAGCGCCGGCGTATGTCGGCGGGCATGTCGGAGAACAGCAGATACTGATCTACGGGATGCCAGATCGGTCCTTCCGTGAACTCAAAACCCGTCCCAACCTGGCCGACCGGCGCATAGGGATCGACCAGATCTTCGAATTCCGAGCGCAGGGTGACATGCGTCATCGCTTGCGTCCTTTGCGCTTCATGCCGGGAACCAGTTCCGCTGCGGCAGGCTTTGCACGATGGGGCCGGGTACCTGGTCATGCAGCCGTCCGACCACAGCGCCGCCTTCGATCTTGGCGGGTCTGTCGTGAACGGGGAGCAGATAACGCGATCCGCTCAGGAGCTTTTTGATCGAGGCCTTTTCCGCCCGCTTGCTGGTACCGTGGTTGCCCGTGGTGCGCGGCTCGGCGTCATGGATTTCGTTGAAGGGCGTCACGATCTGGTCGTTGAAATCATAGATCACGTCGCCGCAAATCGTCGCGATGCCGTCGGCGGTATGAACGTGGATGTTCATCGAACCCTCGGTATGGGCGTTGGCGGCATCGCAATAGACCCCCGGCATCAGTTCGACCGGCCCGGTGATCTCGAGATCCAGAAACCGCAGCGCGCTCTTGGTGTGCAGGCGGTCGATCAGGTGCTTGATGTCGGGTGCCGGATATTGCGGATGCATCAGCCCCGACACTGAATATTCGAGCTCGCGGCGGTTGAGGACAACCGTCGTATTCATCGGGAACAGGTCGTCCTTGCCGGCGTGGTCGATATGAAGATGCGTATGGCAGACGAAGCGCACGTCGCTCGTGCGAACGCCGTGCCGCGCGAGCTGGTTTTCGATCATGTTCTCGTGGAACTGAAGTCCACGCATGCCGAGCGTTTCCATGATCTGATTAGAGCGATAGCCGGTGTCGACCACGACGGGATAGGGGCCACCGACAATCAGAAAGCCGAGCGTCAGGACGCGGCGGGTGCGGCCGCAGTCGCGCCCGAGCACGAGAAAACTCGATTCCAGCTCGATATCGCCATAGTCCAAAATCTTGATTTCCAACGGCATCGTTTCCTCCAACTCTCAATTATTTCTATGATTTGAGGCGATAGACGCGCATGGCGGTCGTCCCAAAAATCGCGTCGCGCTGGTCCGCGCGAAGTCCCGCGGCAGCGGCGCGATGGGCGTCCACCAATTCGCGATAAGAGATCCAGAGTTTTTCGATCGGAAAGTTCGAGCCGAACACGCAGCGTTCGGCGCCGAAGATCGCAACGGTGTCGGTCAGGACATCTGCGATATACGCGGGATCGTTGCGATGGATGAAGGTACCAAGGCCAGAGAGTTTTGAGACGATGTTCGGGCATTTCGCAAGCTGCGCCACGCCGGCGCGCCAGGCGGCGCGGCCCTGCGGCGAGAGATCTTCCAGCATGCCCGCATGCTGCAGGACGAACGTCACACTCGGGCACGCTTCTGCAAGCGCCGCGGCATCGGCCATTTGCGGTGCAAACACCTGCAGATCGAAACTCCAGCCGTAATCTGCAAGCCGCGCGATGTTGCGACGGATTTTTTCGTCAGCGCAGAGGTCGGGCCGCGCCGCAAAGCGGTACAGCGGGTTTTCGTGCCAGTGCAACTGCATGCGGACGCCGCGTACCAGCGGATATTTGGCAAGCCGGTCCAGTTGCGAACGGACGTCATCCACGCTGAAATCAGCAAAGGCGACGATGGCGTGCGGCCATCCATGCTGGTTCGCGGTCTGCTGCACCCAGGCCGCCTCGTCTTCAAAGCGGTCGTTGGCCCAGTTGGTCTGAACATAAACCGATTTGGTCACGCCTGAGCTTGCGAGATCGGCGAGATATTCCTCGATCGGATAATCGCGGCGGATCGGATCATAGGGACCAAAGATGCGCGGTTGCATCGGACCGATCAGCCATGGCAGGTCCGCCTGACGCCAGATGTGATGATGTGCGTCGACGAACTCGCTCACGCCGCACCCCTTCTTCCAAGCGACAGCATATGCGCGACGACCGCCGCGCTTGACCCGCCGTCAACGAGATCGTCGACAAAACGCTGGATCGCGATCAGTGCTTCGGTTTGTGGCCGGAACCCGGGCGCCGAAGCGAGCGGTGTCAGCCAGCTGACGCGCCAGGCACGGCGCGACAATTTTGCAACCGCGTCGCGGAGCGCGGCAGGATCGCCGCGCTCCAAGCCGTCGGAAACGATAATGACAGCAGCGCCGCGTGCGTAGCCGCCGAACCGCGGTACAGCCAAAAACGCCCGAAGCGCGTCGCCGATGCGGGTGCCGCCATCCCAGTCGCTGACCAGATGCGCAGCCGCGTTCAGGGCCTGTTCGCGGCGTTTGAGCCGCAAGGCACGAGTGACGCGCGTGAGCCGAGTCCCGAAGGTGAATACTTCGGCGCTATGGGTCGCCTGGAGCAGGGCGTGCGCCAGCTTCATGTTTTCTTCGGTGCGCGCCTTCATCGAGCCGGAGACGTCGATCAATAGCAACATCTTGCGCGGCCGTGCCCGACGCCTCAATCGTCCAAGCCGCAGCACCTCGCCGTCATTGCGCACGCTGTCGCGCAGGGTACGGCGGAGATCGGCGAAGGGACCGCGCCGCGCGCGCCTGCGGCGATGGCCTCGCCGCCGCGGCAGCCGTGTCGGCGCCTCGCGCGACAGCCGGCGCAGCGCATCGCTGCTCGCACCTTGCGCGAAGCGGCGCTCGACCAGCGCTTCCGCGCGCGCTGCCGCAAGGCCGGATTCATTGGCCTGATAGGCCAGCGGCGGCTCGTCGCCACCACGGCCCTCCTCCTGCAGGCGAACCGTTTCCTCATCTTCACCCTCCGCCCGCTCGATTGCTTCGCTGCCTCGGAAGTGGACATCGAACAATCGATCGTAGGTTGCGCGCCGTTCCGGCGGTGGCGCGAGCGTCGCCAGTCCAGCTTGGCGGATATGTTCCAGGCTGCGCGGCCCGAGCAGTTCGATGGCCGCCAGAAAGGCGGTGGTCTGCTCCGGCGCGACGGCAAAGCCGTTGGCGCGCAGCAGAGCGACAAAGGAGATGAAGACGCGTGCGGCGCGCGGCAGCTGAAGTTCGTCACTCACGCCGCGGCCTCCGCAATCAGCGCATCGAGCTGCGGAGAGATGAAGTGAATATCCTCCTCGTCCTTCAACGCGACGCCGATCGATCGCTTGAAGGCATCCGGCCAGCGCACGCCGCCCTTGTTGAGGAGCGTCGCGGCCTCGGCCCAGTCGACGGCTTCCGCGATGCCGGGCGCCTTGCTGAGCGGCTCGCGCCGGAGCTTGCCGACGGCCGCGACCACGGCGCGGGCGGTGGCCTCGGCGACGCTCGAAGCCCGCATCATCACGATGCGCGCCTCGCGCTCGGCGGTGGGATAATCGATCCAATGATAGACGCAGCGCCGCCGCAGCGCTTCATGCAGGTCGCGCGTGCGGTTCGATGTCAGCACGACGACCGGATGTTCGGCCGCACGTAGTGTACCGCGTTCGGGGATGGAGATCTGGAAGTCGGAGAGGAATTCGAGCAGGAACGCTTCGAACTCCTGATCGGCGCGATCGATCTCGTCGATCAGGAGCACGGCCGAGTCAGGCGCGCGTAGGGCCGCGAGCATCGGCCGTTCGATCAGAAAAGCCTCGCCATAGATGTCGATGCTCTCTTCTCCGGCCTGCCGTATCGCGAGCATCTGGCGCGGATAGTTCCACTCATAGAGCGCGGCCGACGCGTCGATGCCCTCGTAGCATTGCAGGCGGATCAGCCGGCGGCCGAGCACGGCGGCAATGGCCTTGGCGGCTTCGGTCTTGCCGACGCCCGGCGCGCCTTCGAGCAACAACGGTTTGCCGAGCGCGAGCGAAAGATAGGCCGCTGTCGCAAGACCCTCGTCCGCAAGGTAATAGGCGGCCCGCAGCGCCTTCTCCAGCGCCTCGGGGCTGTCGATGCCGACGATGGTGCCGCGGACCGCCATCTCAAGACCCTCAGCGTCGCGCTTGCGGACGCGCGCCGCCTTGGACCTTGATCGCACGCAGCACCTTTTCCGGCGTGATCGGCAAATCGTCGATGCGGACGCCGACTGCGTTGAAGATCGCGTTTGCCACCGCCGGCAACACCGGGTTCGCGCACATTTCACCGGGGCCCTTGGCGCCGAACGGGCCATCGGCGGCGGGGCGTTCCAGCACCGCGATGTCGTGCGGGCAGATGTCGCCGGGCCCGGGCATCAGATATTCGACGAAGTCGCGCGGTCCGTGAATCGGATCCGGATAATAGGGCTCGGGCGTCTCGTAGAGCGCGTGGCTGACGCCCATCCAGGCGCCACCGACAAGCTGCTGCTCGACCAGCCGCGGATTGAGAGCGCGCCCGAGCTCGTAGGCGCTGTCCATGCGTACCATCGCCACTTCGCCGGTTTCGTCATCGACCTCGACCTCGGCAACCAAGCATGCATGCGCATAGCAGGTCGCGGGCGACATCTCGCCGGTCTCGGGGTCGACATTGGAGAGCGGTACCAGGAAGATGCCGCGCCCCGAGATGGTTTTGCCCTGCTTGAATTGGGCCGCGATCGCCACGTCCTTGGTCGAGATCGAGCGATGTGGCGCGCCCTTGACATGGATGTTACCGCGCCCATCGGTCTCGAGGTCGGCCGCATTGACTTCCAATTCTTCCGCGGCAGCCTCCATCATGACTCCGCGTGCTTCCTTTGCCGCCGCCATCACGGCGTTGCCGACCCGGTGCGTGCCGCGCGAGGCAAAGGAGCCCATGCAATGTGGACCGGTGTCGGAATCGGCGGTGTCGACATAAACGTCTTCGACGGGCACGCCGAGCGTCTCCGCGCAGATCTGTCGCGTCACCGATTTCATGCCCTGGCCGAGGTCGATCGACGAGAGCGCCACGGTGAACTTGCCCGAGGGATTGGAATGAACCAGCGCCTGGCTGGGATCGCCGCCGAGATTCATGCCGATCGGGTAGTTGACTGATGCGATGCCGCGTCCGCGATGCTTGGTCATGGTCAGCGCCTCCTGGTGCCGAAGACGGAAGAGAAGCGGGTGGCGCCATGCGATGGCGCCGCCGGCGGCCGCGGAGCAGGAGGAGGTGGCGGCGGAGGCACCGCTGGCTCTCGCGTGGCTGTAGGTGCGCGGTCGTAGCTGGTCCGCTGCTGCGAAGCCGGGACCGGCTGCGGGCGGGCCTCGTGCGGTGTCGGCGGCACGACCGCGCGGTCGCCACCGCCATCCTTCCGCGACGAGGCGCGCTTGAACTCCTCGCGCAGCGGCCACTTGGCCTTTTCGGCAGCGACCTGCACGCACTCGATCAAAGCCGTGTTCTTGGCCTCGCGCCGGTGCGCCTTCATGTCGCCGTCACGATAGGCATTGAGGATGCGGAACTCCATCGGGTCCATGCCGACGAGATGCGCGAGCTTGTCCATCTGGCATTCGATAGCAAAATCCATCGCGGTGACGCCGAAGCCGCGCATCGCCGTCGCCGGCGTGCGATTGGTGAACACGCAATAGATGTCGCCATAGACATTGGGGACGGTGTAGGGACCGGGGAGGTGCGCGGCGCATTTGACGGCGGCATAGCTGGAGAGCCGCGTATAGGCGCCGCTGTCGAAATAGGCGCGAATCTTGCGCGCGACGATGCGGCCGTCGCGCATCACGCCGTCCTTGATGTAGATGCGCTCGGCGCCTCGCGGCGGACCGTATTGCATCTCCTCTTCGCGCCCGAGCCGGTAGCGGACCGGGCGCCCGGTGAGCATGGCGCCGAGGATGCAGAGCGGTTCGGTCAGCGTGTCTACCTTGCCGCCAAAGCCGCCGCCCACCGTGCCGCCGATGAAGTGGAAGGTGTTGGAAGGCACGTCCAGGATCTTGGCGCAGGTGTCGAGCGAGAAGAACAAGGCCTGCGTCGAGGTATAGACGACGTAGCGTCCGTTGGTGTCGGGCGCCGCGATCGAGCCGTTGGTCTCGGTCGGCGCGTGCTCGATCGGCGACATCTGGTAGCGCTGCTTGAGCACATGGTCGGCCCCGGCCAAACCACGGTCGGCGTCGCCGAAGCGCAGTTTCTGGTGATCGTAGGTCTCGTAATAGGTGAAGGTGTTCTTCGGATAGACCTCGTTGACCACGGGAGCGCCGGGTTTCAAGGCGTCCTCGACGTCGAACACCGCCGGCAGCGGCTCGTAGTCGATCCGCACCTTCGTCATCGCTTCATAGGCTTCGCGCGGACTGTCCGCGACGATGGCGACGATCGGCTCACCCTTGTAGCGCACCTTGTCGACGGCGAGTGACGGCTCATCGTCCTTGCCGAAATTGATCAAGCTGAGCAGCGTGTTGAGGTTGCGCGGCACGTCGGCACCGCGGATGATCCGGCGCACACCCGGTGAACGCTCCGCCTCGCTGGTGTCGATGCGGCGCAGGCGTGCATGCGAATGTGTGCTGCGGACCACCTTCAGATGCAGCATGCCCTGCAGCTTGTGGTCGTCGAAATAGGTCGAGGTGCCCGTGACGTGGCCGAGCATGTCCTGCCGCTGCGTTCCCTTGCCAATCTCCTTCAGATTGTCGTCGCGCTCGTCGGCGAAGATGTCCTTGCGCAGTTCCAGCATGGCAAAATCCTTCAGGCGCGGGCACGACCGCCGGAGGCGGCGGCGAGCACGGCGTTGATGATGGGTTCGTAGCCGGTGCAGCGGCAGATATTCCCCGAGATCGCCTCGACGACTTCAGCGCGGCTCGGCGAGGGGTTGCGGTCGAGCAGCGCCTTGGCGGCCATCAGCACGCCCGGCGTGCAGTAGCCGCACTGGGCGGCAAAATTCTCGGCAAAGGCGCGCTGCAACGGATGCAGATTGGGCCCGTCCTTGATGCCATCCAGTGTTTCCACACTCCGTCCGGCTACCGTCTCGGCCAATGTGAGGCAGGAAAGATGAAGTTCGCCGTCGATCAGCACGCTGCAGGCGCCGCAGCCGCCCTGGCCGCAGCCGAATTTCGGCGTCATGTCGCCGATCAGTTCGCGCAGCGCGACCAGGAGATTGGTGCCGCCGTCGACGAAGATAGCGACGTCGCGGCCGTTATGGCGAAATTGCAGGGCGGTCTTGGCCATGGCGATCCTATTTCTGACCGGACAATAGACGTCGCAGGTGAACGCCGACGATCTCGCGCCGGTACCAGGCGCTGGCGAGGGCGTTGTCGCCGGGGGAAGTTCCCTCGACGACTGCTGCCGCGGCCGCGTCGATCGTCGGCGCGTCCAGCGAACGTCCCTCCAGCGCGCGTTCGGCCGCGCGGGCGCGAATCTGTGTGGGCGCCATCGAGCCGAGCGCAATGCGTGCGCCGACGACGCGGCCGCTGCTCATCGGCAGGTGGGCGGCGAGCGTGATGACCGACCCGCCCTTCGGCTTGATGCGGGCGATCTTGCAGTAGCGGAACGCCTCGGCACTCGCAGGCTTCTGGCACGAAATCGAAAGCACCAGCGTGTCGGTCTGCCGTTCGCGCGATCGCAAGAACTCCTCGATCGGTACATCGCGGCTGCCAAGGCCGCCCTGCACGGAAACCACCGCGTCAAGCGCGAGCAGGGCAACGGTGAAGTCGCCGTACGGATTTGGCGCGAACAGATTGCCGCCGACAGTGCCCATGTTGCGTACCGCCGGTCCGCCGATCGAGCGGGCAGGGGCGTGCAGGAAGGAAAGATCGCGCTCGGCCAGGATGCGCGCAAAGGTCACGCCCGCGCCGATCGTGACGCGTGGTCCCGCCGCGTCGATCCGCATCAGCGCGTGATCGCTCGCGCGCACGATGGTGGAGATCGAGATGTCGCCCTCGTTCAGCGCGCGCATCACCAACGTGCCGCCACCGAGATAGCGCGCGCCGCGATCGGATGACAAGGCCGCCGCCGCCTCACTGGAACTCGCAAACGTCCTTACCGTGACGGGCATGGGATTTCCTCCGCGCTCATGCGGTCTCCTTCAGGTGGCGGCGGACGGCCTCGAATCCCGCCTGATAGATCTGCTCCGCCACCATCTGCGTGATGCCTTCCCGATCGTCGGGCCGCGTCGTGAAACGCGATTCCCATTGCCAGAAAGTGCAGTCTCCGTCGGTGACGGGAAGCAGACGGACATGCGCCACGTAGTTGAACATTGGGATCGGCGTGTCGAGCAGGCAATAGCTGAATGTCTGCTCGAGATCGGACAGCGCCAGCAGTTGCTCACGCAGCTCCGAGCCGTCCTTGAGCTTGAAGCGGCGGACGCAGCCGATCTTGTCGGCCGCCTGGGCCCGTTCGATCGCGCTGGTCGCCACCGCCGGGTGCCAGCGATCATGCCCGTTGAAATCGCGCAGCACGTTCCAGACCGTATCGGTCGGTGCATTGACGATCGTGCTTTTGACGATATGCGGCACGGCTTAGCCTCCGAAAGCACGTTTCAAGGCGTCGAAGCCGCCCTGGAAGACGCCGCCGCCGATATTGCCGACGAGCTCGGTTTCCCGTTCGGGCGCGCAGTCGAACTCGGCGGTCCATTCCAGGAAAGTCTGGTCACCGTCGGTAACGGGCGTCAACCGCAGCGTGGCGACGTAATTCTCCACCCCCATCGGCGACTCCAGGATGGAGTAGGTGCAGAACATGTCGTAGTCGGAAAGGCCGAGCAGTTTCTCGCGGATGCGATCGCCATTGCGCAGGCGGAAGTCGCGCACGCATCCAATCTTGTCTGCGGGCTCGCCGCCCTCGATCCGGCTTTCCGCGATCGCGGGATGCCAGTTCGGCAGGCCGTTGAAGTCGCGCACTCGCGCCCAGACACGGTCGTTGCGCGCGTTGACGACGGTGGACACATAGACCCGGGCCATGGCGCGTTACGATCCTTTCTTGCGCGGGCCGCGCTCGGCGGGGGCCTCGCCACTGGTGGGCGCGCCGGGACTTGCGGCAGGAGGTGAGCCGGGCTTGCTGTCATCGCCCCCCTTGCGCGAGGAATCCCGGATGCCCTGCATGTCGCGCGCCTCGCGGATCAGGCCGGGCATTTTGGCAAGGCTGCCGCCCTCGACGCCGATGTCGGCGAGAAGCGAGTCGATCAGCGGCGCCTGCACGCGGTAACGCAGCGCCGAATCGATGACCTCGTCGGTGGCGCTGCGACTGCCGCCGCCGCTGCCATTGAGGCCGTCTACCTGGAGGATGCGGATACCCTCGATCTTCTCCATCGGCTTGACGCTTTCGCGCACAATGCCCTCGATTCGGTCGAGCAGTTTGCGGCGGAACAGCGAGTAGCGCGCCTGGTCGGTGAGCACGTTCTCCGCCTCGTTGAGGAGGCGTTGCGCCTCGGCCTCAACCGTGGCGCGCACGCGTTCGGCTCCAGCGGCGATCCGGGTCTCCTCCGCCTGTTTCTCGGCGAGCAATACCTCGACGGTCTTGCGTCGCTTGGCGATCTCGCTCTCGCGCGCGGTCACGACGCGCTCGGCTGCCTCGGTCGCGCGCGCGCGAGCGTCTTCCGCCGCCGCCCTGGCCGCCGATTCCTCCAGCGACTTCTGGTGAAGGGCAATCGCCTTCTCCATCAACACCGTCTCGACGTCCCTTTCGCGGTTGACCTCAAGCTTGCGCAGCTCGCGTTCGCGGCCGATCCGGGCCTCGTCCAAGCCTCGGTCGGAAGCGATGCGCGCACGCTCGACCTCCTCGCGCGAGACGATCTCGGCCTCCTGCAGGGACTGGACGCGGGCGACCTCCAGTTGCTCGATAGCGCGCCGGCGTTCGATCCGTGCCACCTCCAGCGCCTGCTCGCGCGAGACGTCGGTGGTGTCGACTTCCTTGCGGGCAATGATCTCAGCCTGCTTGACCTGCCGATCGGCGTCGATCCGCTCGGATCGCTTGGCTGCGAGCGCGATCACGCGCTCCTCGTCGGCGATCTCGATCGCCTTCTTCTGGTCGATATTGAGTACTTCTCGGGTCTTGGAGGACGCGATGCGTTCGCTCTCGAGCGCCAGTTCGACGTCGATGCGTTGCCGCTCGATCGCGTCGCGGCGCTTCAGTTCGGCCGCCTCGATCGCTTCGGTGCGATCGATCTCGAGGCCGCGGGTCTCCTTTTCGGCGCGAATGCGCTGTGCCGCGATCGTCTTTTCCTGCGCAATCCGGGCCGCTTCGATGGCCTCGCGCGCGGCGATGTCGGCTTCCTCGACTGCACGATTGCGCGTGATCTCGAGCGCGCGAACGCGTTCTTCCTGGGCGATTCGCGAGGCTTCGGTGGCCTCGCGCGCGGCGATGCCGGCGATCTCGATGGCCTGGTTGCGCTCGATCTCGAGCTTGCGCGTGGTGTGGTCGGCGCCGATGCGTTCGGCCGCCAGCGTCCGCTCGCGGACGATTCGCGCGGCTTCGACCGCCTTCTGCGCCTCGATCTCGGCCTCCTGGATGGTGCGCACCTGCCTGATTTCGAGAGCGCGCGTGCGCTCGTCGGAGGAGATGCGTTCGACATTGACTGTCATGGTTTGCGCGATGCGCGCCTTCTCGGTTGCCTCGCGTGCCACAATTTCTGCTTCCTCGACGGCGCGCGTGCGCTCGATTTCGCGCCGGCGGGTCTCTTCCTCATTGGCGATGCGCGCGTCGGTGACGACGCGATCGTGCTGAATGCGTGCCGTCTCGATCGACTCGCGCGCCGCGATCTCGGCCTCCTCCACCGTCCGCATGCGTTCGATCTCGCGCTGGCGTACCTCGCGCTCGGAGGCGATGCGCGCGGTGTCGACCGAACGTTGATTCGCGATTCTCGCCTTTTCGATCTCCTCGCGCGCCTGCAGCTCCTTTTCCTCCACCGCGCGCGTGCGTTCGATTTCCTTCTGCCGGGTCTCGCGCTCGGATGCGATGCGAGCCTCGGTGATGGCCTGCTCGTTGGCGATTTTCGCCTTCTCGATCGTTTCGCGCGCGGTGATCTGCGCCTGCTCGGATTCGGTCTCCCGCAACGCACGCTCGCGCGCGACCTCCGTGCGCTGCAGGGCGCGACGCATCTCGATGTCGCGCTCCTGCTCGAGGCGGGCGGTTTCGCTCTCGCGCTCGATATCGAGCGCCTGCCGTTCGGCCTCGAGATTGCGGGAACGGATCTTGATCATCGAATCCTGTTCGATGTCGTTGCGTAGTTTGCGCCTGGCCTCGATGTCCTCCATCAGGCGGGTCAGACCTTCGGCGTCGAAGCGGTTCGAGGGATTGAAATATTCGAGATCGGTCTGGTCGAGGTCGGTAATTGCAACCGATTCGAGCTCGAGTCCGTTCTGCGCCAGCGCTTCGGCGGCGGCGGCCTTGACGCGCGCGACATATTCGCCGCGCTGCTCGTGCATCTGCTCCATGGTCATCTCGGAAGCAACCGAGCGGATGGCGGAGACGAATTTGCCGGAAAGCAATGCGTGGAGCTGCTCGGGCTCCATGGTGCGGCGTCCGAGCGTCGTGGCGGCGATCGAGACGGCTTCGCGGGTAGCCTCTACGCGGACGTAAAAGTCCGCCTCGATATCGACGCGCATCCGGTCGCGGGTGATGACGGCGTCCTGTTTGGCGCGCACGATCCCCATCGGCAACACGTTCATGTTGACGGACGTGTAGTCGTGAATGAAGGGCAGCACGAAGGCGCCGCCGTTGATCACGACGCGCTCGCCGAGGAAACCGGTGCGGACGAAGGAGACCTCCTTTGACGAGCGATGGTAGAGCCAGTTTACGATGTACACGCCAATGACGATGGCGACGATCGCAACGATGAGCCAGAGGATCAATTCACCAGCCAAAATCCCCGACATCTTTTCCTCCCTTGGTCCCGGCGCTCAACGCGCGCCGATCGCCTTGAATTTCCGAACCTGTTCCGTGAGCGCGCGTTCCACGGGTAGGCGCTCCATCGAGGAGGCGCCGTAGAAACCGTGGCAATAGCGGGTCTTCTTCATGATGAAATCGGCGTCGGCGGGGTCTGCGATCGGACCGCCATGCGCGAGCACGAGGATGTGTGAGTTGACGCTAAGCGCGGCTTGCGCCCAGGCATCGATGCGCGCGGGGCAATCTTCGAGCTTCAGCGCGGTCTGTGCACCGATCGAGCCGCCGGTGGTGAGGCCAAGATGGCAGACGATGATATCGGCGCCGGCGATCGCCATCGCCGCGGCTTCCGCTTCGCTGAAGACATAGGGCGTCGTCAGCATGTCCTTGTCGTGCGCCTTCGAGATCATCTCAATCTCCAGCGCGTAGGACATGCCGGTCTCTTCAAGATTGGCGCGGAAGATGCCGTCGATCAGGCCGACGGTCGGAAAGTTCTGCACGCCGGCAAAGCCCAGCGCCTTCAACTGATTTAGGAACATGTCCATGTCGCGGAATGGATCAGTCCCGTTCACGCCCGCGAGCACCGGCGTCCTGGTCACGACCGGGAGCACCTCGCCCGCCATCTCCAAAACGATCGCGTTGGCGTCGCCATAGGGCATCAGTCCGGCGAGCGAGCCGCGGCCCGCCATGCGGTAGCGGCCGGAATTGTAGATCACGATCAGGTCGACGCCGCCGGCCTCCTCGCATTTGGCCGACAGCCCGGTGCCGGCGCCGCCGCCGACGATCGCCTCGCCCCTGGCTGCCATCTCGCGAAACCTCTTCAACAGCGCGGCGCGCTCAAACCTGGCCATGGGTCACCTCACCATTCTCCGCCGCCCTCCGGCGCGCCCGAGCAGGGGACGGAACGCGCTGACAACAGCGGCGGCGAATTCGGGATCGTTGATGTTGTTTCTGATACGAATGAGCTGGCGGTTAGCGGTTTGGCGCACCGTCCGCTCCAGCGCGCCGAACAGAGCCGCGTCGGCGTCGGCATCCCAGAATGGCTGGCCCGGCGCATCGAGTGCGGAGACGCCGCCTTCGGGGAGGAAGAAGCGCACCGGCCCGTCCATCTGGTTGAGCCGCTCGCCGATCCATTGTCCCATCCGCTCGTTTTCTTCCGGCGCGGTACGCATCAGCGTGACCTGCGGATTGTGAACGTGGAACTTGCGCTGTCGGTAACGTTCGGGAATCGTGTCCGGCGCGCCGAAATTGACCATGTCGAGCGCTCCGACCGAGCCGACATAGGGCACGCGGCTGCGGATGACCGCGCCAAAACGGTCGTCCGTGGCCGGAAACACGCCGCCCATCAAGAGGTCGCAGACTTCGGTAGTGGTCAAATCGATGACTCCCGCCAGCTGGCTGGAATCGACGAGCTTCTCCATCGAGCGGCCGCCGACGCCGGTGGCGTGGAACACCAGGCATTCGAACTCATCGCGCAGGTCGGCCGCGATCCTTTGCACGGCGGGCGTCGTCACGCCGAACATGGTGATGCCGATAGCGGGAAGGCTGGCGCCCGCGTCGCGTGGTTTGGCGGTGCTGTCGTCGAGGCGCGCCTTGACCATGCCGGCCAGCGCGTTTGCGCCGTTGGCAAGCACCGCGCGCGAGATCGAGTTGAGGCCCTGCACGTCGGTCACCGAATACATCATCGTGATGTCGGCAGGTCCGACATAGGGGCCGACATCGCCCGAAGCGACCGACGAGACGATCAGCTTCGGCACGCCGATGGGCAGGCTGCGCATGCCCGGCGCGACCAGCGAGGCTCCGCCGGAACCGCCTGCGGAGATGATGCCGGCGATATTGCCCTGGCGGCGCAGCCATCTGGCAAAGGCATCCGCCATCGCCGTCACCGATGCCCCGCGGTCGGCGCCGAATACCCCCGATCCGCCGCGGCCATGGTTCAATGCGATCTCCTGGGCGGAGACGTCGCAGGCGGAAGCTTTGCCGCTGGTTGAGACGTCAATCAGGCGGGTGCGCAGGCCGCTGCCTGCGATGATGTCACGGATGAAGCGCAGCTCTGCGCCTTTGGTGTCGAGTGTGCCGACGACCAGCACGACCGGCGGTCCGGAGGTCTGGGTCGTAACCGACTCGCGCCTTCGCTGCGCGACCTCCTCAAGTCGCGTGACGCCCACCGAGACGATGCGGGCGGCGGCCTCGATGCGCGCGATCGGTACCGGCTGCGACCAGCGCGTCGGCAGCGTCGGATTGGAGATAAAGATCCGCACCGGCCCCTTGTTCCGTGCGGGCTGTGGTGCGCCGGCCGTATCTGCCTCTGTGGGGCCTGCTTCGACATCCGATTCAAGGTCGCTGTGGAGCCCGACGCCCAGCAGGCGCTGTTGCAGGTCGCGATCGGCGGCAAGGCGCGCGGACTCGATGATGCGGTTGACGCGGCCGTTGACCATGATAGCGACATTCCCCGACACCGCCGTCGCCACGCCGATGTTCTGCTCGATCACGAGCACCGACATGTCGCCGTCCTCGCCGAGGCGCACCAGCATCTCCTCTACCCGGGTGACGATCACCGGCGC
>Ga0210408_10001698_pt1 | contig 22568 bp, 16 predicted proteins | sample IncBWH4MmetaG_FD_155471 | JGI IMG/M metagenome (GOLD analysis project Ga0210408, IMG submission 155471) | Forest soil microbial communities from Barre Woods Harvard Forest LTER site, Petersham, Massachusetts, United States - Inc-BW-H-4-M | ecosystem: Environmental > Terrestrial > Soil >...
TGGAAGCCACTCTCGGGGCCTATTTACGCGCGGCATGGGATGATATTCCCGCCATGCGAATGATTCGGGCGTCTCCGCAGGAGCTGAAGCGCCGGGCGGAGAATTTCATTCGCGAACTGCGACCGGAACTTCCACCGGATGAAGTCGAGATCGAAATTACCGATGGCGCTTCTCTTGCGGGGGGCGGCTCTACACCTTCCCAATCGCTTCCCACGAAAATCATTCGAATCGCGAGCGCGCGCTACTCGGCGACAAAGCTCGAACAGCGTCTGCGCCGCGCTCCCGCAGGCGTATCCGTTATCGCTCGCGTTGAAGACGACAGGCTCATCCTCGACTTGCGCACGGTCTTTCCCGAACAGGAACCGCTGCTGGTCAAAACTCTCGCCGCTGTGCTGCATTAACGGAAGCGACGATGAGGGACGGCTAAGCTCTGCCTGCGCCAATTCTGGCGACATTTTCCGGATATCTTTCTGGGCAGTTTTGCGTCGAATGGGAATACGTGACGAGGTCGCGCGGCCTCTTCTAAGGCCATCCCTGAATTGGCGGCTAAGGAGATTTTCATGGAAAACCTGCTGCAAGACATTCGCTACGCCTTTCGTATGCTGGTAAAGAATCCCGGGTTCACGATTGTGGCGGTGCTGACACTGGCGCTGGGGATCGGCGCGAATACGGCGATCTTCAGCGTGGTGGAAAATTTGCTGCTGCGTCCGCTTCCCTACCCACAGCCCGAGCGGTTGGTGGAGATCGCGAACACGTATCCGCCTCAGGTCCCCAAGGGAGGTTTGTCTCCGGGCGATTACGCCGACTGGAAACGGCAGAACCAGAGCTTCTCGGAAATGGGCGCTTATGCGGAAATCTCCAAAGGGTTCAACCTTACAGGCGATGGCGAGCCCCAGCGCACTATGGTTGGCTACGCGAGTTCTGACCTCTTCCCCATGCTGGGGGCACGAGTCGTCGCTGGCCGCTCGTTCATACAGAAGAGAATCGAGCCGGTGACGCACCGGTAGTAATCCTGAGTAGCCGTCTTTGGCAAAGCCGATTCGGCGGCGATCGCGGCGTCGTTGGCCGCGCAGTTACTCTCGATAACAAGCGCTACACCATCGTGGGGATTCTCCCAGCGGGTTTTCAGTTCTTGCGCTGGGCCGATTTGTGGATGCCGCTCGGCCAATATGACGACGACCTAACGGAGCACATTCATCACGCATTTATGGCCATCGCACGGCTCAAACCGGGTGTCAGCCTTTCGCAAGCGCGGGACGAAATCGGACGGCTCAATCAACAAGAAGCAATCGCTTACCCGGATGCCCATAAGGGTTTTGGCGTGCTGGTGCAAAAACTTCAGGATCCGTCCGCGGCCAGCTTGCGCAGCACACTGCTGGTCTTGTTTGGCGCGGTCGGACTTGTCCTCCTGATCGCCTGCGCAAACATTGTGAACTTGCTCCTGGTTCGCAACGCCTCTCGTGAACGAGAAGTTGCGGTACGTACCGCCCTCGGGGCGAGCCCCTGGCGATTAATCCGTCAGTTGCTCACCGAGAGCACTTTGCTTTCCATGCTGGGCGGAGCGCTGGGTGTGCTTTTCGCTATTGCCGGATTGAAAGCTTTGATGGCATCGGTCCCTGACAATTTCGCCATCGTAAACGGAACGGGCTTGAACGGCTGGGTCCTGGGATTCACGGCAGTCGTTTGCCTGACTGCAGGGCTTGCTTGCGGATTCTTGCCGGCCGCGCGCATGCTAAAAAACAACCTCGCCGGCGTGCTGAAGCAAGGGACCAAGGGTTCGAGCGCTTCGGGTCATCACCGAACTCATAACCTGCTGGTGATTTCAGAAATCGCGATGGCTCTCGTTCCGCTCATCGGCGCCGGCTTGCTGCTCAGGAGTTTTCAGCATTTGTTGGAGGTCGACCCCGGTTTTCGCACTGACCACATCCTTACGATGGAAATCCAGCAGCCTGCGCTCTCTTTTGCGCAAATTAACCAGCTTTCCCAGGAGGAACAGCTCAAGCTGGGCGAGAAACAGTCTCTGCAGTTTGAACAAATTGCCGCGCAAATCCGGGCCTTGCCAGGCGTCAAAGAAGCAGGAGGAATCGACGACTTGCCCCTCGGCAATGAGTTGCGCAACGCCTCGAGATTCGTGATTGAGGGCCAGCCTGTTGCGGCCGCCGGCGTACGCCCGATCGCGCAGGTTCGTACCGTGAGTCTTGGCTATTTTTCCTCGCTGGCAATTCCATTGCGCGCGGGCCGCTACTTCAGTGAAGACGACTGGAAGGTTCTGAACATCGTCATCAATGAGAACATGGCGCGGCGTTACTGGCCGCAAGGAGATGCGCTCGGAAAGCGCGTCAATTTTTGCTCACTTGACCCCAAGCCTTGTTGGTTTTCGGTCGTTGGCATCGTCGGCAACGTACACCAGTTTGGACTCGACGCCGAGCCGACGTTCGACGCGTATTTCGCGGGCGGATGGACGCCGTTTCTCGTCGTTCGCGGCGCTGTGGATCCTGCCACGGTTACGGCGGCTGTGATTGAGGCGGTCCACAAAGTGGATTCCAATCTTCCCATTATCCACGTGCGGACAATGGACAACCTGATCTCGGATTCCGTTTCGCCGAGGCGGTTTTCGTCAGTGCTGGTGGCCATCTTCGCTGGACTGGCGCTGCTGCTTGCCGCCATCGGGATCTATGGAGTGATGAGCTACACGGTGAGCCGGCGCACGCAGGAAATTGGAGTGCGCATGGCGATGGGGGCTCAATTGGCTTCGGTGCGCCGCATGATTCTTGGGCAGACACTCAAACTAACTCTCATAGGAGTTGGGTTGGGACTTGCAGGAGCGTTGGTTACTGCCCGATTTCTGGCGAGCCTGCTCTTCGGCGTTGGCATGTATGATCCCGTGACGTTCCTGGGTGTGGCAGCTTTGCTGATCGCGGTCGCTCTGGCCGCTTCTTACATTCCGGCGCGTCGCGCGATGCGCGTCGATCCGATTGTGGCTCTGCGTTACGAATAGATCGCGAGCTTGATCGGCTCTTGGGTTGGGATTGCTCTGTTCACGGCCTGCTCTGCGAAATTCCTGGAAGGCAGTACAATGCCATCGTGCTCTCCTTCCGCATTGAAAATGGAAAATTGAGAGCGACCTCGAAGCCGCTGCCAAAATTGCGCAAGGGATGGGCGCTCATCCGCGTTCGGCTTGCGGGGATTTGCAACACGGACGTTGAGATATTGCGAGGCTATCATTCTTTTCGTAGGACGGCGGGGCACGAGTTTGTTGGCGAAGTCGCGGAGGTTTGTGGAGTTTCTACTGCAACAAGGAAAAGATGGCTGGGCCGGCGCGTCTGTGGCGAAATCAATGTTTCTTGTTCCGGCTATGGCCTCAAGCCAGTGTGCGATTTTTGCCGGCGCGGACTGAAAACGCATTGTTCGCGGCGGACGGTGCTCGGCATCGTCCACCACGACGGCGCATTCGCCGAATATCTGGCTCTGCCGCTGGAAAATCTGCACGTTGTTCCTGATAACGTCATGGATGAGCAGGCTGTGTTTGTCGAGCCGCTTGCTGCGGCCTGCGAAATCCTGGAGCAGGTCAACGTGAAGAAGTTTCGCTCTGTGGCCGTCCTCGGCGACGGGAAGCTCGCGCAGTTGATTGCCTTGGTGCTGCGCACCGTGATTCCGCGGGTCTTCATGTATGGCAAGCACGAGAAAAAATTGGCGTTCGCCCGGCGCGCCGGCATTCAAACGAAAAAAGTAAGCGGCGACGCCGGCGATCTGAAACGGGTCAAAGAAACCTTCCCGCTGCTTGTCGAGGCTACTGGCTCGCCGAATGGTTTGTCTCTGGCGCAGCACATGACGGAGCCGAGGGGCACGCTCGTGTTGAAATCCACGTTCCACGATACCGCGCCGGTCGAAACGTGGCCGATTGTCGTGAAAGAAATCGCCGTCGTTGGTTCACGGTGCGGCCCGTTCGCCAAAGCGATTGCGCTGCTGCGTTCCGGCAAAGTCGATCCGACGCCGCTCATCGCGCGCAAATATCCTCTTACGGAGGCGACTGCCGCCATCGCGTTCGCACAGCAACCGGGTGTGATGAAGGTTCTGCTGGAAAGTTGAAACTAATCCTTCGGTGGAGTCTCCCGCTGACGTTTCAACTCTGCGTCGAATCTTGCCTCGAAGCGCTTCACGAAGTCGCGAAAGCTTTGAGGGTCGATAAACGGATTGTTCGCGCCGCCCCCTTTCAGGGCTTCTCGTTTCTCCTCTAAGTTGAAAAATGAACCGTGAGAAGCGAGAAAAACATCGCACGGGAGTGCAGCGAGGGTGCGGAACGTTTGCGCATAGTCCTGAGCAATTTGGGGATAAGAGGTATTGCCGAACAGGCGGTAGCCCGGCAAAACCGTCACACTGCATACGAACACGACGGCGCGAGAACGGCCTGCTTCTTCCACGTTCATGGTCCAAGATGTACACCCCTTAGTGTGCCCGGGCGTGAGATGAGCGGTCAGTGTTGTTCCACCCAAAGAAACCGTCTCACCGTCGTGCAAGAGACGATCCGGCTTCACGGGAGGAAAAGTGAGCCTGGATTTGAAAAAGAAATCTCCTTGCCCACCATGTTCCAGCAGGGGAGCGTCTCCTTCACTTGCCACGAGCTTCGCCTGTGTCGCTCCCTTAAGCTCCGCCAGGCCTCCCGCGTGGTCGAGGTGGGCATGACTATTCAATAGAACCTTCACATCGGACAGGTGGAAACCAAGTTTCTGGATGTTGGCCTCGATTTGCGGGGCAGTTTCCGCAAATCCGCCGTCGAGCACGATGTGTCCTTGAGGCGTGGTGATCAAGAACGAGGTAATTTCGTTCGCGCCAACATAGTAGATATTTCCAATGATTCGAAAGGGCTCAACAGGCTGGTTCCACGAACGTGAGTCGGGATCAGCCTGTGCATTGATAGCGGGAGGACCGGCCCAAGAAATGAGAACGCCGGTGAGGACCAATTTGAAGAAGACACGAGCAATCATTCTCTCTCCTAGAGACGATTGATGCAAGACGCAACGCAGGCGGCGCCGAAACCGTTGTCGATGTTGACGACGGTGACGTTAGAGGCGCAGGAATTGAGCATGCCCAACAATGCGGCTACGCCGCCGAAGCTGGCGCCGTAGCCGACGCTGGTAGGCACGGCGATGACCGGCACGCCCACCAGGCCGCCGACGACGCTCGGAAGCGCGCCTTCCATCCCCGCAACGCAAATAATCACGCGCGCCTGGGTCAGATTTTGCCGGTGTTCGAGCAAGCGGTGAATGCCCGCGACGCCGACGTCGTACAGATGCTCGGCACGGTTGCCCATTATGCGGGCGGTCAGGAGCGCTTCTTCCGCTACCGGAATGTCGCTTGTGCCCGCGGAAACCACAAGTATGGTTCCTTTGCCGGTGATCTCCCTGTTCCGCTCGACAGTGATGACGCCAGACAGTTCGTGAAACTTCGCGTTGCGCGCAGCTTTTCCGCCCGCGCGCCTCACGGCTGCAAAAATCTTTTGGTCGGCGCGAGTCACCAGGATGTTCTGCCGCGAATCTTTTTTGCGCAGCATGGCACGCGCGATTTCCGCCACTTGCAGGGGCGTTTTTCCTTTTCCCAAAATCACTTCGGCAAAACCTTGCCGGAGCGCGCGGTGATGATCCACCTTGGCGAAGCCAAGATCTTCAAATGGCAAATGCCTTAGGCGCTCGCAGGCTTTGTCCGGTGCGAGTTCGCCCGCCTTCACGGATTCCATAATCTTCAGCAGTTCAGTTTGGTTCATAATCTCCGGCCGTAGCGAATTCTATCATTGCATGGGACTGGCGCCTCGGCTTGACTTGCCTCAGCGCCATTGCGAGACTGATTGTACGCGCGCAGAAAACATGAGCGACGCACAAAAACAGATTGTCACCGTGGGTGTGACAGGCGCCAGCGGAGCGATCCTGGCGCAAAAAACGCTGGTGTTGCTCGAAGAGGACCCGCGCGTCGCGCGCGTTCATCTGGTGGTCACGGAAGCGGGCCAGCGGCTGTTTACGGAAGAGCTTGGCGTTATTTCCGGGGACTTGAAACAACTCCCAAGCCGCATACTCGGGCATCCGGTTGCCAAGATCGACGTGCTGCCGAACAAAGATGTGGGTGCTTCCATCGCTTCAGGGAGTTACGCGGTGGATGCGATGGTGGTCATTCCGTGCTCGATGGGCACGTTGGGGGCGATTGCGAGCGGGATCAGCGACGACCTGGTCGCGCGAGCGGCAGATGTGATGCTCAAGGAAGGCCGAAAGCTCATTCTGTGTGTCCGCGACACGCCGGTCAACCGCATACATCTTGAAAACATGCTGCGGGCGCAGCAAGCCGGCGCGGTCATCATGCCCACGGTTCCCGCGTTTTATCATCATCCCAAGACCATCGATGATCTTGTGACGCAGTATGTTTGCCGCGTCTTGGCGCAAATCGGGTTGGCCCAGGACAAAATGTATCGCTGGACGGGCACTCCAGCGTCGAAAAAGGCGGAGGCGTGAAGCAACTCGCGAATCAGAAATGGCCAGCCGCATCAAAACCGTGCTCGAAATGATCAAGTTTGAGCACTCCGTGTTTGCGTTGCCGTTTGCGCTGACGGGCGCGCTGCTGGCCGCGCGCTGGACGCGTCACGGGTGGCCCTCGCTGCGCGAACTTTTGTGGATCGTCGTCGCCATGGTTGCGGCGCGATCCTCGGCGATGACAATGAACCGCATTGTCGACCTGCGTTACGACCGGGAAAATCCGCGAACGAAGCAGCGGGCGCTACCGACGGGCGCGCTTACGCTGCAATTTGCGTGGGTTTTCACGGCCGTTGCGGTCGCCGTATTTTTCGTCGCGGCTTGGCAATTGAATTTGCTCGCTCTGAAACTGGCGCCCTTTGCCATCGTAATTTTGTTTTTCTATTCGTTCACCAAGCGCTTCACCAACTGGTCGCATCTTTTTCTCGGATTGGCGCTGGGCATTTCTCCCGCCGCCGCCTGGATCGCCATCACGGGCGGCCTCGATCCGCGCATGCTCATCCTTTGCGCGGCGGTTACGCTGTGGGTTGGCGGGTTTGACGTGCTCTACGCTTGCCAGGACATTGAATACGACGGTCGCGCGGGCCTTTTCTCCGTGCCGAACAAATTCGGCATAGCCAGGGCATTGGTAATCGCGCGAGGGATGCACATCGGTGTAATTGCGCTTCTTGGGTGGCTGGCGATCAGCTTTGGATTGCCGTGGCCCGCTTGGGCAGGCATCGCGGTTGTCGCCACTTTGCTGGCCTACGAGCATTCTCTTGTCAAAGCCGATGACCTCAGCAAGCTGGACGCTGCGTTTTTCACCGTGAACGGTTATATTAGTATGTTGTTCCTGTTGTTTTGGGGCGCAGCGGCGGCAGTTTGGCGCGTTTGAAAGTTTCGATGGATTCGAAATGAGCGAACTGACGATTACCGATCAGCGGTTGAAGCCGATTGCGGAAAAAGTGCTTTCAGGCCAGCGCTTGAGCATCGACGACGGCATCACGTTGTACCGCTCGCCCGATCTGCTGGCCGTTGGCTGGCTGGCGAATCACATCCGCGAGGAACGGCACGGCAACGTCACCTATTTCAACGTCAACCGGCACATCAATCCCACCAATATTTGCGTCGCTCATTGCAAGCTCTGCGCCTTTGGCCGCGATCCCAACGCGCCGGGCGCATACAATTTTTCGCTGGAAGAGATTTACGCCCGCGCGGAACAGGGCGCCCGCGAAGGCGCGCTGGAATTCCACATCGTCGGCGGCTTGCACCCGGATTTGCCGTTCGAGTATTTTCTGGAAATGATTCGCGGGCTGAAACAGCGCTGTCCGGGCGTGCACCTGAAAGCGTTCACCATGGTCGAGGTGGGCTACTTTGCGCGCATTGCCAAGCTCTCGACCAGAGAGACTCTGCTCAAACTGAAAGAAGCGGGAGTCGATTCGCTGCCGGGAGGCGGCGCGGAGATTTTTCATCCCCGGGTGCGGCGCATTATCTGCGATCACAAGGTCAGCGGGCAGATGTGGCTGAACATCGCGCGGCAAGCGCATGAAATCGGGCTGCGTTCGAACGCCACGATGCTCTACGGGCACGTGGAAACGGAAGAAGAGCGGGTCGATCACCTCGTCAAGCTCCGCGAGCTGCAGGACGAGACGCATGGCTTTGTGGCATTTATCCCGCTGGCGTTTCATCCGGACAACACCGCGCTCTCGCACATTCCGAAGCCGACGGGCTATGCCGACTTGCGCAACATCGCGGTGTCACGCCTACTGCTCGACAATTTCGAGCACATCAAAGCGTACTGGATCATGCTCTCGCCGAGCATCGCGCAAATCGCACTGCGCTTCGGCGCCAACGACCTCGACGGCACGGTGGTTGAAGAAAAAATTTATCACGACGCCGGCGCAAAAACGTCTGAGTTCACGCCGCGCGACGAACTCGAACGCCTCATCCGCGCCGCCGGCCGCGTTCCCGTCGAGCGCGATACACTCTATCATCCCGTCGACCGCTCGAAGCTGTCCCCGCTTCCCCCGCCCTCGCGGCCGGACCTCGTTTCCCTCACGCTGAACGTTTAGCCCATGGCCGGTGTCAGCGGCTAGCACGCTGCTTTCAGACGCCGCTCGAATGCGCTACATTGAAAGATTGCGCAACCGGCCGGAGCGCCCATTGTGTGCCCGTCCCAGGAACTTATGGCAGATAATCTCCCGTCTCTCGTCATCGTCGGCCGCCCCAACGTGGGCAAGTCCACGCTCTTCAATCGCTTGACGGGCACGCGCCGCTCGATCGTCACCAACGAGCCGGGCATCACCCGTGACCGCATCTATGGCAAGGCGGAGTGGCGCGGCCGCGCGCTGGAAATCGTCGACACGGGCGGCATTGTCCCGGACGACAAAGCGCTGATCCCGCAGGAAATCCTGCGCCAGGCGCATGTGGCTATCAAGAAAGCCGCGCTGCTCGTTCTAGTTGTCGATAGCCAGGCCGGCCTTACGCCGCTCGACGAAGAATTGGCGCGGCTCTTGCGCACCACCGGCAAACCGTTTGTGATCGCCGTAAACAAAGTCGACGCCATGTCGCAGGAATCCAACGCCGCCGTTTTCCATCGCATCGGCGTTCCCGTCTTCCCGATCGCGGCCGAGCACGGCACCGGCGTGGACGACCTTCTTGACGAGGCGCTCGCGCAAGTCAGCGTCGTCGCCTCCGTCGAGGAGGAAAAACAGCCCGACACCATCGAAGTCGCCATCATAGGCAGACCCAACGTCGGCAAATCCACCCTGCTGAACCGCCTGGTTGGCGAAGAACGTTCCATCGTCTCGCCCATTCCCGGGACCACCATGGACAACGTGGATACGGAGATTTCCCGTGATGGCCACGCATATCGCTTTGTGGACACCGCCGGAATTCGCCGTAAGGGCAAAACCACGCTGGTCGCGGAAAAACTCAGCGTAGTCATGGCCCGCCGCGGCCTGGAGCGCTGCGATGTGGCGCTGCTCGTCGTCGACGGCGAACAGGGCGTGACCCAGGGCGACGCACAAATTGCCAGCTATGCCGAGGAGTCCAGCCGCTCCGTCGTTATTGTCATCAACAAATGGGACCTCGCCGTCGTTGCGGCGCGCGACGCGGCGTCACGCGATGCGGCCACGGCGAAAGGCAAATCCAAGCGCGCTCCCGGCGAACGCCACAAACCGGAAAATTTCGATGCCGGCCGGTTGATGTTCGACTATGAAAAAATGATTCGCGCCAAATTGAAATTCCTGAGCTACGCGCCGATCGTCTTTCTCTCCGCGAAAACCGGCGAGCGCGCCGACAAACTCTACCCGCTCATCAATCAATGCTGGGAAGCGCGCCGCCGCCGCATCGCCACGCCGGTTTTGAACAATTGGCTCAAGGATGAAGTCGACCTCCAACGCGGCACCACGCCGAAGGCCCGCCCCGTGCGCATTTACTACATGACTCAAGCGAAAATCGCGCCCCCCACGTTCCTCATCTTCATCAACCAGAAAGAGCCGCTGCACTTCAGCTACCAACGCTTCCTGGAAAACCAGCTTCGCGCGAAATTTGATTTCGTCGGCACGCCCGTCCGTTTCATCCAGCGCCTCCGCAAACGCGAGAAGAGGTCCTCCGGCAGCGACGCCGGGCGTGACCAATAAATGCCTCCCTCTACATCAATGACCCGCAAACTGCTACGATAGCGGCATCGCCCTCTCGACAGGGCTTTCCGATGCCAACCAACGGCACAGCCGCGCAAGTCGCCACGGAGAAAAAACTCTACCGTATCGGCGAAGTCAGCCGCCTGGCGGATTTGAAACCGTTCGTCCTTCGCTACTGGGAAACCGAATTCCCCATGCTCCAGCCGCTAAAAAGCCCCGGCGGCCTCCGGCTTTACCGCCAGGATGATGTGGACATGGTCTTCCGCATCAAGCGCCTGCTCTACGACGAAGGATTCACCATCGCGGGCGCACGCCGGTATCTCCGCGGGCACGAGGGCGGCGCCGAAACAGAGAGCCGCAGCGCCAATCATGCCGCCGAAGGAGCCGCCCAGCTTCTGAGCCGCAAGATGCTGCTCGATCTGCGCGATACCCTCCGCGCTTTCTTGACGCTGCTCGAACGCCGGTGATACCTTGGAGGTGCTGATTCCTCCCCGATTCGGCCTTCTGATTTCCTTGGCCTGTCGCGGTCAGCTTACCGGTCGGGACGTAGCGCAGCCTGGTAGCGCGCACGCTTGGGGTGCGTGAGGTCGCTGGTTCAAATCCAGTCGTCCCGACCATTTCTTCTCCGGACACCGAAAGCTGCCTCTCTCTGCCATAGGCGATAAACTGTTTACCCTGGTTGTCATGAAAGAACGAAGCGTCGAAAATATTCGCTCATGCAGCACATTCTTCTGACCAACGACGACGGATACCAAGCGGAAGGGCTGCGCGCGCTGGCTGCGGCGCTGGAAGGATTTGCCACGGTTAGTATTGTAGCGCCGAGCCGGGAACAGAGCGGCACGGCTCAATCGTTGACGCTGCGCCAGCCAATCGTCTGCAACCGAATCGCGGAGCGGGAGTGGGCCATCGACGGGACGCCGGCAGATTGCGTGATCGTGGCGCTGCACAAACTTTTGCCGGAGAAACCGGACATGGTGATTTCCGGAATCAATCACGGCGCGAATCTCGGTGAAAACGTCTATTATTCCGGGACGGTTGGGGCGGCGCGTGAAGGCGCGCTCCATCATATTCCATCCGTGGCGATGTCGCTGTGTTCGAAAAAAGAAAAAGTGAAATTTGAAAACTCCGCGCGCGTGGCGCGTGCCACAGCCGAACTCATTCTGAAAGAAGGATTGCCGGATCAGGTTTTGCTCAACGTGAACGTGCCGGAGCCATGGAACGGCGCCGTGAAATTCACGCGTCAATCGCAAAAAATCACGCGCAACCAGCTCACCGAAGGAAAAGATCCCCGCGGCCGCAGCTACTTCTGGCTATACGAGCAAAAACTCGACAAAAACGTCGAACCAGACACGGACTACGCCGCGATTTTTTCCGGCGCCGTTTCCATCACCCCGCTGCACCTCGATCCCACGCACGCAGAATCGTTAAATCATCTCTCTCACTGGGCTGCGCCCATCGCCGCTGCATTTCATAAATAGAGTGAAACAAAAAAAGTGAATTTCATCGCGCAAATTCGTGCGATGACAGAGCTCCGCGCCCCGCTCGAAATAACGCACCGTTACAATTGTGTCGAGTAGGGGCGCAGCATGCTGCGCCCCTTCAGGCAAGATGCGGAATTGCAAGCCGTGTTAGTTGGCTTTGGCTGCGGCTGGCGCGATAAGCGGCACGTTATTTTTCTGCATGGTGTCGTTGAAGGCCGGAACGTCTTTCGCCAGCACCTCGCGCCACTTCGCGAGTTGCGATTCGAGCTGCAGGTCAAGTTCGGCGTAAACGCCGAGTTCCGCTTCGGTAGGCTGCGCATCCGCGCTGTCCACTGCATTTTGCAGGTACCCGAGCTTGCTGTTTAATTTCGTCGGGTAATTCAATTCGTCCTCGCTGGCTTTCGAATTCACTTGGATAAGTTCTTCCTCGATCGCGCTGATTTTCTTGCGCAGATCGGCGGCAGCGATAACAACCGGCTTTGCCAGCTCGTTCGCACCGAGCCGCTTTTCGAGCGCTTGCAACTGGCCGCGCAGGTCGCGGATTGCAAGAATCGTTTTGTTCATTTCGTCCTGGCGGTCACGCATCCGGAGCACCAGCTCGAACTGCTTGCGCAAGTCCTCCGCAGAAGTGTTGACGCGGGGATCCATGGTCACTGCAAGCGGAGCGTTGAAATTCTTCGCTCCGACGGTCAGTCGCACTTGATAATTGCCGGGAAGCACGAGCGGGCCGCTCGGCTCGCCTTCGTCATAAATCGCGGCCGGAATTTTCTTGGGAGGTTCGGAGCGCAAGTCCCAGGTGAATTGGTTCAATCCCGCCTTCGCAGGTATGTGTTCCTCGGCTTCATCTTTTTCCCACTCATCGGATGCGCCGTCTTTTTTCTTTTCCTCGCTGCTGAACGCGCGGATGACTTTGCCCTGGGCGTCCAGCAACTCCAGCTTGATGTGCTCTTTGGGCTCCTCCTTCAAGTAGTAATACAGCGCCGCGCCATCGGGAGGATTTTCTCCGATGGCGTAGCGGCGGCGTCTGGCGTGCCCCATGCGCGTCCGAATCGCAGCGCGAGACGTGAACAGGTGCGCCTCTTCGCCGGCGATCGAAGCGTTCGCCTGCCGCAGCGGGCTGATGTCATCGAGCACCCAGAACGCCCGGCCATGCGTGGCCACCACGAGATCGTCGCCGTGGATAATCAGGTCGTGCACCGGAGTTGTCGGCAAGTTAAGCTGCAGCGTTTGCCAGTGTGCGCCGTCATCAAAGGAAACCCACGCGCCCGTTTCCGTCCCGGCATACAGCAGTCCTTTGCGCTTGGGATCTTCGCGAACCGCGTGAACGTAGGAGCCGTCTGGCAAGCCGCCGGTGATGGCCGACCAGGTCTTGCCGAAATCCGTGGTCTTGAAAATGTAAGGCTTTAAACTATCAAGCTTGTGGGCGTCAACAGCGGCATAGGCTGTACCCGCTTCGAACGGCGACGGCTCGATTAAGCTGATCATCGCCCATTCGGGAAAACCTTTCGGAGTGACGTTGCTCCAGCTTTTTCCATCGTCACGCGTAAGTTGAATCAAGCCGTCGTCAGTGCCCACCCAGATTAGGCCTTTTTGTTTCGGAGATTCCGCAACCGTGAAAATCAGATCGTAAAACTCAATGCTGGCCTGGTCTTTGGTGATGGGGCCGCCGGAGTCCTGCTGTTTCGATTTGTCGTTGCGCGTGAGGTCCCCGCTGATCGTTTCCCACGAGTGACCGCCATCTTTCGAACGGAAGAGGAACTGGGAAGAGTGATAGAGGATGTTGGGATCGTGAGGAGAAAAAACGATGGGCATCGTCCAGGTGTAACGGTACTTCTGCACCGCCGCGTTGTACCCGTCGGGATCGAGCGGCCACTGCTGGATGTTTTGCACCTGGTTGGTGCGGCGGTCGAGTCGCGTGATGTAGCCGAAGTAAGAACCGGCGTAAACGATGTGCGAATCGCGCGGGTCCACCGCGACGTAGCCGCTCTCGCCTCCGCCCACGGCGTCCCAGTCCCCGCGGTCGATGTAGCCGCGGTCGCTGGCCGTGGCGATGCCCACCGAAGAATTATCCTGCTGCGTACCGTAAACGCGGTACGGAAAATCGTTGTCGGCAGTCACGTGGTAGAACTGCGCCGTCGGCTGATTCATCTGCGTGGACCAATTCTTCCCGCCGTCGATAGAAATCGTGGCCCCGCCGTCATTGCCATTGATCAGGCGGTTGGGATTGTGCGGATCGATCCACAGTCCGTGGTGGTCGCCGTGCGGCGCATTGATCCGTTCAAACGACTTGCCGCCGTCGTTCGATCGGAACAGCCCGGTGTTGGCGATGTACACCTTGTTCGAATCCCTGGGGTCGGCCCAAATGTGGGTGAAGTACCAAGCGCGTTGGCGAAAACGGTGATCGTCGTTAATCAGCGCCCAGTTGATGCCTCCGTCATCGCTGCGATAGAGGCCGCCCTTCTTGGCCTCAATGAGCGCGTAAACAACATTCGAATCCGCCCCGGAAACGGCCACACCTATTTTCCCGAGCGGCCCTTCAGGCATGCCGTTGCCTTCCACGCGCTTCCAGGTAGTGCCATCGTCGTTCGAACGGTAGAGCCCGTCCTTGTCGCCGCCGCTGTTGAGCGTCCACGGAGTACGGTAGCCTTCCCACATCGCCGCGAAGAGCACGTGGGAGTTCTGCGGATCGAAAACGATGTCGATTCCGCCCGTGCGGTCGTCCAAGTAGAGAACTTTCTCCCAGGTTTTGCCGCCATCGCGCGTGCGGAAGATGCCGCGCTCGGTGTTCGCGCCGTACGCGTGGCCAAGAGCCGCGACAAACGCCATATCGGGATTCGTGGGATGGACGATGACCTTGCCGATATGGCGCGTGTCTTTCAGTCCGACGTTGTTCCACGTTTTGCCGCCATCATTCGAACGATACACGCCATCCCCGAAAGAGATGTTGCCGCGAATGCACGCTTCGCCGGTGCCCACGTAAATCACATTGGGATCGGAGTCAGAAACCGCGATGCCGCCGATGGAGGAAGTGCTCTGCTTGTCGAAGAGCGGATCCCAGGAAACGCCGCCATCCGTGGTTTTCCAAACGCCGCCGGCCACCGCCCCAAAATAATAAGTGTTCGGCTGGTTGGCAACTCCAGTGACGGCCAGCACGCGCCCGCCGCGGAACGGGCCGATGAGCCGCCATTTCATCCCGCCGTAGGTCTTCGGATCAATGGGATTCACGGCCGCGGATTGTTCGGCTTTCTGCGCCTGCAGAGACAGCGAAGTCAGGAATAAGAAAACAAGAGCACAGGTCAAGTAAAGAACAGGACGACGAGAAACGGTCACACACACCTCCGGCGAGATTGGCACAAAACGAGTAATGCTATCGCTACAAGCTCTTGGACGGAAGCGTTTTTCGTTGGGGTACAGGTTGCGATAGGATGCTGGGGCCATGAGCGGGCAAAAAACATACGACGTTGCCGTCATTGGAGCGGGCGTCTTCGGCGCGTGGACCGCCTGGCACCTTGCCAAGCGAGGCCAGCGCGTGGTGCTGATCGATGCCTACGGTCCGGCACACTCGCGGGCCAGCTCGGGCGGCGAATCACGCATCATTCGAATGGGATACGGGGCAGATGAACTCTACACCCTGTGGGCGCAGCAATCTCTGGATCAATGGAAGAGATTTTTTGTGGCTTCGAAAGTGCCGCTGTTTCACGAAACCGGCGTACTCTGGTTGGGAGGCGAAGATGATTTTCAATTGCGGCGGACGTCCGCGACATTGAGGCGTTGCAAGGCGCCTTTCGATGAATTCGATCGGGCGGCGCTCGAAAGAAAATATCCGCAAGTATCCTTTGCAGACGTAAAGACAGGGATTTTCGAACCCCAAAGCGGTGTTCTGCTGGCGCGCCGCGCGGTGGCCGCGCTGGTGGAAGACGCGCTGCGGATGGGCGTGGAGTATCGCACCGCTCTGATACTCAAGCCAGCAGGTTCGGGAAGGCTGGAACAGGTTGAAACGAGTCAGGGGGAGCGGATCAGCGCGGATCAATTTGTTTTCGCTTGTGGCGCGTGGCTTGGTAAAGTTTTCCCAGAAGTTCTTGGCAAACGAATCTTCCCTACCCGGCAGGAAGTTTTCTTTTTTGGCGTACCCGCTGGCGACACACGCTTTGCGGCACCTGCGCTGCCGACGTGGTTGTTTCAGGAGGATCTCTTCTACGGAATGCCGGACATTGAGAGCCGAGGATTGAAGATTGCGTATGACGGGCATGGGGAACTTATCGATCCGGACACGCAGTCGCGGATCGTCACGCCCGTGATGAGAGAGAGAGTTCGAGCATATGTGGAGCGGCGGTTCCCTGCCTTGAAAGATGCCCCCATCGTGGAAAGCCGAGTGTGCCAGTACGAAAACACATCGAATGGAGATTTCTTGATTGACCAGCATCCCGGAATGGAAAACGTCTGGTTTGTGGGCGGCGGCTCGGGGCACGGGTTCAAGCATGGACCAGCCCTGGGGGATTATGTGGCTGGGAGACTGCTGGACCGAGCTGAACCGGAGCCGCGGTTTTCTCTGGCAAACAAAGGGAGAACCCAGAACCGCGCGGTTTTCTAGGATTCACGAAAGAGGGGTGCATTCATGCGCCGGATAACAGTCTTGCTGGTTCTTGCGGTTTTGGCGCAGAGGAAAGCTCTAGGTTTCGTTCTAAATTTCAACCGCTGAGTTCTTGGTTCGTTGGCTTCACGCTGCAAATTTCAGGTTTTGGGTGTGCGGCCGCGGGGATAGGGCGCAGCGCTTGCGCGCTTTCCCCGCTTGGCCTTTTCTGCGTAAAGATCCTGGTCCGCTGCCGAGAGGAGTTTTTCGATTCGCTGGCCGTCACCGCGGTAAATGGAGATGCCGATGCTCGCGGAGAGACGAGGCGGCTCATCGTCGTTGGCCAAGACTTCGCGGATGCGGTTGGCGACGCGGCGGGCTTCTTCTTCATGCGACTCTGGAAGAACCAGTGCGAATTCGTCGCCACCATAGCGCGCGGCGGTATCGACGGCGCGGCAGTGAACGCGCAGAATATCGGCGAGGCGGCAGATGGCGCGGCTGCCGACGAGGTGGCCATAGCCGTCGTTAATGGATTTCAGGCCGTCGAGGTCGAGAAGCAGCACGGAAAAGGGCCGCCCGGTGCGGTCGGTGCGCTCCGTTTCGCTTTCCAGGACATCGAGCAGGCGGCGGTAGTTGGCAAGGCCGGTGAGCGGATCGCTAACGGCCAGATGGTGGACTTGTTCGAAGAGCCGTGCGTTTTCGAAGAGCGCACCGCCCAGCGCGACGGTGTAGCCCAACACCATGAGCGCCTGAGCGAAAACGAAAGGAGCGTCCAGCAAGCGGGCGGATTGGGCGGCGGAGAGTTGCGCGGCGACATTCAGCCAGGTGGCGGCATAGATGGTGCGGTCGAAAGCAGAATCTTCAACGGACAAGCGGCGGCGGAACCAGACGAGGGTCACAAGGAAAATGGCGCCGGGCAGTAATTGCTCCGGATTGGGGAAGAAGGCGCTGGGATGCCGGGAGACTTCCGGGGGCAGGCCGCGAAGCGCTGCTGCGAGTACGTAGGTGAGAACGATCACAGTCAGCAGAGCGCCGGCGATTTCGCGGCGCGGATGATGCGAACGCGGAAGGAAGCGCTCCACGAGGAGCGCCACCACTAGCAGAAGCGCCAGGACCATGCGGCCAAGCCACCAGGCGACGGGCGCCCAAAGGAGCCGCAGCGAGGCGTCCGGAAGAAATTGAAAAAAGAGCACGCTGGTGGCCGTGAGGACCGCGCCGGAAAGAAGAAACCCGGCGCCGAGAATCAGTGAAATGCGGTCCTGAGTTCCCTGAAAGCGGACCAGGGTTACGGCCGCGAAAACAAAAGCGAGAAGACCGCTGATGACCTGCAGATACCCCTGCAAAATGGCGTCGGGCTGAAGAGTAATGCGGCGCAGCCAGGAAGCAGCGAGGACCACGAAAAGAAAGACGCCAAAATGCGCAAGGAAGATGGTGGTGTTGCTGCGGCCTTTTGTGAGAGGAACATCGCCCATGGGTTGTCTGGAAATTCTGTCGGCTCCACGCCGAACGTCTACACTAATTAGACTACGCAACAGGCCTTTCCGTTGCCGGAGAATCGAGGAGCGCGTGAGACAAGAGATACGGTCCTGTGGATTTTGCAACCTGTACGCAAGTGCAGGACAAAAAGCGGCAGTAAAAAATGGAACCTGGGCAAACGAGTGCGCGGCGGAAACCTTTGCAGTTGCGCGGGCGGACAAGATTGCGCACAATGCTAGCATTGAAACGATTGAATACAACTGAATTCCGCCGTGGTGCGGGGCGGCACCGCTGCAACAGTTTGCCCGCACACATGCTACAGTGACGCCGGACTCGAACGCTAGTTCCTCAAGAAAAAGGAGAATTGCTTGAGCGACGAAGGCACCGCCAATACCTGTCCACGACTGCGGCGGACTCTTACGCTCTGGGACTTGATTCTGTACGGCGTCATCGTGATTCAACCCGTGGCGCCGATGTCCATCTACGGTGTCCTGAGCGATCGCGGCAAAGGCCACGTTGTCACCGCGATCCTAATCGCTATGGTGGCGATGCTGTTTACCGGAATCAGCTATGGGCGGATGGCCCGGGCATATCCGAGCGCGGGTTCGGCCTTTACGTACGTCGCGCAGGAAATTCACCCCAGCGTTGGATTCGTCACAGGCTGGAGCATGGTGATGGATTACATGCTCAACCCGCTGATCTGCACCGTGTGGTGCGCGGGACAAGCCCACGACTTTGCGCCAGGAGTCCCCATCTGGAGCTGGAAAGTTTTTTTTGCTGTGGTCTTTACGCTCCTGAATCTTCGCGGCATCAAGACTTCCGCGCGCATCAACGCTGGCATGGCTGCGGGCATGGGAGCCGTAGTCGTCGTTATCTTCGTGGCCGCCGCGCGATACATTTTCGGCCATCCGCACGCCGATCCCGCCTTTTTCGCCAGGCCGTTTTACGATCCACAAACCTTTACGGCTGGCGGCCTCTTTGGATGCACATCCATTGCCGTGCTGACCTACATCGGTTTCGACGGGATTTCCACGCTGTCAGAAGAGGCCGAGAATCCGCGGCGCAATATCATGCTGGCTACTGTTCTCACTTGCGTGGTTATCGGGCTTCTGTCCGCGGCGGAAGTTTACATCGCCCAGCTGGTCTGGCCGATATCCCAGCCATTTGCGGACGCAAATACGGCTTACCCGGAAATCATGCAGCGCCTCTGGCCCGCCCTACATGTAGGAGCGCGCACCATCGCACCGTTGTTTCTTCTCGTTGGTTTTACGCTGCTGCTCGCCAATTTCGGCTCCGGACTGGGAGCGCAAATTGGCGCGGCGCGCCTGCTCTTCGGGATGGGGCGGAGCAATGCGCTGCCTAAATCATTCTTTGGAAAGCTGGATGGAAAACACCAAATTCCCAGGAACAATGTTCTTTTCGTCGGAGGCGCCGCACTTTTCGGCGCATTTTTGCTGGAAGTAGTGGCCGGATATAGGTCCTACCTATCCGACGCGCGAGCGGTGAATTGGGAAATTTTCCTGAAAATTCTGAACGGCGACAAGGCTTACGGGCTCGGCGCGGAGATGCTGAATTTTGGAGCACTGATCGCTTTCATGGGCGTGAACGCAGCGGCGTTCGTGCGCTATTACCTTCGCGCCGAAGAAAAAAAAATGGTCAACCTGATTCCGCCAATCCTCGGGTTTCTCATCTGTCTGGCACTTTGGGTGAACCTGAGCCGGCCCGCGATGATCGTCGGATCGATCTGGATGGTTGCGGGCATTGCGTTTGGAGTTTGGAAAACGCGCGGGTTTCGCGAACAACTCTCGTTTGAGGCACCTCCAGAGTGACGCGCGTGTTTCAGATGAGGCCATTGCATCATGAGCGACTCTAGAAGGATGATGGTCGCGCCCGGGGAGGCGCTCATTCCGGTGAAACGGCACAGCGGAAGGAACCAGACCATCACGATGAGGGACGTCGCGAAGTCCAGCGGCTTCTCTCCGGCCACGGTTTCGATCGTGCTGAACAATGCGCCGCTGGCGCGGTACATCGCGCCGGCAACGAAAAAACGCATCGAAGAAGCGGCGAAGAAACTGGGCTACCGGCCGAACGCAATGGCGCGTTTTCTTCGCAGCAAGCGGAGTCACAGCGTCGGAGTGATGTTTTTCGATATTACCGATCCCTTTTGCACGCCAGTGCTGCGGGGCATTGAAAACACGCTGTATCAATCCTCCTACATCCAGATTTTCGCCGACGCCCACAACCAGAGAAACCGGTTCGAGCGCTACCTGGAAATGCTGCTGGAGCATCACGTCGAGGCTTTGATCGTGGTGGCGAACTGGCTGTTCGTAGACATCCAACTTCTCGCGGACCTCAGCAAGAGAAACATTACAGCGGCGACCATCGGCTGGGAGATGCCGGGGAACTCCGTCAGCTCAGTTATGGTGGACAACGAGGCGGGAGGGCGGCTCGCGCTGGAGCATCTTCACCAACTGGGGCACCGCAAGATCGCCTTTATCCGTGGTCCCAAAATGCTGATCGACAGCGCACCACGGTGGAAAGGGATACAGAAATTCGCGCACTCCGCCGGAATGGCCATCGATCCGGCGCTGGTGCTGCAACTGCCCGATTCCTTTGACCCCAACTCGGGTTTCGAGGGCGGTTTCCGGTTCACGGAAGAATTGCTGCAGAGAAAGAAACGGTTCACGGCGTTGATGGCCTTCGACGACCTGACGGCGCTGGGTGCGATCCGGGCGCTGACCAAGGCGGGCGTAAAGGTGCCGGACAATTGCTCGGTAGTGGGTTTCGACGATGTGCCGTTGTCGTCGCTGTCCGCACCGTCTTTGACAACGGTGAGGCAGCCACTGGAGGCAATGGGAAGCCTGGCGGTGAATATCGTCATGGAGGGGGTCAATGCCGGGCTGGAAAAGCGCGATTGGAGTATTTCCCGGCACAAGATGAACCCAGAACTGGTGATCCGCGATTCCACGCGAGCGGCGGTGCTCAGCGGGTCTGACGACTGAGAATTATTACTCCTGACGGAGGGCGCTCATGGGGTCGACGCGGCTGGCGCGGCGTGCGGGGGCAAAGCTGGCAAGCAGCGCGGCGACGACCAAAATGGGAATCGTAATGAGGAAAGTGGATAGCTCGTTGGATTGCATGCCTTCCACTGCGTGTGCAAGGAAACGCCCGGCTGCCAAGGCCGCTAGAACACCCACCCCGACGCCGACGAAAATCAATCCAAGGCTTTGCCGGAGCACCATCTGGGTGACGTCGCCCGCAGTGGCGCCGAGGGCCATGCGCACGCCGATCTCCGGCACGCGCTGTCCGGTCAAATAGGCCAGCACGCCATAAATGCCGATGCAGGCGAGCAGCAAAGCCAAGCCGGCGAAGACGCCGAAAAGCACAAACAGGAAGCGTTGCTCCGCGAGCGACTCACTGGCGAGCTGTTCCATGGTGCGGACCTCGTAGAGAACTTGATCGCCGGCAACCCCTTTCAATTCGGCGCGCAGGGATGGGAGGACACCCAGCGGGGGAATTTCGGTGCGCACGGCAATGGACATCAGTTCCGACCAGCGATGCATGAAACTATCGGGAAGCTGTGCAAAGGGATAGTAAATCTGCGCGCGGATCTTGGCTTGATCGTCGCCGGCAAGCCCCCAGTGGCGAACATGGCCGACCACGCCCACTATTTCGAAAACGTTGCCACCATAGCCCATGTCCGGAATCCAGAGGCGCTTTCCGACGGGATCCTGAGCGCCGAAGGCGTTGCGCGCCAGGACTTCATCAATCACGATAACGGGCGTGCTGTCCAGCGTATCGTGAGCATCGAAGAATCGTCCGCGGCGCAAGGGGATGCGCATGACATTCAGATAATCTGGAGAGACGCTGGTCAACAAAGCAAACGGCAACTTGTTCTTGGGCGGCACATCCGCGCTGGTCCAGTAGCCTTGTTCATTGTCGCCCGCGCGCATGGGAAACGTATCGACGGTGGCAACGGATTGCACGCCGGGCACGTTCTGAGCCCGAGCGAGCACCTCCTTCCAAGCAGCACGAGTTTTTGCCGGATCGGCCAGCGTTGCGGGCGAAAGCGCCATGCGAGTGACCAGCACGTTGCTGACGTCGACCCCAGGATCGAGAAAGGAGAGGCGAAGGAGAGTTCGCCCAAGCATTCCGGCGGAAACCAAAAGGATGATGGCGAAGGCGATTTCGGAAATCACGAAGATGCTGTGGAGACGCCGCGAACTCCCCGCGATGCTGCGCGCGCCCGTGCGCAGCTTCTGATCCAGATTGTGGAACGGGGCGCGCAGGGCGGGCGCGAGTCCAAACAGAAGCCCGCTCAACAGGGAAACGCCGAGAGCAAACAGGAGCACACGCCAATCGAGCTGAACTTCTTCGGCGCGCGGCAAAGCGCCAGGCCACATCCGTACAAAGGGACGAATGCCATCCGCGGCGATAAGCACGCCAAGCAATCCGCCGGAGAGTCCCAGCATGGCGCTTTCGGTCAGGCACTGGCGCACCAGCCGGCCGCGGCTGGCGCCGAGGGCTACGCGCATGGCAACTTCACGCTCCCGCGAAACGGCGCGCGCAAGCAAAAGGCTGGCGACATTGACGCAGGCAACCAGGAGCACGAGGCTCACCGCTCCAAGCAGCAGCCACAGCGTAGATCCAACATTTCCGACATTGGGGCGCAGCAGCTTTACTTGAAAAGTGCGGCCAGCATTCGTGTCCGGGAATTGCCCGGCCAACTGACGACCGAGCAGCGCCAACTCGGATTGCGCCTGGGAGAGCGTCGTGCCTGGCTGAAGACGGGCCACGACATGCATCGGATGAGCCGCCCGATTCCAAACATATTTCGCAGTGTCTTGTCCCACTGGGGTATAGATTTCCGGCTCTTCTCCGAATAACTTGAAGCCCGCGGGAG
>Ga0210408_10001704_pt1 | contig 22486 bp, 19 predicted proteins | sample IncBWH4MmetaG_FD_155471 | JGI IMG/M metagenome (GOLD analysis project Ga0210408, IMG submission 155471) | Forest soil microbial communities from Barre Woods Harvard Forest LTER site, Petersham, Massachusetts, United States - Inc-BW-H-4-M | ecosystem: Environmental > Terrestrial > Soil >...
CTTCGCCAAGATCCTGTCGGCGGGCAACCGTGATCTGCTCCGGGTAATCGCGGAGCAGGCGCCTGCCTCGCTCGACGAACTGTCGCGGATCACCGGCAAGGCGAAGTCGAACCTCTCGCGCACGCTGAAGACGATGGCGGGCTACGGCCTGGTGCGGCTGGAACGCGGCGAGCGGGGACGGATCACGCCCAAGGTCATCCATGACCGGGTCGAACTCGACGTGCCGCTTACCCGGCCGCGGAAGACAGGGTAAAGTCGCAGCCGTCGACGCCAAATCTGCCTACGTCGAAGGTGTGATGCGGAAGGCAATCGAGCGAGCGCAACCCAGGTGAGCGAAGAAGGCAAAACTCGCGCGCAGGACGCGGCGAGATCGTGAAGGTGTGTCCGGGGAATGTCGCTGCTGCAACACAGTTGATAATTCGCCGAGCACTGTGCTGACATTCCCTCTACGGATCGCTATATCAACCCCGCCCGGCACGTCCGGGCTTTTGGCGTTTGGATGGATTTTAAGAAAATGACGGGATCGACACGATCGAGCGGTGGCCTCGACGACCGCCGCAAGCGGCTATTGTTTCGCTGTTGGCATCGCGGCACCCGCGAAATGGACCTCATCCTCGGCCGCTTTGCAGACACAGCGATCGCCGCGCTTTCCGATGACGAATTGGCCGAGTTCGAGCGTCTGATCGAGGTGCCCGATCCCGATCTCTATGCGGCCCTGACCGGCGACCAACCGCTTGCGGCTGAATACAATACCGCGCTGTTTCTGCGCATCAGGGCGTTTCGCGCGTCAGATCAGGAAGCATGAAACAACAGCTCAAATCGCCCGCCGAATTGTTGGCGCCCGGCCGCGCGCTGACGCTCGCCAATGTCGCGGAGGGGGCCGAAGGCCTCGTCATCTCCGACCTTGCGCGCGCCATCGCGGCGCGACCGAGGCGGCCTGCGATCAGCCTTGCGGTCGTATGCCGGGACGGGGCGCGCATGCAGCAGCTGGCGCGGGCGCTGGAATTCTTCGCGCCGGAGTTATCGGTGATGCAGTTTCCGGCCTGGGACTGCCAGCCCTATGACCGGGTCTCGCCGCATGGCGCCATTTTGGCGCAACGGCTGACGACGCTGGCGCGGCTCGCGCGCCTTCAAGGCACCGACAGACCGCTGATCGTGCTGACCACCGTCAACGCCATCGTGCAGCGCCTTCCCGCGCGCGAAATTGTCGCCGCACAAGCGCTGTCGGTCGCCCCCGGCCATGTGGTGCCGATGGATTCCATCGTCGCCTGGCTGGAGCACAATGGCTATGTCAGGTCGTCCACGGTGCGCGAGCCCGGCGAATATGCCGTGCGCGGCGGCATCCTCGACCTGTTTCCGGCAGGCCTCGATCAGCCCGTGCGGTTCGATTTCTTTGGCGACAGCCTGGAATCGATCCGCTCGTTCGATGCCGAAACCCAGCGCACGCTACTCGACATGCGCTCGCTCGATCTGGTGCCGATCTCCGAATTCCAGCTGGTCACCGAGACCATTCGCCGATTTCGCATGGGCTATGTCGCCGAATTCGGCGCGCCGGAGCGCGACGATCCGCTTTATGAGGCGGTCAGTGAGGGCCGCCGCCATCCCGGCATGGAGCATTGGCTGCCACTGTTCCAGGAGCGGATGGACACGCTGTTCGACTATCTCGGCGATGCGCCGATCGCGATCGAGCCGCAGGGCGAGGACGCAGCAGCCGAACGCTTCAAGCAAATCGCCGACTATTACGAAGCCCGGCGCGAGGCGCTGGAACATCCGGCCGGTGGCGCAGTCTATAAGCCGCTGCCGCCCGACCGGCTCTATCTGACCGAGGACGAATGGAGCAGGCGGCTCGGCCAAGCCGCGCTGGCGCGGCTGACGCCATTCGCCGTGCCCGAGGCGAGCGCAGGCGTGGTCGATGCCGGCGCGCGAGCTGGGCGCAATTTTGCGCCTGAGCGCGCCGACGGCAATGTCAACGTGTTCGAAGCCGTGGTGGCGCATGTGCAGACGCTGCAGGCCCAACGCAAGAAGGTGGTGATCGCGCTGTGGAGCGAAGGCTCGCGTGACCGCATGGCGAGCATGCTCGCCGATCACAAGCTCGCAAACGTCACCAGCGTCAACACCTGGCGCACCGTGCAGGCAACGCCGCGCAACCAAACCATGCTCGCCGTGCTCGGCATGGAATCCGGATTCGAGAGCGACGATGTCGCGCTCGTCAGCGAGCAGGACATTCTGGGCGATCGCCTGGTCCGCCCGCGCAGGGCAAGCCGCAAGCTCGACAATTTCATCTCCGAGGTCACGAGTCTCAGTAGTGGCGATCTTGTCGTCCATGTCGAGCATGGCATCGGACGTTTCATCGGCCTGCAGACGCTGGAGGTGTCCGGCGCGCCGCATGATTGCCTCGAACTGCATTATGCCGCCGAAACAAAGCTGTTTCTGCCGGTCGAAAACATCGAGCTGTTGTCGCGCTACGGCTCCGACCAGACCAATGTCGAATTGGATCGGCTGGGCGGCACCGGTTGGCAGGCGCGCAAGGCGAAATTGAAAAAACGCATTCGCGAGATCGCGGGCGAGCTGATCAAGATTGCCGCCGAACGCCATCTGCACGAAGCGCCGAAAATGCAGGTAGCACCGCATGTCTATGACGAGTTTTGCGCGCGCTTCCCCTACGAAGAGACCGAGGATCAGCTTGGCGCCATCAACGCGACCTTGAAGGATCTCGAGACCGGCCGGCCGATGGACCGGTTGATCTGCGGCGACGTCGGTTTCGGCAAGACCGAAGTCGCGCTGCGCGCGGCGTTTGCGGTTGCGCTTGACGGCAAGCAGGTCGCGGTCGTGGTGCCGACCACATTGCTGGCGCGTCAGCACACCAAGACCTTCGCGGAACGCTTCCGCGGCTTTCCGGTCAACATCGCGCAGGCCTCGCGCCTGATCGCGCCGAAGCAACTGGCGCAGGTCAAGAAGGGTATTGCCGACGGATCGATCGATATCACGGTCGGCACCCATGCGCTGCTCGGCAAATCGATCAAGTTCCGCGATCTGGGGCTCCTGATCGTCGACGAGGAACAGCACTTTGGCGTCAGCCACAAGGAACGGCTCAAGCAATTGCGCGCCGAGGTCCATGTGCTCACGCTCAGCGCCACGCCGATCCCGCGCACTCTGCAATTGGCGCTGACAGGCGTGCGCGACCTCTCCATCATCGCCTCGCCGCCGGTCGATCGGCTGGCGGTACGAACGTTCGTCGCACCCCACGATCCCCTGATGATCCGCGAGGCGCTGCTGCGCGAACGCTATCGCGGCGGGCAGGCGTTCTACGTGGTGCCGCGGATCGAGGACCTCGCGGCCGTCAAGGATTTCCTCGACAAGCACGTGCCGGAGATGAAGGTCGCCGTCGCCCACGGCCAGATGGCGCCGACCGTGATCGAGGACATCATGTCGGCGTTCTACGACGGCAAATACGACGTCCTGCTCTCAACCACGATCATCGAATCCGGCCTCGATATTCCGACCGCCAACACGCTGATCGTGCACCGCGCCGACATGTTCGGTCTCGCCCAGCTCTATCAGCTGCGCGGACGGGTGGGGCGCGCAAAGCTGCGGGCCTATGCGCTGTTCACCCTGCCGGCGCAGCAGAAGATCACGGCGCAGGCCGAGCGGAGGCTCACGGTGCTGCAGTCGCTGGAAACGCTGGGCGCCGGATTCCAGCTTGCTTCCCACGATCTCGATATCCGCGGCGCCGGCAATCTGCTCGGCGAGGAGCAGTCCGGCCACATCAAGGAAGTCGGCTTCGAGCTTTACCAGTCGATGTTGGAAGAGGCGATCATCAACCTCAAGGCCGGCGTCGCCGAACCCGCGGCCGACCGCTGGTCGCCGCAGATCACGATCGGCATGCCCGTGCTGATCCCCGAGGAGTATGTCTCGGACCTGTCGGTGCGGCTGTCGCTGTACCGGCGGCTCGCCGATCTCGACACCGACGAGGAGCTCGACAATTTCGCCGCCGAGCTGCGTGACCGCTTTGGCGTGCTGCCGGACGAGGTGCGCTATCTGTTCAAGGTCGCCGCGATCAAGGGCTATTGCCGCAGGGCCAATGTCGAGAAGGTCGATGCCGGACCCAAGGGCGCCGTCGTCGCGTTCCGCGACAACAAATTCGCGCAGCCGGACCGGTTGGTCTATTTCATCAGGCAGCACGGCCAGGCGGCGCGGGTGCGGCCGGACATGAAGGTGGTGTTCTTCCAGGACTGGGAGACGCCGGAGGAGCGGCTAAGCGGCACGACCGAGATTTTGCGGCAGTTGGCTAATCTCGCCGAGGACCGGAAGGCGGCTTAGATACCGATCGGTTTCGTTACCGCCACGACGTCATGCTCGCGAACACGCCGTCACGCCGGATCAGGCCGTGGAAAAGCGCGGCCCCGAAATGCACGAGGAAGGTCGCGAAGAACAGGTAGGCGAGGTCAGTGTGGAGGTCGCGAAGCCAGGCATACAGCGTCAAATCATGCGGCAGGATCGGTGGCAGTCGCAGCGGCCCGTAGAGGACGATCGGATAGCGCGCCGCCGACAGCATACCCCAGCCGACCAGCGGCATGACGAACATCAGCGCATAGAAGACGATGTGCGATGCTTTGGCGGCGAAGCGCTGCAGGGATGGAATCGCATCGGGCAACGTCGGCGGCGGATTGATGAGCCGGTTCACGATGCGGACCAGGCACAACACAAAGATCGCTATTCCGAGCGGCCGGTGGATCGAGACCAGAAGCTCGTAGCGATTGGAGACCGTAGCGGCCATGCCCACGCCGATGAACAGCATCGCCACGATCATCGGCGCCATCAGCCAGTGCAGAAGCCGGGACGCAGCCGGGAAGCGTGCCTGGGTGTTCATGACTTGCCCTCAGCTTGCACTTCCTGCGACGTGACCGCGCTGGGCTGCTTTTCATGTTCCTCTTCTGCCCGCAGCGTGAACGAGCGCGCATAGGCCGCCGAGCGGGCGCTTAGCAACGGGTCGTCGGATGGCTCGATGCCGGCCGGCAACACCAGAGGATCGTAGTTGATGGCGGTGCAGCGCCCGCTGTCCTCGCTCGAGGCTTGATCGATGGTGATCGTGCCGGCGTCGATCTGCCGGCGGTCGGCGGGCCAGGGCAGCGTTGCGTCGTTGGTCGGGTCGTCAGCCTGGCCGATTGTCACGATCAGCCGCCATTTCCGTGGATGCTGCGCGATTTGGACGATCAGGTCATCGAAGAGATAGTTCTCGTCTCCCGCCGCTGCTGGCTCTGCGCTGTCAGCCGCGAAGGGTTGCACCGGCACCGCGGACCAACGCACGGGTACGGAAGCGCCGCTTTCGTCGACGAAGCGGAAGGCATTGAGGCTGTTGAAGGCGGAGTTTGCAAAACCGGAAGTCACTTGGCGCTCCTTGATCAACTGCAGCGCCCGCACGGTTTCCGGATGAGCGGCCAGGAACGCTTTCATTCTCGCCGGATCAGGCTTTCCGGTTGCTGGATCGGGGCTAGAGGCGAGCAATTGCTCGTAAAAGCCGCGCGCCGAGTTCACCGGGAAAACCGGAATGTTGTTCATACCCGTGCGCCATTCCTCGCCGCCGGGCGGCAGGAAGCGCAGCGCCATGCTGCGCACGGTTGCGGGCTCATCCGTCTGAAAGGGCATGCCGCCGGCGAGCGCGAAGCGGCCAACCACCGGGACGCGGCCGGGCTTGAAGACAGCGGCTTTCGACAGTGGCGCTGCCTGTCCGCTGCTTTCGAACCAGCCGGTGACGCAAACTCCCTTCGCGTGGTTGCGCCGGAAGCCCGCGTGGATGCCGTTGGCATCCTGGAAAGCCGCCATCATCCGGTCCTGGGTCAACTGGACTGCCGAGAGCCAGCCGCCCGTGTAGGCAAACGCCCCGGCCACGCTCAGCATTATCGCACCGATAGCGCCCAGCCGGACGAGCGCTCCCACACTACCTACTGGACCTGCTCCGAACCAAAATGGCTTCATACCTAGCCTCGCAGACCTTGTCCTTCTGGCCGCGCGATGACAATCCGGCCACGACGGCTGCGCTTAGCAGACGTCGACGCGTCAGCATTCGACACCCGCCGGATGTCGGTCTCGCAGGCACTGCGAATTGTATTCACCGAGCAAAACGCCGTTTGACGGGCATTGCTGCGCTTGCACCTTCTTTGCCGTTTTATGCTCCCGCATCTTGGGGCGCTGCATGGCAAACCGCCGCCGGCATCACTGCCGACGGCGGTTCATATGCGACGAAACGCGACGCTTACTTCGGATATTTGAATTCAGGCGCGGCCTTCAGCGCCTCCTTGGTGGTGTTCATCGACGCCAGCCACTTGTTGTTCTTTTCGTCGTAGCGGACGTTGACCGACGACGGCGACACCGCGACATAGTGCTCGCCCATGCCAAGGAAGCCGCCGACCGACAGGATCAGCGCGTCGATCTGATGATTCTTGATCGCAAGGTCGGTGATCTCGCCGATCGATTCATCTTTCTGATTGTGGACGTTGAGGCCCTTCAGCTTCGAAGAGAACATCTCATCCTTCGAGACCGTCGAGAATTTGGCCTCGGCCGGCGCGGCGCCGGTGGTGCGAGATTCTTCCGCCAGTACGGTGCTTGCGAGAACCGCAAGCGAAGCGGCGATCAGTGCGATTTTCTTCATATTATCCTCCAGTGCAGAATTGCGGTTCTACAATGCGAGGACGGAACGAATGTTCCGCAAGACGATTGAGGTGCGTCAGCAAGCCGCGCGCCGCGCCTCGTCGTAAAGCCGCGCCAACAGCGACTTCGCCGAATCGTTCGGCATCATGGTGGTGACCGTGACCGACGGATCCGGCCGCACCTCGCGCGTGCCGTGCGAGGTATGGCGCATCACGCTGGATAGCCGGCGCGCGATCATGTGCGCGTTGCGCAGATCGGTCTCGGCGAAGACGACAATGACCGATCCATCTTGCTGGATCGCGCCGAAATCCATCTGCCGCATCAGCCGGCTGATAATGCGCGCGCCGTCGATCTGCGCGCGTTCATGGCGGGGATCGAAGGCAAAACGCGCCACCGACAGGCCGCCGCCGCGCGAGGAGGTCTGATACACGGCGGTTGCGAAATCGCGGTTGAATGCATCTGAAGTCAACAGGCCGCAGCGCGGGTCGAGCAAACCACCGGCATCGATCGATCGCAGCGCGCGGCTCAGATGCGCTTCGAAGGCGTGCTGGCGGATCAACGGCAGCGCGTTGGCGGCCACAAGCGCTGGCTCGCCGGATATGATTTCGAGATTTGGCAGATCGTAGTCGGGAGCGAGGTGCTGCGACGTCAGCACGACCGGAAGGTTGCGGAAACGCGAGTCCTCGGAGAGCACGGTGAGGAAGGCATCCATTACGCGCGCCGTAAAGCCTTCGCCGAGCACGATACCGTCGATGTCGCGGGTGTTGAGGTGTCTCGCCGCCGCCTCGATGCTCAGCGCCCCGACGACGCCCATTCGTTGGCCGAGCGAAACCGAGAGCGCGGGGTAGGCGGCGCCGCGGCCGATCAGGAGCACGGTGGCGTCGCGCGCAGCATCGGTGTCGGCGAGCGGAATGGGGTCAAGGCGATCCTCATCTTGCCGCCGCATCACGGTCGCATGCAGCGTCCTCATGCGAAGCGTTGCGTTGAGGCGCGCGACGAGGCGGCCGAAATTGCCGTCATTTTGCGAAAACGGAATGGCGTTTTCCGGCAACCGGCCCTTCGGATCGACTGCGACCAGCGGCAAATAGGGATTTTGGGCGGCAATCTGTTTTGCCAGGGCCGCGAAGCGCGGTTCAACCGCGCCTGTTGCCGCGGCAACAACCGCCGCCGGCTGCAGCTGATTGATCGCGCGCGAGGCGTCGGCCCAGCCGGCGTCGACAACGGGAAACATCCCGGCTTCGTCGAGCACGCTCGCAAATGCCGGCCGCCCGGCATTTGATACCACGAGGATCGGGCCTTGCTGGGACATCTGAGAAACTCGGACCAAATGCGCAAATCAAAGAGCACGCGATCCTAGTTCGCGGGGGCTTAATGCCGCGTCAACGCAGCCGCTCGGAGGTTTCCTCAAGGGGCGTTGGTGCGATCCCGAAACGCCTCCACCATCAGCGGGTTAAGCCCCAGTTCCGCCAGCGCCTCGCGGGCCCGCGCATTGTCCGAAGCGCGTCCGGCGAGGCGGTGGCCGCTCAGCCGGTCAGGCAGTGCCGTCAATAGCGCGCCGTGTCCGAGCCGCCGGCCCCATTCGGCCAAGTCCTGCGCCAGGAAGCGGTAGCCGCCCACGGTGACGACACCGGAGGGCGGCGCGGTGATGCAGATCGCGCCGGTTGAGCGGTCGAGCCGCGCGGCATAATCGGTATCGACGTAATCGCGCGGCGTCTGGGCCGTCAGCGTGTCGCCCGGCGGCTGTGGAGGAGCGTAAGCCGCCACGGCAACCATCGGTCCGCGCAATGCCAGCGTTCCTCTTGCTGTCAACAGGATCTCGCCCGCGATCGACGAACCTGGCAGCTCGCGCGGCGCGCCATGCGGTCCCGGCATGATCGGCGACAGCGCGCCATCGGCCGCCCGCCGTGCACCGAACAGGCCGGCTTCGCCGAACAGATAGACATCCGTCAGCGACGCGGGCTGGCCGATCCAGGCGGGGCTCGATGCGACCTGTTCAGGGGCGCGCCACAGTCCGATGACGTTGCGCAGGCTCGGCAGACGTGCCGCGAGGTTGAGTTCGCCGAACCGCAACGCCAGTTGCGCCGGTGCAATCAGCGTGTCGCATGCCTGCGCGGCGATCTGCTGCTCCAGCACATCGCCTTCGAACGGATGATGCAGCGCCAGCGCTCCGCCCGAAAGCAGCCACACCACCAGCGACGAGGCAAGTCCGGCAAAGGACGTTGGTGCGAACGCCGACATCACGGTTGCGCCTTGCGGCACGTCGCTCTCAAGCGATAGCGCGAGACCGCCGGCAATCAGGTTGAGATGCGTGCGTGGGACGGGGCGAAAGCCCTCGGTGGTGACGTCGAAGGAAACCATTGCCGCCTTGCGGCCGTCCTGGATCACCGCCCGCGTCGTGCTCGATGGCTTGGCGACCGCCCGGTCGAGCGATGCCATGCCGTCCGGCAGATCGTCGCCGAAGCCGCAGACATGGCGGATCGAAAAGGCTTCGGCCGCGGCGTTCATGGCGAGGTCGGCGTAACTTACCCCGTCGATCTTGCTTGATGTCACGATCGCGCGGGCCGCGGTGCGATTGAGCGCAGCCACAAGCTCGGTCTGGCGCCACAGTAGCGGCAGTACCGCGACCACCAGACCGGCGCGGTGGGCCGCCAGCACCGTCACCACGAATTCGATCGTGTTCGGCAACTGGACCGCGATGATGGAATTGGCCGGCAAACCGGATTCGACGAAGTGGGCTGCCAGGGCCGAGATGGCGCGATCGGCCTCGCGGTAGGTCAGACGCTTGGGCGGCCCTTCGGTGATGCGATGCTTGTTGAGGGGATCGAGCAACGCCAGCGCGTCCGGCTTGCGCGCCAGGATCCGTTGAAACAGTGCGTCGAGCGTTGGCGATGCGTTGGGCGGGGTCATCACTTCGGTCGAGTATCCGGCTTCTGCCACCAGGTTTCCGGAAGATATCCGGTCAATGCAGTGGTTGCCGGCCGTTCTACCCGATTCCAGCGCGCGATCCATTGCTCGACGACGTTAAACAATGGGATAGCGTAGAAACCGGACATCAGGGTGCGGTCGAGCGCGCGAACCGCCGAGACAAAGGCCGTGCGCTCGCGCGCCTCCAGCATGGCAGCGATCAGGGCGTCGATAGCGGGGTTCCTGGCGCCCATATAGTTGCGCGTACCCTGACGGTCGGCGGCCTCGCTTCCCCAGTAGAACGACTGCTCGTTGCCCGGCGACAGCGACTGATCCCAACGGCTTGGGATCATGTCGAAATCGAAGGCAAGCCGGCGCTGATCGAATTGAACGGGATCGACCACGCGGACCGACGCCTCGATGCCGGCACGCCTCAGGTCGCGTTGATAGGCGAGCGCGATCCGCTCGTGGTCGCGCGTCGCCACCAGGATTTCGAAGGTGAAGGGCGCCTGGGTCGCGCGTTGCCGCAGCACCGTGCCGTCGAGATCGTAACCGGCCTGCGACAGCAAGCTCAGTGCGCCGCGAAGCGTTGAGCGATCGCGCCCGGAACCGTCGCTGACGGGCAGGCGGTAGCTGCCGTCGAGGATATTGGGTTCGATATGCGACGCGTACGGTTTGAGCAGTTCGCGTTCGCGATCATCGGCGGTGCGGCCATAGGCCGACAATTCGGAGCCCGCGAAATAGCTCGGGCTCCGCGCATAGAGCCCAAAGAAGTAGTTGCGGTTGATCCATTCGAAATCGAACAGCAGCGTTAGCGCCTGCCGCACCCTGATGTCGGAGAAGGCCGGCCGGCGGGTGTTGAACACCAGAAATTCCGAAGGCTGCGGCACGCCGGTCTTGATGGTGTCGCGGATCACTTCGCCCTCGCGCGCGGCGGGAAAATCATATCCGTCGTGCCAGCGCAGCGGCTCGGTCTCGACGCGGAAGTCATAAAGGCCGCGCTTGAAGGCCTCGAACAGGCCATTGGCCTCGCGATAGAAATCGAGCCTGATCTCGTCAAAATTCCACGATCCGCGATTGACCGGCAGGTCGCGGCCCCAATAATCGGGATTGCGCGTCAGCGTCACGCTGGCGCCGGGCTTGACCGCACTGACGCGGTAGGGACCGGAACCGACCGGGCCCGACATCGTGGTTTCCTCAAACGTTGCGACATCGGTGGCATGTCGCGGCAATATCGGCATCAGGCCGAGGATCAGCGGCAATTCGCGGTCGTTGGCGCCTGAAAGGTCGAAGCGGACCGTAAGCGGATCAAGCGCGTCGGCCTTTGTCACCTTGGCGTAATACTGCCGATGGTTGGGCCGGCCGTGGTCGCGCAGCAAGTTCCATGAGAAAAGCACATCCTCGGCCAGCACCGGCCGGCCGTCCGAGAAACGCGCCTTTGGATCGAGACGAAAGGTGACGTAACTCCTGGAGTCGTCGGTCTCGATGCTCTTGGCCAGGAGCCCATACAGCGTGAAAGGCTCGTCGTAGCCGCGCGCCATCAGGCTTTCGACGACAAAACCTCTGATTTGCTGGATGGCGAGCCCTTTGACGATCAGAGGATTGAGGCTGTCGAAGGTACCGGAGAGCCCCCATACCAGCCGTCCGCCTTTGGGCGCGTCGGGATTGGCGTAGGGCATGTGGGTAAAATCGGCCGCCAGAGCCGGGGCGCCATGCATCGCGATAGCGTAGGCTTCCGCTGCCGACAGCCGATTTATGCCCAACGCAGGCAAGAGCCCGAACGCCATCACGAAGCCGATCAGCGCGCGAACGGGTATGCGCCTAAAAGCTAACGTTGGAACGCACGGATTTGATTCGGAACGGCTCACCGGCGCGTTCTAGCATAGGCCCTTAGATCGGGCGGATCGCCTGTCTCAAACATGCTTGTCGGCATTGATCTTTTCGTTCGTCGCTGTATGAAAGCGGGCGATCGCGCCAGATCGCAGGGCCTGTCACGTATCCGCCTCAATTGCCTAGGAGACAGCCGCGCGAAGCGGCCAGATGCCTGCGACGGTTTCGGGTGCTCCCGCTCAGAAAGGGTTTTCCGCAATGAATTTCCGTATCTTGGCCGCGTCGGCCCGGCCGCGTGGGCGGTTTCTCGCGCTGTTGGCGGTAACCGCGCTGGCCGTTCCTTTTGCGCTCGAAGCCCAGGATCAGGCTCAAGCCCAGGCCCCGGCGCCCGCGGCGCCGAAGGCCAAGGCCGCGCCCAAGGCAGCGCCAAAGGCCGCGCCGGCGGCTCCCGGGCCCGCGGCGCAGCAGCAGGCACCCCCGGCCGCGCAAGCCCAGCAGCAGGCGCCCGCCCCGGGCGGCCAGCCCCAACAGGACCAGATGCCCCAGCTGATCTATGCGCCGTGGACCAAATTCTGCCTGAAGGGCCAGGATGCCAACGCCAAGCAGATCTGTTTCACCGGCAAGGACGGACGTATCGAGTCCGGACAGCCGGTCATCGCGGCCGTCATTATCGAGCCGGAAGGCGAACCCAAGAAGATCCTGCGCGTCACGCTGCCGCTCGGCATGCAGCTCGTGCACGGAACCCGCGTGATCGTTGACAACAATGCGCCTGCGCAGTCGCCTTACGTGATCTGCTTCGCCAATGGCTGCATGTCGGATTACGAAGTGACCCCGGAAATGCTCGCCAATATGAAGAGGGGGCAGAATCTGGTGGTGCAGGCGATCAACGCGAACGGCGCGCCGCTGACCTTGCCACTGCCGCTGCAGGAAACCGGCGGCAGCGGCTTTGCCAAGGCCTATGACGGCCCGCCGACCGATCCGAAGGTGTTCGAGGAAAACCAGAAGAAGCTTCAGGAAGAGCTGCAGAAGCGCGCCGAGGAAGCGCGCAAGAAGCTCGAGGCCACGCAAGGGGCGGGCGCAGCCAAGCAATAACGGCCAGTCGATCGCAGCCGACAACAAAAAGGCGCCTGAGATGGACGCTTCGACCGTCATTGCGAGCGAACGGGTCGCGCGAATGCGCGCCCCGTTGGCTCGCAATGACGCTCGCGCAGAGATGGCAGGCTCCGCGAAGCAATCCATGGGCGGCCACCGCAAGCTGGATTGCTTCCGCCTACGCGCAAGGGCGCTTCGGCGGACTCCAAGCCCGCCATAGCTCGCATAGCGAGCGACGGCGGGTCGTCGCGTAGTTTATCATCGGGCCGGCCAAAGGCCGGACCCGTTGGCTCCTCGCAATGACGGAAAATCTTGATTGACGGAATCAGTTCAGCGAAGGATTGCGCGGGCGATAGCTGCCGGATTTGTCCTTCACGAAAATTTCGGCGACCTGCGAATGCCGGATCGGCTCGCCGGAATCGTCGGGCAAAAGGTTTTGCTCGGAAACATAGGCGACGTATTCCTGTTCTGAATTTTCCGCGAGCAAATGGTAGAACGGCTGATCCTTGTGCGGCCGCACCTCTTCCGGGATCGACAGCCACCATTCCTCGGTATTGTTGAATTCCGGATCGATGTCGAAAATCACGCCCCGGAACGAAAACACCCGGTGACGCACGATCTGCCCGATCTGGAATTTTGCGGTTCTCGCCTTGATCATGCCTTGTCGAATAAACCATCATTGTGGCCGTTGCTAGGGGTGGCGGCCCGATTTAACCCGTAATCCTTAAGTCGAGATCGCCAGTACGGCGCCAGCCCCTCGCGCATGGCAAGCCGCCTGATCGGGCCGACCGAACCGATCAAATGCAATCCGGCCGCGCGCAGCGATTGCAGCGGCAGGAAGTCGTGCAGCAGCGAGCGGTTCGCCCAATCGATCGCCAAGGTGCGGCTCATGACATCGCCACGCCGCGCCCACTCGTAGCGCTTGAGCAATTGCGGCGAGCCAGGGTCCTCGCCCGACGCCAATGCCTCCCGCACGATGGCGGCGATATCGGCGGCGTCGCGCAATCCCATGTTCAGGCCCTGCGCGCCAATCGGAGGGATCACATGCGCGGCGTCGCCGACCAAAGCGACGCGGCGTTGCGCAAACTGAGCGGCCCACTCGATCGCAAGCGGAAAGAGGTGACGTTTGCCTTCGACACGGACACGCCCGAGAATCGAATGCGATTGCTTCTCGGCCGCCTCGGACAATTCATCGTCGCTCAACAAAAACAGCCGCTCGGCCTCCTTTGGACGGGCGACCCACACCACGCTGCAGCGATCGCCGGGCAGGGGCACAAACACGCAGGGACCTTGCGGTGTATGAAACTCGGTCGAGACGTCGCGATGCGGCCGCGCATGATTGACGTTGAAGGTCAGCGCCGCCTGATTGAGTTCGCGGCGGCGAACCGTGATACCGGCGGCCTCGCGACAGGGCGATTGCCGTCCGTCGGCGCCGATGACAAGGCGCGCGGACAATCTTTTTCCGCTGCCGGTCTGGATGGCGACGATCGCATCGTCGGGGTCGATCGTATCGGCCTCGTCATCGAACCGGGTCAGGCCCGGCAATTCCGCAGCCCGTTGTTCCAGCACCGCAATCAACGCGCTGTTCTCGATATTGTAGCCGAAAGCGTCGAGGCCGATCTCCTCGGAGGAGAAGCTGACCTCGGGCGCGCGGATCAAACGGCCGGTATCGTCGATCAGCCGCATCGTCCGCAACGGCGCCGCCTTGTCCTGGCAATGCGGCCAGACAGCCAATCCTACCAGGAAGTCGATCGACCCGTCGAGCAGCGCGGTGGTGCGATTATCCGCGTAAGGCACGCGGCGGGCAACCAGCGCCGTGGTGGCGCCCGCTTGCGCCAGCGCAATGGCGGTTGCGAGACCTGCCGGGCCGCCACCGACCACGGCGACATCGAACGTTACGGACACATCGTTCATCCCGTCACATTTGACGTTGTCGGCGGCATTTTCAAGCCACCGCACCTTCAAATGTTTCCGCGGAGCGCGGGACCGGTTAGCTGATAGGAATGGCGACAAATCGCGTTGCTTCGGTCGACTTGACCCGCATCGTCACGATCTGTTGCCGAATCCGACCGGCAACCGAACCATCAATCGTCGCGACCAAAAGGCGCCCAATCGTACGAACGAGCGAACGGAGGCGGACTTGGCGTCGGGAGCAGATCGAGATGCGGCTCTTCCCGACCGAGCCAGAAACCTGTCCGTTCGGGCTGGTCTTGTTGCTCAGACGGCGGTTGCCTCGTTCTGGAGGCCGCAAAGGATGGTTTGGCTTTTTGCTCCGTATAGTGTTTCTGCCGATTGACCTTGCGCTCTGCCGTCTTCCTTTGCGGAGTTTCCCTTCGGTCCGCTTCATTTGCCGATTTGCGCGGCTTGGCTAATTCGGCTTGCTTCGTCGGCTGCGATTGCCTTGCGCTTTCGGTTTCGCCTGGCGCGTCGAACTGAGGCGTCGCTGCCTGAGCCGTCGGAGCTGGATCGGGGTGAGCGGCGGGAGCCGCCTCGGTGGCCGGTGCCGGATTTTCCTTCGTGTCCTGTTGAGCCGGAGGGCCCGGCTCAGAGCGCGCAACCTGCTCTACTCTTGTTGGCGCTGCCGCCGGCTCCTTCATGGCAGTATTCGTCAGGAATACACCGCTGCTGACGCCGAACGCGAGCGCGCCCACGACGGTTCCAACTCCCAAAAGGTATGAGCCCAACGAAAACGGCATGGTCAGCTCTGCTCTCTGTCAAGGCGAACGCTCGAATCGCAGCAGAGTTTCCGCAGAATGCGCTTCCCGGATCGATCCTAACGGCCGTTTGAACGGCGGGGCCTCCGCGCCGAGGGAACCTCTATTTCCGCGATGCGTTCGCCTCGCGTTACGATGAAGGAGGAAACGGATGACGGGATTAAAACTTATGAGCGCGGCAGCGATCCTTTCCGGTGCGGTTGCGACCTCAGCAATGGCTCAGGAAGCGACCCAAGAACCTGGCGCGCTAGGTCAGACGCATCCATTTGCCGATTACCTCACCGGTGGCTATGGCGTGCGCGGCACCTCGCGTGGACAGTACGGCAGCTATGACGGCGACTACGGCCCCGGCTATGTAGCCATTGTCCCCGGCGCAGCGATCGTGACTACACCTGGAGCCTATGCCTATTACAGCGGTGGCTGTGAACCGGGCACCTGGTATGTTGGCGAGGACGGGTTGCGGCATTTCTGCCGGTAACGCGGCGCCGACGGCGGGCGAAAGCGAATGCAGGCAATAATGCAGATGGCGCCCGCCTCATCGCTCGATCATGCCGGTTTAACGAATCTTTTGCAGAAGGCGCCGCAGCGCCAAATCCGCCACCGCGTGAAAAAAAGCGAATGAACCGGCCTGAAAATTATTCCGCCGGGCGTTCGATGAGAATTGTTCCGTCGGGCGTACGAAATGTTATCGCTGGCTTAAGTTCACCGGTGAAACTGGCTTTGAGTTCCCGTTTAGGAATTCGTCTGATGTCGACGACAGCGCCGATTCTGGAGGAACGGCGCCGTGATTGAGGCGTTCCTCTTGGGGCGTGTGGGAATTCCACTCAGAGGAGATGGACATGAGAAAACTGACACTGACACTACTCGCCGGCGCCGGTGCCCTCATAGTCTCGAATGCATATGCCGCTGACGAGATTCAACTCAGAGACAGCTCGCCCCTGCTGCACCAGGCCCGGGTGGTCTGTACGGGCGACGGCCAATGCTGGCTTACACGGGACGGTGGTCGCGTGATCACTGGCGACAGGTACTATGCTCCCCCGCGATACTATGACAACGATCGCGGCTACTATCGCAGGCCCGGCGATAGCGTTTATGGGCCGGGGTTCAGCTTCAGCTTCGGTCCAGATTATTAACGCCTGCTGAGCCGCGCGTCCTAGCGGGCGCGAAGGCTCTTCAGCGGACTGGCCGGAGAGACCCAATCACAATCAATACCCGCGGGGGCGGTTCTTTTCTTCGTTCAGCCCTGTGGGCAGTTGTGGAGCGGACGCATGCCTGCCGGCTCACCGTTCCGGTAAAGCTTAGCACTGCGGGGGTCGCGCGCCGGCCAATTTGATTTGCGCGACGAGCAGACAATGCTGCACCTCAATCTTCAGGAAGAGAAACGGGTCGTAGACGCCCTGCTCACTCACAGCTCGCCAAACGGGAGGTGAATGCGAACGCGGTAAAAGCGTATGCTGCCCGTGTCAGACTGGGGAAAATCCGCTCTCGACATCTCGATGCAGCGCGATCAGAACAAACCGTTCCAGTCCGACCGCTTCGGCGTTGGCTGGGCGGGCTTGCTTTCGGGCGGTTGGCTTGTGCTATCCGGCGACGGCTCTCCCGGGACTCTTCGGTCCGGTCGCCGGGCGGCCTGATGCGAAAGCAGCGCCGCCCACCGTCGTTCGGCGCGCTCCAGGAGGTCGCTGGGTAAGTCAGGCTCATCCATTTGTCTTCTTCAAAGAGGGTCGTTGGCTGCGCAACGGCACCAGGCGCCGCTGGTTCCAACCCAAAGGCGTGAAACCAGACGCAAGTGCACTAGTGGCGATATGCAAATCGCGGCGATTTCTGATAGCACTGCGCAACAATGACCCACGATACGGATCAGGATTCTTCGCAACGCCCGCCGACCATCCGGGCAGCCGCATTTTCCGTGCATGTGTTCACCGCGCTTGGTGCAGGCGTTGCCCTGATCGCCATGCTTGAGGCGGTGCGCGAGCATTGGGCGGCGATGTTTGCCTGGCTCGGGGCGGCGCTTATCATCGATGCGGTCGACGGCCCGATGGCGCGACGACTGGATGTGACCCGCGTGCAGCCGAACTGGTCGGGCGAGGTGCTCGACCTCGTGGTCGATTTCGTCACTTACGTCTTTGTGCCGGCCTATGCGATTACCGCGAGCGGCTTGCTGCTGCCGTTGGCGGCGCCGCTGCTCGGCATCGGCATCGCCATGTCGGGCGCGCTCTATTTCGCCGACCGCCGCATGAAAACCGCGGATAATCATTTCCGCGGCTTTCCGGGCTTGTGGAATATCGCGGCGTTCTACCTGTTTCTGCTTCATCCAGCACCGGCGCTTGGAAGCCTCGGGACGCTCATCTTGATCGCGCTGACGTTTGTTCCCTTTCGCTTCGTGCATCCGATCCGCGTGACGCGCCTGCGCCGGCTCACCTTGACGCTGGTCGCACTCTGGGGAGCGCTAGCGATCGATGTGCTGGTGAATGATTTCGACGTCGGCTTGCCTGTCACCGTCGCGCTGTGTGCGATCGCCCTCTATGTCGTGGGCAGCGATGCCGTGATCCGGCTGGCCAAGTCCCTTCAATGATTGATCTGTTGACCAGCGCGGAGGCGTGGGCGGCGCTGTTGACCCTGACGGCGCTGGAAATCGTGCTCGGCATCGACAACGTCATTTTCCTCTCGGTCATTGTCTCGCGCATCCCGGAAGCACAAGCCAAGCGCGCCCGGCAGATCGGGCTGGCGCTGGCGCTACTGTTCCGCATCCTGCTGCTCAGCCTGTTAGTTTGGCTGATTGGCCTGACCGAGGCGGTGCTGACCCTGGAGGGCATGGACTTCTCGTGGCGCGACATCATCCTGATCGGCGGCGGGCTGTTTTTGATCGCGAAGGCGACCCACGAAATTCACGGCGAGGTGGAGGCGCGCGAGGAAGCGGACGATCGCGCATCAGGACGGAGCGCCTTCTTCTGGGTGATCGTGCAGATCATCATCATCGACATGGTGTTCTCGCTCGACTCCATCATCACCGCGATCGGCATGGCGCAGGATCTTGCGATCATGATCGCGGCCGTCGTGATCGCCTGCCTCGTCATGTACGTGTCGTCGGGCCCGGTTGCGAAATTCGTCGTGGAGCATCCAACCACAAAAATGCTAGCGCTGGCGTTTCTGGTGCTGATCGGCGTGGCGCTGGTCGCCGACGGATTCCAGTTTCACATTCCGCGCGGCTACATCTACTTCGCGATCGCGTTCTCGGCAGCGGTGGAGTTCTTCAACGTGCTTGCCAAACGCAACCGTAAACGGGTCCGGAGCTAGGTTTGCGCCGCCTGCGTGTTGACAAGGCGGCCTCAATCGCTTTCGCTTGGTCTCAGCGGGAGTCCGGAGGGAGACGCCAAGATGATCAAGGCCGTGCGCGTGCACAAGGTGGGAGGTCCGGAAGCCCTGGTTTACGAGGCGATAGACCTGTCGGCGCCGGGACCGGGCGAGATCCGCATCCGCCAACACGCCGTCGGCCTGAATTTCATCGACGTCTACTACCGCACCGGCCTCTACAAGGCGCCGGCACTGCCGTTCATCGCCGGCAACGAAGCGTCCGGCGAAGTCTTGGCTGTCGGACCAGGCGTGACCAATTTCCACCCCGGCGACCGCGTCGCCTATTATCACAATCTCGGCGCCTATGCGACCGAACGCAACATTCCCTGGGACAAGCTCGTCAAGCTGCCCGACCACATCACCTACGAGCAGGGCGCCGTGTTGATGCTGAAGGGGCTGACGGTCTGGTATCTGCTGCACAAGACCTTCCGGGTCGAGCCGCACCACCGGGTGCTGGTGCATGCCGCGGCCGGCGGCATTGGGCTACTCGCCTGCCAATGGGCGAGGGCGCTCGGCGCCCATGTCATCGGAACGGTCGGCTCGAAAGCAAAGGCCGAGCTTGCGCTCGCCAATGGCTGCGATCACGTCATCCTCTATGACGAGGAAGATTTTGTCGCGCGCGTCAAGCAGATCAGCCGCAACGAGCTCTGCGACGTCGTCTATGACGGCGTCGGCAAGTCGACGTTTCCGGGCTCGCTGTCCTGCTTGAAGCCGCGCGGCATGTTTGTGAGCTTCGGCAACGCCTCGGGCCCGGTGCCGCCGTTTGCCATCGCCGAACTCAACAACCACGGCTCGCTGTTTGCGACCCGCCCGAAACTCAACGACTATATCGGCAAGCGCTCCGAACTTCTGGAAGGCGCCGACACATTATTTGCCGCCGTCATCAACGGCAAGCTGCACGTGCCGATCAACCACGCCTATGCGCTGAAGGACGCCGCGAAAGCCCATATCGACCTGGAAAGCCGCAACACCACCGGCGCGTCGATCCTCAAGCCTTAGGGTTCCTTTGATCGCAGTTCCATCCTCGCCGTCATTGCGAGGAGTGAAGCGACGAAACAATCCATTGTGCCGCACGATGGATTGCTTCGCGGAGCCTGTCATCGGGCGCGCATTCGCGCGACCCGTTGGCTCGCAATGACGACTTTGGCAGTTAGGCCACCCGCCGCGCGGCGCCCGCTTTAGTCAGGATCGCATCAAGGCACTCGATCATCAGAAGGATCTCCTCCCGCGTGACATTGAGCGCCGGCATGAAGCGAAGCGCGTCGGGCTGCGGCGCGTTGAGCAGCACGCCCGCCTCGAACGCTTCCGCAGCGATCGAAGCGCTGATCGGCAATTTCAGATCGAGCGCCAGCAATAGTCCGCGGCCCCTGACATCGCCGAGTCCATGCCGCGCGGACAGCTTTTGCAGCTCACTCTCCAGAAACAGACCGACATCGACCGCCGCTTTCAGGAATTCGCGTTGGCTGACCTGTTCGAGCACCGCAAGCCCGGCCGCGCACATCAAGGGGTTGCCGTTGAACGTGCCGCCCTGATCGCCATGCTCGAAACAGGAGGCTTTTTCAGTTGCAAGCAACGCTGCGAGCGGTACGCCGCCGCCGATGCCCTTGCCGAGCGTCATGATGTCGGGCGTAATTTCCGCGTGCTCGTAATGGAACAGCTTTCCGGTGCGGCCCATGCCGGTTTGGATCTCGTCGTAGATCAACAGCAGGCCATGGGCGTCGGTTAGCGCCCGCAATTCCTTCAGGAATTGATCGGTCGCGGCCCAGACGCCGGCTTCGCCCTGGATCGGCTCCAGCATCACGGCAATCGTCTTCTCCGAGATCAGCTGCTTGACGGAGGCGAGATCGTTCAACTTTGCCTTTGGAAAGCCCGGCACCTTCGGTTCGAACAGCGGCTCGAACGCCTTCTTGCCTGACGCCGACATGGTCGCGAGCGTCCGGCCGTGAAAACCGCCGTCGAAGGTGATGATCTCGTAGGCGCCGCCTTTATGCAGCGCGCCGTATTTACGGGCGAGTTTGATGGCGCCTTCGTTGGCTTCTCCGCCGGAATTGGCGAAAAACACCTGGTCGAAGCAACTCTTTTCGACCAGCGCCTTGGCGAGCTTCAGGCTGACCGCGTTGTAATAAGCGGGGCTTGGCGTGATCAACAATTTGGCTTGCGCGGCAAGCGCCTCCGCGATCGCGGGCGGCGAATGGCCGAGGCAATTCACCGCCCAGCCCTGGATGAAATCGAGATAGCGCTTGCCGGTATCGTCCCACAGCCAAGAACCTTCACCTTTGACGAAGACGGCTTTCGGGCGCGCGGTGATCTCCATCAGCGCGTCGAACGGATGGGCGGCGTTGGTCATGTCGTGCTCCTTGCGGCGTTGGGTTGATAGGGACGGCCGAAACGCAAGAAGGCCGCACTTTTTTCGGGTGCGGCCTTTTCGAAAACGTGGCTGATCTTCTTAAGTGTTCAGCGGTGTCGTCGGACATGGCGCAACCCATCATCGTCGCGGCTGCGACGACGGAAAATGGCGCGGCGGTTGGTCCGGTTCACGATCATAGCGCACGCCCATACAGCCGAATGGCGGGCGTTGTCAAGCAGATCAAGAGTCGGACAGCGTCCTAATTTGACGTCGGCTCATACCACACCGTTACAACGATGCAGGGATGCGTCGCGTCATTCGGCTTCTCAGCGACCGCGGTGACCACTGTTTCCATTTTGATGATGCTCGCCGAAACGAGATTGCCCAGCCACGCGTTGATCTGCTCTTCGATCACGCTGGCTCTCGCGTCCATAAAGATTTTGACCTTCAACGGTTTTGGCATCTTACCTACTCGCCTTATGGGGTCACTCAAGCGATCATCGGTTACGTTCTCAACCGAATCAGGGCCGCTAAAACCCCGCGACGCTGCCGTGCAGGTCGTACCGGTCGGCCCGCTCGATTTTTGCCGTGACGATCTCGCCGACCTTCAGCGGCCGGCGGCTGGAGAGGTAGACGGCGCCGTCGATCTCGGGCGCGTCCGCTTTCGAGCGTCCCTTTGCCACCGTCGGGCCGACCTCGTCGATGATCACCCGCTGCCGGGTGCCCACTTTACGCTTGAGTCGGCGCGCGGAAATCTTCTGCTGCCGCGCCATCAGCGCGTTCCAGCGTTCGTGCTTGACGTCATCGGGCAGGGCGCCGGGAAGTGCGTTCGACGCCGCGCCCCTAACCGGCTCATATTTGAAGCAGCCGACGCGGTCGATCTCGGCGTCCTCGAGCCAGTCCAGGAGATAGGCAAAATCGGCATCGGTCTCGCCGGGAAAGCCGACGATGAAGGTCGAACGCAGGGTGAGATCGGGGCATTGCTCGCGCCACGCCTTGATCCGCGCCAGCGTCTTGTCCTGCGCCGCCGGGCGCTTCATCATTTTAAGAATTTCCGGGCTCGCGTGCTGAAACGGGATATCGAGGTAAGGCAAAACCTTGCCCTCGATCATCAAGCCGATGATTTCATCGACATGCGGGTAGGGGTAGACATATTGCAGCCGCACCCAGGCGCCGAGCTCGCCGAGCTCCTTGGCGAGATCAAAGAATTTCGCCCGGACCTCGCGATCCTTCCACGGACTTTCAGCGTATTTCAGATCGACGCCGTAGGCAGAGGTGTCCTGCGAGATCACCAGCAATTCCTTGACGCCGGCGCTGACAAGCTTCTCCGCCTCGCGCAGCACCTCGCCGGCCGGGCGCGACACCAGATCGCCGCGCAGTTTTGGGATGATGCAAAAGCTGCAGCGGTTATTGCAGCCTTCGGAAATCTTTAAATACGCGTAATGCCGAGGCGTCAGCTTGATGCCCTGCGGCGGCGGCAGCAGATCGAGATGCGGATCATGAGCGGGGGGCAGCGCGCGATGCACGGCATCGAGCACGCTCTCATATTGCTGCGGCCCTGTGATCGACAATACGCTCGGATAGGCCTGCTCGATCT